>Ga0153917_1000099_pt1 | contig 86785 bp, 78 predicted proteins | sample TSFL001MetaG_FD_104695 | JGI IMG/M metagenome (GOLD analysis project Ga0153917, IMG submission 104695) | Attine ant fungus gardens microbial communities from Florida, USA - TSFL001 MetaG | ecosystem: Host-associated > Fungi > Mycelium > Unclassified | place: USA: Florida, Paynes Creek Historic...
TCAGAAGTGAAACCTCTTAGCGCTGATGGTAGTGTGGCACTTGCCATGTGAGAGTAAGTCATCGCCAGCTTTTAAATTAGAAACACCCCTAACCTGACGGTTAGGGGTGTTTTTTTATGCGCGGAATTTTTATAAATAAGAAGAGCGTCAAACCAAGACGTTAAGAGTCGGACGAGTCTGTTATTGCTACTCAAAATCCAGCATGCTATAGAAAAGAGATTTTTAATGGCATTATGCAAGAAAGACCCTATATCAGATCTGTAAAGTTGAAAGCTCCTGAGAGCTTGGATTGGGCCAGTTATCCCTATGTTATTCCAGCAGTGAATGATCTGGAAACTATTGAATTTCATCCAGAAGTTACATTTTTTGTTGGAGAAAATGGTTCAGGAAAGTCCACCATTCTTGAAGCACTGGCACTAGCATTGGGCTTTTCAGAAGAAGGGGGCACACGTAATGTTCAACTTAATACGGCAACGACCAGCTCGGTTTTACATCAATCTCTACGCACAATAAAAAGTTATAAAAAGCCTCAGGATTATTATTTTTTGCGTGCTGAAAGTTTTTATAACGTAGCAACTTATATGAAAGAGGTAGATTATCTAGTTGAATATGGAGGAGATATTCATCGTCGCTCTCATGGAGAGGCTTTCTTAAAACTCTTAACGATGAAATTAAAAGGGAATGGATTATATCTTTTAGATGAGCCTGAGGCAGCGCTTTCTCCTACCATGTTGATGACAACGTTATCGGTAATCGACCGTTTATGTCAGGCACACTCTCAATTTATTATTGCAACACATTCTCCCATTCTTCTGGCTTATCCAAATGCAAAGATTTACCAGTTTTCGGAATCGGGAATTAGACAAGTGAGCTATGAAGAAACGGAACATTTTCGGGTAACAAAGGACTTTCTCAATAATTATCAAAAGAGAGTAACGCAAATTTTGGAGCAGTAGTTAAGATTTTTCCTGTTTAACCATCTGAAAAATATTTCTTTTTTATAATTTTTATTTTTCTACTTTCTTCATAGATTCACAAGCCTATAATGATTGAGAATCATTTTAAATCTAATAAGGAAATAACATGTCAACTGATCAGCAATTTCCAGCACCTGCTAACTTAGGTATCGCGGTTTACTCAAATAATGCGGAAGCAATTGGGAATACCCCTTTAGTGCGTATCAACCGTCTTATTAAAACAGGTGCAACTGTCTTAGCAAAAGTTGAAAGCCGTAATCCTGCATTTTCAGTGAAATGTCGTATTGGTGCTGCTTTGATTGCGGATGCGGAAAAACGCAGTGTACTGAAAGCTGGCATGCATATTGTTGAACCGACAAGTGGTAATACAGGGATTGCCTTAGCATTTGTGGCAGCGGCAAAAGGTTATCCTATTACCCTGACCATGCCTGCAAGTATGAGTTTGGAACGTCGAAAAGTATTAAAAGCATTAGGTGCAAATCTGGTCCTCACTGATCCTGCCAAAGGAATGAAAGGTGCGGTAGATGAGGCTGTTCGTTTAGCTACTGAAAATCCAGAACAATATTTCTTACCGCAACAATTTGAAAATCCAGCGAATCCACAAATTCATACAGACACTACTGGCCCTGAAATCTGGCAGGCAACTAATGGTCAAGTGGATATTCTAGTAGCAGGTGTTGGTACGGGTGGTACCATTACTGGGATTTCACGTTATTTTGAGCAAGTTCAAAATAAGCCACTGTATTCAGTTGCAGTTGAACCTGCTGAATCGCCGATCATTACTCAGACCAAACGTGGCGAGAGCATTACACCTGCACCGCACAAAATTCAGGGCATTGGCGCAAACTTTATTCCTAAGAATCTGGACTTGGATTTGGTGGATGAAGTACTGCCTGTAAATAGTACCGATGCAATTGAGTGGGCAAGAAAGTGTGCAACTCAAGAAGGGATCTTGGTCGGTATTTCAAGTGGCGCAGCATTGGCTGCAGCAGCGCAGATTGCAGAGCGTCCTGAAAATGTAGGCAAAACCATTGTGGTAATCTTGCCTGATAGTGGAGAGCGTTATTTATCTTCAGTCTTATTTGAAGGTTTATTTGACGAAGCTTAATTCCATTATTTAGCCAATAAAAAACCATGTTATACACGCATGGTTTTTTTATTTTTGATTATTTTTAAAGTGCTTTCTTTAACGTTTTTTCGTGATGTTTAACCGAGCGAGCATACTTTTTCCCTTTATGGCGCGTCCAGAAACTACGTTGATATCCTGTAGGGCCGACATTGTAATAGGCCACTGCTTTAGACCAGCTACCTGCTGATCGATAGTAGGTTGAGAGGACATGTGCGCCACAGTTAATATTGACATTTTCATCATAAAGATCGCCTGGACAAGACTGGCGCCAATGACTGGAAATGATTTGTGTTAACCCAATTGCACCCGTTGGTGAGCGGGCAGCGCTATTGTAATTGGATTCCTGACGAATCAGGGCAGCCAGTAAAGTTGGCGAAACATCGTAACGTTCAGCACTCTGGATAATCATGGGTGATAAACGATTTGCCGTGTTTGGGGAAACAGAATAGGCATTTTGTAAACCAGACGAGAGCTGATTCGAGCGATTTGCAAATGATCCACTTAAGCTACTACACGCAGAAAGGCTCACCGCGATGACGATAAGACTAAGCTTTAAAAATATTGAGCCGAGTGCGTTAGAAGCAATACCTTGATTCGATGATGTAGAGACGATTTGCAAAACCAAGACCCGAGACAAAATAAAATTATTAGGATGGTATGCACTCGGTTTGGGTGAGTCAATAGCAGTTGTTTTACCGTATTTATTCTTTTAAAGGTCATATAAAAAAGCCCCAACGTCCTGTTGAGGCTTTTCATATTTGGTTTCTTGCCGCCAACTCCTGTCAACGACCACATCCTGTGTTCTTATTCTTCTGAATGAGACATCCTGTCTCTGTATGATTCATATATTAATGAATGGAAAACGAACTGGATATTCGCCAATCACCCCAACCGATGTAGGTTTTTACTGACAAATTTTATAAAGCTTCTTTTAATGATTGTTCATGTCGTTTGACTGAACTGGCATAACGTTCAGCTTGTTGACGCATATATGGGCTTCTTCGATAGCCTGTCGGTCCAACATTGTAATAACCCAAGGCTTTTGCCCAGTCTCCAGTTGATTGATAGTAATTTGCTAAAATATAGGCACCACAATTAATATTGACGTGTTCATCATACAGATCGCCTGGGCAAAATTGCTGCCAGAATTTTGGACGAACCTGAGTTAAGCCAACCGCATCAGCAGAAGATCGTGCAAAAGTTCTATAGCTAGATTCCTGGCGAATCAGTGCAGCCAATAAATGGGGTGAAATATTATGTTTTTCCGCTGTTTTTAGAATGATGGGTGCAACGCGATTCGCGGTGGTCGGCGGAACGGAATAAGCGTTCTGAATGCCCGTTGCAAACTGTTGAGACTGACGTACCGAAGGGCCTTGAGTACTGGTACATGCAACGGTTAAATAAGTACTGAAAAGGATGATACTCAATTTGACAAAAGTAATTTGAAACCGAGAAAAGCTAAATTTGTTGTAAATTATCATCGTAAAAAAAGACTGACCATCATATATAAAACATGCGGATAGTAGGTAGCAAGTCGTTGAGAGTCAATGCAGAATAGTAAGTTAAATCGTTTAGTTTTATGTTTTAAGAAAAATGATAGGACAATAAAAAAGCCCCGACATCCTGTCGAGGCTTTTCATATTTGGTTTCTTGCCGCCAACTCCTGTCAACGACCACATCCTGTGTTCTTATTCTTCTGAATGAGACATCCTGTCTCTCTATGATTCAAATATTAGTGGATAGCGCACAATGTGTATATTCGCCAATCACCCCAAGTATTGTACGTTTTAACTTACATTAATTTTCGGTTGGCGTTTGTTCTGGATGAGTTGTCATCTTTCCGCCATAAAGAATTCATGCTATTGCAGTAAAAACGTCATCAAAGCTTGCTTAAATTTGCATGATTTTTTTACCAAACGAATAAAATGATGAACAAGAAAACCTTATTGGCTGTGATGTGCTGCGCAGCTTTTGGGCTGGTTGCCTGTAATGATGATAATAAGCAAGATCAGACCACACCCACAGAAAAAGTGACCGAGCTTACTTTAGTTTCTTTTGCCAAACTTCCTGTAGCCACTTATGCGGCTGGCCCAGACTCGGGTAAAGCTGTGAGCGGTGCCAACGGGATTTATCCGCCATTTACAGGGCAACCCGTACAAGGGTTTTCCGCTGCTTTAAAAAATGATGATGGCAGTTATATGGCGATGGCAGACAATGGTTTCGGCACGCAAGACAATTCAGCCGATTTCTTATTGCGTATTTATAAAATCAAAGCTGACTTTAAAACCAAGAGCAAAGGCACAGGACAAGTGGCTGTGCAAGGTTTTATTCAGTTACGTGATCCGAATAAGTTGATTCCTTTTGAAATCATCAATGGCAATACCACTGACCGTTTATTGACGGGGGCAGATTTTGATCCAGAATCTATGCAACGTGCCGCAGATGGAACTTACTGGATTGGCGATGAGTTTGGCCCTTATCTGCTGCATTTCTCAGCAGACGGTGTGTTGCTAGATGCGCCGATTGGATTGCCAAATCCATTGAATCCGACACAAGAATTACGTTCACCACAAAACCAGCTCAACAAAGCCAATATCAATTATGTTGAGCCATTGGTTGGACGAAGTAGTGGTTTCGAGGGGATGGCAATTTCACCAGATGGCAAGTATTTATATCCATTACTGGAAAAGCCATTGCTCAATGACTCAACTGGACGCTTGTTAATTTCCCAATTTGATATTCAGAAAAAAGCTTATACAGGTCTTTATTATTGGTTTGAACTGGACAGTAAAGCCACCAACATTGGTGATTTTCAGCTCTTTAATGACAGAGAAGGCATTATCATTGAGCGTGATGCCAGCCAGAATAATCTCGGCGGACATAAAAAGCTGATTCGGATTAAGTTCAATGAACCGAAACAAACGGTAGCGCGTGAAGATCTGGTCGACTTGATGAAAATTGCCAATCCAGATGCGCTATACGGCACAGCGCGAGCAGGGGATATTGGCACAGGTAAAGTTTTTGCTTTCCCGTTTGAGACCATTGAAGATGTGATTATTGAAAATGGCACGACCCTGACCGTATTGAATGACAATAATTTCCCTGGTTCATCGGGACGCAATGCCAAAGAAGCTGATGATAATGAAATTATCCAGATTCGTTTACCCAAAGCATTATTTTAAACAATAGGTAAAAAATCGCCGAAATGATCATTCCGCATTTCGGCTGAAGGCGTATACTGATTGGGCATAAGGAGTCCTCATGTCTGAATCAGTGTTGCGCCCAACCCATATCGAGTATGGTTCAAAATCGTTTACTGCGATTTTATGGTCCTTGTTCTTTGCCGGTTTTGCGTCATTTTCATCGTTGTACTGTGTCCAGCCAATGATGCCGATCTTTGCAGAATTCTTTCATGTGACGCCCACTCACAGTAGTTTCCCGTTATCTTTTTCAACCGTTGCGCTTGCGATTGGTCTGCTATTCACCGGTTTTATTTCTGATCGTTTTGGCCGTAAGCCGATCATGGTCTTTGCCTTATTCTTGGTCTCAATTTTATTGCTGGTGAGCGCTTCTTTTCCTGTTTGGGAAATTTTCCTGACCACCCGTGTTTTTATTGGTTTGGCTGTTAGTGGCGTTGCTGCGGTAGCGATGACTTATATTGGTGAAGAAATTGCGCAAAAAGATATTGGTTTTGCGATGGGGCTATATATTTCAGGCACTGCGATTGGGGGCATGGGCGGGCGTTTGATTGCAGGGGTGCTGGTTGATTTTATCTCTTGGCAAGCAGCGACCTATGCGATTGGTTTGATTAATTTCATTATCGCTTGTCTATTTTATTTGTTATTACCAAAATCACAGCATTTCAAACCCTATCCATTCCGCTTTTCCCGTTTTAAGGCAGCTTTTGAGCAGAATTTAAAAGATCCAAAATTACGTATTTTATTTGCTCAAGGATTTATCTTGATGGGCTGTCTAGTGACTGTATTTAACTATATTAGTTATCACTTGCTGGAAGCACCTTTCAATCTTTCACAAACATGGATTGGCCTGATTTCGATTGCTTATCTGGCAGGAATTTACAGTTCACCTAAAGCCGCGCAATGGGGTTTTAAATATGGTCGCGATAAGGTATTGCCAGTATTGTTATTGACGATGATGCTAGGGTTGCTGATTACTTTAATTCCTTCTCTCTGGACGATTCTGCTTGGGCTGATTATTTTTACTTTTTCATTTTTTGCAGCGCATTCCACTGCGAGTAGCTGGGTCTCGGTGCAGGCTGTGCAATACCGTGCAGTAGCATCTTCGCTGTATTTACTCTGCTATTACATCGGTTCAAGTTTACTGGGCAGTAGCGGTGGTTTGGTCTGGGAAAACTTTGGCTGGACGGGCATCACTTGCATGGTTGCGGTGTTTTTAATCTTTGGTCTTTTGCTGGCATTAAGATTGCGTAAAGTTCCGCAAATAGATTAATCTGGATTAGGTTTGTTTAAACTTTATACAAATAATTTGTTATCTCCTTGTTCTTGAATATTTTATAAACAGGGAAAATGAATGAAATTCATGTTAAAATGATCGGCTTTCATCTTTAGATGTCTCTCCTCCATCTGCTAGCCGAGATTCGCAAGCTATGTCTACTGCCTATACCACGCAGACCGCGCCAAAAGCGCTGTTTGATTACGACAAATATTGGGCGTCGTGTTTTGAACCCGCACCATTTTTGCCGATGTCACGAGAAGAAATGGATCTGCTCGGCTGGGATGCATGTGACTTTATCTTGGTGTGTGGGGATGCCTATATTGACCATCCTTCATTTGTATCAGGTGTGATTGGGCGTGTGCTTGAAGCACAAGGCTTCCGTGTCGGCATCATTGCTCAGCCAGACTGGACCAATGTCGAGAGTTTCCGTGTTTTAGGTAAACCGACCATTGCTTGGGGTGTGACCGCAGGCAATATGGATTCGATGATTAACCGTTATACGGCAGATCGTAAAATCCGTTCTGATGATGCGTATTCACCAAATAATGAGCCAAACAAACGTCCAGACCGTGCAGCAACGGTGTATTGCCAGCGTTGTCGTGAAGCTTTCCCTGATGTACCTGTCTTGCTTGGCGGGATTGAAGGCAGCTTACGTCGTATCGCACATTACGATTACTGGTCAGATAAAGTCCGTCGTTCTATCTTGATGGATTCGAAGGCTGATTTATTGATGTATGGGAATGGTGAGCGTGCCATTATCGATGTGATGCATCGTCTAGCCAAAGGTGAAAAAGTTCACGAGATTACCGATGTTCGCGGTACCGCATTTATTATCAATAAACATAACAAACAATCGAAAGCTAAATTCGTTGAGATCGCAAGTAACGATGTCGATACGATTGGCCGTGTTGATCAGATCATCAACCCTTATGTGATGACTGAAGATATTGATGGCTGTGAAGTTGAAAAAGAAAAAGGCAACTCACTGGCTCAATACCAGAACTTCCAGAAAGAATTCGTTGCCAACCCAATTGTCCGTGAAGGCGACAATTTAGATCCAGATACCCAGATCGTACAGCTTAAACCAGCACCTTCAAAAGCGATAAAACATAAATTACCGCCACGTGAACTTGCTGTGATCCGTTTGCCTTCTTATGAAGAAGTCGCCAATGATCAGGTTCTATATGCACACGCCAACCGTATTTTGCATCTTGAAACCAATCCAGGTAATGCCCGTGCCTTGGTACAACGTCATGGCGAACGTGATGTCTGGATCAATCCACCGCCAATTCCTTTAACGACTGAGGAAATGGACTACGTTTTTGATTTACCTTATGCACGTTTACCGCATCCTGCTTATGGCAATGCGCGTTTCCCTGCATTCGATATGATCAAATTCTCTGTGAATATCATGCGTGGCTGCTTCGGTGGTTGTACTTTCTGTTCGATTACAGAACATGAAGGTCGTATTATTCAAAACCGTTCGGAAGATTCAATTCTGCGTGAAATTGAAAAAATCCGTGATACCGCACCAAACTTCACTGGCATTATTTCAGACTTGGGTGGTCCAACGGCAAACATGTACCGTTTGCACTGTAATGATCCTGAGATTGAAAAGAATTGCCGTAAACCGTCTTGTGTTTACCCTGGGGTGTGTCAAAACCTGCATACCGATCATGCACCGTTGGTGCAGCTTTATCGTAAGGCGCGTGACATCAAGGGTGTGAAGAAGATTCTGATTGGTTCAGGTCTGCGTTATGACTTGGCTGTTCTGAATCCTGAATATGTGAAAGAACTGGTTCAGCACCATGTCGGTGGTTATCTGAAAATTGCGCCTGAGCATACTGAAAATGGTCCATTATCGAAGATGATGAAGCCTGGTATCGGCACCTATGACCGCTTTAAACAGATGTTTGAGCGTTTCAGTAAGGAAGCAGGTAAGGAACAATATTTAATTCCGTACTTTATTGCAGCGCATCCGGGTACCACTGATTATGACATGATGAATCTGGCGATCTGGTTGAAGAAGAATGGTTTCCGTGCTGATCAGGTTCAGACCTTCTATCCATCGCCAATGGCAACCGCGACCACCATGTATTACTCGGGCAAAAATCCATTGTCTAAAGTGGCGCGTTATACGGAAAATGTGGATATTGTTAAAGGTGAAAAACGTCGTCGCTTGCATAAAGCATTCTTGCGTTACCATGATCCAAACAACTGGCCTTTATTACGTGAAGCCTTGAAAGATATGGGGCGTGTAGATTTAATCGGAAATTCAAAACAGCATTTGATTCCGACTTATCAGCCGCAAGGTACGGCTGAAGGTGAATATAAGTCTGCCCGTAAAAAGAATTCTTCTGTTGCAGGAGATTCGGCAAAACGTGGTCAAGGACAATCTCGTTCACAGTCGGGTCAGAAACATCCGCAAAAAGGTCAGGTATTAACCCAGCACAATGGTTTACCACCGCGTGAAACAGGTGAGAAAAGACCTTTTTCGGGCAAGCCAAAGTCTAAAGCAAAAGCCCATCGTTAATTTGATGGCAAAAAAGGCATGATATTTCATGCCTTTTTTATTTACATATTGGGTAAATGTTTATAATTTGACCACAAAACGCGCTGTATTCGAAACATAAACTGACAATAACGACTTGAATAATCAAAGCGTAATGATTATAAATAAATAGCAGAGGGCAGTTACGACTTTGGTCGTCTGGGAAAACACGATTAAAAAACTTAAGTTTGCACTGCAAAATGAATTTGCTATCGCTGTTATTGATTAAAAAAATTGGCTTAAAGCCAAAAATGATTATAAAAAATCTAAAGGGATTGGTTAGTAATGTATTATTTCATAACAATAGTTGGGTTGCTGTTGATCACAGCACTCGCACTTCGCCGCCTACAACAAAACAGGCGCCAGGATAGTCCATTAAAACGCCGCGGTATTTTAAATATTGCCGAGCAGATTACCTTAATGCGTTTACAAGCCGTTTTACCGCGTCATACCGTATTGGCACATGTGTCTTTTGACGCCTTATTAACAACCAAATTTGCGCATACGCGCCGTAAGTATCAAGGTTTAGTCGCTGACTTTGTGGTGCTAGACCAGCAACATCAAGTACTTGCGATTATTGAGATTGCAGACGAATCTTATGTGAATCGTCTGCATCAGAAACATTATCAGGACAGTTTGCTTGAGTTAGCAGGCTATCGCGTACTGCGCTATAGCAGCATTCCGACCGAGCAGGAATTGAGAGAAGATCTGGTGCCAGATTTGTTTGAGCCAATGACAATTCCCACCACAGTGACATCAACCTCAATGCCTAAGATGGAGCGGATGATGAAATACAATGAATTCGCCGTGAAATCGTATTAATCAGGGCGAACAGCGGTTACTGTCATTTCAACCAAAACATCAGGTGCATAGAGTTTAGATTCTACACAGGTACGTGCTGGGGGATGTCCCTCAGCAATCCACGCATCCCATACGGCATTCATGGCTGCATAATCTCGTTCGATATCTTTTAAAAAGATCGTAATCGATAAAATATGAGTCTTGTCTGTACCCGCATCTGCCAGAAAACGATCAATATTATCTAAAGTTTGCTGTGTTTGTGCACTTACGTCGACACTGGTGTCATCTGCCAATTGGCCTGCGAGATGAACAAGATTTCCTGAAATTGCGACTTCGCAAAAACGTGAAGTGACATGAAGTCGTTGCACAGACATAGCTATTCCTTAATCAATCATATACTGACAGGATTGTACTTGATGCGATTGAACAGCAGTGTAATTTTGTATAAATCAGGCTAAAAAAGTTTCTATTTCCATTAAATTATCAGTAGGTGAAAAAGAAATGGAGAGCTGAAGATGAGGAATTTTGATTGGAAAAATAAGCAACTAAAGAACATCGGAAGTGCCCTGTAATCTTCGGATTTGATCGTCACGCCAACCACAGGAGCAGATGCTAAAAGCGAGGTTTTCTTTAGCAAGACACATAACATGGATAATGTTACTGCGTTGTTTAGAGTACTGAAAATTGCATAAAAAGCAAACATAAATTTGAGCAATAATCACGCTTTTGTATAAAAAAACAGCATTACCATAAAGAAAGCTGTGATTCGTCTTGTGCCGTTTGAAGCTGGTAAACGCCTACCCCGACCAGACGGAATTGAAACGCTGGATCGATATGCATTTCATTGAGTAACTGTAAAACCACTTGCCCTAAATCCTGTTGTGATTGTAAGGCCTGTTTAAAGCTTTTACTGTGCTGTAAAACCTGAAAATTCTTGAGTTTAAGTTTTACATTGACCCCGCGTGCGGTCAGTTGTTTTTTATTCAGGCTCCGCCAAACTTGCTCAGCAAGGGGCTGCCATGCATGGCGACATTGTTCGAGCGTATAGTCATCATCAAAGGTAATTTCTTTGGAAATTTGCTGGCGTTCGCGTTCCGCTTTCACAGGTCGATGGTCAATTCCCTGCGCATATAAATAGAGCTGTTTGCCATATTTCCCAAAATGATGGATCAGGACATTCTCTTCTATTTTTTGCAGATCACCCAGAGTATGTAAATTGAGCTGACTTAATCTTTCCTGAGTGACTTTACCGACACCTGGAATTTTGTTTAAGGCTAAATCCTGAATAAATTTCAATACTTGATGTGGTTTAATCACAAATAAGCCATTGGGTTTATTCCAGTCTGATGCGATTTTTGCCAGAAACTTGTTGGGTGCCACACCCGCAGAAGCCGTCAGTCCTGTGGTTGCAAAAATATCGGCACGGATTTGTGCTGCCACTTCGGTCGCACTCGGAATATTCTTTAGATTTTCAGTCACATCCAGATAGGCTTCATCTAAAGATAAAGGTTCAATCAAAGACGTATATTGCTGAAAAATATGGTGGATTTGGGCTGAAACTTCACGATATTTTTCAAAGTTTGGTTCAATCACCACCACGTGTGGGCAGAGTTTTCTGGCTTGTCCCATTGACATGGCAGAGCGAAGCCCAAAGACACGAGCAGGATAGGAGGCGGCAGCAATGACGGCACGCGGATGGTGTGAAGATACTACGACAGGTAAATCTTTGAGATCAGGGCGTTCTCTCAGCTCGACTGATGCATAAAAGGCATCCATGTCAATATGGATGATTTTTCGTAATTCATTTGGCATCTTGAATGCCTTGCTGTTTCAGAAAAATCCGCCATTGTTTAGGCGATTCGGCATAAACGTTTAAATCCACAGCTTTGGGAATACCTGCAATTTTTCCCTGACTGCTATGTTGCCAAAACGTCCATTGGCGGCCATCTTTGAGCTCAGGTTTGCCGTCATAATCTCTGACCCAAAGCGGCGTTTCAGTGAAATTTCCCATTAACACAATGTGATAAAAGCTTTTCGAGATATAGAAGATCGGCTGCTTGCCATAATGCTTGTGCAGTTGGTCGTGCATGACCTGAATTTCTTTCAGTAATTGCTCTTTGGTATAGGTGTTAATGCAATTACTGTCATACTCAAGATCAATAGCAGGCGGTAGGGCATCCGCTTTTTTAGGTACGGTCGCGATAAAGTTTTCAGCTTGTACCTTACCATCACGACACAGGCGATAGAAATGATAGGCGCCGACATGTAAGCCTTGTTCACGGGCCTTGAGCCAGTTTTGCTGAAAATTACTATCACGAAAATCACCCCCTTCGGTGGCTTTGAGATAGACGAATTGATACTGCATCGGAGAGATTTTTTTCCAGTTAATCTCACCTTGATGATGCGAAACATCAAAACCACGAATGGCATAGTCTTGCGCAGCAGCTTTCTGTTGGTAGAACAGTCCGAAATAACTCACCACACCCAGCATGACAGCTAAACCGATACTGGCATAGGTCGGATAGTGTTGAGAGAAGGAAGAAGCTACGGATTTCTTTGCCATATTATCAGTAATTATGCGAGGTCGAGATGAGTGCCAGATTTGCAGTATTGATCATGTAGTGATTGTACCCGTTTCGCCTTGGCATTGACCATCTGACTACCAAATTGTTCCACAAATCTACAGGAAGCATAAGGTTCTGCACGTTGCTGATAATCATGTACCCAAGCTTCTCTGATGGTTAAACCTTGAGGATCCACAGGCCATACCCCGAGACGCAATCTGTTCATTCCAATGCGCCATGGTTTTGGGCTAATTCGGGCCCGAAAACAGTTCTGGTTTTTACACATCCGTACATAGTTAGGATCAGCCTGAATGGCATTAAACAGTAATTGAGCATCCTTTCCATTGGCTTCAAAAGTCTGATGCATTGCCAGAATACGGTAACCCTTAGGCGTGCGGTAAACACGCAAATGCCAGTGAGGATGCTGTTGAGAAAAATTTCGGATCAAGGCGAGTGAGCGCTGTTCAGGTGTCATTGTAAAACGTTGTTGCAGTCTGGATAAGCTTTTGGCAAAAACACGGGTGAGTAGTAATGAAATAATCAGTCCAATAACCAAGACCATCCATGACATAAAATAAGCAGCCACAGCGATTGAAAGTAACAATAGCAAGAAAAAAGCAGCAAAATGAACAGTCAAATGAGAGGACTCTGCAAAGTCGATATCAGCAAAAAGCACATCAGGTGTATTTAAACACAAGGCACCATAGCTATTTCGCGTAATCATCACGTCATCATGCTGAGCAATAATTTCTTCACGGATCGGCAGACCTTCGGCACCGTTATAGGGGACTTTGTGCTCAATTTGACGAATATGTTCGCCAGTCTTGATTTTCTCAATTGCCTCGGCAACACGTTGTTCCGCATGGACATGTGCTGCCGCTACGCTTTGATCAGACCAGCCAAAACGCTTAAGAGTGTAAGGACGTCCTGCAATGCTGGTTTTTATTTTGGCTTCAGCCCAGTACTGGGGAATAATCATTGAATATTTTCCTTATTATTTTTAATTGGTTTTAATCACAAAGCCTTTATTCGGTGGTTTCTTTGGGAATCTGCCAAAACACCCATGCGGTCAGGATATTAATACAACCCAAAGCAATTAAGGTGGCATGGAATGCAGTGCTAATAGATGCGGTCGAGAAGTATTGACCAAAGACATTGATCAAGGTACCTGCCAACGCCACACCAATACTCATGGAAAGCATCATAATCATCGATAAGAAGCTGTTACCGCTGCTGGCATCCTGTTGAGGTAAGTCTTTTAAAGTTAAGGTATTCATACCGACAAACTGGAGTGAATTCAGTGTACCAAAAATAAAGAGATGTAGGATTTTTAGCCACAGGGGCGTTGCCGCCGTCATCAGGGAAAAACTGGCGATACATAGACCGACTAAAACGGTATTGGTCAGCAGGAAACGGCGATATCCGACCCGTTGAATTAAGGGACGTACAATGGGCTTGGAAAATAATGAACCTAGTACCATCGGAATCATCATCAAGCCTGTGATGAAGGGTTCAAAACCAAATGCGACCTGTAGCATGAGCGGTAAAATAAATGGAATCGCATTACTACCCAAACGGGCAAAGAAATTACCTAGAACCCCAATTGAGAAAATCTTGTAGCGAAATAATCGCCCATGAAATAGCGCGTTCTGATGGTTATGCGCATGATAGGCATATCCCACCGCAGCAATCATTCCAGTCGTTAATAAACCGAGACTCACCAAACGTGGATATTGTGGTGCTGCGATATTTTCGATTCCCAAAGCGAATCCGACCATTGCCACCATCAATAAGATAAAACCGCTCAAATCAAACGATTTTACCGTCGGTTCTTTCTGGTTAGGCATGACTTTAAGGGTCATGATCATGCCCAAAATACCCATCGGAATATTAATCAGGAAAATCCAGTGCCACGTGGTGACTTCGACCAGCCAGCCCCCTAAAGTCGGGCCCATTAAAGGGCCCACCAATCCGGCAAGACTCATCAGGCTCATGGCAGAAAGGAATTGTGAGCGTGGAATCAGCTTTAACAGGGCCAAACGTCCTACAGGCATGAGCAGTGCGCCGCCGATACCTTGAATTACGCGGAAAAATAACAGTTGTTCTAAGTTCTGGGATAAGCCACAGCCGAGCGATGCCAAGCTGAAAATGATCATGGAACTGAGATAAATATTACGGATACCAAAGCGGTCTGCCAGCCAGCCACTTAGGGGAATACAGGCTGCAACGGACAACACATAGGCCACAATAACGCCGTGCATTTGCAAGGGATTTTCATTGAGCTGAACAGCCATTGCTGGAATCGCGGTATTGACGATCGTGGTGTCCAGTGCCTGCATAAAAAAGCCAATGGAAACCAGAAGGACCAATAATCGGAATTCGGGCTGGACTGCTTGATGTGTTGTGGTTGTCATGAGCCTTGATGAGTAAAAATTCAGCTTTAGTTTAATGCAAATAAGCGTGAAATAAAGACAAAAATTGTCAAATAGCGGTCATGAAACTGACATTAAAATGTCATCGAATTTGCATCACCTGATACTAGATTAGCCATACAAAATAAATTGTATGGAATTTGATCATGAAATTTAAAATTTCAGTTTTATTGACAGCGTTACTGTCGGTGGGGGTAGTGGCGTGTAATGATGATAACGACAACACAACGTCAACACCAGAAATCGTTGAACCGACACCAGAAACAATTAAGCTGAGCTTGTTGGGGCGCTACGAAACCAATATTTTTGCCCAAAGTGCGGCTGAAATTCCAGCCTATGATGCTGAAACCAAACGTCTATTTGTTGTCAACGCACAAAAGGGTCTAGTTGATGTATTAGATGCATCTAAACCTGAAAAGCCAATACATATTGCCGAGCTCTCTGCACGCACTTATCTAGCCAATTCGGAGGTGAATAGTGTTGCGGTGAAAAATGGCATTGTTGCACTTGCGGTTCAGGCTGAGCAGAAAACGGATACGGGAATCGTGGTATTTTTTAATGCCAAAGATTTAAGCTTTATCAGCAAAGTCAGTGTGGGTGCTTTACCTGATATGCTGACCTTTAGCCCTGATGGTAAAACCGTTTTGGTGGCTAACGAAGGTGAGCCGAATGATGATTATTCAGTTGATCCAGAGGGCTCTGTCAGCATTATCGATATTAGTAATATCAAGCAACCCAAAGCCAGTGTGGCAGACTTTAAAGCATGGAATACGCAAAAAGCTGATCTACTGGCAAAAGGAGTACGTATTTTTGGGCCAAATGCGAGTGTCGCTCAAGACTTGGAGCCTGAATATATTACGATTTCGGCGGACAGCAAAACGGCATGGGTCACCTTACAAGAAAATAATGCCATTGCACGTATTGATATTGCTCAGCAGAAGGTCACTGATATTTATCCATTGGGCTATAAAGACCACGGCGTTGTGGGGAATGAGCTGGATGTCAGTGATAAGGACAAGAAAATTGATATCAAAACATGGGCTGGCTTAGTGGGGATGTATCAACCTGACTCGATTGCCAATTATCAAGCCAATGGTCAAACCTATTTAGTGACTGCCAATGAAGGCGATAGCCGTGAATGGTTAAAAGATTCCAAAGCATATTATGCGGGTGATACCCGTCAAGGTTTTGTTGAAAATATTCGGATGAAGCATTTATTTAACAGTAAGGGCTTTAATACCGGAGGTGACTATCCTGCGCATCTGCAAAAGCTGGCAGTTGGCGTGAAAGGCGCGAAACTCAATCCAGTCACTTTTGCCTATTGTGGTGCCACAGAAACAGGCGCAGGTGGATGCCGTGATGATGCGCAATTAGGTCGCCTGAATATTGCATGGAATATGGGGTATCAGACCAATGCGGATGGTTCTCCGAAACTGGATGCCAATGGTCTGCTGACTTATGACAAGCTTTATGCATATGGCGCACGTTCATTCAGTATCTGGAATACCCAAGGTCAATTGGTCTGGGATTCGGGTAGCGAGTTTGAAAAGAAAACGGCTGAGTTGTTCCCTGATTATTTTAATAGTGACCATGAAGCAGTTGCGTTTGATGATCGTAGTGATAATAAAGGGCCTGAGCCAGAAGGGATTACTGTCGGTAGCATTGGTCAAAAAACCTTTGCCTTTATTGGGCTAGAGCGAATGAGTGGCATTATGGTCTATGACATTAGCACGCCAAATAAACCGAAATTTATTGAATATTTTACCACGCGTAATTTTACTGAAACCGAGACTGCAAAACAGGGTGATTTAGGGCCAGAAGGTCTGATCTTTATTGCTGCAAAAGATTCACCAAATGGTAAGCCTTTGCTTGTGGTGGGGAATGAAGTGAGTGGTTCCACCGCAGTGTATCAAGTCAATGTGCACTAAACGCTAACCATAAAAAAGCGGATCAAATCGATCCGCTTTTTTTATATTCAAGTCTTAAACTTCAATATGGCTGGGTGCATTCAAGTTTTTAATGACGCTTGAGATGTGTTCAAGCGTTTCACAAACAATCACTTTGGCACGATGTTGAGGCGGTAAAAAGCCTTCTTCAACGGCATGATCTAGCTGCGCAATCAGTGCATCGTAAAAACGGTTAACGTTATAAATAATCATGGGTTTCTGGTGCTGGTTGAGTTGTCCCCAAGTCGCAATTTCCAGAATTTCTTCAAAAGTGCCTAAACCACCTGGTAAAGCAATAAATGCGCTGGCACGTTCAGCCATAAGCGCCTTACGCTCATGCATGGTCTGAACAATATGTAGCTCAGTTAACCGATGATGGGCAATCTCATAGTCCAGCATGAACTCAGGAATGACACCAACGACCTCACCACTATGTTCAAGGACAGTATCGGCGACTTGTCCCATCAGACCAATGCTGGCACCGCCATAGACAATACCAAAACCTTGAGTGGCAATATGCTGGGCCAGTTCGATGGCCTTATCACGATAGATGGGTTTGTTGCCGGTACGTGAGCCGCAATAAAGGGCAATGAGAGATTGAGTGGTTTTTATGGGAGTAGGGGTAATGCTTTTCTTTTCAGTCATTATTAGAACACTATTCATTCGTTTATTTTCACCTTATCATTTTCGTTGTGCTTGTCTAGGCTAATTGAGGTTTATGACAGTTTTATGCACATTTTACATACAAAGCTGTTTTGTAACGCTTAGAAAGAATTTGCAAACAACATCAACATAAAAAAGATGAATTTCAGTTAAATCTTGCCTATACTGAAAATCCTTTTATTAATTTATGTCCCTCTATGAGTAGTGGTTGTTGTCGCTCCGCATTGTTCTTATTTCCTACAAAAAATGTTTTGGCTCATCGTGCCGACCTTTTAAAAATTCAACTTCATAACAATATTGCTGATTTTGCAGAGGAGTCACGTCAATGATTCTGGAATGGATGTCTGACCCCGCTGCATGGGTTGGTTTAGCAACATTGGTGGTGCTCGAAATTGTACTAGGTATCGATAACCTTGTTTTTATTGCAATTTTGGCAGAAAAACTACCGCCTGAACAACGTAATGCTGCTCGTAGAATTGGTTTGATTCTCGCCCTGTTAATGCGTCTGGTGCTACTGGCCTCGATCGCATGGGTGGTAACCCTAACCGAACCGCTATTCCATATTTTTGATCATCCTTTCTCTGGTCGTGACCTGATTCTGCTGTTTGGTGGTGTGTTCTTATTGTTTAAAGGAACGATGGAACTGCATGAACGGATTGAAGGTAAGCAAGCGCTGAAAGAAGAAAATCCAGTACATGCGGCCTTCTGGATGGTCGTGGTTCAGATCGTGGTACTCGATGCAGTGTTCTCGCTGGATAGTGTGATCACGGCTGTTGGCATGGTGAAAGAGCTTTCGATCATGATGATCGCAGTGACGATTGCGATTGGTATCATGTTGCTGGCTTCACGCCCATTGATGGATTTTGTAAACAAGCATCCAACGGTGGTGATTCTGTGTCTCGGCTTCCTGATGATGATTGGTTTCTCATTGGTGGTGGAAGGTTTTGGTTTCCATATTCCAAAAGGTTACTTATACGCAGCGATTGGTTTCTCTGTGTTGGTTGAAATGGTCAATCAGACCATGCGCCGTAATCAGGAAAAACTGGTCACAACGACAGATTTGCGTTACCGCACCGCTTCCGCCGTATTGCGTATGTTAGGCAATAAAGGCAATGGCAATGAAAGCCAGAGCAATGAAGCTGAAGATGTATTAGCGACGCAAGCCTACGCAAAAGAAGTCTTTGATGAAGACAATGGCGTGTATCACAGTGTCTTGGTACAAGGTGTGCTTGGTTTATCTGAGCGTCCAGTCAAGTCCGTGATGACACCACGTCCAGAGTTGGAATGGTTAGATCTGGATGATGATCCGGCTGAGTTAAAAGAACGTTTGATGGCAATGACTCATTCACGTTTGATTGTTGCACGTGGTGAGCTGGACAATATTGAAGGTATTGTACTCACCCATAAAGTGTTGAATGAATACATTGAAACGGGCGCGATTGATTTCAGTAAACATCTACGTGAACCTGTGATTGTGCATGAAAATGCGCAAGTATTGATGGTCATGGAACAGTTACGTCAGGCACCGTTGCAAATGGCCATTGTTCTGAACGAATACGGTTCAATCGAAGGGATTGCAACGCCAATTGATGTATTAGAGGCGATTGCTGGTGAATTCCCTGATGAAGATGAGCTAGAAGCAGCGGCAGAAAGTCTTGATGATGGTTCGATGTTGCTGGAAGGTTCAACTGACATTCGCCATGTGTCTTTGTTATTGGGCAAAGATTTAGTGGATGAAAGTGAGGAATATTCAACTTTGTCCGGTTATATCTTGTTCCACCTCGGTCGTTTACCTGAAAATGGGGATACGGTTGAAGTTGATGGCTATCGCTTTGAAGTGGTAACAATGGATGGGCACAAAATTGAAAAAGTGCGCATTATTGCCAAAGAGAAGCCTGTCGAGAAATAACGAAGCTGTATGTTTATGAATAGCCTTGAGTTTGACCGTTGTGATGCAATGGTTTTACTCGGGCTATTTTTATTTGAGAATTCAAAATGATTTTGTCAAAGAATTGTCCTTGTGGGCATGGACCTTATGCTGAATGTTGTCAGCCCTTGCATTTGAAACAGCAGTTTGCGCTAAATGCCGAACAATTGATGCGCTCGCGTTATAGTGCTTTTGCTTTGCAACAGATTGATTATATTCTGGAAACAACGGCTTTAGGACAACAGTCCGCTTTGGATCGTGCAGCGATTGCCGACTGGAGTCAATCCAATCAATGGCTGAAACTGGAGGTGGTACAACATCAGCCCAAGCTGGATAAAATTCATGCGCTGGTTGAGTTCAAAGCACATTATCATGATGGCAAACAAGCTCATGTTCATCATGAAATTTCACATTTTGTCTTGCATCAACAACAATGGTATTTCCTTGATCCTACACTGGACATGCAAATCACCATGAAACAACCCTGCATTTGTGGCTCGGGGAAAAAATTTAAACAATGTTGTGCACAATTCATCTAACTTTGTCTTAGAATAGCGCACACTTTTACGCCTGATTTAGGGATGTAGGCAGATGTTACTCACCGTAATTTATATTATTGCCATTACTGCGGAAGCGATGACGGGTGCGTTGTCAGCGGGTCGACGTAGTATGGACTGGTTTGGTGTAGTACTGATTGCCTGCGTAACGGCATTGGGCGGTGGTTCAGTGCGTGATGTGTTACTCGGGCATTATCCTTTAACCTGGGTCAAACATCCTGAATATTTAGTGCTGACCTGTGCTGCGGCTTTTGTCACCATCATTATTGCCAAATGGATGCGTCATCTACGCAATATTTTCCTAGTACTGGATGCTCTAGGTCTAATTGGCTTTACCATCATTGGTTGCCAGATTGCCCTATCGATGGGGCATGGTTTTGTGGTGTCTGCGGTGGCAGGCGTATTAACAGGCGTGTCGGGTGGTATTCTGCGCGATATTCTGTGTAATGACGTACCTTTAGTGTTCCGCCGTGAGTTGTATGCCAGTATTTCCTTTGTTGCCGTGATTTGTTATTGGGTGTGTCTGGAAGTTGGCCTGCCGCACGATCTCACTGTAATTTTTACTTTGGTATTTGGTTTTACCTTACGTTTGATCGCGATTTATTTTGGTCTGGAAATGCCGAAATTTATTTATCAAGAAGATGATGCCGAGTCTGCTTCCTCAACAGATGAGCATTGATCTGGTTCAATTAAAAAAGAAAAATACGCGATAATAAGCGACTTTATACAATAAAAGATGCTGGTCTGGATTGCGGCTTTATGCCGCTTATCGGCTGGTCAATCATGAAGAATGTTTAACTTTTGAGGTCTTGTAATCTTCCTGAGACACCATTTGACGTTTAAACAACAACAAGGGCTTGTCACAACGCCTTCATCCACATAGCATACAAAGCATTGACGATAATAAATGATTTTGGATGACTCGCTGAAATGACCAGCCTTGCACATCATGCAACAGAAAACCGTTCCGTAGCCGAATTCACTGAGCAGGCTTACCTGAACTATGCCATGTACGTGATTATGGATCGTGCATTGCCCCATATCAGTGATGGTTTAAAACCTGTACAGCGCCGTATTGTTTATGCGATGAGCGAGCTTGGCCTGAAATCGACGGGGAAGCCGAAAAAATCGGCACGTACCGTCGGTGATGTACTGGGTAAATATCATCCGCATGGTGACTCAGCCTGTTATGAAGCGATGGTGTTGATGGCACAGCCATTTAGCTATCGTTATCCACTGGTTGAAGGTCAGGGCAACTGGGGGTCACCAGATGACCCGAAATCATTTGCGGCAATGCGTTATACCGAAGCCAAACTTTCTGCTTATAGTGAATTATTACTGAGCGAATTGGGCCAAGGCACCAGTGAATGGCAAGACAACTTTGATGGTTCAATGAAAGAGCCAATCACTTTGCCTGCACGCGTTCCGAATATTTTGTTAAATGGTACCACGGGTATCGCTGTGGGGATGGCAACCGATATTCCGCCACACAACTTACGTGAAGTGGTAAAAGGAACAATTGCCTTAATTCGTAATCCTGAAACTTCAGATGCGAAACTGGCAGAATATATTCCTGCACCTGATTTACCAACCAAAGCTGAAATCATTACCCCGCCAGAAGAATTACTCAAAATTCAAACCACAGGCCGTGGTAGTTATCGTATGCGTGCGGTATATGCGGTCGACAAAAATGAGATTGTGATTACTGAACTGCCTTATCAGGTTTCGGGTTCGAAAGTCATTACCCAGATCGCAGATCAGATGATTGCCAAAAAATTGCCATTGGTCAGCGATGTACGTGATGAATCGGATCACGCCAATCCAACCCGTTTGGTGATTGTGCTGCGTTCGAATCGCGTCGATGCAGAAACGGTGATGAGTCACTTATTTGCCACCACGGATCTAGAGTCAAGCTATCGTGTCAATCTAAACATGATCGGGGCAGATGGTCGTCCACAGGTGAAATCGATTCGCCGTATTTTATTGGAATGGATCGAGATTCGTAAGCAAACCGTGACCCGTCGTTTGCAATACCATTTGAATAAAATCGAAAAACGTTTGCATATCCTGGCAGGTCTTTTAATTGCTTACTTGGATATTGATACCGTGATTCGGATTATCCGTGAAGAAGATCAGCCAAAACCTGTATTGATGCAGCATTTTGGTATTGATGACATTCAGGCTGAAGCGATCCTCGAACTCAAACTTCGTCATTTGGCCAAGCTTGAAGAAATGGAAATTCGCCGTGAGCAAGAAGAGTTGGAAGCGAAAGCTGCCATTATTCGTGAGCAATTGGCAAATCCAGAATCATTAAAAAACCTGATCATTAATGAATTAAAAGAAGATGCGAAAAAGTTCGGTGATGACCGCCGTTCACCAATCGTTGCGCGTGCGGATGCCGTCCAGATTAAAGAACAAGATTTAATGCCTGCTGAGCCTGTGACTGTTGTATTGTCCGAGGCAGGTTGGGTGCGCGCTGCCAAAGGGGCAGAAGTAGATGCAGCCAATCTGAATTATCGTGCGGGTGACCAGTATCTCAGTCATGCAGTGGGTAAAACCAACCAGCGTGTCTATTTCCTTGATGAGACAGGGCGTAGTTATGCCTTGCCAATTAGCAGTCTGCCTTCCGCACGTGGCTTGGGTGAACCGCTCAGTTCAAAACTTTCACCAGCCAGTGGTGTGTCATTTATTCAGGTCTTTATTGATGAGGAGAGCAGCGAGCTGATTGCAACCAGTTCAAATGGTTACGGCTTTAAGAGTCAGGCAGCACAACTGGATACCAATGCAAAAGCTGGGAAAGCCTTCCTGACGGTTGCAGACAAAGCAACGGCTTTACCGCTATTGCCAATTCAGCAAGCCACTCATGTTGCCATTCTGAGTTCATCAGGACGTTTACTGATTATTGATTTAGCTGACCTGCCAGTTCTCAATAAAGGTAAGGGTAACAAGTTGATACAACTTGATGAAAAAGAGCAAATTTTATCCATGACAACCCTGACGTTAGATGAAATAATCCAAATCGATGCAGGACAACAGCATCTGAAATTGAAAGGGGATGATCTTCAAAAATATCTAGGAAAAAGAGCAACAAAGGGGCAACTTTTACCACGTGGATATCAAAAAGCAAATAGACTCTTCATTCAGAGATAAGGCTAGTATTCTGTGATACAAATACGTTATATATGACAATGTATTCAGATTATTTGGATAGATTGACAGGGCAATTCAAAAATTTAAAAAAAATGTTTTGCCATGGAAAGTAACGTTGTTACATTTTTAAGGATTACCACTCGGAGATAAGGGCATTATGGAAAAGATTTGGTTTGCTGAATACCAAAAGACAGGAATTCCAGAAACAGTTGAACTGCCTGCTGAAAACACCTCACTTGTTGATATTTTTGAACGCAATTTCCAAAAATTTGGTTCACGTGATGCCTTTATCTTTATGGATAAAGTTTTAACGTTTAATGAATTAGAAGTCGCTAGCCGTAAATTTGCAGCTTATTTACAAACTTTAGGTTTAGCAAAAGGCTCGCGCGTTGCGGTGATGATGCCGAACGTTTTCCAATATCCAGTTGTTGCGTTAGGGGTTTTTCGTGCAGGTCTGGTGCTTGTAAACGTCAATCCATTATATACAGCACGTGAACTTGAGCATCAGTTGAATGACTCTGGTGCTGAAGTCTTAGTGATTATTGAAAACTTTGCCAATGTTTATCAGAACATTATTGGTAAAACACCTGTGAAGCATGTTGTGGTAGCTTCTGTGGGTGATATGTTAGGTACGTTGAAAGGTACTATTGTGAATTTTGTTTTACGTAAAGTACGTAAGCAAATTCCAGCGTGGAATATTCCAGGCCATACTAAATTCAACGCGGCATTAAACAAAGCCAACCCAAGCAATTATAAGCGTCCAAGCTTGACCTTAAGCGATACCGCAGTACTTCAATATACGGGTGGTACAACAGGTGTTTCTAAAGGCGCTGAATTAACGCATCGTAATCTTGTTGCAAACTTACTCCAGTGTGAAGCGATTTTCTCAAGTAAGTTTGGCGATTCTGATAGTGCTAAAGGTGATCGCATCGTATGTGCATTACCGCTGTATCACATCTTTGCATTCATGGTGTGTGCACTTTACGGCATGTATAAAGGTCAGGCCAATATCCTGATTCCAAATCCACGTGACTTGCCTGCGGTGGTAGGTGAATTACGTAAATATCAACCTTCATTCTTCCCAGCAGTAAATACTTTATTTAATGCGTTGGTGAATAACGAAGAATTCAAACAGCTTGACCATAGCAATCTTAAGATGGCAATGGGTGGTGGTATGGCGGTGTTGCCATCAACAGCAGCAGCATGGAAGAAAATTACAGGTACCACCATTATCGAAGGTTATGGTTTATCTGAAACTTCACCTGTTGCAACTGCGAATCCTCCTGCTACAACTGAATTCAGCGGCACGATTGGTATTCCATTGCCATTAACTGAAGTTGCGATTCTGGATGATGACGGTAAAGAAGTTGCGCTTGGTGAACAAGGTGAGATTTCGATCCGTGGTCCACAAGTCATGAAAGGTTACTGGAACCGTCCAGACGAAACTGCAAAAGTGATGACGGCTGATAACTTCTTCCGTACCGGTGATATCGGTGTGATGGATTCACGTGGTTATGTGAAGATTGTTGACCGTAAGAAAGACATGATCTTGGTGTCAGGCTTTAACGTTTACCCAAGTGAAATTGAAGAAGTTATTGCGAAACATCCAAAAGTATTGGAAGTGGCTGCGATTGGTGTTCCAGATGAAAAATCAGGTGAAGTGCCGAAGTTATTCATCGTGAAAAAAGACCCTTCTTTAACTACAGAAGAAGTCATTGCTTATGCAAAACAAAACTTAACTGGCTACAAGTGCCCACGTTATGTTGAGTTTATGGAAGAGCTACCGAAATCAAACGTAGGTAAGATCTTACGTAAAGATTTACGTAAACCAGCTTAAAGTTTTTAGGCTTCTCAAATAAGGAAGCATAAAAAAACGCCGCAATTGCGGCGTTTTTTATATAATTTGAGTTCAATGTAAAATTCTAGATGAAATATGATACTCGGGAATGTCATCCGCAACTGTTTGAGATAGGACGTCATTAATAATTTGTTGTTTCTGCGATTTATTAAACTGGCTGATGGTAGTGAACGAGTTTTGCGGATGAGCAGCGCTGAAGCTGTGCAAGATGGTTGCCCTTGCGGAGCTATGCTCCTCATCCCGAAAGAAAAGTAGGGCTAGCCTGAGCGAAGTTGAAATATATTTCAACTGAAGTGCAAGACGTAGTGGCCGATCCTGAAATTGGATGAGTACTCGGCAAGATTCCGCCAATATAATTTTTACAATAAGTTAGAGAAATCTTGAAGCTTAACTCAGGTTATTTATTATTAGATTTCATGAGCCAACGATCAATATAAGGTCGGCCAATCCCTACGATACCCACAAAAACGACCATGGTCGCGAGTTGGAAACGTAATCGTGTCGGATCAATTCCATTAAAACTAAAATAATTATCGGCAACTGCATAAAGCACAATGACGGTCAGCCAGTGCCACAGTGTCAGGCGATAAATACCGACTGCATAAAAGGCCACTGTCAGAATCACAAAAGTACCAAGTGTCGATTGCCAGTTTAGATTTGCACAAATCACACTGAGTAGAAATGCCATGATCGGGAGTACAACTTTAAGTACTCGATCAACTAAAAGTTGATGCTGGCGTTGTTGAGCGAGAACCTCAAACATTTCTTTTTGATCTGGTTGCGGCATAAGTTGACCTTAAAACAGTATGAAAAAACACAACTTTTACACAAACAATGTGTGTAAAAGAAACGCTTGTTGAACAAGCACACATGAAAGTTCAATAAATTATAAGTTATGATAGCATGATCAGAAGAACTTCAAATGATGGATGTCAGCATGCAAGGTATTAGCGGCATTATATTGATTATTATAGTCGCATGTTTGTTGCCTTATGTATTTACCTTGATTGCAAAATCAAAAGGTGGTTTTCAAGCAAAAGATAATCAGAATCCTCGTGACTTTTTAGCCAAAACAACAGGACTATCTGCACGGGCAAATGCTGTGCAACAAAACAGTTTTGAGAGCTTACCTTTGTTTATTGCTGCGATGGTGATGGCAGAGTATATGGTGGTGCCAGAGTATTTCATTTTGACTTTGGGCTGGGCTTATATCGTATTTCGCGTCATTTATGGCATCTGCTATCTGGCCAATCTCGCCACATTACGTTCTATCATCTGGTTTTTCTCTCTACTTTGTCCAATTTTACTGTTCGTGATTACGGTCAAAATGACCTGATGACAGCTGGCTATAAAATTCGCCAGCTCGCTACATATCTAGCATCATTTTCGCTGTATTCACGTTATAATCTGTCCGATTTACATCTACTTCACAATATAAACGAGTGTTGATATGAGTTATAGCAATATTCCTGCGGGTAAAGACGCACCAAATGACATCTATGTCATTATCGAAATTCCTGCAAATGCAGCCCCAATCAAATACGAAATCGACAAAGATTCAGATGCGTTATTTGTAGACCGTTTCATGGGTACAGCAATGTTCTACCCAGCAAACTATGGCTATGTTCCAAATACATTGTCTGAAGATGGTGATCCATTAGACGTACTTGTTGTAACTCCACATCCTGTTGCTGCTGGTTCTGTGATTCGTTGCCGTCCAGTGGGCAAATTAAAAATGGAAGATGATGGTGGTATTGATGCGAAACTGATCGCTGTTCCACACGAAAAATTATCTCCACTTTATAAAGATGTTCAAGAATATACGGATCTTCCGCCATTATTGATCAGTCAAGTTGAGCACTTCTTTGCACACTATAAAGATTTAGAGCCTGGTAAATGGGTAAAAATCAGTGGTTGGGAAGGTGCTGACGTTGCGAAAGCTGAAGTACTTAAAGCAATCGAAGCGGCTAAAAAGTAACTTTGAAATGCTGGGCCAGGTTTTAAATTTTTAAAATCTGGTCATAAAAAAACTCCATTCATTTGAATGGAGTTTTTTTATTGCTTGATCAGCTGTGAATTAGAATAATTTCACAGGAATATCAAGCCAGATACGCCATTCGTTGGTATCGCCAATGTAGGCATTTGTTTGATATTCATCACTTGCACGGTAATACGAGTGACGTAAACGTAAGCTCGCATCTTTGGCAAAACCAGATTGAACCGTGTATTTCACTTGGTTAAAGAATTCACGTTCATGTGCATTATCAGTCAAATTCTTGACTTTGATATCCCAACCATAGACATAGGCGGTGGTCCAACTTAAGCCTGGTACGCCATAGCCACCAAAGTCGACGTTATATTGCAACTGTGCAGATTTTTCGCTGTTACCAATAAAGTCAGATAGGTAAGAGTTTGGCAAATAGATACTTTGAGCGCCATCAGCGTTCTCGCCGTAGTCATAACCTGTATTACCATTATTTTGTTGGTAAGCCAGCATCACGCTATGTGGACCTGTGTTATAAGTCGTAGAAAGTGCCCAAATGGTATTTTTACGATTAGACAAGTCGTCAGTTGTACTTGAATACGTACTTGCCTTTTCATCCCATTTAGTGTGGTAAGCACTTAAGTCATATGTCAAACCACTGTCTTTATCTAATGGCTGCTTATAGTTCACATTGATATAATGACGATCTAGCTTATCTTTGCTATCCAAGCCAAAGTACGCTGCATTTAAGTTGTCATCAAATTTGTATTTTGCGCCCCAAACAACAGCACGATCAAGTTTGCGCCCATCAGTATTGATTTGGTCAGAGTACTGATCTTTAGTGAATTTACCGGCAGTTAACTCTAAGCCATCAATTTCACGGCTAGTTGCCAATACACCTTCAAAATATTCAGGTACTAAACGCGCTGTGTTACTTGCTAAAACAGGAATATCGAGAACTTGTGTACCATAGGTTACAGTCGTATTCGAAATACGTGCTTTTACAAAACCGCCGCCACGTGCCCAGTGATCATATGTGTCACCTTTACCATCTACACCATTTAGGCGTTCGCGTGGGATCATGCCGTTACCAGCATTATTGTTTGAGCCTAATTTAAAAGAGCCATCGCCGATCACACCAGCGCCAAAGCCAACTAAACCTTGAGTGAAACCAGTTTCCAGTTTCACCATTGCCGTCTGAGCATATGAGCTAGTGTCTTCGACACCATTCTTTTTGTCACGATTTAAATAACCAGTACGGAATAAAATATCCCCTTTGGCATCTTCAACAAGTCCTTTTGCTTCGCTTTGTTCGCTTGCATATGTTGAGGTAATTAACGCGGCATTAATCAAAACCGCTAAAGTAAGTTTCTTTGCCTTTGGCATAGCTCGCCTCATTAGAAATAATAAATTTGGGATAAAACCGAAATTTTGATCAATTGTATAAGTTATGCATAAAAAAGATAGATTTTTATTAAAATTTTTTAATTATTTTTAAATAAAATACTTATAAAATTTTATGATTTGTTTCTCGTTTAAAAAGTATAAATTTTAAGATCAAGTGTTTGATTATTAGTCATAATGTTGTTTATTTTGGATGTAAAGTAAACAGGTTGTTTTTTGTTTTATTTGAATAAAACTATGTGATTTATTGAGGTATTTTTTCTTTTATTTTAAATATTTATTTTTTCTTTGTGTGAAAAGTGTTCAATTGTTTACTACAAAAAGAACATCCCGACGAATGACGAAAGGGATTGTCCTAAAAAGAATGTTTTTTAAGCGCATTTTAAGTTTTTTTGCCATGCACTTTTATGGAACATTTCTGTTTTTTGCTGAATTAAGCTTATTTTGAAAGCATTTTGCACTTTCGTTACCTTGACGAAATGCCTCTTTTTTGTGCAAAAAATAATCTTGAATGGGTTGGTGCGTCTAAATCGCTCAAAAAAATATAAGGATGCTCGATCAGCCTTAATTCAGAATCATTAAAAATTTGAGTAAGACGAATTTACTCATTAAGACTACGATAAAATATGGTTTAGCTGAAGTTGGCACAGCAATTGCTAATTACTTTGCGATGCAATTTAAAATTTAAATCAGTCGAATATCCATCATGGGGGAGATCAAGATGATGAAATTTGCATGTAAAGCAATCGCGTTGAGTATTTGTGCAGTGGCTTCAACTTTTGCGATGGCAGAAGAAACAAATACATTATCTCAATACGGCCTGAGTTTTTCAGGAACGGCTGCGTTAACGACTGATTATCGTTATCGTGGTATCACACAAACTCAATCTGATCCTGCGGTACAAGGTGGTTTTGCATTAACTCATTCATCAGGTCTTTATGCTGGGGTATGGGGTTCAAACGTTAACTTTGGTGGGGCTGATCCTCATCTTGAGCTAGATCCTTATGTGGGCTATGCGACTGAGTTACCATTTGCAGGTAAGCCGACTTTAGATGTCGGTTTATGGTACTACGGTTATCCAAGTGCATCTGACCTGAACTGGTTAGAACTTTACGCAAAACTAGGCTTTAAAAATGTATTGGCATCTGGTGATAGCCTATTAGGTAGTTTGAACTACACCAATGACTTTGCCGGTACAGATGAGAATGGCTGGTACGTGAACGCAACCTATAACATTCCGTTTGCGGATACTGGCTTTGGTGGCGTAGCAAGTGTCGGTTACACCAAAGTGGATAACTATGACTTTAGTGATACAGGTGGCGAAGACGATAATTATGTCGACTGGAAAGTCGGTGTGACATATAGCGTAAAATCAGTATCTGGTTTAACGGCTGAACTCGCTGCTGTAGGAACCAATATTGATGCAGATTTCCAACCGTATAAACGTGGCACAGAAACAGGTGCAGTATTTACCTTGACCAAAGCATTCTAGGCTTGGTTGGATAAACAAAAAGCTAGCTCTATTGCTGGCTTTTTTATATTGAAAGATATTCGCTTGAGGGAAGTCGTTCAAATCTAATCATGTCTTGCGATGGATTTAGAATATAGATAATCCCATTCTGATAATCAGAAAGACTAAAAGGAACAGAAAAAATATCCGGATAAACTGACTACCATATCGTAGTGCCAGAAATACGCCGACTAGAGCACCCATGACATTACAGACGGCAATCATTAAGCCGATTTCCCACAGCACATGACCTGTAGGGATAAAGAATAAAAGTGCAGAGCTAAAAGTACCAATATTCACAATTTTGGCTGATGCAGATGCGTTGAGAAAATCAAAGCCAAACACTTTCACAAATAAGAATAGCAGAAAGCTTCCACTACCCGGCCCAAACACACCGTCATAGAATCCAATCAAACCGCCAAAAAAGATCCCCAGAATAATTTCTTTATACCCACATTTGACATAAGTGCTATGTGCACCTAAGTCCTTCTTGAGAAAGGTATAAATCGCCATCAAGATGAGTAAAAAGAAAACAAGATAGGTCATGAATTGCTTAGGAATATGCGCAACTGTCATGGCACCAATAAAGGCAAATATGAATGCTGAAAGCATGGTCGGGATGAGCAACTTCCAGACAAATTTAATTTTATTCACATATCTAAAAATAGAGGAAACGGTACCTGCCCACACGGCTAATTTATTGGTACCTAAAACAGTGGTAATACTGTGCTGTGGCAAAGCATGTAATAGCGCAGGTATTTGAACTAAACCGCCACCACCTACTGCGGCATCAATCAGGCCACCACAGAACGCAAAAAATCCTAACATGAGTAGTGCGGTGTCATAGGTCATAATCGCCAACCTTTGGGAAAGTTGATTCGGCTGAAAGTGTTAGGTCATTTGTTCGGAATATTTATCCAGCTTATTCATGATGAATTCAGCTTATATCGTTTATTTTTTTGCCCATAAAAATGAGCATTCTTCTATTTTTGAAATCAAAAACTGTATAAACACAAATGAACGGTGTCTGTTTTCAACATAACTTGTTGCCTTATGAAACTCAATTGAATTGTGCCGACCTTTAAATTGCATGTTCGATAAATACAGTTAAGACATTATTTTTATATATTTTTTTAAAATCTTGGTTAATAAAAGAATCCGTACTACGACGGATTATTTTGTTGAAAAATCTCGATAAAAATTTTAGGTTTGGTTGCCGCGATAGGATAGTGCTTCGGTTAAATGACTACTTGAGATCAGATCACTTTCTGCTAAATCGGCAATCGTGCGCGCAACACGCAATACACGATGGTAGGCGCGTGCAGACAAGTTAAGACGTTGCTGGGCCATCTCAATAATTTTTGTCGAACTGTCATCTAGCATAACATGCTGTTCTAATAACTTCGGTGATAAAGCCTGATTTAAGCACTGTTGTCTTTGGATCTGTTTTTCGTAGGCAGTGATCACACGTTGCCGCACGCTGGCAGAATTCTCGGTTGGAGTACGATCTTGTAGTTCCTGAGCCTGTAATGGTGGCACATCAATATGTAAATCAATACGATCCAGCAATGGGACTGAGATACGATTTTGGTAGCGTTGAATACTTTCAGGGGAACATTGGCAACGGCTGTCCTGATTAAAAGCATAACCACATGGGCAGGGGTTCATTGCTGCAATAAACTGGAAATTTGCAGGAAAGGTCATTTGTCGTGCGGCACGAGAAATCACAATCTCTTTGGATTCCAAAGGTTGACGTAATACTTCCAGTACCTTGCGATCAAATTCTGGCAATTCATCCAAAAACAGGACGCCTAAATGAGCCAAAGTGATTTCACCAGGCTTGGGTTGAGAGCCGCCACCAACCAACGCAATTGCTGAAGCTGTATGGTGTGGTGCTCTAAAGGGACGCTGGCCAAAACTATGCGGTGCGTTGGCCACCGAATAAATACTGGCGACTTCTAGATTTTCCTGCGCATTGAGCGGCGGTAAAATTGAAGGCAGGCGAGAAGCCAATAAGGTTTTACCTGTGCCAGGTGGGCCTTTAAATAATAAAGAATGTCCGCCCGCAGCAGCAATTTCTAGCGCTCGGCGTGGGCGTAATTGACCTTTAACATCGGCAAGATCAAATTGATAGGCAGATGCGGCTGAGTTTGGTCGTTGTGGTGCAGCTGCCAGCTGGGCATTGCCCGAAAAATGTGCACAAACTTCTTGTAAGTGCTGCGCTGCATAGACTTCAAAATCGGGAAGCTGGCTGGCTTCATCCAGATTTTCAGTAGGTAATAGAAGGCGATGTTTGGCTTGTTGGCAGGCCATTGCGATGGTTAATGCCCCTGAAACAGGACGTAAGTGTCCATCAAGCGCCAGTTCCCCTATAAATTCAAAGCCTTCTGTACTGTGTTCTGGTAATTGTCCAGAAGCAATCAGAATCCCCAAGGCAATCGGTAAGTCCAGTCGAGAACCATCTTTGGGTAAATCGGCTGGTGCTAAATTGATGGTTAAGCGTTTGGTGGGAAACTGAAAACCGCTATTGATGATGGCAGAACGCACACGATCTTTACTTTCACGTACAGCGGCTTCAGCTAAGCCAACAATTGTTAAAGAAGGAAGGCCTGAACTAATGTGGACTTCAACTTCAATCTGAGGAGCATGTAACCCCAATAGCCCTCTCGTATATATCTTGGCAAAAGACATCTTGTTATTGTTCCATTGTGGTGCTTTATTTTTAATCATTCTGAGGTGCGAAATGCACCAAGTTGGTGCTTATTTTTTGTTCTGAATTACTTCTTCAAGTGTTTTCATTTGTTGCTGAAGTTCAGTCAAACGTTGGTTGGCTAACTCAAGCGCTGTTCTTTGGCGGTCAAGTTCTTGTTTTGAAACTAAATCCAGTTTTTCGATACTCTCGTTTAATAAAGCACGCAGATTTTTTTCTAAATCTTTTTTCGGCTGGTCAACTTGCTGCAAAATCGCTTGTAAAAGAGTTTCAATCATAAAGTACTCAATAAGTTATGTATATTTGCTGCTCAGTGTATCACTGCTTGTGTCAATCCTCTAGCACAGTTAAGGCCAGAACGAGGAGTGACTTATAAATCCAGTGAAACAGGAGCAAATGATACTTATTTTCGATGGACTATCTACATCTTCAAGGCTAAATAGGTTATAAAGAAAGCTTATGTCCGATATTTAAAAACCCCCAACCTTTAAATATTGGCATGAAAATTGAACATAAAACCTTACTGGTGAAAATAAGCCGAAGGAAAACAAACATGAAGCTTGTAACTGCAATTGTAAAACCATTCAAATTGGATGATGTGCGTGAAGCACTTTCTGAGATTGGTGTTCAAGGGATTACCGTAACTGAAGTCAAAGGTTTCGGGCGTCAAAAAGGTCACACAGAATTGTACCGTGGTGCAGAGTATGTGGTTGATTTCTTACCAAAAGTAAAGATTGAAATTGCAATTAGCGATGAAATGGTTGATGCCGTCATTGAGTCGATTACTCGTGTCGCAAGCACAGGCAAAATTGGTGATGGCAAAATTTTTGTGACCAATTTAGAGCAAGTGATCCGTATCCGTACGGGTGAGACTGGGCCAGATGCTGTCTAAGTTGGCACAAACTTTGCTGAGCTATTAAATATAGCAATAGCTCGCGAAATCAGGTTGGGGGACACGAATGAAAAAAATGCTTATGGCGCTCAGTCTATCTGGCGCACTCTTAGGTGGTTCAGCGGTGGTTTGGGCAGAAGATGCTGTTTCAACGCCTGTTACTGAACACGCTGTAGCAGTTGACACTACAACTGCCTCAACAGAAATTGTTGCAGCAGAAGCGCCAGCTCCTGTGGAAGCAACACCAGCACCTGCTGCGGAAGCAACGATCGATACAGGTGATACAGCATGGGTTCTTGTTTCAACTGCGTTGGTGCTGTTGATGACGATTCCGGGCTTAGCTTTATTCTATGGTGGTATGGTTCGTAAGAAAAACGTACTGAGTACCATGATGTTCAGCCTTTCAGCGGCAATTCTTGTAAGTTTGATCTGGGTGACAGTGGGTTATTCTCTGGCGTTCTCTGGTTCAGGTGCTTATGTTGGTGACCTTGCTAAAGCCATGCTGAATGGCGTTGCCTTTGATGCCTTGACAGGCACTATTCCTGAAAGTCTATTCGTTATTTTCCAAATGACCTTTGCCATCATTACGGTTGCAATTATCAGTGGTTCGATCGCTGACCGTATGAAGTATTCTGCATTTATGGCCTTTATCGCAGTTTGGGTGATCTTAGTTTATGCGCCGATTACACACTGGGTTTGGGCGGCAGATGGCTGGTTATTCAAAGCGGGTGCGTTAGATTTCGCGGGTGGTACTGTTGTCCATATCAATGCGGGTGTCGCGGGTCTGGTTGCAGCGTATATGTTAGGCAAACGTACTGGTCTAGGCCGTGAGTCTATGGCGCCACATAACCTGACTTTAACGGTCATTGGTGCAAGCTTGATCTGGGTTGGCTGGTTTGGCTTTAATGGTGGTAGTGCTTTAGGTGCTGGTGCACGTGCAGGTATGGCGATTTTGGTAACACAAGTTGCTGCCGCAGCTGCTGCATTCTCTTGGCTGATTGTTGAACGTGTGATTCGTGGTAAAGCTTCCGTACTGGGTGGCGCATCAGGTGCTGTTGCTGGTTTGGTTGTAATTACACCTGCTGCTGGTTTCGTTGGTGTAGGTGGCGCATTGATTATGGGTCTTATCGGTGGTGTAGTGTGTTTCTGGGGAATTACAGCATTGAAACGCCTGCTTAAAGCGGATGATGCCTTGGATGCATTCGGTTTACATGCGGTGGGTGGTATTGTTGGTGCGATTCTTACGGGCATCTTCTATAGCGATGAAATCATCAAAGCAGCGAACGTTGCACTCGCACCAACTTTTGCAGGTCAATTGTGGGTGCAAATCGAGGGTGTGTTAGCAACCATCGCTTACAGTGCAATCGTGACCTTCATTATTCTGAAAGTGATTGATCTGGTGATTGGGATCCGTGTTAGCGCTGATGATGAGCGTATGGGTCTTGACTTGAGTCAACATGGCGAACGTATTGAATAACACAGACAAGATGTGATTTAAAAACAGCCTCATGGGGCTGTTTTTTTATGCCTGTAGGGTGCTGGTTCTGCAATTGAAGAAACTTTGCTACACTTAGGCAAAGAGATTAAATAATCGCGCAACTATGCATTGTCCATTTTGTAACGCTGCTGATAGTAAAGTTATCGACTCCCGTTTGGCCGCCGAAGGGTGCCAGATTCGTCGTCGTCGTGAGTGTGTCATTTGTGGTGAGCGTTTTACAACATTTGAAAGCTATGATGTGGTGATGCCACGTGTTATCAAATCGGATGGTAAAAATGAGCCATTTGATGAAGCAAAATTACGTCGCTCATTGATGCATGCTTTACAGAAACGTCCTGTGACCCAAGAACAGATTGAAACCGTACTCAGCGATATCCAGTCGCATATTCGCCGTTTGGGTGAGCGGGACGTGAAGTCCAGAACGATTGGTGAAATCGTTATGCAGGCGCTTTTTGCGCTCGATCATGTGGCATATGTACGATTTGCTTCTGTGTATCAGGATTTTCAGGATGTCGATGCTTTTCGTCATCAAATTGAACAAATGCAACAACGCGAAAATGACAACTAAATTAGAGAAATCATGTCTGAGTTAACCCAAGATCATTTATCCGAACAGCAGTACTGGATGCAACGTGCCATTGAACTGGCGCGACTTGGACAATATTCAACGAAACCAAATCCAAATGTGGGTTGTGTCATTGTCAAAGATGGACAACTGATCGGGGAAGGTTATCACCCCAAAGCAGGTCAGCCCCATGCAGAGGTATTTGCCCTGCGTCAGGCGGGTGACCATGCCAAAGATGCAACCGCTTATGTGACATTGGAACCGTGTGCCCATTATGGTCGAACGCCGCCCTGCGCCGAAGCATTGGTGAAAGCACAGGTCAAAAAAGTTGTGGTTGCATGCTCGGATCCCAATCCGTTAGTGGCTGGCAAGGGTGTTCAGATCTTGCAGAATGCAGGCATTGAAGTTGAAACAGGCATTTGTGTTGATGAGGCAAAAACGCTCAACTTTGGCTTTTTAAAAGCCATGTCGACCGGTTTGCCTTATGTCCGTTTAAAAGTGGCCTCGAGTCTTGATGGGCGTACTGCTATGGCTTCGGGTGAGTCCAAGTGGATTACAGGAACTGAGGCGCGTCAGGATGTCCAGTATTGGCGTGCAATCTCAGGCGCCGTGATCACAGGCATTCAAACGGTGCTGGCAGATGATTGCGAGTTAAATGTTCGTGTTTTGACTGATGTTGATGTATCAACGGTAGTACAGCCGAAACGAATCGTATTAGATCGCCAAGGGCAACTGCCATTGTCAGCCAAGATGTTACAAAATCCTGAAACAGTGATGGTGATGACACCATTTCGTCAAGAACTTGCCGATTTAGGCGTGATACAATTGACGCCGCAACCTTTAAATCAATTATTGCAGACCTTATCTCAACAGTATCAAATTTATGATGTATTGGTTGAGGCAGGTGCAACTTTATCTACCGCCTTTTTACAGCAAGGTTTGGTTGATGAAATGATTAGTTATGTTGCACCAACTTTACTTGGTCAATCTGCCCGCGCTATGTTCAATGCTGAATTTAGTAAAATGGCAGAACAACGACGATTTGAGTTGGTCGATGTAACCCAACTTGGGCAAGACATTCGCCTGAGATTGCTCCCTATCCAAGAGTTGATATGAATCCAGAACCATCGGTTTATCACAAACGTCGTCATGCGGCCCGTACGACTGACGAATATCTTTTTCATCAGTTAGTTCCTTATCTTGGGAATAAGCGTCGACTTCTACATTTGATTTTAGAAGCGCTTGAGATTACAGGAACGCTGAATAGCAAGAAAAAGAATCCACCGATTTTTGCGGATTTTTTTGCAGGCAGTGGGGTGGTTTCTCGTTTAGCCCGTCAAAATGGCTATCGTGTGATTGCCAATGACTGGGAGCCGTATAGCCATGCGCTGAATCATGCGATTTTGGCTTGTGTTGATGCACCTGCATTTAAAGAATTGGGTGGCTATCAAAAAGCCATTGATTATCTGAACCGTTTGCCTGAAGTCAAAGGCTGGGTCACACATAATCTATGTCCGCGCAATGATGATGTGTACGACCCTGCACGTGACCGCCTATTCTTCAAACGCCGTAACGGCATGCGTATTGATGCGATTCGTCAGCAGATTGCAACTTGGCAGGCACAGGGTGCAATTAATGATGTCGAAATGAGTGCTTTATTGGCACCGTTACTGTATTCAGCAAGTTTTGTTAGTAATACCAGTGGCGTTTTCAAAAGTTTCCATCAGGGCTGGGGCGGACGTACTCAAACGGCACTGGAACGGATCGAGTCATTGTTATGGCTGACACCAAGTCGCTTCTGTGAGATCGGTGATCCTAAACGTCCTGCGGCAGAAATGTGGTGTGTCGATGCCCAGCATCTTGCCAATCAGATGAGTGGTTTTGAAGTGGATGTGGCTTATCTGGATCCGCCGTATAACCAACATGCGTATAGCAGTAATTATCATGTGTTAAATGCGTTGACCTTATGGGATCAAGTTGATTTACCTTCACCTGATACCAAAGGTTTTAAAAGCGGTATTGATCGTGCATGGCGTAAAGAACGTCCAAGTCCTTATAACTCTTCTAAATATGCCAAAGAGGCCTATGAAAAGTTATTGGAAACGATTAATGCGCGTTATATTTTGACTAGCTACTCGACCGACGGAAATATTGAACCAAAAGACTTGCTGACTGCCAATTTAAAGCGCGGTAAAGTCACCTTGTTGACTCAAGATGTACCGCGTTATCGGGTGAGTAAACAGCGTCAGTCTGAACGGGCACGTGTACTGGAATTTATCGTGATTACCGATACGCACGCTAAGTCTGGACCGCCGTTACGGCAGTTGTTAGGGCAGTTGTATCACTTCGCTGAATTGGGCGGGGTCGATACTACAGGGAATAGTACCCAACTGGCACTTTGGTAAAACAGGACACCACTTTTTAAAAGTGGTGTTTTTGTATTCAGTTTCTTTGTTAAATCGGATAATTAGATAAATAAAATCGGTTTATGTAATAAGTACCTGTTTTTATAGTAAATATCTTGCATTTTTTAGTCATTTCTATGGTGTCGGTCAGTTTGGTTAAATCTGCTATTAAAAAATAATGAAAATTAAAAAAGATAAATAAAAACAATTAATTGAATTCTATTTTTATATCCATTTTAGTTGTTTTACGCACCGATTTTAGAGAAAAATCTTTTGATCAATCGTTTAAAAAATTACCAAACAATATTGACCAGTTTCAAAAATAAATATAGTTTGCCGAGCTTAATTTAGGGTCTTGCCTATTTGCAGCGATGACCAAGAGAGGTTGTTATGAGTCGCTCGGAACCCACCTTATTGGGGCAATGTGTAGCCGAATTTTTTGCTACCGCAATTTTTTTATCATTTGGTATTGGTGTGGTGGCTGCACTTAAGCTTGCAGGAGCAAGTTTAGGTCTGTGGGAAATCAGCATTGTATGGGGCTTGGCAGTTGCATTGGCTGTCTATTTGTCTGCTGGTATTTCCGGGGCACATCTCAATCCTGCTGTGACTATCGCTTTGGCTTTATTTGCTGGTTTTGATAAGCGTAAAGTCCCGTTCTATATCATTGCCCAAGTCGCAGGTGCTGCGACAGGTGCACTGCTGGTATATGGGCTATATAGCAATTTATTTGTAGATTATGAACAGACGCATCACATGGTACGTGGCAGTGTAGAAAGTCTGGAGCTGGCGGGAATTTTCTCAACTTATCCGCATCATCTATTGTCGCTGGGTCAGGCTTTCATGGTCGAGATGTTTATTACCATGTTATTGCTGTGGCTGATTATGGCAATTGGTGATGACAGCAATGGTTTGCCGCGTGGCGCTTTGGCACCGATTCTGGTCGGTTTGCTGGTTGCCGTGATTGGTGCTTCTTTTGGCCCATTGACTGGCTTTGCCATGAATCCTGCACGTGATTTTGGCCCGAAAATCGTGGCTTATTTCTCAGGTTGGGGACCAGTTGCGTTTACTGGTGGTCGTGATATTCCTTATTTCATCGTACCCATCATTGCACCGATCGTAGGTGCATGCTTAGGTGTGCTGGGCTATAAATTATTCTTTAGCCATTTTCTGATCAAGAATCAGGTTGCAACCAAAGACACAGCAGAACAGCAAGTCTCTGAAATGCAATAAATGCATGATTCAATCATGTGTAGAAAGAGGGTGGTCAGATGACCGCCCTTTTTATTTGCTTTGGGGATGCCTTGTTATCTCGGGTTCTTTGCTTTAAGGTATCTGATTCACTGTGGCAGACACTGCAATAAAGATAGGTTGAAACTCCCATGTTTACAGGCATTATTGAAAGTTTAGGTAAGGTTGAGAGCCTACAAAGTGTAGGCGGTGATGTTCGTCTACGTATCCAGACTGATTTGGACATGTCTGATGTACATTTGGGTGATTCGATTGCCACCAATGGGATTTGCCTGACTGTGATTGAGTGGGGCGAGAACTGGTATGCAGCAGATGTTTCCCGTGAAAGCTTGAACCGTACTACGCTCGGGCAATGGAAAGTCGGACAGGCGGTGAATGTTGAAAAAGCAATGTTGCCGACCACACGTTTTGGTGGACACATTGTTAGTGGTCACGTTGATGGGCTGGGTGAGATTACGCTGGTTCGCGAAGACGCGCGTTCTCTGTACTTTGAAGTGACTGCTCCGGTTGAGCTGGCAAAATATCTAGCCGAAAAAGGTTCTGTTACGGTCGATGGAATTAGCCTCACCATTAACCATTTACGTGGCAATATTCTGAGCCTGAATTTGATTCCGCATACCGCTGAACGTACCAATATTGGCACTTGGCAGGTGGGAAGCAAAGTGAATTTAGAAGTTGATGTATTGGCACGTTATATCGAGCGTTTATTGCTGGGTGATAAGGCGGCTGAGCAGAAAACTGAATCGAATATCAGCATGGCTTTTTTAGCTGAAAACGGTTTTTTAAAATAAAAGATAAAGTATAAAAAAGCCCAGTTTAAACTGGGCTTTTTATAGGGGTTGTTAATATTACAGCCATGCATTGCGTTATTGACTAAAACGGCATAAAAAGCCGTCAAGGATGATGCTCTTGTTAAATTTTATAATGTGGATCAGGGAAGTTTTAGTCATAACCCTACGGGACAGGGAATTTTTTTGCCGTTACGGCGTTATATCTTATTCATTTAGAATGACTAAACTGCATAAAATATCCTTGTACCGTCTAAAAAAATATCCTCTGTCGCAAGCATCTGTGAAATATCAACAGCCCCCTATTTCTCGTCCGAGAACTCACTGTTCTTCAAAATATATTCAATTTCATCTTGTGCCAGTGCATGCAGCTTGGCACGGAATACCGTGACTGCTTGCTCAATCAGGCCTTCGGCTTCAAGTTCAAGTCGGACACGGACACTTTCCAGCTCAGAGAGAATTTGCTGATCATCAATCGCGATGCGCTGACCGCGTGCATAATCAATACTTGGCTGTTCTGGGTTAGTCTGGTAACGCTCGGTCTGTTGCGCAATTTCTTGATCGATATGACCACGTAGCGCAAGTAAATTCTCGGTTTGTTGTTCAAACTGACGCGCTTCATCCGCTTGCAGTTGTGCGGCATAAGCGGCTTCAGCTGCACGTTTTTCTTCCAGCGCTTTTTCTAGCGCCAGTTGTTTGCGAATACGTGCCTGTTCTAGCAATTCTGCTTTTAAATCTGCATAAGCTTGATCAATGCGCTGTTGAGAACGCTGTTGAGCGCTCTCCTCATTCTGCGTCCACGTTTGAATCGAGGTTTGTGGTAATAGCAGATCACAGATACGTGATAAATCTTCCTGATAGGTCTGACGAACTGCCTCAGGTGCATTTAACCAGCGTTTTTTAAAATCCTGACCTACATTTAATGCCACAAGACACTCCTAAAATGATGTTTTTTATTGCCAATTTATAATTTAAATGTACGAGGTTCTATGCCCAAACGTCGATACATTTTAAATTTTTCCCGCCCAATCTGTTTCGCAGTTTCATTATTTTCAATAATTTCGATAATGTGGCGAAAATCTTGAGTTTGTTCAAGTGCATGATTGTTAAAATTAAACACGATCCAATCATTGGATGGTGGTAAATCTTTTGAAATACACACTGGACTATGCGGCTGGTCAATCCCATGCGCAATGAAACTTTTTGGATCGAAGCTCCAGAGCAGCTCATCCAGTTCATTTTGCAAGTCTGGATCAGCACAGTACCACCAAATGTGGGGATGCTGATTCAGAATCTTGCGACACAAACGGCAAGCACTTTCGACTTGCCGTTCCTGACTGTTTTCAAAGAGATAAAAACTAATTTTAGCCATTCGTTTGAACACGATTAGCCAAGAATTGCATCAATAATGGAACTGGACGACCCGTTGCACCTTTAGTGGCGCCAGATAACCACGCCGTACCTGCTACATCAAGATGCGCCCAACGGTAGTCGCGAGTGAAACGTTCGAGGAAGCAGGCCGCTGTGATTGCGCCGCCGTATGGGCCACCAATATTGGCAATATCGGCAAAAGGTGAATCAAGTAATTCTTGATACTCTTCCATCACGGGCATGCGCCATACACGGTCAAGTGACTGTTCGCCTGCTTGTTGCAAGTCTTGTGCAAGTTCGTCATCTGGTGTGAATAAACCACTGACCACTTTACCCAGCGCAACTACACATGCACCTGTAAGTGTTGCAATATCAATCACAAGGGCAGGGTTAAAGCGTTTAATATAGGTCAAGGTATCACACAGGACTAGACGGCCTTCTGCATCAGTATTCAGAATTTCTACAGTTTGCCCGCTCATGGTCGTTACGATGTCACCAGGACGCGTCGCATGAGCAGATGGCATATTTTCTGCTGCGGCAATTGCACCCACTACATGAATTGGCAATTGTGCTTCACAGAGTGCTTGAATGGTTCCAAGAACTGAAGCTGCGCCGCACATATCAAATTTCATTTCATCCATGCCTAAGCCTGGTTTTAATGAAATACCGCCAGTATCAAAAGTCACACCTTTACCCACCAGCACTACAGGCGCTTGATCAATTTGGACATTGTATTCAAGGGTAACAATTCGACCTGGACGATCCGAGCCTTTGCTCACGGCAAGGAAGGCATACATACCCAAATCAGCCATTTGCTGCTCATCCAGTACAGTGACTTTTAAGAGGTCTGGATATTGTTTAGCAAGCGCAAGTGCTTGATCTGCGAGATATTCAGGGAAACAAATATTACCAGGACGGTTACCCAGATCACGGGCAAAGTTTTGACCCGACTGAACCGCATGAATCAGCTTTAACTGTGCTTCATCTAACGTGGTCTGGCTGGCAATCAGGTGAATGGTTTCTAGCACGAACTCATTCTTTTTCGACTTAAACTCGTCATAGCCATAAGCCGCTTGCGTGAGGCTCAATACAAATAGTGCGTGTAAATCAGCAGGCAGAGCTGAAAGATCGAGACTAATTTGTTTAAATTTATTTTGTGATGATTTGATAATGCTTTGTGCGAGTTTTGCTAATTTTGTCGCTTTTAGCTCGTCACTTTTTCCAAGCCCTAATAATTGTGTGTTGGCTTGAACAGAGACATTGGCAAGCAAGGCCAAGTTATCGTTAAAACCTGCTTTGTATTGGGTTGCGTTAAGAACGTCATCTAGATGGTTGATTTGATAAGTATTTAAGTTCTGTTGTAATTGTTCTGAATCAACCAAAATCCACAAAGATTCGCTAGACGCCTGAGCTGGGAATGCGTTTTGAAGTGTAAATTTCATTGTTTGTATAGAACCTAATGAGCGAAAAAGAAAGATAAGTCCATTAAACACTTTCAGATATGAGGTTGCAATCCGCAACAAGCGATAGGTTTTATATTTTTAACATTCGGGTAAACTAGCGTTACCTTCGATTGGTCTTTTGGAAGTATTACTTTGATTATTCGGCGTTATCTCGTCAAACAGGTGGTTTCGACATCTCTCGTCGTCATTGGTTTATTAACCATGATCATGATGGGTGGTCGTTTGATCAAGTATTTTGGCGTAGCAGCTCAAGGTCGTTTGGATGCTGGTATCTTATTTAGCATTATCGGCTATCGCTTACCTGAATTTTTAACGTTGATTCTCCCTTTAGGTTTCTTTATCGCATTAATGCTGGTATTCGGGCGTCTGTATGTCGACCATGAAATGGCAGTTTTAAATGGCAGTGGCGTCAGTCGGAATCAGTTGGCTCGTTTATTGTTGCCAATGACCGTGGTGTATCTGGTGGTGCAGACCTGCTTAATGGTCTGGATGGGGCCGTGGGGTTTGCGTGAGTTTGAAAAACTAACTAGTACCCAAGCGGTGCGGACCGGATTTGATCTGGTGCGTCCGAAAGAGTTTATTTCTTCGGGGCCTTATACCATTTATGCGGGCTCGCTTTCAGAAGACCGTAAGAACTTAAAAGATATTTTCTTCTATCAGAAAGGCAATCAGCCCGATAAACCTGATGTCATGATTCTGGCAAAAGAAGCAACACGAGTTGAAGTTGCCAATGATACTGCCAATGTAGTGGATCTCGTCCAAGGCCGTCGATACGAGATTTATCCGAATCAACCACGTTACACGCAGGCAGAATTCCAGTCTTATCGCTTACGTTTAGAAAATGACAAAGACGTAAAATTTGAGAGTGGTGATGTTGAGGCATTATCCATGTCCAAGCTATGGGAAAAACGTGATGATCCTGTCGTGCGTAGTGAACTGGGCTGGCGTGTGTTTGGCCCATTTGTGATTATCGTGGCTTTAATGTTGGCAGTTGCATTGTCTGAGGTGAGTCCGCGTCAAGGCCGTTACTATCGTTTAATTCCCGCGATCTTTATCTTTGCCAGCTTGATCGTATTATTGATTGCGATTAAGACCCGAATCAGTAAGGAAGAGCTTGATATCTGGGCTTATCCAGTGGTTCTTCTTGTTTATGCCATTGCCGCAGCAGTTTTTGCGCGTAAACAAAAACTGGCACCAAAATTTAAGAGAAGTATTCAGCGAGTGGGGTTGTGATGTTAGCACGTCGAATAGTCGCCAAACATGTGACAAAAACCACGATCCTAGCCATGCTGGGAACTACGCTGGTGTTATCTTTCTTGCAGGTTCTGTTCACCTACTTAGGTGAATTAGGCTCGCTCAAGCCCGACTATAATGCGTGGCAAGCTTTCTTGTACGTGATGTGGGGTGCACCGCATTATCTATATGAAATCCTTCCTGTCGCAGCCTTGATTGGTTCCGTACTGGGGCTTGGGGCATTGGCATCAAACAGTGAATTGATCGTGATGCGTTCTGTCGGGATTAGCTTATGGCGAATCGTCGGCTGGGTGATGCGTTCGGCACTGTTATTGATTGTATTGTCTTTTGTTCTGAGTGAATGGGTGATTCCTTATACCAACGAACAGGCACAAAGTATCAAGAAGCAACGTAGTGTGGCGGCGTTAGGTGAAGTCAAAGGCTACTGGACCCGTGAAGGGCAGCGTTTTATTTATATTGATTACGCCAACTCAAAAGGCCAGTTACGTAATATCCAGTCAATTGATTTTGATCAGGACTACCGTTTGCAGTCTTTTGTGAATGCTGAAAAGGGCCAGTTTGTTAAAGATGGTCAATGGACTTTAGAGCAGTCACATCAGGTTGATTTATTGGCACAAGGTAATGCCATTAAAACCGATCATGATCAACAGGCATTGGGGCTGGCATTACAGCCGAAATATGTGCATATGGTGACTTTAGATCCTGAAGATTTATCACCAAGCCAGTTGATTAGTTTTATGCGCTATATGGATGAATATAGTCAGGTACCGAAAACCTATGAACTGGCGTTCTGGCAAAAAGTGACCTCGCCGTTTGCCTTGATTACACTGGTTTTAATTGCCTGCTCGTTCATTTTTGGACCACTACGTCAACAGTCGATGGGCTTCCGTCTAGTGATTGCCTTATTTACGGGACTTGGCTTCTTCTACTTACAAGATTTCCTCGGCTATGCAAGTTTGGTCTATGCACCATCTCCAGCATGGTTTGTGCTGATGCCTGTAGTTCTCATCTTTATGGTGGGAAGTTACCTACTCTATCGTGCAAGATAATGGATCTTTCATTCATGGGCTCTATCATCGGTATTGATGAAAGCCATGAGTGAGGTCATAGAGAAATACCTTAAACTTCGGTAAAATATACCGATCAAATGATCGACAAATAGAGAGTCCATTATGACGGATGCAAATGCTGGCAAAATTCCTCACGTTCTCGTAATCATGGATGGCGTAGGACATCGTGAAGCAGTTGATGACAATGCCTTTCTGGCAGCAAAAACACCCAACCTCACGGCAATGAAAGCAAAGCATCCGAATAGTTTAATTTCTGGCTCAGGTGAAGATGTGGGCCTGCCTGATGGTCAAATGGGCAATTCTGAAGTCGGGCATATGAATCTGGGTGCGGGTCGTGTGTTGTATCAGGACTTCACTCGTATTACCAAAGACATTCGTACGGGTGCTTTTTTTGAGCATGAAGTTCTGGTGGATGCGGTTGAAAAGGCTAAAGCAGCGAATGGCGCCGTGCACGTGATGGGCTTGTTATCAGAAGGCGGTGTTCACTCGCATGAAGATCACATTGTCGCAATGTGCGAATTGGCGTTAAAACGCGGTGCAAAAGTGTATTTACATGCTTTCCTTGATGGACGTGATACACCGCCACGTAGTGCTCAACCTTCATTAGAAAAACTGGATGCCTTATTTGCACAATATCCAAATCAAGGTCGTATTGTGTCGATGATTGGCCGTTATTTCGCGATGGATCGTGACAATCGTTGGGATCGCGTTGAACAAGCATATCGTTTAATGACGGAAGGCGAAGCCGCACGTGTCGCCAATTCAGCAGTTGAAGGTTTAGAGCAAGCCTATGCAGCCAATGAAAATGACGAGTTTGTGAAAGCAACACGTATTGGTGATATTGTCAAAGTTCAAGATGGCGATAGCATTGTTTTCATGAACTTCCGTGCCGATCGTGCCCGCGAAATTACCCGCGCTTTTGTGGAAAAAGATTTTGCTGGTTTTGAACGTAAAGTGGTGCCGAATTTATCTAAATTTGTCATGTTGACGCGTTATCAGGCCAGCATTGATGCACCCGTTGCGTATATGCCAGAAGGCCTTAAAAACTCGATTGGTGAATACCTGTCTGATTTGGGCAAAACCCAATTGCGTATTGCTGAAACTGAGAAATATGCGCATGTGACTTTCTTCTTCAGCGGCGGTCGTGAAGATGAATATCCTGGTGAAAAGCGTATCTTGATTCCATCACCGAATGTTGCAACTTATGACTTAAAGCCTGAAATGAGCGCTTATGAAGTCACCGATGAGTTGGTGAATGCCATTAATTCAGGTGAGTTTGACCTGTTGGTGGTGAACTATGCCAACGGTGATATGGTCGGGCATACGGGTGTGTTTGATGCAGCGGTAAAAGCGGTTGAAACAGTGGATACCTGTTTGGGTCGTGTTTATGATGCCGTGATGGCAAACAAAGGACACATGTTAATTACTGCGGATCATGGTAATGTAGAGCAAATGCAAGACTATGACAGTGGACAGGTTCATACCCAACACACCACTGAATTGGTGCCATTTATTTATGTTGGCCCAACTCAGGCAACGATTGCGGAAGGTGGTGTATTGGCTGATGTGGCACCAACTTTACTACATTTAATGCACATTCCTGTACCGCCAGAAATGCAGGGTAAGAACTTAATTACTTTAAAATAAGGTGAAGCAATGACCCAGCACAACAACATTTACCGAGCCTTATGTGCAAGTTTGTTGATGTGTTGGGGGCATAGTATTTATGCGGCACCGATTACGCATTCATCGGGATGGACGGAAGATGCGCCTCCGACGGCTGAAGTCCCGATTGAATCGATTCAACAATTTGTCCAGATCTACGGTATTGTTAAAGATAACTATGTCGATAAGAAGTCGGACGATGCGCTATTTCAACAGTCAATCAAAGGGTTGGTCAGTGGTTTAGACCGTTATTCCCGTTATCTCTCGGCAGAAGAATATCGTCAACTGATTCAATATACTGAAGGGGATTTGGCCTCTGTCGATTTTAATTTAAATTATGATGCGCATTCTAAATCTTGGCAGATTCAGGACTTAAAAGCGGGTTCTGACTCAAGTAAGCTGGGTTTACGTAATGGACAAGCCATTGTTAAAGTGGACAATCAGGAATTAAAAAATCTCAACAAAGATCAGGTGCAAGGCCTGCTGTATGGCTCAATTGGCAGTACCGTACAGATCCAGCCAGAGAATAATAACAGCACCACCATTCTGGTCAGAAATAAGAAAGTAGAAACCGATATTGAACCTGTTTTAATGCATAATCAGGTACTTGTACTTAAAATTAGAGTTTTCCAGCAAGACACCGCCAATGAAATTAAGCGTTTAATCGAAGAATATAGTTCAGCCAAGCTCAAGGCCGTTGTGCTGGATTTACGTAATAATCCTGGTGGTCTATTGTCTGCCGCAGTTGAGTCAGCGGATTTGTTTCTGAATCAGGGACTGATTGTGACCACCAAAAGCCGTTCGGAAGGCGATCAACAATTTCAGGCTTTACCTTCCTTTGAATTTCAAAACCTGAAACTGGGTATTTTAATTAATAAACGCTCAGCCTCGGCTGCTGAGGTTTTTACCGCTGCCTTGAAAGAGCATAAGCGAGCTTGGGTTGTGGGTGAAAATAGTTATGGTAAAGGCGTGGTGCAGAAACTGTTTCCTTTACCGAGCGGCGCTGCCTTGCAAATGACGGTGTCGCATTACTACACACCTAATGGCAACATGATTGAGGGGCAAGGGATTCAGCCGAATCAGATTTCGCCTTTAGCACCTGAAATGAAAGAAGATACTTATCTTGAACATGTCACTGATCTGGTGTTAAAAAGCCGATACTAAAAAATAAAGCTCCTTTTTTAAGGAGCTTTATTTTTAAAGGTTACTCATCATCTTCGGTATCTAAACCGAATTTTTTCAGGCGATAGCGTAAAGAACGGAAGGTCATTCCCAACTTTTTCGCCGCTAAAGTCCGATTCCAATGGGTCAGATTCAGCGCATTCAGAAGAATTTCTTTTTCGATATTTTCTAAATAGCGTTCTAAACCTTCAGGTGGAAGCTTTTTCGAACTCATTGTTGGGCTAGCAGAATGTTGTGGAGTTTCCACTTCTTCTGGGGTCGTATTGGCAAATGAAGGTGCTGGATGTGCAATTGAGCTGCGTAATGGAGCCGTTTGCAAATGGGCCAGATCAATCGATTCATCATCGCTTAGTGTCATTGCACGTTCAATGATATTGCGCAGTTCACGCACATTTCCTGGGAAATATTGCTGTAATAAGAACTGTTCTGCACGAGAGGAAAGCGTTTTAACAGAGACTTCCCATTCCTGACTAATCTTTTGAATAAAATGATTGGCCAATAGCAGAATATCCTGACCGCGTTCACGTAATGGCGGTAAGACCAGATCCATGACATGAATACGGAAGAACAGATCTTGTCGGAATCGGCCTTGTTGGACGAGCATTTCAAGATCTTGATGGCTGGCACTAATCACACGGAAATCGACATCAATTTCCTGATCTGAACCGACAGGGCGAATTTTCTTTTCCTGTACAGCACGTAGTAATTTGACCTGCATATTTAAAGGCAATTCAGCAATTTCATCTAGAAATAAACTACCGCCGTGCGCAGAAAGAATTAAGCCTTGCTTATCCTGTGTTGCACCAGTGAAGCTGCCTTTCTTGTGTCCAAATAACTCGCTTTCCATCAATTCAGTTGGAATTGCACCACAGTTAATGGCAATAAAAGGCCCTTCGCTACGGTTACTTAAACGATGTACCAGATTGGCAACCACTTCTTTACCTGTGCCTGATTCACCTGTAATGAAGACAGGTGCCTGTGAGCGCGCGATCTTCTTTAACGCAATACGAAGTTGCTGGATTGGTGCTGAACGTCCAATCAGAAGCTTATTTTCTAAAGCGGTTTCAGCGGCTTCCTGTTCAGGCTGTGGTCGATTCAAAGCTTTCTGGATCAGCTGATCCAAGTGCATTTGATTCACGGGTTTGCTGACAAAATCAAACGCACCTGCTTTGAGTGCTGCGATTGCAATGTCCATGTTGCCATAGGCCGTTAGAACGGCAATCGGCGTGTTGGGATAGTTTTGGGTCACATGTTTGACCAGATCTAAACCGTTACCATCTGGCAGGTTTAAATCTGTTAAGCATGCATCATACTGGAACTCAGTAAAGAATTTTTTTGCCTGTTCGACACGATAAGCGATATGTGTCTTGATGCCCATGCGCGCAAGCGTCATCTGCATTAAAAGACATAAGTCCTCTTCATCGTCTACGAGCAAGACGAGTGGTTGTTTTGTTGCCATTTCCCCGAAAAACCTAATCTAATCTATGAATTTTGAGCATTCCATCCTGAAACATGCTCCTTGTTGTCGCTCTATATAGGTGAGCTTTGCATGATTCGCCTCACAAAATGTGTGAGACAAGTACAATCCTAAACCAGTTCCTTTAATTTCGGTACTAAAAAATGGTTTGAATAACTGAGAAATATCCCGTTTTGAGACACCCATCCCAAAATCGATGACATCAATGCAGATTCGCCCTTCTTTTTCATGCACATCCACTTCGATAAAAGGGGCGTCTGTTGCGTTATGGCGTAACGCATTACGGATCAGATTAATCAGTACCTGACGTAATTGTTTTTCATCAAATACGATCACGGTCTGTTCTGTTAGTTTTAACTGGATCATCTGTTTTGCATCAGCCAGATCTTCATTCAATAAACTTTCAAAGAACGGGGTGAGCTGGATGGGTTGTGCTTCTGTTGGTCTGTTACGAGCCATCGCTAAAGTATCTTGAACAATGCTGTCAATGCGTTTGGCTTGCTTGCTAATCATCCGTGACAGCATTTCTTGCTGATGTGCATCACTGTCTTTTAGGAGTTCATTGGCCTGTACAATTGCAGCCAATGGATTGCGAATTTCATGGGCAATACTGGCAGAAAGTTGTCCTAATGCTGCCAGCTTGAGCTGCTGTACCTGCTGGGTTAATTTTTGTGCATCTTTCAAGATCAGCAACACCAGTGCCTGTTCGGGCACAATCAAATGTTTGACTCGAACATGAACTGTATACGGGCTTTGTTGCGATTCAAAACTAAACTCTTCGCCGTCCTTTAAATCACTAAACTTAATCAGTTCAAATAGATCTGGTTGCAACTTGATCAATGGTGTTTTTTCAAGAGAAACAGGTAGATAAATACCCAATAATGTATTGGCTGCCGGATTGGTCAAGACAATATGATTACTTTCATCCAGTACTAAATAACCGTCTTCAATTTGCTCGAGAATATAACGGTTAATATTTTGCAGCTGATGAATTTCAATCGATTGATGGAAAGTGAGTGTTTCTAGAATTTTAAAACGTTGTACTGCAATTCGGCCAATGGCATGCACAACAAAAAATAAAAAGGCCAGAAAAACACTATTGCCGAGATGAGTTAAGTTGATTACATCAAAAAAATCACCTAAAAAGCGCTGGTATACCACCATGATGACGGCAAACAGGGTAATGATCAGTGATAGCTGTGAATTTAATAAAATGGCTGAGGAGAAAATAATGATGACATACAGCAAGCTGAGTTGCAGGTTTGGCCCACCAGATGAGAATGTGATTAAACTCAAGCAGATGACATCAATCAGGAAGATAACGATCAGCTGTCTGGACACCTGTACAGGGACTAAGTGCAAGATAAAAAGCTGAATGATATTTAGTGTGATATACGCGATTAGGGTATAAAAATATAAGGCTGGATAAATATAATTGGCGCTTAATTGCTCAGCGGTCAATAAATAAATCAACAGCAGGCTAACGGCAATAATCAGCCGATAGCCGCTATACCAAACGCCCAGTCGATAGACGGTCTGAGAGACCGATGATGCAATTTTCCCTAACATAGGCGTTGACTATTATTTTAAGAATTTTAAGGTTTAATCAGTCCATAGCGTATCGCAAGATGCGTCAGTTTGACATCACTATCAATCGCCAGTTTTTCAAAAATACGGTAGCGATAAGTATTTACGGTCTTCACGCTGACAAATAATTTATCTGCAATTTCCTGTGCGCTGATACAGTTGACCACCATCATTGCCACCTGCATTTCACGTTCTGACAATGCATCAAAAGGGGATTGCTGGGTATCAGAAAGATAGGAACTGGCCAGTTGCTCGGCAATATCTGCACTGAAATACTTGCCGCCTTGCATGACTTTATTAATCGCACGAACCATTTCGGAAATTGGCGCACCTTTGGTGATATAGCCTTTTGCACCTGCTTTGAGTAAAAGGGATGGGTAGGGCTCTTCCGCTAGACCGCTAACAGCAATGACCTTGGTTTCAGGTGCACTCTGCAATAAACGTCGCGTTGTCTCAACTCCACCAATGCCAGGCATATTCACGTCTAGCAATACCACTTGGGGATGTTTCTGGCGAACCAGCGCAATCGCTTCTTCTCCAGACTCAGCTTGTCCGATCACCTCAACATCGGGGTGGTCTTCTAGCATACGGCAAATCCCTGTGCGCACGAGTTCATGATCATCAACAACGAGAACAGTGATCAAGAAGACCTCCTTTTTTCAAAAACACTGGTTTTTTGTTACATAAAGCAAAATTAGCTTGCAATGAAACGACAAAATTAGCAATCCTATTCTTCGTTTCTAGCGAATAGTTGTACACAATTGTGTCTACAAAAGCTTTACCCGATTTGTTCAAATGTAAGGCATAATGGTGGTAAGCGCAAATGTGCAGCGTCCTGAGTTGAGTATTGTGTCGTGAAAAATTCTAAAAAATCTATCATGCATGTTCTAAGCATGTCTATCTTGTTGGCGTGGAGTTCAACAAGTTTTGCTGAACTGGTTGTCAATAACAATCCAGCTTCTTCACGTGCGAGTGGTTCAGCAACATTAAACTGGTCTGCAAGTGATGCGAGCCAGTTAATGGAAGATGATGAACCCTTAGAGATTGGCCCTCAAGGTTCAACCTCTGTGACCACAACAGTGCGTAACAGTGGTTCAGCATCAATTACATCAAGTGCACCTCAGCAGTCGACACAGATTCGCGATACGTTTGGCTATAGCAGCCAGCCGTCAGTGAATGCACGTGCTGCTCTGGTCATGGATGCACAAACAGGTGAGGTGTTGTACAGCAAAAACAGTAACATGTCGGTTCCGATTGCTTCAATTACCAAATTGATGACGGCCGTAGTGACTGCTGATGCGCGCTTAAACATGTCAGAAGAAATTACCCTTGAGTCAATTGATTTTGCGGGTGCGGGTGGTAAAAACTCAAGCTCAACTTTACGTGCTGGCGATAAGATGAATCGCGCAGAAGCATTGTTATTTGCCTTGATGAAGTCTGAAAATCCAGCGGCAGCTGCATTGGCGCGTACTTATCCAGGTGGTCGTCCTGCATTTATTGCAGCGATGAATGCCAAAGCGAGGCAATTGGGCATGACTTCGACACGTTATGCTGAGTCAACAGGACTTGATCCACATAATGTCTCTTCTGCACGTGACTTAGGAATTTTAGTTAGTACTGCTTCACAATACGGTCTTATCCGTCAATTCTCAACCACACCAACCTATGACTTTAATCTAGGCTACCGTGTACTCAAGTCAAACAATACCAATGCTTTAGTCCGTAACGGCGGCTGGAACATTAACCTGTCAAAAACAGGTTATATCAATGAAGCTGGTCGTTGTGTCGTAATGCATACGACTGTGAATTCACGTCCAGCGGTTGTGGTGTTATTGGGTGCGCCAAGTTCGCAAGCACGTAATAGTGACGCAACCAATTTATTAAGCTGGTTAAGCACTTTGCCAAAACGTGTTTAATCCCGCTTGATGTAAAAACGCTTCATGATGAAGCGTTTTTTTATCGTTAAAATTTACTTATCTTATATGAGCGCATAAAAAAACCAGTTGCAGGCAACTGGTTTTTTTATTTCAGAATGTATGCTTACATATTTGAAAGAATCGAGTCTTTAACCTGATCCATTGTTGCATCAATTGACAACATCACTGCATCAGCACATTGCTTGATTGCAGTATCTGGATCTTTTAAGCCGTTACCTGTCACGGTACAAACAATCACAGAACCTTCAGCAATTTTTCCTGCCTTGATGTCACGGATTGCACCGCCAATTGAAGCGGCAGAAGCAGGTTCTACAAATACGCCTTCGTACATTGAAAGTAAACGCTGTGCTTCCAAGATTTCGCTATCTTGAAGCTCATCGAACCAGCCTTTAGAGTCACGTACTACTGCTTTAGCATGGTTCCAGCTTTGTGGATTACCGATACGGATTGCAGTTGCAACTGTTTCAGGGTTTTCAACTGGTGCGCCACGTAAGAATGGTGCAGCGCCAGAAGCTTGGTAACCAACCATGGTTGGTAGGCCTTCTGGTTTAGGACCTGTGAACTGATCTGTAGCAGCATCATAAATGACTTGTTCGAACTGATCCGCAGGTTGGTTTGCTACAGCTTCGGTATAACCCATCCAGTGTGCGGTGATGTTACCCGCGTTACCGACAGGCAAGCAGTGATAATCAGGTGCACGTCCCAATGCTTCTACGATTTCATAAGCAATGGTTTTTTGACCTTGCAAACGATACGGGTTGATCGAGTTTACAATCGTTACAGGTGCCTGATCAGCAACTTCTTTGACCAGACGCATACCATCGTCGAAATTACCACGGATTTGCATGGTGATCGCGCCATACATCATTGCTTGCGCCATTTTACCCATCGCAATTTTGCCTTCCGGGATCAAGACGAATGCTTTGATACCTGCACGAGCTGCATAGGCTGCCGCTGCTGCTGAAGTATTACCTGTAGATGCACAGATAATCGCTTTAGAGCCTTCTTCAACTGCTTTGGTCACCGCCATGGTCATACCACGGTCTTTAAAAGAACCAGTTGGGTTCAGACCTTCGTATTTCACATAGATTTCGACGTTTTTGCCAATAATACGTGGAATGTTCTCTAGTTTAATCAGTGGAGTATTACCTTCACCTAAAGAAATTGCGCGTGTAGTTGCAGACACAGGTAAACGGTCACGATAACGATCTACAAGACCAGTATAACGATTGGCATTCGACATGATGGTGTTCCAATATAAGGTAGAGAAAAAATCCCGCTCAACAAGCTCCCTTTCAAAAGAGAGCCGTTCCATTCTTGAGTGAAGAAGGGTGAGGGGATTTAAACTGATTAACTATCGAGCGATTCTAAACGAATTCTCACGATTTCGCCACGAATTGCTGGTAATGCTTGAATTTGTGCAAGCGCTTCGTCCATTTTAGATTCAACGATCGGATCTGTTAAAATCACGATTGGAATCAGGTCTTTTAAGCGTGATTGCTGCATGATGGCATCAATACTGATGCCTGCACGGCTAAGAATAGTGGTCACATCTGCCAATACACCCGTTTGGTCTTCAGCATTAAGGCGAATGTAATAACCCGTGGTCATTTCTTCGCGGCTGAGGATTGGCACATTGGTGAGTGCTTCAAAGGCAAGTTGAGGAATTGTTCCTGCGCCATCTTCGGTATACGAAATATCACGTACGATATCAATCACGTCAGCAACGACAGCAGAGGCGGTCGGGCCAGCACCTGCGCCAGCACCATAATAAAGTGTTGGACCAACGGCATTGGCTTGAACCAAGACAGCATTTTTCACGCCATTGACATTGGCAATCAATTCTTCCGCAGGGATCAAGGTTGGGTGTACACGTAGCTCAATACCTTTGTCAGCGCGACGTGCAATACCTAAGTGCTTGATACGGAAACCAAGTTCTTCTGCATATTTCACATCTTGAGCGGTGATTTTGCTGATGCCTTCGGTATAAACCTTATTGAACTGTAAAGGAATACCAAATGCACATGAAGCCAAAATGGTGAGTTTGTGTGCAGCATCAATGCCTTCAACATCAAAGGTTGGGTCAGCTTCAGCATAACCAAGTTCTTGCGCTTCTTTTAACACATCTTCAAAGGCACGACCTTTTTCACGCATTTCAGTCAGAATGAAATTGCCTGTACCGTTAATGATGCCAGCAAGCCATTCGATATGGTTGGCTGCAAGACCTTCACGGATGACTTTAATGATCGGGATACCGCCAGCAACTGCTGCTTCATAAGCAATCTGCACAGCGTTGTCTTCTGCTGCCTTAAATAGCTCATTACCATGTTCAGCAAGTAATGCTTTGTTGGCAGTCACCACCTGTTTGCCATGTTTAATGGCTTCCATGATGACTTCATAAGCAGGATGAATACCACCCATGACTTCGACCACTACATCAACATCAGGTTGACGTACGATTTCCATCAAGTCATCACTTTGTTTGATCCCTTCGAGTTGTAAATCTGGACGTGGACGGCGTGTGCCTACGTGTGTAATTTGAATTTCTCGACCGGTACGGCGTTTAATTTCCGCAGCATTTTCTTGTAGTAATTTAAGGGCTCCACCACCTACAGTACCAAGACCGAGTATCGCCAGACGAACTGGTTTCACGTCACACTCCATTATATTCAATCATTTTAATGAAGCTTGATCATAGCTAAAAAAATGCGCAGACACTAGGGTCTGTTGTCACTTTATAAATGAATTGCGTTGAAGGCTGAAAATCCATCAGACTAGGCATGAAACGTAGGGAATGGCATTCCCTTGCCAAGTTTCATAACGACGTATGAGGGAGTTTTAGCTACAACCTGAGCAAGAGCAAAGCATTGCTTTGATCGCAGCGCAAGGCGAAGCTCAAGGACAGGGAGATTTTTGGCGCTTCTGCGTTATCTTGCGCAACTTTAGCCGTTGCTCATCATTTAGAATGACTAAATTTCACAATCCATGCCTTGTATCGCCTAAAAATCTCCTCTGTCGCAATCATAGATAAAGTGGTAACAGACCCTATTCCGATCATCTTTAATCTGTCGCCCGAGTCTTTGTGATTTTGAAAAGGATTTTTAGCTTATTTGTTTAAGCGTTGAACAATTTCTTCAGGTGTCATGTAGCCACCTAAATATTCACCTTCAACGTTATAAATCGCTGGTGTGCCATTTACGCCCATGTTCAGGCCCAATTGGTATTGATCACGGACTGGATTCTTACATTCTGCTGCATTTACAGCTACACCTTGAGTTGCTTGCTCAAATGCCGCCTTACGATCTTTGCTACACCAGATTGCCTGCATGGTTGGCATGAATTGTTCGCCACGTGGCCATGCGATATAACGCACTTCAATTCCTTTGGTATTAATTTCAGCCAAGTGTTCATGCAGTTTATGGCAATACGGGCAGCTTGAATCGGTGAACACATAAATCACGTGTTTGGCTTTACCCCCTTGTGCCGGGTAAACAATCAAGTCTTCAGTTTTGAGTGAAGCTAAATGCTTTTTATTTTCTGTTGCTTGTAATGCATCGCTCACATTATGTAGTTGTTTGTCACCTAAACGCACCACATCACCTTGAATAATGTACTGGCCATCAGCGGTAGCATAGACTGAACCCATCCCTTCCAGACTTACCCAGAACAGGTTAGGTACTTCAGTTTTCTTGACTGCAAGAATTTTGGCATTGATGTTGGCTGTCTTGAAATGTTTTTCTAATGTAGACACTAAACGCTGTTGTGCATTGCGTTCATTTAAGGTTGAAGCTTCACCTGTCGCAGGTGCACTTGCTGTGAGTGCATCTTGTTTTTGTGCTGAATTTTCTTTTGAGCAAGCACTGACTAATAATGTTGATGCTAATGTACAAGCAATTACAAGCTGAGACCGAGTAAACAACATATAGAACCTTTTTGTACGTATTTAAGGGCTTTAGCATAACAAAAAAAATGAATCACTTCGTTAAATCTTGCTGATGCTGTGTGAACGGAATCAAGTTTTAGCCTGATCCAAGACAGAAGGTCGTTTTAACCCCGTGGATGGTATTTACCATGTAACTCTTGCATACGGTGCTGCGCCACATGGGTATAAATTTGCGTGGTGGAAAGATCGCTATGACCCAGTAACATCTGTACCACACGTAAATCTGCCCCGTGATTGAGTAAATGAGTTGCAAAGGCATGGCGTAAGGTGTGTGGTGATAACTCGGCTTGAATATTGGCCTGTAAGGCATAACGTTTAATCGCATACCAAAAATTCTGACGACTCATGATGCCGCCGTGCTGAGTCAGAAATAAATAATCGGTACTGCTTTTATACAGTTGCGGGCGCGATTCCACCAAATATTTTTCAATCCAGTCACAGGCAAATTGACCTAAGGGCACCAGACGTTCTTTATTCCCTTTACCTGTAATCCGTAAGTAGCCTTGTTTTAAATTGATCAGTTCAAGTTTTAGATTTAGTAATTCTGATACACGCAATCCACAGGCATACAGCACTTCGAACATGGCACGATCGCGTAGACCGAGTGCAGTGTTGGTATCAGGTGCATTAATTAAGGCTTCAACATCTTGCTCAGACAAATCTTTGGGTAAGGCTCGACCAATTTTAGGAGAATGATGTGTGGCAACGGGATTATCGTCCCTGAGTTTTTGTTCTCGTAAAAATTTATAAAATTGTCTTAAGGCAGAAAGGCAGCGTGCAATGGAGCGGGGACTTTTACCAGCTTTGGTCAGGGCAATCAGCACATCTGCTATATCGTCACTCGACCATTCTGGTAAGGCTATTTTTTGATGTAATTCATTACATTGGATCAGGTCAGATAAATAAGCATTACGGGTATGTGGGCTCACCGTTTGAGCAACCAAATAATCACGAAAGCCCTGTAAGAATCCGAGATGTGCTGGAATATTAACGGCTGCAGGAATTCGTGGTTTTTTATTTAACATAATGGAGTTACTGAACTTTCTTGTTTGCACTGTAAAAGAAAAATGAATTGTTGTCGATCTGTCAAAAGCGTAAATGCCATTGAGATTGTTTTTGGTAATTATTCTCATTTGCTTGTATACTATAATAAAGAGAGTAAAGGGTTAGAGCGGTGCGATTGTCAGCATTAAAAGTCAAGCAAGTAGCGGTGATCACGAAAGTGAATCGCTTGGTCGATGAGACAGAACAGCCAGATTTAGTTGCGGTTCGTTTAGAAAGTTTAGGCTTTGTGCCTGGTACACAAGTGCAAGTGATTACTAAAGGTATTTTTGGTGGTGATCCGATTCTAATCCAGCTCGGTTTTACGCGTTTTGCGTTACGAAAAGCGGAAGCTGATAAAATTGAAATTCAACTTGAAGGAGCACCTGCATGAGTGATGCGTTACGTGTTGCCCTTGTGGGAAATCCAAACTGCGGTAAGACATCTTTATTTAACCATTTAACTGGAACACGCCAAAAAGTTGCCAACTATGCGGGTGTGACAGTTGAACGTAAGGTTGGACATTTTCAGCTTCCTTCTGGAAAATCCGTGCGTGTGCTGGATTTGCCCGGGACCTATAGTTTACAAGCTACGAGTCCAGATGAAGAAATTACCCGTGATGTTTGTCAGGGCAAAATTGCTGAAGAAGGCCAACAAGATGCTTTCTTGTGTGTGGTGGATGCGACGAACTTAAAACTGCATTTGGGTCTCGTGCTTGAAGTGATTGAGTTGGGTCGTCCGATTCTCGTTGTGTTAAACATGATGGATGAAGCGCGTCGTCGTGGCATCCAGATCAATACACAAAAGCTTTCTGAGCGTTTAGGTGTTCCTGTTGTTGAAACTGTCGCGGTGCGTAACTCAGGTATCGAAAACCTGTTACATGCCTTGGATCAGGAAAAATATGCTGTTCCACAGACTGAGCTGAGTGGTTTAACTGGGACTCACCATCAGAAAATTGAAGTTATTTTCAAAGATGTGGTGAACTTTGTTGATCAGGAAGACAAACGTACTGATTTCCTCGACAAAATTTTCTTACATCCTGTTCTTGGCTTACTTAGTCTTGCAATCATGATGTTTATCGTCTTTCAGGCCGTGTTTGCTTGGGCGGCGCCGTTTATGGATGGAATTGAAGAATTCTTTGCATGGTTCGGTGAAGCATTAGGCGAGCATATCTCTCAGCCTTTGCTACATAGTTTGGTGGTAGACGGGATTATCGCAGGTGCGGGTAGTGTGGTTGTGTTCTTGCCACAAATCTTGATTTTATTCTTCTTTATTTTGGTTTTAGAAGAATCAGGCTATTTACCTCGTGCAGCGTTTTTACTTGATAAATTGATGTTTAAAGCAGGCTTAAGTGGTCGTGCCTTTATTCCATTACTTTCAAGCTTTGCCTGTGCGGTACCTGGCATCATGGCCACCCGTAGTATCAGTGATCCACGTGATCGTTTTACCACGATTATGGTTGCACCATTGATGACCTGTTCTGCACGTTTGCCTGTTTATGCTTTATTGATTGCTGCTTTTATTCCAAGTCAAACGGTATGGGGTATTTTCAACCTGCAAGGCCTCGTATTATTCGGCTTGTACATGTCTGGTATTGTCAGTGCGCTCTGTGTGGCAATCGTGATGAAGTTTTTGCAGAAAGATAAATCACAACATGCGCTTTTACTTGAATTACCAAGCTACCGTATTCCGGATATTAGAAGTGTTGGGATTGGCTTGCTGGATCGCGGTAAGATCTTCTTAAAACGTGTGGGTGGCATTATCTTTGCCCTATCGATTTTACTTTGGTTCTTATGTACTTTCCCGCAAGCGCCAGAAGGAGCGACTTTACCTGACATCGATTATAGTTTTGCAGGGATGTTGGGTCATTTGCTCCAGCCAATCTTTGCACCTGTTGGTTTTAACTGGCAGATCGTGGTTGCGTTAATACCTGCAATGGCTGCGCGTGAAGTCGTAGTTGCAGCTTTGGGTACGGTTTATGCCTTATCAGGTGCGGATGATGATGCAATTGCGCAAGGTCTTTCACATTTAATCAGTGCTGATGGTTCTGGCTGGTCATTGGCAACCGGGTTGTCTTTATTGGTGTGGTTCATTTATGCGCCACATTGTTTAGCGACCTTGGCAACTGTACGCCGTGAAACAGGTTCATGGAAACATGTATCGATAATGACTGCCTACCTGTTTGGTCTGGCGTATTTAATGTCTTTCTTTACCTACCAGATTGCATCGCGCATCTGGGGTTAAGAAATCCTACTCAACCTCCCTTGAAAAAGGGAGGGAATCACTGGAGAGACGCTTATGTTTGAGTACTTGATTGTTGCTGTATTGGTGCTGTGGAGTGCTGTTGTGGTCTTTAAGAAGGTATTTCCTCAAACAGCGGGTTCAGCATTTTTAGCCTTATCCAATGCATGTCAGCGTTTGGGGTGGCAGCGTTTGGCAGTATGGTTAAAACCTAAAATGGTTGCTGGTTGTGGTGGAAGCTGTGGCTGTTCAACCGATGAGGCTGAAAGCAAAAAAACAGAATCCGTCCAAACTGTGAAATGGCGTTGATAAAACTCAAAAATGCCCATCGTAAGATGGGTATTTTTTTGGAATAAGAAAAATGAATCAGACTCAGATTAATAAAAAACAATCATTAAGCTCTAAACATAAATTGATTTTATTGGGCTTTATCCTAGTGATGACCTTCCTTTATCTTTCTGCTTTGTCTAAAGGTCTGAATATTTATAAAGAAACTTTCTCTTGGCTTATTTCATGTTTAATCTTGATTTATCTATGGCTAAGACCCGAATTGATTGAACTTAAATTTAAGCAATAGGCATTTAAATCTATAGATTGGCTAGGTGCTGTGATCTTAACTTTATTGGGGATTAGTCTTTTTATACCTGTTTAAGCTTTTACGCACTGACACAAAAAAGATTGAATAAAACCAAAACTGAAAAAGCATTTAAAACAGTAAAGTGCTAACATTTTTGCCATTCTGTGATCTGCAAAAAATGGGGCAAAAATGTTAATACAGCGCGGTGGATTAAAAGTTGTAGCTGGCTTGGGAATTTCCGGTGTATCCGCGGTCAATTTTTTACATGAACAGGGCTACCAAGTTGCAGTAACAGACTCGCGCGCAACCCCGCCAGGACATGACCAGATTCCAGCAGGTGTGCGTACCAGTTTTGGTCAACTGGACACGGATCTTTTATTACAAGCAGAAGAAATTATTCTCAGTCCGGGGCTGGCACCTCAACTTCCAGAAATTCAACAAGCGATTGAAAAAGGCATTCCAGTCGTCGGTGATATTCAGTTATTGCGCCGTGCCACAGAAGTGCCGATTGTTGCGATTACAGGATCAAATGCGAAAAGTACAGTCACGACCTTAATTGGATTGATGGCAGAGGATGCAGGCAAAAAAGTTGCTGTAGGTGGCAATCTGGGCCGTCCCGCATTGGATTTATTAAAAGATCAACCTGAATTAATTATTTTAGAACTGTCGAGCTTCCAGCTTGAAACGACATCACACTTGAATGCTGAAGTTGCTGTGGTGTTGAATATGAGCGAAGATCATCTAGATCGTCATGGTGATATGCTGGGTTATCACAAGGCTAAACATCGCATTTTCCAAGGCGTGAAAAAAGTCGTTTATAACCGTGATGATAATCTGAGCCGTCCTCTGGTGCCTGATGTGACACCGATGCAGAGCTTTGGCTTGAATGCACCTGATTTGAATCAATACGGTGTGTTGCGTGATGCAGATGGCAGCATGTGGCTGGCACGTGGCAGAGAGCGTTTGCTGAAAACTTCCGAGATGTACATTCAGGGCATGCATAATGTTGCCAATGCGTTGGCGTGTTTGGCGTTGGGCGAAGCGATTGGCTTGCCTATGGCATCGATGCTGGAGACCTTAAAGCATTTTAAAGGTCTTGAGCATCGTTGTGAGTACGTTCAAAGCATTGATGGCGTTCGTTATTACAATGATTCGAAAGGAACCAATGTCGGTGCAACACTGGCTGCGATTGATGGCTTAGGAGCTGCAATTGAAGTGAAAAATGGCAAACTGGCTTTGATCCTTGGTGGTCAAGGTAAAGGTCAGGACTTCAAGCCATTACGTGATGCGATTCAAAAATATGTGAAATCGGTGATTCTCATTGGTGAAGATGCAGCGGTGATTGAACAGGCCATTCAAGGTACAACTGTGATTCAGCATGCAGCTAGTTTGAAGGACGCCGTTGCAATGGCACAAAAAGCGACTCAGGCGGAAGATGTGGTATTGCTTTCACCTGCTTGTGCGAGCTTTGATATGTTTAAGAGCTACAATGATCGTGGACATCAATTCGTGGCATGTGTAAATGCCTTGAATGAAAAATAAGAACTAGGAACAGAACTATGGCTGACTTAGCCCAAAATACGGTACAGAAGATTTCGCAATTGCTGAATCGTTTACCTAAGCTACCTGCAGAAATGACGGCACGAAATATCCTGATTTTTTGTGTGATTTCATTGCTATGTTTCGGTTCAATCATGGTTGCATCGGCGTCAATGCCGTATGCGGAATATATCCATGAGAGTCCTTTTTACTTTTTGATTCGTCATGGTATTTCGATTGTGGTTGCTGCGGTGGTGGCATTTTTAACCTATCGGGTTTCATTGAATCTCTGGTTTAAAAATGCTTTCCCTTTATGGCTTATTACCATTGTCCTGCTCTTGGCGGTATTGGTGGTCGGTTCCGAAGTCAATGGTGCGCATCGCTGGATTAAAGTGGGCGGCTTTACCTTACAGCCAACCGAGATTGCTAAAATTGTCATGGCGATCTTCACTGCGGATTATGTGGTACGTCGTGCCAAGGAAGTCCGTACCCACTGGAAAGGGCTATTGCGTTTAAGTGGTGTAATGGCTTTAACCGTGGGCTTTATCGTCGCTGAGCCTGATTTGGGGGCAACCGTTGTTATTGTCCTGATGATGGTGGGCGTGTTCTTCTTGGCAGGTGCACCAGCGACCCAGTTCCTGATCATGCTGGGTGCGATTTTTGCGGGTGTCAGTGCGCTGATTATCTTCGAGCCATTCCGTTTCCAGCGCTTGATCTCATTTACCAACCCTTGGGCAGATCCATTGGGTGTCGGTTATCAGCTCTCGAATGCCTTAATGGCCTTTGGTCGTGGCGAGTGGTTTGGTACGGGGCTAGGGCATAGTGTCCAGAAGCTGTCTTATTTACCTGAAGCACATACTGACTTTATGTTGGCGGTATTAGGAGAAGAATTCGGCTTCTTTGGTGTGTCCGTGGTGATGATTCTGTCGTTTACCATGCTGGCGTGTTGTATTCGTATTGGTCATCGTGCCTTGCAGCACAATTATTTGCGTGCGGGCTATTTGGCCTACGGTATTAGCATCATTTTCCTGATGCAGATTCTGGTAAATGCGGGCATGAACATGGGGCTAATGCCAACCAAAGGTTTGACCTTACCCTTCATTAGTTATGGTGGTACATCATTGATGATGTGTGCTGCAATGATCAGTTTAATCCTGAAAATTGATGCATCGACACAAGAGTTGAACCCTGTGAAAGAAGAGTCGAATTTCTAGGAAATTCAAACAAATAAAAAAGCCCTGTCATGATGCAGGGCTTTTTATTGCTTATAAATAGGTACCAGTTAAATGAATGCCTTGCGGAATCAAACTCACATCCCACTGCTGTACGGCTTGTTGTAGCATGATACGAGGCTGATCCAGTTCAACAGAAGCTTGTCCCAAAGCTAGAATAGCCTGATGCAGAAGTTCGGGTGCTTGGCTGATATCAAGCGCTTGTGCCAGATTCTGTTTAGACAGTTTTTGGCCCTGATCATTCATGGCCAGCGGGAGATGCATATAACTTAGGGCTGGATAATTGAGTAAAGACCCTAGCCAGATTTGTCGAGCCGTATTGTCGAGTAGATCTGCACCACGCACCACATGGGTAATGCCTTGTAGATAATCATCGACCACCACCGCTAGTTGATAGCTAATAATGCTATCACGACGCTTTAAGACAAAATCGCCTAACTCATCTAGCAAGTTAGAACATTGTTGGCCTTGTAAACGGTCTTGGAAACAAATCAATTGATCTGCGACTTTTAGACGAATCGCCTGATCGACAAAATCCAGATTCAGATTGCGACAGGTACCTGCATAGATGTGATTGGAGCCCAACATTTTCCGTGTGCATTGGCAAGCGTAAATGTCTTGTGATTGCTTGAGTTGTTCAAGCACTTGCTCATAAATATCTAAACGGTCTTTTTGGAAAATAATCTCCGCATCTGGTTCAAATTGAAATGCATCGATACAGGAGAGGATATGTGTTTCGCTATTGGGATAAATGCGGGGAATGTCGGTATCTTCAATACGGACTAGCCATTTGCCTTGATTGGCTTTGGCATCACAATAGCTGGCAACTGCGGTGAGCAGTGAGCCAAAATGCAATGGGCCGGTTGGCGATGGAGCGAATCGTCCGATATAAGACATAAAGATTGAATGGTCGTGTGTTTTAATCCTCCCCCAGACCCCTCCTTTATAAAGGAGGGGAGTACTCCTCCCTTTACAAAGGGAGGTTGGGAGGGATTATTAACCGTTGTTTTGCTTTTCTTTGATTTCAGCCAAAGTTTTGCAATCGATACAGAGAGTCGCAGTTGGGCGAGCTTCTAGACGACGTAAGCCAATTTCGATACCACAGGTTTCACAGAAACCATAGTCTTCGTTTTGAATGGCTTCAATAGACTGTTCAATTTTGCGAATGAGTTTGCGTTCACGGTCACGTGTGCGTAGTTCAATCGCAAACTCTTCTTCTTGAGTTGCTCGGTCATTTACGTCAGGAAGTGCGCTTGATTCGTCTTGCATGGTGTTCAAGGTACGATCAACTTCAGACATTAACTCTGCTTTCCATGCGTTCAAAATTTGGCGGAAATGCACAAGTTGTCCTTCAGACATATATTCTTCATTTTTTTTCGGCTGATAAGGCGCAATACCAAATAAGCTCGCAGTTGTACCACCTTCTGAAGCTTTCGGTTTGGTTTTACGTACGCGCTTCGCCGATTTTTGATCGTCGATCACTTCTGTCTGTTCGTCCAAGACTTGATTTTGGTTGTCATTCGCCATATAGGGCATTCCTCATCTTACACGTACTATCTATACGCAAAAAATATGGTGATATGCAAGTGTTTTTATAGAAACCTAAGATGGTTTTTTCCATCAAGGGTCGACATCATATAGAGTTTTTGGACAAGATGGTAGTCATTCCCGTCCAGATTTTGTGTGAATTCGTCAATGTAATTTGTAATCAAAAGTTTTAGGAACTGCTGCTATTTCAGCCATGCATTGTGTTATAGGCTAAAACAACATAAACAAGGCATGAAATGCAGACAATGGCGATTCCCTTGTCAAGTTTCCTAATCATATCCCAGCACTTCAGAACTACTCATTCGCTGCGAAGTGGGGAGTCGATAGACTTGAGTTTCCAGTTCTCCATTGGCTTTCAGGCGGATTAAACGGTAGCCTGGATGCTCCTCATCGAGTGCGAATTTCTCGCTTTTAGGTTTGAACTGAATACAGGTCGATGGGGTAGATAAAAACTCAATGCCTTGCCAGGTATTGATTGAATCCTGATGCACATGCCCACAGATGATCGCCTTTACATTGGAGAACGGTTTAATAGTTTCCAGCAGGTCAGATGAATTCTTTAATTTGTGCTGATCAATCCATGCTGACTGCATTGCAAAAGGGTGGTGATGGCAGGCAATAATCACATGACGATCATGCAATTGGTGGAGTAAGGTGGTTAAACGCTGTAACTGTATATCGCTAATTTTTCCATCAATGCGCCGAGGCTGAGCACTATTCAATAAGATAATGCTCCATTGTCCTAACTCGACGACGGTCGGTTGGGTTTGATCTTCCTCATGAAATGGAAAATGCGTGACGTCATCATGATTGCCCGGGGTATGAAAAAAAGGAATTCCCAGCGTTTGCATGTGTTGTACATAGCGTTTATATGTTAAAGGTGTTGGCGACTGGGCCAGATCACCTGTGTGTATGATCAGATCGATATGAGGATGTTGCTGGCGCATCATGTCGATGACTGCATGAAAACTTTGCTCGGGTTGCATGCCGACAAATTCGAGGTGGGGATACTCTAATAAATGTGTATCGGTAATCTGTATCATCACAAAATCTTGCTGTGATAATGATGAGACCTTGAAAGTCACCGTCGTTAGCCCCTTCAGATTCTTATCTTTGTTGTATGTGTTGAGCCAGCCACTGTAATGCCATGATCACAGGTGCGTTTCTCAACCGCCCGTTATGAAATAATGCTTCTAATTGGGAATAATCAAACAAATGAAGTTGAATATTTTCACCTTCATCTGGCATCCCAAAAACACCCCCATCTTCTGGAAGATGAACGTCTGCAACATATAAATGGAAAAATTCGGAGCAGGCACCAGCAGAAGGGTAGAAGCTAAATAAATGTTTTAATTCAGTGATCTCGCACCCAGACTCTTCTAAGCTTTCACGACGGATACAGCTTTCTGGAGACTCATCTCCATCAAGTACACCCGCAATAACTTCGAGTTGCCAAGGTGAAACAGGATCATTGACGGCCCCTACACGGAACTGTTCAATCAATGCAAAGCGTTGTTGCTGGTCGCTATAAAGCAAAACGCCAGCCGCCTCAGGACGATGAACCAATTCACGTTGAATCAAGGACGAGTAATCTTTTCGGTGAAATAACCGATGTTTTAAGCTCACTTTCTCAACTTGAATGAACCCTCGAAACAATGGTGTTCGAGATTCTATCGTAACGTCGGTGGCTGAATAGCTGGCGTGGTCAAGAATATTCATCTTCAATCAGGATGAGATTGTACATATCTCATCCTAACCGAGAATGATTCGCAGGCAAATCTTTTTTTAGTCGATTTACACTTTGTGGTACAATTTTTGACCATGTTCCTGATAAGCGGTTTTCATGGCATTGAGACCTGCTTCAACTTCTGTTTCAGCATCATTTGACTGCTTGGCATTGTGTTGATTTTGCGCATAATCTCGCACATTTTGGGTGATTTTCATCGAACAGAATTTTGGGCCACACATTGAGCAGAAGTGGGCTGATTTATGCGCTTCTTTTGGAAGTGTTTCATCATGCATACTGCGCGCGGTATCAGGGTCCAGACTTAAATTGAACTGATCATCCCAACGGAATTCAAAACGCGCTTTTGATAACGCATTATCACGAACTTGAGCACCTGGATGACCTTTGGCTAGATCCGCCGCATGGGCTGCAATCTTATAGGTGATGATGCCGTCTTTAACGTCTTTTTTGTTCGGTAAGCCCAAGTGTTCTTTTGGCGTCACATAGCACAGCATTGCGGTGCCATACCAGCCAATCATCGCTGCACCAATTGCAGAGGTGATATGGTCATAGCCTGGCGCGATATCTGTTGTGAGTGGCCCAAGCGTATAGAATGGGGCTTCCTTACAGACTTCAAGCTGTAGATCCATATTTTCCTTAATCATATGCATTGGCACATGACCAGGCCCTTCAATCATCACTTGCACATCATGTTCCCAAGCGCGATGGGTCAGTTCACCCAAAGTTTTAAGTTCGCTAAATTGGGCTTCATCATTGGCATCTTGTACGCAACCTGGACGCAGACCATCGCCTAAGCTAAATGATACGTCATAGGCTTTCATAATTTCGCAAATTTCGTCGAAATGCGTATATAAGAAGTTTTCTTCATGATGCGCCAAGCACCATTGCGCCATGATTGAACCACCACGAGACACGATACCTGTCAGGCGATTCGCTGTCATTGGCACGTAGCGCAATAATACACCTGCATGAATGGTGAAATAGTCCACGCCTTGCTCAGCTTGTTCAATCAGGGTGTCTTTAAAGATTTCCCAAGTTAAATCTTCAGCCACACCATCGACTTTTTCCAGTGCTTGATAGATGGGTACAGTACCAATAGGCACAGGTGAATTGCGGATAATCCATTCACGGGTTTCATGGATGTTCTTACCTGTCGATAAGTCCATGATCGTGTCGGCACCCCAACGGGTTGCCCATGTCATTTTTGCCACTTCTTCATCAATGGATGAGCCGAGGGCCGAGTTACCAATATTGGCATTAATTTTCACCAAAAAGTTACGACCAATAATCATCGGTTCGCATTCTGGGTGATTAATATTGGCTGGGATAATGGCACGACCCGCTGCGACTTCCTGACGTACAAACTCGGGCGTAATCTCTTTTAAATTTTGCGCACCAAAGTTTTGTCCAGCATGCTGACGCATATCGACGCCTTCACGTTGACGCTGGTTTTCACGAATAGCGATATATTCCATTTCAGGGGTAATTATGCCTTGCTTGGCATAGTGCATTTGCGTGACATTTTTCCCTGCTTGGGCACGACGTGGGTTTTGAATATGGGCGAAGCGGATGTCGGCAGTACGAATATCTTTTAAACGGGCCTGACCGAATGCTGAGCTGAGGCCTGAAAGAATGTCACTATCTTGACGTTCATCAATCCACGCTTGGCGAACCAGTGGCAAACCTTTATTCAAATCAATTTTTACATTGGGATCGGTATACACGCCAGAGGTGTCATAGACCATCACAGGTGGGTTGTGTTCACCGCCTAAACCTGTCGGTGTTTCTGTTAAGCTGATTTCACGGAAAGGCACTTGGATGTCTGGGCGAGACCCTCCGACATAAACTTTTCTTGAAGCAGGTAGGATACGGGTTAAATCTTTAGCGTCTTGCTCATGTTGAGCAGAAATATCAGCAGGGGAAAGATTCGTTAACTGGTTCATGGCATGATCCTTATGTATGGCATTAACGAATCAAGCACGACCAAAAACAATGGCGGATTTATCTCTATGATAAATAAAGGCTAAGTTTTTGCTGGGCTTGATTCCTACGCAGGTGTTAACCTGATCAGGTTCAACGGTACTTGCCTTTAAATTCTGTGATTAAGACAATCTCAGCAGTTTGTTAACTGCGCTCCGTCAAGCGACGCATTTAGACTAACAGATTTTAAAATTTTTGTTGTATCAATTCACACCAATTTACAATGCGTAAATCCGTGCTATTGTCATAAAACTTTCATCATTTCTATGTTCTAATCACCAATCAATTTTTCCATGTGTCTAGTGGAGGCATACTGTGAGCCCAAGCAATCCTGTGTTAAGTCATCATATTTCTTCACAATTTAATGAAGACTTGCAAGATGTGCATACCAAGTTTATGACCATGGGTGGATTGGTGGAGCAACAAGTTGCTAACTCAATTCATGCTTTATTAGACACAGATGCGAATTTAGCCATTGATGTGCAATTCAAAGACAATGCCGTTAACCAGTTTGAACGTGATATTGATGAAGGTTTAACCCTGATTCTTGCTCGCCGTCATCCTGCTGCGATCGACTTGCGTATGGTGATTGCCATGAGTAAGGCCAATACAGATTTAGAGCGTATTGGTGATGAAGCTGCAAAGATTGCCCGTATTGCACAAAACTTGTGTGAAGAAGGTGAGTCACCACGTGGTTATATGGAAACGCGTCATATTGGTAATCAGGTGCGTGTCATGATTCATGATGCTCTGGATGCATTTGCCCGTTTAGATGTGGAGCAGGCCTTGAAAGTGGTGATGGCCGATGTCGACATTGACCGTGAATATCAATCTGCGACACGTACTTTGATGACTTATATGATTGAAGATCCGCGCCATATTTCACGCGTGATTAATGTGATGTGGGTATTGCGTTCATTAGAGCGTATTGGCGATCACGCGCGTAATATTTCAGAACAGGTAATTTACATGGCAAAAGGTATGGATGTACGTCATACCAGCATTGAAGAAATCGAACAGAAAGTACATCAGAAATAAGTGTAAAAATGAAATAACTTTAAACCGCTCGATTATGAGCGGTTTTTTAATTTTCAGGTTATATAAATAAAAAAATCCCAGACTTCGGGGGAAAAGTCTGGGAGAGAAATATCATGCGTTACGTGAGATATCAACGTATCTCTTTGTCCTTCTGAATACAACTATAAGCGGAGGCGTCTGAGGTGTCATGTAGACAACTGTGTATACTCTGTAAGGCTTTATTACTTATGTAAATGTCACGTAAAAAGAGAGCTGAAAACAGCTCTCTTTTTATCGCAGGATAAGGCAAAATGACTTACTTTTGCTCAGTCCAACCCTCTGCTTTTTCTACACTTTCATCGTTATTGAAGAACTTCTCACGTTGTTCTTCAAGAAACTTCTTTGCATCAGGTTCAAACACATTCAAACGCTTTTCATTAATGAGTGTGGTTTGGTGTTTTAACCATTCTTGCCATGCCTGCTTTGAAACAGTTTCAAAGAATTCCTGACCTTTCGCACCTGGAAACGGTGCGAAGTCCAAGCCTTCAAGCTCTTGTTTATATTTGCGGCAAAATACTTGTCTAGTCATTATGGCATCCAGTGAAAGTCCCTCTTTGTAAAAGAGGGATATAGGGAGGTTAATATAACTGTTCTAGGCGAGTGTGCGCACGCGCAATCGCAGCTTCAACCTGTTTCGGTGAAGTTCCACCAATATGGTCACGAGCATTCACAGAAGCTTCTAAAGTCAATGCTTTATCAAATACATCTGCGGTGATCAAGTCAGAGAATTGTTGTAACTGTTCAAGCGTCAATTCTGATAAATCTTTTTCTTCTGCTACGCCTAAAGCCACCGCTTTACCGACGATTTCATGTGCATCGCGGAATGCTACGCCTTTTTTCACAAGGTAGTCAGCAAGATCGGTTGCGGTAGAGAAGCCACGAAGTGCTGCTTCACGCATAATTTCGATATTTGGAACAAGCGCTGGAACCATGTCTGCGAAAGCCATGAGTGAACCACGCACGGTATCAATCGCATCAAATAATGGCTCTTTGTCTTCTTGGTTATCTTTGTTATATGCCAATGGTTGACCTTTCATCAGGGTCAATAAGCTGATCAAGTCACCAAATACACGACCTGATTTACCACGGACCAATTCAGGTACATCTGGGTTTTTCTTCTGCGGCATGATTGAAGAGCCTGTGCAGAAGCGGTCAGGAATATTCACAAACTTGAATTGTGCCGAAGTCCATAAAATCAGTTCTTCTGACATACGTGACAAATGCATCATGATTAACGATGCTGCAGCATTAAATTCAATGGCAAAATCACGATCAGAAACCGCATCTAAAGAGTTTTCTGAAACAGCTTCGAAACCAAGTAATTCAGCAGTATAAGCACGGTCAATTGGATAGGTCGTACCTGCCAAGGCAGCAGAACCTAATGGCATACGATTGACACGCTTACGGCAGTCTTGCAGACGCTCTGTGTCACGTACCAGCATTTCAAACCATGCCAGTAAGTGGTGACCAAATGTCACTGGCTGAGCAGTTTGTAGATGTGTAAAGCCAGGCATGATGGTATTGGTATTTTGACTTGCCAGACTGAGGAGGCCTTTTTGTAAACGAAGTAATAAGCCTAAGATGTCATCGATTTCATCACGCAAATATAAACGGATGTCAGTTGCGACCTGATCATTGCGACTACGGCCTGTATGGAGTTTTTTACCAGTAATGCCGATACGTTGAGTCAAACGAGACTCAATGTTCATGTGAACATCTTCTAAATCAATACGCCATTCAAAGTTACCCGCTTCAATTTCAGCTTTAATTGTGCTTAAACCTTGGATAATGTCGTCACGTTCAGCTTCAGTCAGTACACCTACTTTTGCAAGCATGGTGGCATGCGCAATTGAACCTGCGATATCTTGTTTATAAAAACGTTGGTCAAATTGCACAGATGCGGTAAATTCTGCAACAAAAGCATCAGTTGCTTCAGAGAAGCGACCGCCCCACATTCCAGAGGTTTGATTCGGGCTGGCTGAAGAAGAGGATTGAGAAGATGTGGTCATGGCGGCTCAGTAAAATAAAAAAGAGTATAGCAAATCCAAACACAGTTGCCGAAACTCGACGTAAGAAGTTATCGCAAACTCGTCAGGGGGGAAATCCATCAGGCTCCTATTTTTTTACGAAAATTGGGCAATGGCAACACTTATTAGAATTAATTGTAGCAAGTAATGTGCTGGCGATGGTGCTGGCTTTGGCTGAAGCTCGGTCATGGCAGGCTTTGGAGGGCATTCGTGTCCTGCAATATATGTTTTTTATTAACTGGGTAATTTTGTCTTTTTCGGCGCTGGTGGATTATTTTCAGGATTTTTTTGCCAAATTTAGTCAAAAGTTTGCTCTGGTTTTGGGCTTTATCCTGCTGCAAATGATTGTCCTGTTGACCACCTGTGTCGTGAATGTTCTGCAATATTGGGCCACACGTTCTGGGCCATTTTCTGAAGAGATCCTATTTCATGGAACCAGCTTGCACTTAGGTTATGGAGTGTTGCTGGGCGCTTTCTGCATGCGCTATTTATACATGCGTGAACAATGGATGAATCAGCAATACAGTGAATTAAATGCCCGTATTCAGGCCATGCAGGCACGCATTCATCCACATTTTTTATTTAACAGCTTAAATAGTGTGGTGAGTCTGATCGCGATTGATCCTGATAAAGCGGAAAATATGCTGATTAATTTGTCCAGATTATTCCGTGCCAGTTTTCAGGAGCTGAAGCTGGTGAGTCTGGCGGAAGAAATTGACTTATGCCAGCACTATTTAAGTATTGAAAAGATGCGTTTGGGTGAGCGTTTAAATGTAGAATGGAACATACAGGCAACACCAACTGAATTAAAACGGGTCACCATCCCGTTATTAACGTTGCAACCTTTGCTGGAGAATAGTATTTTTCATGGGGTAGAAAAAGTTTTGCAGCCCTCAACCATCAGCGTATTGGTTGAAATATTGCAAAATCAAGTCACTATAGTCATTACTAACCCTTATTCTCACGATACAATAAAATCGAGAAAAGGAAATGGTATAGCGATTGAAAATGTGAAGCAGCGCCTGAAAGCTTATTATGGGCAAACGGTGAAGTTTCAGATTTACGGGGGAGCGTCGTTATATACGACGGTGGTAAATTACCACGATCAAGTAAAATAATAAGTCGAGTTAACCATAAAAATGATGGATATGAAGTTAACGGTGACAAGGAGAAAAGGATGAGAGTTCTGATTGCTGATGATGAACCCCTTGCTGTAGAGCGTTTGTCACGTTTAGTGACTCAAATGGGGCATGAAGTCATTGCGACAGCGCATCATGGACAGGATGTGTTAAATCATATTGAAAATGACTCACCAGATGTTGTTTTACTGGATATTCAAATGCCCGGGATGAATGGTCTGGAATGTGCTGAACAGCTCAGCCAGCTCAATCCTCGTCCGGCCATTATTTTCTGTACAGCATACGATCAACATGCATTGGAAGCATTTAAATTTCAAGCACAAGGATATTTACTGAAACCTGTTGCACAACAAGATCTACAGCAGGTATTTAATCATTTAACTCAACTTACACAAGCACAGATGACTGGCTTACAACAACAAGATGATATGTACGATACTAAAACCCAACGCCAACAAATTGCTGCGAAGACTTATCGCGGGGTAGAGCTGATTCCATTAGAAAATGTATATTATTTTTTAGCGGATCAAAAATATGTCACGGTTCGCCATAAAAATGGCAGCGTACTGATTGATGAAACACTCAAGGATCTGGAGCTGGAGTTCGCAGACCGCTTTATCCGTATTCACCGTAATGCACTGGTGTCTTTAGACTATCTTGAAGGTCTGGAACTGGTTGTAGCAGGACAATATCAGGTTCGGTTACGTGAGCTGGATGAGCGTTTATCGGTGAGCCGCCGTCATTTGCCAAGTTTAAGAGAGTGTATGCATCAATTGTAAATACGACTTTTCAGCTGAATGAATGATCACTTTATGATTTTTTACTTGCAATTTCGGGTGATCAAGTTAAGTTGGGAGCAATTGCTTTGATCAATACTTCACTTGAATTTATGAAAACCTTAAAAATTGCGACCCGACAAAGCCCGCTTGCACTTTGGCAGGCCGAGCATATCCGTTCTCGTTTAAATGCACTTTATCCAGATTTAACGGTTGAGCTGGTCAAGTTTGTGACGCAGGGTGACAAAATTCTTGATACACCACTGGCAAAAATTGGTGGTAAAGGTTTGTTTGTTAAAGAACTGGAAGCCGCATTGCTCGATGGGCGCGCAGACTTAGCCGTCCATTCCATGAAAGATGTACCGATGCATTTGCCTGAAGGCCTAACCTTAGCGGTAATTTGTGAGCGTGAAGATCCGCTGGATGCATTCGTTTCGAATCAATACCAGCATTTTGATGAGTTACCGCAAGGTGCAAAAGTCGGTACTTCGAGCCTACGTCGTAAATGCCAGATTTTACAGCAACGCCCAGATCTGGAAATTATTGATCTACGTGGTAATGTCGGTACCCGTTTATCCAAGCTGGATGATGGTTTGTATGACGCAATCATCTTGGCGAGTGCGGGTCTGAAACGTTTAGGTTTGTCAGAACGTATTCGTCATTGTCTGGCACCTGTACTTAGTTTGCCAGCAGTTGGACAGGGTGCGCTGGGATTGGAATGCCGTGCAAATGATGACGCATTGTTAAAACTGATCCAGCCATTACAACATGAAGAAACCTCGATTTGCGTTCGTGCAGAACGTGCTTTCAATGCTTATCTTGAAGGTGGCTGTCAGGTTCCCATCGCAGGCTATGCCACTTTAGCCAATGATCAGCTTCAGATTGAAGGGCGCGTGGGCAGTGTCGACGGACATACTTTATTAAAAGAACAACTGGTTGGCGCACCAGCCGAGGCTGAGCAACTGGGTGAGCAACTGGCACAACGCTTATTGGCGCAAGGTGCGGGTGAGTTGCTAAAAGCGTTGTATTAATGCTGTTTATCAATACACGTCCTGAAGACCGTGCGGGTGCTCTAACACAGGCATTGTCCGAGGTGGGTTATCAGGTTGTGGGTTTACCTTTACTTGAACTGGTTGCGGAGCCTTTTTCGCAAGGCTTGCAGCAGCTCTATCAGCAGCTTGATCAGGTTCAGGCAATTGTGGTGGTCAGCCCAACCGCTGTTGAAGTGGGAATGCAATATTTGCAGCAAGCAGGTGTCACACTTGAACAGTTGCAACATGTTCGATGGATTGCAGTGGGGCAAACCACTGCACAGGCGCTGGCACGATTTAATATTCAAAGTGATGTGCCTGAGGTCGAAAACTCAGAAGGCATGCTGGATTTACCTATTTTAAAACAGCAGAAAAATTTAAAGAAAATTGCGTTCTGGCGGGGGCTAGGTGGACGACAATTCATGATGCAGCAATTGCAGCAGCAGGGGATTGAAGTACTCAATTTTGTGCTTTATCGCCGTCAATGTCCCCAACAAAGTTTTGCGCTATTTCCTGAGATTCTAAACCAAATCAACCCTCAACAGCCTGTTACGGTATTGATCAGTAGCGAAGCGAGCTGGAATTACTGGCAGCAGATGTGTGAGCAAGAACAGCCGCCCCGAGCATGGATTTATTTAGTACTGGGGGGAAGGCTGGCACAACTATTAGAAAAAACCAGAACACAGACAAACAAAGCATTTAACATTATTCAGCTTGAAAATTTATCTGCATCAGAGATCATTCAACGCATGAGAGACTGGCAAGGACATGTATGAGAAAAATTGGTTATTTAATATTAGGGCTGAGTTTATTGTGGTTGGCTAAACTCAGTTACGATGTTGCACAATATTCTCAAACGGTTCCCCAGCTTCAACAGCAGCTTACCCAGACCGAACAGCGTTATGCATTATTGAATGATCAATTTGTCGCGGTCCAACGTCAGTTGCAGAATAATCGTGTGGTTGAGCCTACCGATAATAGTTCAATTCCGATGACGGTTGAGGGTATCTCACCGATTATCCTGATTAAGCAGCAAATGCAACTGGTGCAATTTGCGCTGGATCAGCAGCAGTTTATCTATGCGTTGGAACAACTGAATCAGGCACAGCAACACGTGGTGCAATATGCAGTTTCACCCGCGTTACAAGATAGTCTGATCAAATCGATAGAGCAGGATAAACAGGCGATCCAGCAATTTGTTTTAAATCAAACCCAGCAACAGCAGCAACTTGATCAATTATTGCAGCAATTAGATCAAAAGATTGCGCAAGATCTTCAAAATCCGAAAGTATCCATTGAAAAAGGTGAAAGTGCGACATGGTGGCACTGGTTTAAACTGGAAAAAGTTCAACGCTCATCGCCTGATTTAATGAGCCGCAATATTACTTTGAAAGAAGCACAGTTGCGTTTATTGCTGGCATCTCAAGCATTACATGAAGGTCAATTTACTGAATATCAGAAATCGGTTCAGGAAGTGATCCAGTTACTTGCTGAGTTACCTGATCAAAATAGCCAGAAAATGAAACTGCGCTTAGAGAAAATCTTAAACCAGCAAGCAGTGCCAACACCGAAATTAACAAGCTTAGGTTTGTTGGGATAATCTGTCATGAAGCAATTAATGTTGATTTATTTTCTCTCGGCTTTGGTGCTTTTCGCATTATTTTCTGTGTTGAGTTATGGCTATGGAAATGGCTATGTTTATATCTACTGGCGAGAATGGCAGTTCCAGAGTAGTGTTTGGGGGCTGATTGCACTATTTATTGCAACTAGTCTGTTCTCGCAATTGTGCTGGTTAATCGCTAAACGGTATTTCACACGTGAGCAAAGAAAAAAAGAAACTATCCTGCACTTTAAGGAATTACATCCTTATGAGCAGCTCGGCATTGTCTGGTTGTTAGACGCTTCAAAAGATCAGCAGGTTTTTATTGAGCGGGTATTTACCCAGTCTGGTTTGCTCAGCAATATTATTGATGCACAATTTGATTATCAAAATGGCGATTATGCAGCCGCCTTGCAAAGTCTGGATAAATCTGCACCGATGGCTTTTGAATTGGCTGAATTGCAGCGTATTGATATTTTCCTTGAGCAAAAAGAAACCGAGAAAGCGCTGACACATTTAGAATTTCTGGCGCAGCATCAGCTTTCTCCATGGCTGGTTGAAATAGAAACGGCGTATCAACAACGTATTACTGCATTGTGGGGCAAACTGGCGCTACAAGAACCGTGGTTATTTTTGCAAACAACCCAGTATGGTTTGTTAGATGCAGAACATCGTGATTTATGGTTGCAGCAATTATTAATTCATTTTGATCAGGCATCCGTGGATGATCTAGCTGCATTACAACAGCGCTATCTGGTGTTGCAGGATGAGATTGAAACGCGTCCTTATAGCAGCAAAGTGCTTTGGTTGAAATTGTTGGCGCGCATGCCTGAGATGAGTGTGCAACATGAAGATCTGGCGCTGCACCTACTGCAAGATCAGTTCGATCCAGAAGTGTTTTATTTGTGGTTTCAGCAGCAATTGCTCAAGCAGATTCCAGATTATGCCTATGTTGAGCAGCGTATTATTCAACTGGAACAGCGTTATACCAGCGTTCCAATGCTAGCCTTTGCAAAGTGGCATATTTATACCGCGACACAGCGTCAGGCAGAGGCAGAGCAGTTATTAACTTTATATCCTGATAATATATTAATGAGTTATTTAAGGATTAAGTCGACACTGGGTGATAATCAGGACTTAATCAAGCAGTTAAATTTAATATTTGAAAATGATGTAAATTTTCTTAATTTTAAGATATGAGTGTAAATATGAAAGAACTGTCTGTCTATCCTGTTATTCATCGGCAGGCTGTAGCTTGGGGCGATATGGATGCTTTTGGGCATGTCAATAATGTGCAGTATTATCGTTATATGGAAAGTGCCCGTATTGCCTATTTAATGGCATTAAATATCTTCGATCAGGAGATATTGACAGTGGTTGCTTCGAGTCAATGTAAATATTTAAAACCCGTATTTTATCCCGATGTGTTACATATTGGTGCGCGTATTGAAGAGCTGAGAAATAGTGCTTTTCGTATGCATTATGTATTATGGAGTGAAAGCCAGAATCAGATTATTGCTACCGGTGAGGCAGTGATGGTTTGTGTAGATAAAGTAACATCAGGCAAACTCAATATCCCCGATTCGATTAGACAGAAGATTATTCAGCTAGAAGAAAATGTGGGACATCAATTAATAACAAACAAATAATTATAAAGACAATTATGTCTATTTTATTTGAATATATAAGAAATTTCATAATGTGGTGTTTTTGAGCGTATTGCAGAACAGCTCCTTCAAAAGCACCATCCTATAAATAAGCAAATCAGAAATTTTTTAGTGAAATTTAAGAATACGTTAATATAATTGTTGTTTGGTGTGGCCCTTTATTTAATTTAATAAAATCTATTTTTTATATCAAAACTCTACTTTTTTTGTTTTATTGTAAATAAAAAGCCATTTTATTGTTGATATGCGATTAAGTGGGCTATTCTTATATTGATTATTTAATCGCTTATAAATTAATATTGAATAGAATTCTAAATTCATTTTTTTATTTTGAGTGATATATTTTTTTCTTATTAAGTTGGAGTGGTTCGAATGAAACCAGATATTAGCGAATTATCGGTAGAAGATTTAAAGCGTTTACAAGCAGAAGCAGAAGCTTTGATTGCAAGCAAAAAAGATCAAGCAATTGAAGATGCTTATAATCAAATTGTTGCAATTGCTGAAGGCATTGGCTTTAGCGTTGAAGAGTTGTTGGAAGTGGGCGAGCAAAAGCGTAAGAAAACAACGCGTAAAGCTGTAGAGCCACGCTACCGCAACAAGAGCAATACTGAAGAAACTTGGACTGGCCGTGGTAAACAACCACGTTGGTTAGTTGCTGAGTTAGAAAAAGGTGCAAAACTTGAAGATTTCTTAATCTAAGCAAGTTTTAAAGTCATCGTTTTGTCATACGATGACTTTATCCTAATTCAAAAGCCAGGCTTAAAAAGCTTGGTTTTTTTATATGAGAGAATTGGCGATGTTGAAAAAGTATGCATAATGTCATTCAGGGGCGAGTGTCTCGAAAAGGATGATATTTTGCATGTTGGTAAGGGTTGAATGAAGAAAAAAACCAAGCAATGGAGATGGTGGCTTTTCGCCATTTTTGCATTTTTAATTTTTATTATTTTACAAATTCCAGCGACATGGTTAATTGCAAAATTCTCAAAAGATAATCAAATATTACATAATGTCAGCGGCAATATCTGGCAGGGGCAGGCAGATTGGCAACGTGGCCAACTGCGAGGTTCAGTTCATTGGAAAACCCGTCCTTTAGATTTGTTATTGTTACGTCTGGGCGCAAATCTTGATATCCACAGCGGCAATACGCAATTCAGTGGAGTATTCGGTTATGGTTTAGGTCAAAAAATCATGATCAAGGATCTTCAAGGTGCTATTTCTCCTGAAACATTAAAGTATTTTGCCAATTGGCAATGGCCTGAAAATTCTATTCAATTGAAAGACGTACAATTTAACTATCAAAAAGAAAAAGGGTTTAGTGCTGCGCAAGGTCAATTGAACTGGGGTGGTGGGGCATTGAGCTATACCTTTGGTCAGCGTCAAGACCGTATGAATATGCCGTCATTGGTGGCTGAGATAAAAGATGAGAACGGACAGCTCCAGATTGATATTCGTGATCAGCGTAGCCAGAAAATGGGAAATCTCAGCTTAGATGCTAACTTGATGTTAGATGTGCAATTGACGCAACGGATGTTGTTGAATATTCCCTCCTATCAGGGTAAAGCTGGACTAGATACCTATGTGATTAGTTCACGTCAGCCGTTGTTGCAGGGTGGTTTCTGATGAAAGCAATTACTCAAAAAATGCAACAATTGCGTTGGCAGAAGCTTGATAAGTTAAGTGGTCTGATTCTGGCTTTACTGATTTTATGGTTATGCTGGAAGTTAGCTTCATTGTTCTGGTGGGTGGTTGCACCGCCACAACCGATGCAGTTTGATCGGGTGGAACTGGGTTCGCAGCAGGCCCAGGTTCCAAACATCAGCTCATTTGCTTTATTTAATGAGCCAGCGGCAGTTTCGGCAGATGATAATGTCAATCTGGAGTTGCAAGGTGTATTGCTTGGTCACCCAAATCACTTGTCTTCTGCGGTCATTAAAATGAATGATACAGCTGAACGCTATCGAGTAGGTGAAACGGTGGGCTCAACCTCGTATCAACTCTCCGAAGTGTATTGGGATCATGTGATTTTGCGACAAGGTAATGGCGCAACACGAGAAGTCAAATTCAAAGGATTGGACAATGGTTTATATCAACCGGCAGCACCTGTTTTAAATAATGGATCAAGTGTCCCGCCAGCAGCAGCGCCTGCGCCTACCCAGAACTCACCTCAATCTGCACTTGGACAGGCAATCCAGCAAATGCAGGATAACCGAGAGCAATATCTGAAAAATATGGGTGTAAGCAATGGCGGGGATGGCTATGAAATATCGGACAAGACGCCGTCGAATTTAAAAAATACCTTAGGTTTACGTTCGGGTGATCGTATTTTATCGATCAATGGACAAACCGTCGGGCAAGGACTCAACGAAGTGCAATTATTAGAGCAAGTACGTCGTGAAGGGCATGCCAAAATAGAAATAAAACGTGGTGATCAGGTGATGACCATACAACAAAGTTTTTAGTGATCACACGTCACACATCAGTTAGGAATAAGTGCAGGTTATGGCTTTCTTGAATCATCAACGTCCACTTTGGGCATTACTTGCCGCAGCACCTTTGGTGGCGACAATCAGTACCCAGGCGCAAGCACAAACATGGAAGATCAATCTACGTGATGCGGACTTAACAGCATTTATTAATGAAGTTGCTGATATTACAGGTAAGAACTTTGCTGTTGATCCGCGTGTACGTGGCAATGTAACGGTTATTTCCAACAAGCCGCTGAATAAGGATGAGGTTTACGATCTGTTCTTGGGCGTGCTCAACGTCAATGGTGTGGTGGCACTTCCTTCGGGGAATACGATCAAACTGGTACCAGACAGCAATGCCAAGAACTCAGGCATTCCTTACGATGCACGTAATCGTGCGGGTGGCGACCAGATCGTAACGCGTGTGATCTGGCTACAAAATACCAATCCGAATGATCTTATTCCTGCATTACGTCCATTAATGCCACAGTTTGCACATCTTGCTGCCGTGGCTGGCACCAATGCCTTAATTGTTTCTGATCGTGCTACCAATATTTACCAGCTTGAAAATATTGTCCGTAATCTGGATGGAACTGGACAAAATGATATTGAAGCAATCAGTTTGCAGTCGAGCCAAGCCGAAGAAATTATTGGTTTGCTAGAGACGATGAGTGCGACAGGCGCATCGAAGGACTTTATAGGATCGCGTGTTCGTGTGGTTGCAGATAATCGTACCAATCGTATTTTGATTAAGGGTGATCCAGACTCACGTAAGCGTTTACGTCAAATGATTGAAATGCTGGATGTACCTTCAGCAGCTCGCTTGGGTGGTTTAAAAGTTTTTCGCCTGAAATATGCAAGTGCTAAAAATCTGGCTGAAATCTTACAAGGTCTGGTTACAGGACAATCGGTTTCATCATCATCTTCGTCGTCATCAAATAACAACAGTAGTTCAAATTCGATCAATAACCTGATTTCAAATAATCAGAATTCAGGCTCATCATCGGGATCATCTTCTGTTTCAACACCTTCGATTAATTTAAATAGTAATTCTAGCAATAGTCAAAATGCTGGCATTACCAGTTTCAATCAGGGGGGCGTCAGTATTATTGCAGATCCTGCACAAAATGCTTTGGTGGTGAAGGCTGAACCACAATTGATGCGTGAAATTGATGCTGCGGTTCAGCAACTGGATACGCGCCGTCAGCAAGTCATGATTGAAGCGGCGATTATTGAAGTGGTTGGAACTGATGCTGATCAGCTGGGCGTGCAATGGGCACTGGGTGACCTGAATAGTGGCGTAGGATTAATTAACTTTTCCAATTTGGGTTCTGGACTGTCAAAAATCGCGGCGGGTTATTTAACCGGTGGTGCAGCGGGTGCGGCAGGTGCTTTAGGTGATGGTGCATCGATTGGTATCGGTAAGTATAAAGAAGGCAGCAATGGTTCTCGTCAGTTATACGGTGCATTGATTCAGGCGCTAAAAGAAAATACCAAGTCTAACCTTCTTTCAACACCTTCTATCGTGACCATGGATAATGAAGAAGCCTATATTGTGGTTGGTCAGAACGTTCCTTTTGTAACAGGTTCGGTCACCACAAATAGTACAGGCGTTAATCCTTATACGACCGTTGAGCGTAAAGATGTCGGGGTGACCTTAAAAGTCATTCCGCATATCGGTGAGGGCGGTTCTGTCCGTTTGGAGGTTGAGCAAGAAGTCTCTAACGTCCAGAACAGCAAAGGTCAGGCGGCCGATTTGGTCACCAGTAAGCGTGCAATTAAAACTTCGGTATTGGCAGATCATGGACAAACCGTTGTGTTGGGGGGCTTGGTCTCAGACAACACGACTTTAGGACGTCAAGGCTTACCTATATTAAGTGATATTCCGTACTTGGGCCGGCTGTTCCGTTCGGATAATCGCAGTAATGAAAAGCGTAACCTGCTTGTCTTTATCCATCCGACCATTGTGGGGGATTCTGACGACGTTCGACGTATCTCACAACAACGCTACAATCAGCTTTATAGCTTGCAGTTAGCAATGGACAAGAATGGTAATTTTGCCAAATTACCTGAAAATGTTGCAGATATTTATAGCCAGCAGCCTGCGGCAAATTCACCTTATCAAAAAGTGCCGACTGCGACGCAAGCTCAAAAAACAGTTGTGGTGACGACACCTGTTGCGGTGGAACAACCACAAGTGCAGCAGAAAACAGTGCAACTCCCTGTGAAAGAAACCGAACGTAGTAAAAATACAGTAACGACAACTACGATTCGTCCTGCGTCTTCACAGTAGCTGCACAGAAACGCTTATGTCACAATGTTACGATTGCGGGAAACTATAAAGGATATGCATCTATGACTTGGAAATTACAAGCCATTACAGGTGAATTTACGGGGCAGGAACTGAATATTGAGCGTGATATGTTGGTTGGCCGACATCAGGATGCCGATATTTTGTTGCAATCAGCCGATATTTCACGTCGTCATGCCGCGTTGTTGCTCAAAGATCAACAGCTTTGGGTACAAGATTTAAACTCGTCCAATGGCACATTTATTAATGATGCGCGCATTGAACAGGAAACTGAATTGCATGATGGCGATATTCTGCAATTTGCCAGCTTTGTGTTCTCGGTGCTTGCTCCAGCCGCGGAAACGGAATTACCTGAAATTGAAGCAGAGCCTGTGACTGCAAATACGCATGATCAAGGCATGCCGAGTATTGCAGAACGTGCGGTCGAAACACCAATCACACGTGATGGGATGCCACAACAGGTCGCGATTCCAAAACCAGCACCAATTCCTGAAGGTGTGCAGGTACAGGCTGTGCCTGAACCACAACCTATTGCACTTGAAGAACCTGTTTCACGTATGGCTGAAGAGAAAGAGCAACAGAAGAATGCTTCAGTTGGACTTATTTCAATTATTGTATTGATCATTTTAGCTGTGATTGCCTGGCTGTTCTTTAAATAATCGGGCGAAGCTTCTACAATCAAGGCATGCCCACGTTGGTATGCCTTTTTTATTTTTAGGGTGAAATGTCATGTCTATTGCACAGTTGCAACGTCGTCATCTGGTGTTATTTGATCTGGATGGGACGCTGGTGGATTCGGCTGCTGACTTATATCGTGCCATGAATCTGAGTCTGACAAAACTGGGGTTACCTCTGGTGACTGAAGCTCAGGTCCGAGTCTGGGTGGGTAAGGGCGCAGCAAAATTATGTGAAGCTGTCCTGACACATTTGTTTGGGCAGGTCGATGCCCAACAGCAAGAGCAGCTATTAAGCACCTTTATGCAGGTGTATGCGCAAGAGCTATGTGTTGATACACAAGTCTATGAGGGTGTTCTACCATTTCTGGATTATTGTCAGGCCAATAATATTGCAATGGCTTGTGTTACCAACAAACCTGAACATCTGGCGCGAGGGATTCTGGATGTTTTAGCGCTTGCACCTTATTTTAAAATGGTGGTTGGCGGAGATAGTCTGGCTGAGCGTAAACCGCATCCCTTACCGCTTTTACATTGTGTGCAACAAGAAGGGATCTCTACAGCTGAAACCCTGATGATTGGGGATTCAAGCAATGATGTAGAAGCTGCAAGACGTGCAGGTATTGATTGTATTGTAGTCAGCTATGGCTATAATCATGGGGAAAGCATTTATGACTGCCAGCCACAGCAAGTGGTTGATCGTCTGGCAGAGTTAGTTTAAGAAAATCAGATAGGGAAAGAGGTGTGAGGATGATGATGGTTTTTCGATGGCGGGATTAAAGCAGCATTAAAACAGGGAAACGCAAATAAATCGAAACCATAAGAGATAACTCATGACAACATCAATCCAGTTTGAACAATTAAAAGCAGCAGGCTACAACACCATTCCAGTTTATCGTCAACGCTTGGCTGATACTGAAACCCCGTTATCTGTTTTTGCACGTTTTAAGGAGCAGAAACAAGCCTATCTATTTGAATCGGTAGAGGGTGGCGAGAACTGGGCACGCTATTCCATGATTGGACTAGGTGAATCTACCGTTTTTTCATGCAATGCAGGTGTGTTAACCATTCAGCAAGCAGATGGTACGGTGACTCAGCAAGATTGTGCAGATCCGTTTCAATATATTCGTGATTTTCAAAGTCAATTTAAAGTCCCAAGCAAAGCTGAGTTACCTGATCTACCAAGTTTTACTGGTGGTCTAGTGGGGTACTTGGGTTATGACGCCGTTCGTTATATTGAGCCAAAACTGAAGAATGTACCTGCTGCTGATCCAGTGACCTTGCCTGATTTATGGTTGATGCTGTCTCAAACCGTCATTGTCTTTGATAATTTAAAAGATACTTTGTTTTTGATCCATCATGCTGATGTGAATGAGCCAGATGCCTATAACAAAGCACAAGATAAGCTGGATCAGCTAGAACAATTACTGGCGACACCAGTGAGTCTGCAAGCAAAACCACATACCGCACCGCATTTTGAATCGATTACGGGCAAGGAAAAGTTTCTGGAAACTGTGGATAAGGTGAAGGAATACATCCGTGCTGGGGATGTAATGCAGGTAGTGCCTGGTCAGCGTATGGTGTCTGACTTTGATGGCGAAGCTTTACAGGTTTACCGTGCATTGCGTCATTTGAATCCATCGCCTTATTTATTTCTGGTACAAGGCCAGACGCTGACAGATCAAAAGCCTTTTCATATTGTTGGTTCATCGCCAGAGATTTTGTCTCGTCTTGAAAATGGGATTGCGACAGTACGTCCTTTGGCGGGGACGCGACCACGCGGTAAAACCAAGGAAGAAGATCTGGCTTTAGAACAAGATTTATTGGCAGATGAAAAAGAGATTGCTGAGCATCTGATGTTGATTGATCTTGGGCGCAATGATGTGGGGCGTGTATCCAAGATTGGTAAAGTGCAAGTGACAGATCGTATGGTGATCGAGCGTTATTCGCATGTTATGCATATTGTGTCCAATGTGCAGGGTGAGGTGCGTGATGATATTGATGCCTTAGATGTGTTTAAAGCCACTTTCCCAGCAGGAACCCTTTCAGGTGCACCAAAAATACGTGCCATGGAAATTATTGACGAAGTTGAGCCAGTAAAACGTGGTGTATTTGGTGGTGCTGTTGGTTATTTAGGCTGGCATGGGGAAATGGATATGTCGATTGCTATCCGAACCTGTGTTATTCGCGATAAAAAGGTATATGTGCAGGCTGGAGCAGGGCTTGTTGCAGACTCAAATCCTGAATCTGAGTGGAATGAAACCCAAATAAAAGCTCGCGCAGTGATCAAAGCGGTTGAATTATCGTCAAACGGATTGATTTTATGAGTTTTTAACGGTTTTTTTTAAAAAAGCACTTGCATCGATTCTAAGTTTTGCTAAACTGCACACCGTTCCGATACGAAACGTACGAAACACTAAGAAAGAGCCGGCATAGCTCAGTTGGTAGAGCAACTGACTTGTAATCAGTAGGTCCACAGTTCGAATCCGTGTGCCGGCACCATCTTAAAAGTGTGGTAGTATAAAGTAAAGAACAGCACTGTGTAAGTGTGATATGGTGAGATTCCCGAGCGGTCAAAGGGGGCAGACTGTAACTCTGCTACGAAAGTTTCGAAGGTTCGAATCCTTCTCTCACCACCATCTAGCTTCGATAGAAGTAGTACCAACATGCGGGAGTAACTCAGTTGGTAGAGTGGCAGCCTTCCAAGCTGCATGTCGCGAGTTCGATCCTCGTCTCCCGCTCCATCGAAGATGTCGCTCTTATAGCTCAGTGGTAGAGCACTCCCTTGGTAAGGGAGAGGTCTCGAGTTCAAATCTCGATAAGAGCTCCAGATATACAGTTTAGTGGTTTATCCACAAGATTTTAAAGAAGCAGGCTATTATAGTCTGCTTTTCAAGTATTAGGTGTCTAGTTTTTTAGGCGATTGTCGATAAAGAAGGTTTTTCAGGGTTGTTTTTCTCTAAACTGGTGTCGACGTAAACGAGGAAAATCAAAATGGCTAAGGCTAAGTTTGAACGTAATAAACCACACGTAAACGTGGGTACAATTGGTCACGTTGACCATGGTAAAACAACTTTAACTGCTGCGATTGCAACGATCTGTGCAAAAACTTACGGCGGTGAAGCTAAA
>Ga0153917_1000101_pt1 | contig 86442 bp, 74 predicted proteins | sample TSFL001MetaG_FD_104695 | JGI IMG/M metagenome (GOLD analysis project Ga0153917, IMG submission 104695) | Attine ant fungus gardens microbial communities from Florida, USA - TSFL001 MetaG | ecosystem: Host-associated > Fungi > Mycelium > Unclassified | place: USA: Florida, Paynes Creek Historic...
CTCGCCGACCGAAAGGGTGGCGACGGTGGCGGCGGGATCGACGGCAAGGCCGAAGTCGGCGGACAGTTCCTCGATGCGCCGGCGCGCGGCGGACCTGTCGAGCCGCGGGCGCCACAGGCTTTGCGTGCCGAGCGCGATGTTTTCCTGCACCGTCATGTTGTCGGCGAGCGTGAAGTGCTGGTGCACCATGCCGATGCCGGCATTAAGCGCCGCGCGCGGGTCACCCGGCGGCAGGGGCGTGCCGAAGGCATCGACGGTTCCCTCGTCGGCGACATAGTGGCCGAAGAGAATATTCATTAGCGTCGTCTTGCCGGCGCCGTTCTCGCCGAGAAGGGCAATGACCTCGCCGCGTTTCAGCGCGAAGGAGATCGCGTCGTTGGCCCTCAGCGGACCGAAACGCTTGCTGATGCCGGAAAGGCGAAGGACAGGGGTACTGGACACGGCGATACGGACCGAAGGGAACGGTGGGAGAGGGGATCGTCCGCCCGGGAGGGGCCGCGGCGCGGCCGCCCCGGGCGAAGGCACTTAGCTGGATTTCGGCTCGCTGTCGTCGACCGCGACGGTGAAGGAACCGTCCTTGATCGCCTTTTCCTTCTCCGCGATCTTCGCCTTGATCTCGCCCGGAACCTTGCCTTCGAAGGTGCCGAGCGGCGCGAGCGAACAGCCGCCGTTCTTCATGAAGGAATAGGCGCCGTAGTCGTCGGCCTTGAAGGTGCCGGCCTTTACTTCGGCGATCGCCTTGTCGAGGGTCGGCTCGAAGTGCCACAGCGCCGAGGCGGCGACGGTATCGGGATAGTCGGCCTGCGTGTCGATGACGTTGCCGATGGCAAGCACCTTCTTCTCCTTGGCCGCGTCGGAAACGCCGAAGCGCTCGGCGTAGAGCAGGTCGGCGCCGCCGTCGATCTGGGCGAAGGCGGTTTCCTTGGCCTTGGGCGGATCGAACCACGAGCCGATGAAGGCGACCTGGAACCTGGTGTCGGGCGCCACTTCCTTCACGCCCGCCATGAAGGCGTTCATCAGGCGGTTGACCTCGGGGATCGGGTAGCCGCCGACCATGCCGATGTTCTTCGACTTGGTCAGCGCGCCGGCGACGAGGCCGGAAAGATACGAGGCATCCTGTATATAGTTGTCGAAGACCGAGAAGTTCGGCAGGTCCGGATCGGGCTTGAAGCTCGAACCCATCAGGAAGGCTACGTCGGGATAGTCACGGGCGACGGCGCGCGCGGCATCCTCGACGCCGAAGACCTCGCCGAGGATGAGTTTGTGCCCGGCCTCGCAATATTCGCGCATGACGCGTTCATAATCGTTGTTGGCGGTGTTTTCCGAATAGACATATTCGATCTCGCCGCGGTCCTTGGCGGCATTTGCGGCCTTGTGGATGCGGCTCACCCATTGCTGCTCGACCGGAACGGTAAAGACCGCCGCGACCTTGATCGGCTCGGCCGCGAAGAGGCGGCTTGGCAAGCCCGCCGCCGCCACGAGCGCGGATGCGCCGGCGGCCTGGATCAGCCGGCGTCTGGAAATGCCGAAATTGCTTTGCATGAACGTCCCCTCTGGTTGATTGCGCGTTTTTGAAATGCGTCTTTTACCGTTTGGTCAATGTAGGGGAAATTCGAAATGGCAGCAATCGGTTGCAGCGGAAGTTCACAGCCGAGACAGCGCCGTCGTGGCGCTCAGGCGGAAGGCAGGAGCCGGTCGCGCAGATAGGCGATGAAGCGCTGGCCGTAGCCGGGGAGCGGCACCGAGGACGGCCAGATCGCCGACATCTCGAAGTCGAGCGGCTTGCCGCGGTGCAGGATGTCGTAGGCGATCAGCCCTTCCACGGGGCCGGTGCCGAGATGGGGCACGACCGCGACGCCGCCGCTGCTGCGGGCAATCGCCAGCAGCGTATGCGGCGAGGAGGATTCCAGCGTCGGCTGCGCGAGGCAGCTTTCCGCCTGGCAGGCGGTTTCGAGCAGCTCGCGGGTGAAATGCCTTCGATTGAGCAGCAGCAGCGGCTGGCGGCAGAGCTGCGCCAGGGTGATGGTCCGGGACTCACAGGCAAAGACCGAGGGGAGCGAGAAGGCGCGCACGCGCATCGCGCCGATATCGACGCGGCTGAAGCGGTCGGGCCGCGCGAAATGGCGGGCGTTGATCGCCAGATGCAGCTCGTTGTCGTCGAGCCGGCGGGCAAGCTCCGCACCGCCGCCTTCCTCCAGCCTTATGTCGATATTGGGATTGTCCTGCTTCCAGGCGGGCAACACCTCGCTCATGTGGCGCTCGATCACCTGGGAGCAGGCGCCGACGCGCAGCAGGCCGCATTCGCCCTCGCGCATCTCGGCGACCGCGTCATGGAGGCGCTTGCTGGCGGCAAGGACGGCCTGCGCGTCGATCAGCAGCCGGTCGCCCTGCACCGAAAGACGCAGGTTGCGGCCGCTGCGCTGGAAGAGCGTCAGCCCGAGCTCCTGCTCGAGCCGCTGGATTTGCCGCGACAAAGCGGGCTGGGTGAGGTTCAGCCGCTCGGCCGCCGAGGTGACGCTGCCGAGCTGGGCGGTCGTCACGAAACTTTTCAACAGCCGCTCGTCCACCGTCCGTCTCCCGCCAATTCATGCCGATCCTGCATGCATCGCCGAGGGATATTTGCATTGGACGCATGAAGCAAGCTGTGCGTAGGGTGCGGGACCATTAAAATCGAGGTTTCCGATGTCGCAAGCGCCTTCCGTCCGGACGTGGTACGAGAACCAATGGCACGCGGGCGATGTGCGTATTCTCGGCGCCGGCTCGCATGCGACATGGCTCGGCTCGCTGGTGTTCGACGGCGCGCGCCGCTTCGAGGGCGTCATTCCCGATCTCGATCTCCATGCGGAGCGGGTCAACGCATCCGCCCGCGCGCTCGGCCTCCGGCCGACGCTCACCGCCGCACAGATCCTGGAGCGCGTGCAGGAGGGGCTGGCGCATTTCCCGCCAGACGCCGCCGTCTATATCCGCCCCATGTACTGGGCGGAGGAGAGCGATGCGAGCGTCGTCGCGCCCGATCCCGCATCGACGGCCTTCGCCCTTTGCCTGGAGGAGCGGCCGATGGCCGTGCCCGGCGGCTTCACCATCACGACGACCCGTTTCCGCCGTCCGACGCTGGAGACCATGCCGGTCAACGCCAAGGCCGCCTGCCTCTATCCCAACAATGCCCGCATGCTGGCCGAGGCGCGCGCCAGGGGCTTCGGCAATGCGCTGGTCTGCGACACGCTCGGCAATGTGGCGGAGCTGGCGACCTCGAACGTGTTCATGGCCAAGGACGGCGAGGTGTTCACGCCGGTGCCGAACGGCACGTTCCTCGACGGCATCACCCGCCAGCGGGTGATCGGCCTGCTGCGCGCGGACGGCGTTGCGGTGCGCGAGAAGACGCTGACGGTCGAGGATTTCCGGACGGCCGACGAGATCTTCAGCACCGGCAATATTTCCAAGGTCATGCCGGTCCTCGGCTTCGACGACCGCACCTTCGATTATGGCCCGCTCGCCCGCCGGGCGCGGCAGCTTTACTGGGATTGGGCGCATAGCTGCCGCCCGAAAGGAGACTTGCCATGAGTACCGTTCGCCTGTGGACCGACGCCGAAGCCGAAGCGAACCCGCGCGTCAAGGCGGTGTTCGACGACATCCGCGCCACCCGCAAGTCCGACTTCGTCAACAATGTGTGGCGGGCGCTCGCCAATCAGCCGGATACGTTGGAGCGCATCTGGTCCGGCCTGAAGGACGTCATGGTCAAGCCCGGCGCGCTCGATCCGCTGGTCAAGGAAATGCTCTATATCGCCGTGTCGGTCGCCAATGGCTGCAGCTATTGCGTCCATTCCCACACCGCGGCGGCCAAGGCCAAGGGCATGACCGGGGACCAGCACGCCGAGCTTCTGGCGGTGATCGGCATGGCTTCGCAGACCAATGCCCTGCTCAACGCGCTGCAACTGCCGATCGACCCGCAGTTTCTGGTCGAGAGCTGAGACATGGCCGCGATCAAGGCAGGCGCGGTCATCGCGCGCCAACCCGGCGGACCGGACGTCCTGGAATGGACGGAGCTTGCGGTGGAAACGCCCGGCCCCGGCGAGGTGCTGATCCGCCAGGAAGCGGCAGGGCTCAACTTCATCGACACCTATTACCGCTCCGGGCTCTATCCTTGGCCGGGTGACGTGCTCGTGCCGGGCGCGGAGGCGGCGGGCACGGTGGTCGCGCTCGGCCCCGGCGTCGAGACGCTTTCGGTCGGCCAGCGCGTCGCCTATCTGGAGCGCACCGGCGCCTATCGCGAGATGCGGGTCATGCCGGCCGACAGGCTGATCATGCTGCCGGACGGGATCGACGCGGCGCTGGCCGCCTCGGTCCTGCTCAAGGGGCTGACGGCGCAGGTGCTGGTGTCCACCGCCGCGCCCGTTCAGGCGGGGCAGACGGTTCTTGTGCACGCCGCTGCCGGCGGGGTCGGGCTGCTGCTCGGGCAATGGATTGCCGCCCTCGGCGCGCGCGCCATCGGCACCGCCGGCTCGCCGGAAAAGGCCGAGCTGGCTTTGGCGCACGGATATGATGCCGTGATCGAATACCGTCGCGAGGATTTTGCCGCCCGGGTGGCGGAGCTGACCGGCGGCGCCCTGTGCCACACGGTCTTCGACGCGGTGGGCAAGGATACCTGGCGCGGCTCGCTCGCCTGCCTGCGCCCGCACGGCCGTTTCGTGAGCTTCGGCCAGGCATCCGGGCCGATCGAAGGCTTCCGCATTTCCGATCTGGCGGCGGGGTCCAAGTCGGCCATCCGGCCCGTCGTCTTCGATTATCTGACGAGCGCCGAGGAGCGCCGCGAGCGCAGCGCTGCGTTGTTCTCGCGGCTTGTCTCGGGAAGCCTTCGCGCCGGTGCGGCGTCCAGCCTGCCGCTGCGCGCGGCGGCGGAAGCGCATCGCGCGCTCGAAGGGCGCGCGACGACCGGATCGACGATCTTGACGATGGATGGATTTTCCGCGTGACGCCCCGTTCCCGCAAAAACCTGTCCGATTCAGTATATAAAAGAAAATCTATAGATATTGTCGGTAGTTAGCTCCGGCAGTATCACCTTAATCTGCGGGCGTGCCCGATCCGAATGCTCTAGACGGAAATCATCAGGTGCCAGCTAGCCGACCCCTGTTCAGGATATTCACGCAGGAAACCATCGTTCTCCTGATGGCGGTGGTGCTGTTCGTCGGTTTTGCCGTGGCGCTTGACGGGTTCACCGCGCCGGCGAACCTCCTCAACATCGTGCGCAGCGTCTCCGTGCTGGGCATCCTCGCCGCAGGCATGGGCATCGTCGTCATCGGGCGCGGCATCGATCTGTCCATGGTCTCGATCATGGTGGTGACGGTCGCCATCCAGCTTCAGCTTTTGCAGGCGGGCTGGTCGCTGTGGTCCGCGAGCGCGCTCGTCGCGGCGATCACCATCGGGCTCGGCGCGATGAACGGCTTCATGGTGGCCTATGCCGGTGTCTCGGCGCTGTTCGCCACGCTGGCGTCGAGCGCCTTCGTCTTCGGCTTCGTCCGCTCGCAGATCCTCTCGCAGGACGTTATCTACATTCCCGAGACGGCCGAAACGCTGCTCTGGCTCGGCAAGGCCCGCATCCTCGGCCTGCCGCTCGACGTCGTCGTCTTCCTCGCCGTCGTGGCGGTGGCGCTGGTGCTGCTGCGCTGGTCGCGGCCGGGCCGCTTCCTCTACCTGATGGGCGACAATTTCCAGGCCGCGCGCACCATGGGCATCCCGGTGCGCCCGCTGATCGTCGCCTCCTTCGTCGCAAGCGCGCTCCTTGCCTGGCTCGCCGGCATGGCGAGCGCCGTCAGCCTGCAGAGCATGAACACGCGGCTGGTCAATTCGGCCCTGCTCTACGACGTGGTGCTGGTCGTGGTGATCGGCGGCATCGGGCTTTCCGGCGGCAAGGGCGGCATGCGCAACGTGGTGGTGGGCGCGCTGCTGATCGGCATCCTGCTCAACGGCATGACCATCCTCAACCTGCCGAACATCCACCAGAATCTCATCAAGGCGCTGATCCTGCTCGGCGCGATCATCCTCGATGGGCAACTCAACCCCCGCGACGAGCAGACCAGTCAGCAGGGCGACATCTAGAGCATTTCCAGCAAAAGTGCGCAGCGGTTTTGCGTTCGGAAATGCGGAAGAACTCTGGGCGGAGGGCCGCGTGGTCCGATGCCCGTGAACAATGGCAACAATCGCGGCCCGGAGAGGGGCGCATCCTAGCGGAGGCATGACATGAGCAATCTGAGAAAGACACTCCGGCGCGTCGTCCTGGCGGGGGCCTGCCTTGCGGGCGCCGCCATCGGCGCACAGGCGCAGGAAACCAATCCCGGCCCCGAGGCCTATCGCTCGGCGCTGGAAGGCAAGCGCGTGGTGATGGTGCCCATGACCATGGGCTTCGACCTCGCGCAGGGCTGGAACCACTTCATCGGCGAGGAAGTCAAGCAGTTCGGTGGCATCTGGGAAACGCGCGATCCCAACTGGAGCGTCGATGCCGGCGCGCAGGCGATCACCGACCTGATCTCTTCGGCCGAAAAGCCCGACGTGCTGATCGTCCAGACGCCGGACCTCAACTCCTATTCGCGCCTCTTCAAGCGCGCGCAGGAGGCCGGCATCTTCGTCGTGCAGCTCGACAACCCGTCGAACTACGCCTCCGACGTCTTCGCCGGCTCGGACTGGAAGCGCCTCGGCGAACTGGAGACGCAGGCCGTCATCGACCATTGCGGTGAAAGCTCCTCCAAGAAGATCGCCGTCATCCAGGGTGACCAGGTGAATTCGTCGAGCCTCGACCAGTGGGCCGGCGTGCAGGCCGTGCTGGAGCGCAATCCGGGCTGGACGGTCGCGGGCACCGCGGATTCCAACTGGGATGCGACGACGGCGCGCAACGCCGCCGCCACCATCTTGCAGCAGCATCCGGACGTCTGCGGCATCGTCGATTTCTGGGATGCGACGGCGCAGGGCACCGCCTCGGCGATCCGCGACGCCGGCCTCAAGGACAAGATCTTCCTCGCCACGACGGGCTCGGGCGAAGCGATCGATTGCAAGCTCATCGAGGACGGCACCTTCGGCGCCATCGTGACGAGCGAGCTGCCGCGCCAGTCGCAGGACGTCGTGGCCGCCATCAAGATCCTGCTCCAGAGCGGCATCAAGCCGGGCGACAGCAAGAACTATCTCTATACGCATGAGATCGCCCGTTCGAAGAAGGACCTGACGCCGGATACGTGCTGGAGCCAGGCCGCCATCGAGGCCGCCGCCAAGAAGTAATGAAGACAGGGAGGAGGCCGGCCAGCGGCCCGCCTCCTCCGCCCCCATGGAACCGGCCCGAATGACGCTTCGTGAAAGACTGACCCGCCTGCGCTACAACAAGGTGCCCGATCACCTGCTGGGCGAAATCCTGTCGAAAAGCTGGGCCGACAATCTCGTGCCCTTCGCCTTCCTCGTCGTGGTGGTGGCCGCCTTCGGCATTCTCCTGCCGGGCTTCTTCGCGCCGTCGAGCCTTCTCGACACCACCCGCCAGCTCGGCGAGTTCCTGATCGTCGTGCTCGGCCTCACGGTCGTCATCATCGGCGGCGGCATCGATCTTTCCGTCGGTTCCATCTTCGCGCTGGGCGCGTTCGCGACCCTCGCCGTCATCTATATCGCCGAGGGGCCGGTGTGGCTGGCCTTCCTCGCCGCGCTCGGGGCCGGCGCGCTGTTCGGCGCGCTCAACGGTTTTCTCGTCGGCTATCTGCGCCTGCGCGCCTTCCTGACTACGCTGGTCACGCTCATCATCGGCCGCTCGATCTACGACATCCTGATCACCACATGGGGCGCGCGCATCCAGAGCTCGCCGGTATTCAACGATACGTTCGACCATATCGGCATGGGCGCCGTCTGGGGCCAGCCGATCAGCGCGCTGATCGCGCTCGCCTTCGCGCTGATCGCCCATCTGGTGATGAGCCGGTCCCGCATCGGCTGGCACTTTACCGCCGTCGGCGGCGCGCGCCGTTCGGCCTTCAATGTCGGCATCAATGTGCGTCGCACGATCTTCCTCACCTATGTCATCTCGGGGGCCGCCTGCGGCCTCGCCGGCTTCCTCTTCGCCGCGCGCCTTTCGGGCGTCGGGCCGGGAACGGGGCTTGGGCTGGAGCTTGCCGCCCTCACCGCCGCCGTCGTCGGCGGCAACAGCCTTGGCGGCGGACGCGGCTCCATAGCCAAGGGGCTGATGGGCGCCATCGTCGTGCTGCTCATCACCAACGGCCTCATCCGCATGGGCGCGGGCACCGGCACCAGCCAGCTCATCGTCGGGCTGCTGCTGGCGGCCGCCATCGTTCTCGACGTGCGCTGGCTGAAGAACCGCCACAAGGTGCTGTCGGAAGTCTATGTCGCCCCGCTGCACCATGCCATGCAGCCCGCTCAATCGGCCCTGCCGGAATCCGGCACCGCCTATGCGCTGAACGATGCGCTGGCCTCGGCCGAGCCCATCGCGCTCGGCACGGTGGAGGGGCCGGAGGACGTGATCCTCGACGCCGACGACAATCTCTATGCCGGCACGCGTCATGGCGAGATCGTGCGCTGGTTCGCGCCGGACTATACCCGTTCCGAAGTGTTCGCCCATATCGGCGGCTTCCCGCTCGGCCTCGCCATGGCCCGCGACGGGCAGATCGTCTCCTGCGTCGGCGCCATGGGCCTCTACGGCGTGGCGAAGGACGGCGAGGTGCGCGAGCTCTCCACCGAAACGCGCCGCTCGCTCTTCTCCGTCGTTGACGATGCGCGCCTGCGCGATCCCAACGACTGCGACATCGGCCCGGACGGGCGCATCTGGTTCACCGATTCCACCACGCGCTACGATGCCCATGACTGGGCGCTGGATTCCATCGAGAGCCGGCCGACCGGCCGCCTCCTCGTCCACGACCCGAAGACCGGCAGGACGCGCACGGTGCTGAAGAACCTGCGCTATGCCAACGGCGTCTGCCTTTCCCATGACGGCCAGTCGCTGCTGATCGCCGAAAGCTGGGCCTGCTCGGTGCATCGCTACTGGATCGCCGGGCCGAAGGAAGGCCAGCTCGAAACGGTGATCCGCGACATGCCCGGCTATCCCGACAACATCAACCGCGCCTCCGACGGCACCTATTGGATGGCATGGCTCGGCATGCGCACGCCGAGCTTCGACCTGGCGCTCCGCCACCCCGCCATGCGCAAGCGCATGACGCGCAACCTGCCGCAGGACGACTGGCTCTTCCCGAACATCAACACCGGCGGCGTGGTGAAATTCGACGAGACGGGCGCCATCGTCGCCACCCTCGGCGATCTCGGCGGCGCGGCCCATCCGATGGTCACCTCCATGCGCGAGCACAAGGGCTGGCTCTATATCGGCGGCATCCTCAACAACCGCATTGGCCGCATCCGCCTGCCGGGTGCCGATCCGGACTGGACGAGCTGGAATTCCTACTGGGGAGACAGGGCATGACGCTCCTCGACCGCCTGCTCGACCCGTTCCGCGGCGAAGCCGTCACCATCCCGCCCTATGACGGCGCATGGAAACCGAACACGCAACTGGAAACGGCGGCGCAGGTGGCCGCTCTGCCGGAAGTCGACAATCTTGTTGAGGACAGCGAGGGGACGATCTGGCTGACTGGCGGCCCCGTGCTCTACCGGCTGGAGGACGAGAAGGCCAAACCGGCCGAGACCTTCGCCGCGCCCATCACCGCGCTTTCGGCCCTGCCGGGCGGCGGGCTCGTGGTGGCGCTGGCCGATGGCGGCCTGATCCTTCGGCGCGATGGCGCAAGCCGGGATCTGCGCCAAGCCTTTCCCGCCGCCGTCTCGGCGACGGCGCTGCTGGCGAACGATGATGGCACTTTGCTGGTCGCGCAGGGCTCGGCCAGCCATGCCGCCACGGAATGGGTGCCGGCGCTGATGCGCAAGCGCCGCGACGGCGCCGTCTGGCGGCTCGACCTTGCCGGCGGCAAGGCGGAGCGGATCGCCGACGGGCTCGCCTTCCCGACCGGGCTGGCGCTCGATGAAGCTGGTGCGCCGGTGGTGGCCGAGGCCTTCGCCCATCGGCTCGTCGCCCTCGGCGGCGGCAAGCCGCGCACCGTTCTCGACCGCATCCCCGGCTATCCGGGCCGGCTTTCGCCGGCGCGAGCGGGCGGCTGGTGGCTGCCGGTCTTCGCCCCGCGCAACCGGCTGATCGAGCTCGTGCTGCGCGAGGACCGCTTCCGCGCCGACATGATCGCCACCGTGCCCCAGGATTACTGGATCGCCCCCGCGCTGCGCTCGGGCGAGAGTTTCCTGGAGCCCCTGCAGCGTGGCGGGGTGCGCACGATGGGCGTGCGCAAGCCTTGGGCGCCGGCGCGGTCCTATGGCCTCGTCGCCCGGCTGGACGCGGCGTTCCGCCCGCTCACCAGCCTGCATTCGCGCGCGGACGGCCAGCGCCACGGCGCGGTCTCGGTGCTGGACCTGCCGCAGGCGCGGCTGGTCGCGCTGAAAGGGGCGGGCGAGATCGTCGATATCCCGAGCCGGGAGGCCCAGCCATGACAGCAATCCTCGAAGCGCGCGCGCTGACCAAGGCCTTCCACGGCAATGTCGCGGTGGATGCGGTGGATTTCACGCTCGAGGCGGGCGAGGTTCATGCGCTGCTCGGCGAGAACGGTGCGGGCAAATCCACCTTCAGCAAGCTTCTGGCCGGCGTCTATCCGCCCGAGGGCGGCGAAATCCTCTATCAGGGGGAGCCGCTGCGCGCTGAGGGGCCGGCGGAGGCGCTGCGCCGCGGCATCGCCATGGTCTATCAGGAAACCAGCCTCGTGCCCTCGATGACCGTGGCGCAGAACCTGTTCCTCGGTCATGAAAAGGCGTTCAACCGCCTGCGCGGCATCACCATCGCGGCGCAGCAGTTCCTGCAATCGCTGAACTTCACCGTGGACCCGACGGCGCTGGTCTCCAGCCTCGGGGCCGCCAAGCGGCAGATGGTCGAGATCGCCCGCGCGGTGCGGCTGAATGCCAAGGTCATCATCTTCGACGAGCCGACGGCGACGCTGACGCCCGAGGAGCGGCGACACTTCTTCTCACTGATCGACCGCCTGCGCGCCCGGGGCGTTGCGATCATCTTCATCACCCATGCGCTGGAAGAGGCGCTGCAAATGTCCGACCGCATCACCGTCATGCGCGACGGCAGGAAGGTGCTGACGGAAAAGGCCGGCGACCTGACGCAGGCGCGCATCGTGCAGGCGATGGTCGGCCGCGAGCTCGCCACCGAGTTTGCGCCACGCACCAAGACCCGTCCGGCCGGACAGCGCGTGCTTTCGGTCGAGGACGTCTCGATGGGGGCGCTCGTCCGCAACACGTCCTTCTCCGTCTTCGCCGGGCAGGTGACCGGCCTTTTCGGCCTCGTCGGTTCCGGCCGCACCGAGACGGCCAAGATCGTCGCCGGCGTCTTCAAGCGCGATTTCCTGCGCGGCGGCGCCATCGAATACGAAGGCCGTCCCGTGCGCTATGCGACGCCCGGCCCGGCGGTCGCCGACGGCATCGTCTATGTCACCGAGGACCGCAAGCTCGAAGGCTTCTTCGAGAACATGTCGATCGCCGAAAACCTTTATGCCGGGCTGCTGGCGGCCGGGCAGAACCGCTTCCCCTTCGTCTCCATGGTGGAGATGAAGGCGCTGGCGGAGGAATGGACGGACAGGCTCGCCATCCGCTCCATCGGCGCGGAGGCGCGCGTCGTCGAGCTTTCCGGCGGCAACCAGCAGAAGGTGGTGATCGGCAAGGCGCTGATCCAGAAGCCGCGGCTCATCATCTTCGACGAGCCGACGCGGGGCGTGGATGTCGGCGCGGTCGCCGAGATCCACGCGCTCATCCAGCGGCTGGCCGACGAGGGGCTGGCCGTGGTGGTGATTTCCTCCTACCTGCCGGAAATCCTCTCCCTCTCCGACCGTATCCTCGTCGCAAGGCAGGGCCGGGTGGTGGAGGAGTTCTCGCCCATCGACGCGTCGAGCGAGAGCATCATGTACGCTGCGGTGCACTGAACGGCGCGACGCGCCGTCAGGGCATCGCGTCCTTCCTGCCATCTCACCGCTGGACCGGCCGCATGGCGAGCCTGCTATGGACATTCGTGTCGGCGGCAAGCTAGACGACACGAACCAATGCGCCGATAACAGGAGCATCGGGCAGGCAATGGTGGGGTTTCGTGGCGGTTACGATCAAGGATATTGCGAGACAGGCCGGGGTCTCGACCGCGACGGTGTCGAAGGTCCTGAACCGGAAGGATTCGGTGATCGGGGACGAGACGCGCCAGAAGGTCCTGTCGCTCGCCCGTGAACTGAACTACACGCCGAATTCGCTGGCGCGCTCGCTCGTCACGCGCAAGTCGCATGTCATCGGCATCATCGTTCCCGATATCCTCAATCCCTATTTCACGGAACTGGTGCGCGCCTGCGACGACGCCGCACGCCTGCGCGGCTATACGACCCTCGTCTGCAATTCCGAGGGCATAGCGGAGATCGAGACGGCGCACCTCACCTCCTTCGGGGGGCACCGCGTGGATGGCGTCCTGCTCGCCGCCAGCGATGTCATTCCCGATACGGAGCTTCTCGATGCCCTGCGCATCCCCGTCGTCTGCATGGACAGGGAGATCGGCCCGGTGGCGCAGCTCGTCGCGACGGTCGATACCGACTATCGCAGCGGCGCCTTCCAGGCGACGCGCCATCTGATCGAAAAGGGCCATACCCGCATCGCCTTCCTCAGCGGTGCGCCGCATCGCTCGAACACGCAGATCCGCCTTTCGGGATACAGGGACGCGCTCGCCGAAGCCGGCATTCCCTTCGATCCCGAGCTGGTGCGCTGCAAGGAATTCCAGCACCGGTTCGGCCATCAGGCCACGCTGGACCTCATCGACCGCACCGATTTCACGGCGATCTGCTGCATGAACGACATGCTGGCCATCGGCGCGATGGTGGCCCTGCGCGAGCGCGGCCGGCGCGTGCCGGAAGATTGCGCGGTGATCGGCTTCGACAACATCTACCTCTCCCCATTGCTGGAGCATCCGCTCTCGACCGTCGACCGGCGCATCGCCCATTCCGGCCGCGTCGCGACGAACGCCCTCATCGATTTCCTTGAGGATCCGGACCGCAAGGGCGAGGCCATCACCATCATGCCCACGGTCGTCAGCCGCACCACCACCTGACGGAAATGCAATGGCTTCCGCCGGCATTCGCGCGTTTCACGACGAGCGCGAAAGCATGCCGTAACCACATTCAGGCACTGTTATTTAGTCCGCGCTACGAGAGGCCTTGACGGGGCGGCTTTCGCCAAAGTACACGTTTACCTATGCTTAGGTACACGTTTAACTAACGCGGAAACGGCCGGTTTCCTGTTGACAGCGAACAGCCCGGCCGTCATATGTATAGACATTAGGATCGGTCTCGCCGGCGCTGCATGCCCCGGCATCCAGGGAGGGGAATGACAATGCTGAAACATCTGATGGTGACGGTCGCCTTGGCGGCGATGACGGCGGGCGCGGCGGCGGCCGACTTCAACCCGGCGATCGTCTACGGAACGAGTGGCAAGTTCGACAAGTCGTTCAACGAGATGGCCTATACGGGCGCGGAGAAGTTCAAGGCGGACACCGGCTCCAGTTACCGCGATTTCGAGGCGCAGGCCGATTCACAGGCGGAGCAGGGCATCCGCAACTTCGCGAGCCGCGGCTTCAGCCCGGTCATCGTCACGAATTTCGGCTACAAGGACCAGCTTGCCAAGGTCGCCAGGGAATTCCCCGACATCGACTTCGTGATGCTCGATGACGTGGTGGACCTTCCCAATGTCCGCTCCGTCACCTTCAAGGAAGAGCAGGGTTCCTACGTGGTCGGCCTGATCGCGGCGCTCTCCTCCAAGAGCAAGGCCGTCGGCTTCATCGGTGGCATGGATATCCCGATCATCCGCAAGTTCGGCTGCGGCTATGCGCAGGGCGCGGCGGCTGGCGGCGCGACGAACATTATCCGCAACATGACGGGCACGACGAACGCCGCCTTCAACGACCCGGTCAAGGGCGGCGAGATCGCGGCCTCCCAGATGGGCCAGGGTGCGGACGTCATCTTCGCCGCGGCCGGCGGCACGGGCATCGGCGTTCTCCAGAAGGTCGCGGATGCCGGCAAGTTTGCCATCGGCGTCGATTCCAACCAGAACTACATGCATCCGGGCGTCATGCTGACCTCCATGGTCAAGCGCGTCGACGTCGCGGTCTACAATGCGCTGAAGGATGCCAAGGAAGGCCACTTCACCGGCGGCGTGCAATCGCTCGGCCTTGCCGAGAACGGCGTTGACTGGGCGCTGGACGAGCATAATCGCAGCCTGATCACCCCCGAGGTCGAGGCGGCCGCCAGGAAGGCGAAGGACGAGATCGCCGCCGGCACCCTCGAAGTCCATGACTATATGTCAGACGACAAGTGCCCCCTCTGAGGAACGGTGGGCAGGCGCTAAGGCGCCTGCCCTTCCAAGCATAGTCTGGAGGAGGTCATGGCAGCAGAAATCGGCTCCGCGCGGCATGTGCTGGAGCTTTCCGGCATCAACAAGAGCTTCGGCCCCGTCGTCGCCAACAAGGACGTGAACCTCTCGGTCAAAGCCGGCAGCATCCACGGCATCGTCGGCGAGAACGGCGCCGGCAAATCGACCCTGATGTCCATTCTCTATGGCTTCTATCAGGCCGATTCCGGCACGATCCGCATCGACGGAAGGGAGGTCGGGATTCCCGACAGCCGCGCGGCGATCGCCCATGGCATCGGCATGGTCCACCAGCACTTCAAGCTGGTCGAGAACTTCACCGTTCTGGAAAACATCATCCTCGGCGCGGAAGAGGGGGCGTTCCTCTCCTCCAGCCGGCGCAAGGCCCGTCTCGAGCTTCAGCGCCTTGCGAAGGAATACGAGCTGCAGGTCGATCTGGAGGCGGTCACGGAAGACCTGCCGGTCGGCGTCCAGCAGCGCGTGGAAATCCTCAAGGCGCTCTATCGCCAGGCGCGCATCCTCATCCTCGACGAGCCGACGGGCGTGCTGACGCCGAGCGAGGCCGATCACCTGTTCCGCATCCTCCGGCGCCTGCGCGACGAGGGCAAGAGCGTCATCCTCATCACGCACAAGCTGCGCGAGATCATGGACGCGACGGACACGGTGTCGGTCATGCGGCGCGGCGAGCTGATCGCCACCGCCCCGACGGCGTCGATGACGAAGGAAAGCCTTGCCGAGCTCATGGTCGGCCGGCGGGTGCTGCTGCGCGTCGACAAGTCGCCCTCGCAGCCGGGCGAGGTCGTCTTCGACGTAAAGGGGCTGAACGTGCGCGACCAGCGCGGCGTGCGCATGGTGAAGGACGTCTCACTGTCCGTTCGCGCCGGCGAGATCGTGGGCATCGCGGGCGTCGCCGGCAACGGCCAGACCGAGCTTCTCGAGGCGCTGGCGGGAAACCGCGTGCCGGACTCCGGCACGGTCCGCCTCAACGGCGAGGAGATCGCCGCCGACCCGTTCAGGCGCCGCGCGGCAGGGGTCGCCCATGTGCCGGAGGACCGGCACGCCATCGGTCTCATCCTGTCCTTCCCGCTGCGGGAAAATGCCAGCCTCGGCTATCACCGCCGGCCGGAATTCGGCACGAGCCCGATGCTGAAGCGCTCCCAGCTCCAGCACTATGCGCAGGATTACATTTCCGACTACGACATCCGCCCGCCCAATCCCGATCTGCGCACCTCGCTCTTTTCCGGCGGCAATCAGCAGAAGATCGTGCTGGCGCGCGAGATCGAGCACGATCCCGAAATGCTGCTGGTCGGCCAGCCGACGCGCGGCGTCGATATCGGCGCCATCGAATTCATCCATCGACGGCTGATCGAGCTGCGCGACCAGAACAAGGCGATCCTCCTCGTTTCGGTGGAGCTCGACGAGATCAGGGCGCTCTCCGACCGCATCCTCGTCATGTTCGACGGCGCGATCGTCGGGGAGGCGAGCCCGGATGCCTCGGAGCGGGAACTGGGCCTGCTCATGGCCGGCGTCACGCAAGAAGATCAGGGGAGAGGCTAAGGTGGCCAGCTTTCTCAACATAAGGCAGATCGTCGATTTCGCGATCCTGCCGCTCATGAATGTCGCCGTCGCGCTCCTGATCTCGGGGCTGGTGGTGCTCTTCGTCGGCCAGAACCCGCTGGAGGCGGTGGGCTATCTCGTCAGCGGCGCGCTGGGCTCGGGCGAGGGGATCGGTTTCACGCTCTACTTCGCCACCAGCTTCATGTTCACGGGGCTGGCGGTCGCGGTGGCGTCGCATGCCGGCCTCTTCACGATCGGCGCGGAAGGGCAGGCCTATCTCGGCGGCCTCGGCATCGCGCTCGTTTGCCTGGCGCTCGACAAGGTCGTTCCCTGGTACGTGACGCTCGTGCCCGCGGCGATGGCCGGCATGCTGTTCGGCGCGGCCTGGGCCTTCATTCCGGCCTATCTGCAGGCAAGGCGCGGCAGCCATCTCGTCATCACGACGATCATGTTCAACTTCATCGCCTCGTCGGTCATGATCTATGTGCTCGTCAACCTGATCAAGGAACCGGGCAGCATGGCGCCGCAGACGCGCCTCTTCGATGCCGGCGGCCTCGTGCCGAAGCTCGGTGAGATCCTGCCCGTCGATATCGGCACGGCCCCGCTCAATATCAGCCTGTTCATCGCCATCGCGGCCGCCGTCTTCGTCTGGGTCCTCATCTGGAAGACCAAGCTCGGCTTCGAGATCCGCGCGACGGGCGCAAATCCCGCGGCGGCGCGCAATGCCGGCATCGGCTACGTCAAGATCACCATCGTCTGCATGCTGATCTCGGGCGCGCTGGCGGGCCTTGCCGGCGTCAACATCCTGATGGGGGACCTCGGCAAGCTGCAGCTCGATTTCCCGGCCGGCATCGGCCTGGTCGGGGTGGCGGTTGCCCTCATGGGGCGCGGCCATCCGGTCGGCATCGCGGTCGCCTCGGTCCTCTTCGGCGTCCTCTACCAGGGCGGCGCGGAAATCTCCTTCTGGATGCCGAACATCACGCGGGAGTTGATCATGCTCATCCAGGGGCTGGTCATCCTCTTCGCCGGCGCGCTCAGCCTGATGTTCCGGAGCTCGGTCTATTCGCTGGTCGATCTCTTCCGCTTCTCGAAACGGGAGGCCTGAGCGATGCAGGAATTTCTCACCACGGTCATCCTCCTGCTGAGCTCGACGCTCCGCCTGTCGGTGCCGCTCGTCCTGTGCGGGCTCGCCGGTCTCTTCTCCGAACGCTCCGGCGTCTGGGATATCGGCCTCGAGGGCAAGATGCTGTTTGCGGCCTTCGCCGCGGCGGCGGCGGCCTACCAGTTCGATTCCGCCTGGGTCGGCCTCGTCTTCGCGATCCTCGTCGCCGTCCTTCTCAGCCTCATCCACGGCTTCGCCTCGGTGACGCATCAGGGCAACCAGATCATCTCCGGCGTGGCGATCAACTTCATCTCGTCGGGCCTGACGGTGCTCCTCGCGGTGGGCTGGTTCGCGCTCGGCGGCAGGACGCCGCAGCTCCAGCCGGAGGCGCGCTTCCCCACGGTGATTTTGCCCTTCGCCGAGGAGATGCGCCCGGTACCCGTCCTCGGGGCAATCTATGCCGACCTCATTTCCGGCTACAACATCCTCGTCTACGTCGCCTTCGCCGCCGTGCCGGTAACGTGGTGGGTCTTCCACCATACGCGGTTCGGCCTTCGCCTTCGCGCCGTCGGCGAAAACCCCGCCGCGGTCGATACGGCCGGCATCTCCGTGGACTGGCTGCGTTACCGCGCGCTGCTCTGCGGGGCTATCCTCTGCGGCATCGCCGGGGCCTATCTCTCCATCGCCCAGTCGGCGGGCTTCGTGCGGGAAATGTCCGCCGGCAAGGGCTACATGGCGCTGGCGGCGCTGATCTTCGCCAAGTGGCGGCCAGTTCCCGTCCTCTTCGCCTGCCTTCTCTTCGGCTTCCTCGAAGCCCTGTCGATCCGCTTCCAGGCCTTCGATTTCGGGCTGGGGCCGGCGCTTTCCACCCAGATCGTCCAGTCTCTCCCCTATGTCCTCACGGTGGTTCTGCTGGCCGGCTTCATGGGCCGCGCCATTCCCCCGAAGGCCGGCGGCATACCCTATACGAAAGAGCGTTGAATGACCGAACGTATTATCATCGATTGTGATCCCGGCGTCGACGACGCCGCCGCCATCCTGCTCGCCTTCGGGTCGAGTGAGGTCGAGATCCTCGGCATCACCGCTGTCGCCGGCAATATCCCGCTCGAAAAGACGGAGGCGAATGCGCGGCTGATCTGCGAGCTCGCCAACCGGACGGATATTCCCGTCTTCCAGGGCTGCGGCCGTCCGCTGCTCTATCCCGAACGCGCCGGGGTCACCGTGCACGGTGAAGACGGGCTCGGCGATATCGGCCTGCCGAAGCCGTCCTCCCCGCCGGCCGAACGCACCGCCGTCCAGTTCATCATCGACCAGGTGCGCGCAGCGCCGGGCGAGGTGACGCTCGCAGTCCTCGGCCCCATGACCAATATCGCGGTCGCCCTCTCGATCGATCCCGGCATTGCGCCGCTGATCAGGCGCATCGTCTTCATGGGCGGCGCGGCCTTCTGCCCGGGCAACATCAAGGAACGGGCGGAGTTCAACTTCTACTTCGATCCCCATGCCGCCCAGGCGGTCGTGGCCTCCGGCGTTCCCATGGTCATGTTCGGCCTCGACGTCACCCACAAGGCGATCATCACGCAGGAGCGGACGGCGCGGCTGAAGCGCCTCGGCAGGGTCGGCGGCATCATCGCCGACATGCTCAACGCCTATGGCGCGGGCGATCCCTGCCTGCACGATCCCTGCGTCATCGCCTATCTGATCGAGCCGGAAATCTTCTCCGGCGTCGAAGGCTTCGTCGAGGTCGATTGCGTTTCGCCCCTCGCCATAGGCCAGAGCGTCGTCAGCGTCACCAAGCGGGAGCTGGCCGGCCGTGCGCCGAACTGCCTCGTCATGACCGATGTCGATCACGACCGGCTGTTCGCCCTCCTCGAAGAGCGCTACGCCCGCGTGGAGCTGGAAGCCGCATAGGCTGCGGTTCGAGGCCGAGCCGCCCTCCCGAAGCGGCCGGTCTGTTCCGTCTTGCCTGCAATTCGCCGGCCGGGTTGATCAATCGGCGCGCATATCGGGGGATTCCTATTTGCCGGCAGGCGAACTATGACTTTGCCATGGAAGATTCGGCGAAGATTCGTTTTTCACGTCGCGGCGGACCGCTCCTTGGCAAAGCCGCCGTGTTGGCGGTGGTCACGGCGATGGCGGCGGCGGGATGTACGACGCGCCCCGGCGTGGGTGTTGCCACGATGTCGGCAATCGTTCCGGCCTCGAGCGCACTGGTCCTGCCTGCACCGGGCACCTATTCCATCGTCAGCGTCGTCCAGCGGCAATATACCAATGCCGTCGAACAGCAGGTCGCCCTGTCGACATCCGCGGCGACCTCCGGGCAGAATTTCCTGAGCATCCAGGCCTTCGGCCCGGCCCAGACGGTCGCGATGCCCGGCGGCACGCTCGCCTTCAAGCCCGTTCGGCATTCGGCGATCCGGGCAGAGATCCGCACCTATTTTCCCGGCCGCAGCCTGCCGATCTCCAGCAATTTCGTGCGCAACGGCTACGGGCCGTTCGGCTATGCCTACGGCCGCGGCGCGGGCGACGACGGGTGCCTCTACGGCTGGCAGCAGATCCGGTCGGACGTTGCCGACCGCGACAGGATGCGCGACCTCGGCATGATCCAGATTCGCCTGCGCGTCTGCCAGGCGGGGGCTTCGGAAAAGGATCTGGTCGAGATGATGTATGGCTACACCATCGTCGGCGGCTTTTCCGGCGCGACATGGAATCCCTACGGCACGCCCGCTTCCGTCGATAGTCAGGTCGGCGGCGGGGAGCCGCTGCGTGTTCCCTTCGAGGAGCGCAAGGTGCCGGTCGCGGCCCGCACGCAGCAGCGCGTGCCGGCGACCCATCGGGTCGAGGAGAGCACGCCCGTTCGCAAGGTTGAGGCGACCGATACCAGTAATGGCGTGATCGTTCCTTCTCCGACGGGTGGGACGGCGGCATCGGAAGGCGAGGCCGTCGTGGTGCCGTCGCCCGTCTGCGTGACCGGCGCTGCGGGTTCGGCGACCTGCAAGTGACGCAAGGCATTTGCGCCTAATTTTTCCTTAAGGATATGGCGGATAAGGTCTTCCCGTACGCGCTATGACGGCGAAGGACGGTGCATGAGATATACCGGTACGATCATGCTGTGGGCACTCGTGTCCGCGCTCGTGATCCTCGTAATCACACTACCCATCAATCTGCAGACGCAGCTTATCGCCAGCATTGCCGTGGTCACGTTCATGGCGGTGATCAAGGTGCTGCGCGCCGAGGGCATCTGGCGGCTCATCGCACTCGCCTTCGGCACCGCCGTGGTGCTGCGCTATGTCTACTGGCGCACGACGAGCACCCTGCCGCCGCTGAACCAGCTCGAGAACTTCATTCCCGGCTTCCTGCTCTACCTTGCGGAAATGTACAGCGTGCTGATGCTGGCGCTCAGCCTCTTCGTCGTCGCGATGCCGCTGCCGCCGCGCAAGAGCCGCATGGCCGATGAGGGCCGGCTCCCCTCCGTCGACGTCTTCGTGCCCAGCTACAACGAGGATGCCGCGCTCCTCGCCAACACGCTCGCCGCCGCCAAGGCGATGGACTATCCCGCTGACCGGTTCACGGTATGGCTGCTCGACGACGGCGGCACGGAGCAGAAGCGCAATGCCACGGCGGTCGTCGAGGGCCAGGGTGCGCAGGCCCGGCACCGCGAGTTGCAGGCGCTCTGCCAGGATCTCGGCGTCAACTATCTCACCCGCGCCCGCAACGAGCACGCAAAGGCCGGCAACCTCAACAACGGCATGCAGCATTCGACCGGCGAGCTCATCGCCGTCTTCGACGCGGACCACGCCCCGGCGCGCGATTTCCTGCGCGAAACGGTCGGCTATTTCGGCGACGATCCCAAGCTCTTCCTCGTCCAGACCCCGCACTTCTTCCTGAATCCCGATCCGCTGGAGCGGAACCTGCGCACTTTCGAGACGATGCCGAGCGAGAACGAGATGTTCTACGGCATCATCCAGCGCGGCCTCGACAAGTGGAATGCCGCCTTCTTCTGCGGCTCGGCCGCCGTGCTGCGCCGCACGGCGCTCAACGAGGCGGGCGGTTTCAGCGGCCTGTCGATCACGGAGGACTGCGAGACGGCGCTGGCGCTCCATTCGCGGGGCTGGAACAGCGTCTATGTCGACAAGCCGCTGATCGCCGGCCTGCAGCCCGCCACCTTCGCCAGCTTCATCGGCCAGCGCAGCCGCTGGGCGCAGGGCATGATGCAGATCCTGCGCTTCCGCTTCCCGCTCTTCAAGAGCGGGCTCTCGGTGCCGCAGCGCCTCTGCTACATGTCCTCGACGCTGTTCTGGCTGTTCCCGTTCCCGCGCACGATCTTCCTCTTCGCGCCGCTCTTCTATCTCTTCTTCGACCTGGAGATATTCACCGCCTCCGGCGGCGAGTTCCTCGGCTATACGCTGGCCTACATGCTCGTGAACCTGATGATGCAGAACTATCTCTACGGCTCGTTCCGCTGGCCGTGGATATCCGAGCTCTACGAATATGTGCAGAGCGTGCATCTGCTGCCGGCCGTCGTCTCCGTGATGCTCAACCCGACCAGGCCGACATTCAAGGTCACGGCGAAGGACGAATCGATCAAGGTGGCGCGGCTGTCGGAGATCAGCCGGCCGTTCTTCGTGATCTTCGCCGTGCTGTTCATCGCCTTCCTGATGAGCGTCTACCGCTTCTACTCGGAACCCTACAAGGCGGATGTCACCTTCGTCGTCGGCGGCTGGAACCTGCTCAACCTCGTCATCGCCGGGTGTGCGCTCGGCGTCGTCTCCGAGCGCAGCGAGCGGGCGGCGAGCCGCCGCGTGACCATCAACCGCCGCTGCGTCTTCTCCTATGACGGACGGGAATATCCGGGGACGCTGGAGAACGTCTCGGCCAACGGCGCGCGCATGCAGGTCTTCGGACTGGAGGGGGAGCTGGCCCCCGGCGCCCACGCGGCGCTCCGCTTCACGCCCTATGGGAGCGAGCAGCAGGAAACGCTCCCCATCGACATCCGCAACACGGAGAACCTCGGCAGTGTCGTCGCCGTCGGCTGCCGCTTCATGCCGGAGGAGGCGAGGCACCATTCCCTCGTCGCCGACCTGATCTTCGCCAACTCGAACCAGTGGAGCGATTTCCAGGTCTCGCGCCGCTACAATCCGGGCCTCGTGCGCGGATCGCTCTGGTTCCTCGGCATCGCGCTCTACCAGACCAGCCGCGGCCTGATCTATCTCATGCGCAATTTCACGGGCGGCAGGAAGGAGGCGTCGTGATGGCTTATCGCAAAACCGCCGCTTCCTTCGGCCTTGCCCTCGTCCTTTCGGCTTCCGCGGCCTTCGCGCAGGAGCAGGCGACCCCCTTCGACATGTCCGGCGAGCGCGGCCCCGCTGTCGAAAAGCCCACGGCGATAGAGGAGGAAAAGCCTGCCACGCAGACGCCCGCTACCGAGACGCCTCTTGCCGAGACGCCGGTGACGCAGACAGGCGAACCGGAAAAGAAGGTAGCGACGGCCGATCCCGCCGCGCGGCGCTACATCATTCCGGCGGAGACCCTGCTTCTGGAAGGGGAGATGGCAAGCCGCTCCTTTCCGGTCTTCCTGACCAAGGAGCAGGCCGCCGGCGCTGACGCCATCAGCATCGGATATTCCAACGCGGTGGTGGTCGCGCCGGAAGCCTCGAAATTCACGGTCGTCATCAACGACGTGCCGGTGAAAGAAATGCCGGTCCAGTCGCCCGAGGGCACGACGGACATGCGCCTCCCGTTGCCGCCCGGCCTGCTGCGGCCGGGCGTCAACCGCGTGACCTTCAGCGTCGCGCAGCGTCACCGCACCGACTGCACGATCCAGTCGACCTACGACCTGTGGACGGCCGTCGACCCCGCGCGCACGTTCCTGACCCTGCCGGCGGACAAGGGCGGCGCCCTGCTGACGACCGACGACATCGCCGCCGTGGGCCTCGGACCGACGGGCCGGACGAAGTTCCGCATGGTCGTGCCGGAGATGGGCCAGCCCGCCGCCACGAACGCCCTGATGCGCCTCAGCCAGGGGCTGGCGCTGATGGCGAAGATGCCGAACCAGACCTTCGATATCGTCAACGCCCTGCCCGAAAAGGCCGAGGCGGGCGAACTGACCGTGCTCGTCGGCACCGCCGGAGACCTCTCGCCGCTGCTGCCCGCCTTGCCGGCCTCGGCGCAGACGGCGGCGCTCGCGACCTTCGTCGATGCGCCCGGCGGGCGGAAGGTCTTCGTCCTGAGCGGGCCGAGCTGGCCTTCGATCGAGGGCGCGGTGGAGGGCGTCGTCTCGCCCGTCGACCGGCCGCTCGGCGTCACGCGCGAGGCGCTCAGCGTGCGCCAGCGCAATGCCGCGGAAATGCCGCTCGTCACGGGCGAGGCGGCGCTGACCTTCTCCTCGCTCGGCGTTCCCACCAGCGAGTTCAGCGGCCGGCGTTTCCGCACCGGTTTCGATATCGGCATACCGTCGGACTTCTATGCCGACGCCTATGGCGAGGCGACGCTGATGCTCGATGCCGCCTATTCCTCCGAGGTACTGCCGGGCAGCCATATCGACATCTATGTCAACGGCAATATCGCCTCCACCGTGCCGATCACCAACAGCGGCGGCGGAATCTTCCGGCATCTGCCGATCCGCGTGACCATGCGCCACTTCCGCCCCGGCCCCAACCGTATCGACGTCGAGACGATCCTGCGGACGCAGGCGGATGCGGTCTGCGCGCCCGGGGCCAGCGCCCTGCCGGAGCCCCGCTTCGCACTGTTCGATACGTCCGAGCTACGCATGCCGCGTTTCGCCCGCATGGCGCAGCTTCCGAATCTCGATGCGCTTTCCGGCACCGGCTTCCCCTATAACGGTTTGACCGATCCGATCGCGCTCTATCTCGACCGGCTGGATGGCGATACGCTTTCGGCGGGCGCGACCTTCCTCGGCAAGGTGGCGGTCGCGAGCGGCCGGGTGCTGCAGATTCGGCCGGAAGCCTCGGCGCTCGCCATCGGTGAGCGCAACGCGATCCTCGTCGGCACGATTTCACAGCTTCCTCCGCTCGTGCTCGCCCAGACGCATATTGCCGGCGAGAGCGCATCGTCCTGGGGCGCGGCGGCCGGCGGTGGACAGCAGCGCGCGACACAGGATGCGTTCAACGAATGGCAGTCGCGCGTGCGAACCGGCTCCTGGCGCGGGCAGATCACCGCCTTCGAGGAATGGCTGCACAGCACCTTCGACATATCCTTCTCCTCCCTGCGCCTCCTGCCGGGTCCCGAACAGGAAATTCTTCCCGATGCCAGCGCAGGCTTCCTTGTCGCGCAGGGCGACAGCCCGGAACAGACCGGCGCATGGACGGTGCTCGCGGCACCGACGGGAGACGCCCTGCGGACCGGAATGGATGCTCTCGCACAGGACACGCGCTGGCAGCAGCTCGGTGGCTATGCGAGTCTGGAAAGCAAAGACGGGAAGGAGCTGCTCGACGTTCGTCCGGTCAATCGCGCCCGTTTCGTCACCACGCAACCCTGGACATTTTCCAACATGCGTCTGGTGGCGGCCAACTGGCTTTCCTCAAACATCCTTGCCTATGCGGTGGCGTTCTGCGGTCTGTCGATCCTGCTGGGTATTGCCACATCGGCACTGCTCAACCGCTTCGGGCGCGGCTCATGACCGTCCGTTTACCCATGGTTAACCATATCGCGGTTTTATCGCAGGTGGTTGGCTCATCTTGGGGGATACGGGTCCGTATTCCTGCGTTCAAGGCGCATGGTGTCGTCGCGGTCCAAGCCGGAGCCTGATGTCGAACGCGTACCGAAGGAAAATCGGGATGAAGTCGATCCTTATGGCGCTCGTCCTCGTCTCTGCCGGGGCTGCCAGCGTCGCCGGCCTCTCCTTCGGCGTGTCGGGCGACGCGGCCAAGGGTTTGCCCAGTGCCGGCGGCACGGGAATGCTCCAGCCCGGCAAGCAGTCCCGCGTGGAAGTCGCGCAGGCCGGGCAGGGCGGCCAGACCCCGCAGCCGGCCGGCACCTCGGACGCCGCGGCAGACAAGCTTGCCGTCGACGAAAGCGCGCTTCGCTATTTTGCCGCGCGGGGCGATACCGCCCGCCTCAATGCCGAGATCGCGCGCCTTCGCACGCTTTATCCCACCTGGATCCCACCGGAAAACCCGCTTGCCGTGCCGGTGAACGAGGACAGGCAGCTCGAGGAGATGTGGGCGCTCTACAGCCGCTCCCGTTATGCCGACGTCCGGGCCGCCATCGCCAAGCGGCAGAAGGAAGACCCGCAATGGGTTCCGCCTGCCGATCTCGTCGACCGGCTGGACGTCGCGGAGAAGCGTGCCGCGCTCGTCGCTGCCTCGAATGCCGGCAACAACGAGGAGGTGGTGCGCCTCGGCGCCGAGACCCCGAGCCTTCTCACCTGCAGCGATGCCGACGTGCTCTGGCGCGTCGCGGATGCCTTCGCCAAGACTGGCCGGCCGCAGCGGGCGCGGGATGCCTATGGCTACATGCTCGACAATTGCGCGGACGCGGCCGTCCGGCTCGCCACGGTGCAGAAGGCCTCCACCGTGCTCGGCTACGGCGACATGCAGGACCTGCTTGCCCGCGAGCGCAAGGGCGCCGACGGAACCATGGAATTCGATGCGCTGCGGCCGGATCTCGCCCGCCGCTTCGTGGGCGAGGGCGCCGAAGATCCGAAGATCGCCGTGGCGCCGGCCTATCTGAAGATCGTCGAGAAGCTCTCGACGGATCAGGGGCTTGCCTCGGACGCCCTGCTGCTCGGCTGGTATCACCTGCGCCGCGACGAGAATGCCGTGGCGGAACCCTTCTTCCGCAAGGCGCGCGCCATCGAGGATTCCGCCTCCGCCTCGCAGGGGCTCGCCCTCATCCTCCTCGCCCGCAAGATGCCGGCGGAGGCGGAGGAGGCGATGTATCCCTGGCGGACGACCTCCGATCAGGCGATGGAGACCTATCTCGCCGCCACCGCCAACCTCCTGGCGCTCGATCCGCCGCCGAAGCTCGACGGCAAGGTCCTTGGTCGCATCGCCGCCGTCGCCATCGAGCAAAAGCACTCCGAGACGGGCGAGCAGTTCGGCTGGTATGCGCTTGCCATGAACCAGCCGAAAACGGCGGAGGAATGGTTCGCGCAGGTGCTGCAATGGAAGGCGGATTACGAGCCCGCCGCCTATGGCCTCGGCGTCGCCCGGCTGCGGCTCGAGGATCGCACGGGCCTCGAAGCAGTCAGGCAGGCCTGGGGCGCCCGGTCCGAGCGCATCGCGCGGCTTGGCGAACGGAATGCCGATGACGAGGTGGTCCGCAGGGGCGGGCGGAAGGCCGTGCCGGTCGAGCGTAAGGTGGTTTCGGACCGCATCGCCGAGGAGCGTGCGCAGCCGGTGGAGGAAGTCGCGCTGCGGCCGCAACGCGTAAAGCGCACCGCGCGCCGCGTGGCGGGCGTCGCCAATTGCCGCACCGCGAGCGATCCGGCCGGCCTGTCGCCAGCCGGCGCGCTCTCGCTCGGCTGGTGCCTGATGGAGATCAACCGGCCGCTGGAGGCGGCGCAGGCCTTCGAGGCCGCGCTGGCGGGCAGCGGGCAGGTGCGTGGCGACGCGGCCTATGGCCAGAGCCTTGCCTATCTTCGCGCGGGCCTGACGAGCGATGCCGCCGTCGCCGCTACCAAGGCGAAGCTCGATGGCCGCCGCGGCGCGGAGCTGCAGGCCGCGATCCTGTCCGACCGGGCCGTCAGCAGCTTCCGCGCGGCGCGCTATCGCGAAACCATCGTGTACCTCGACCAGCGCAAGCAGGTCGTGGCCGAGCCGGCGGACCTGATGGTGCTGCGCGCCTACGCCTACAAGAATCTCGGCCTGCGTGCCGATGCCCTCCGCCTCTTCGAGGCTCTCGGCGAGACCGGCCGGCAGGACGCCATCCGCGCGCTGGCCGAAATGCGCGACGAGCGAGACCGGCGCCCATGAGCCCGGTTGGCAGCGCCAGTTCGCGATGGAGAAGGATTGTGGCGGTGGTGCTTGCGGCGGCCTGTATTGCCGCGGCGGGAATTTCCGCGGCCTTTTCGCAGGACGCGGAAAAACTTTTTGTCAATGACAGGAGCGGCGCGCGCGTTGCGGCCGGGACGCTGGAAGGGCAGGCGAAGACGGATGCCCTCGCCCTGTCGCGTATCCCCTCCGCAACGTGGTTCATGGAGGGCTCCGCAAAGGAAACGAAGGCAGCTGTCGCCGATATCGTGAAGCGGGCTTCCGCCGAACAGGCGATCCCGGTTCTCGTCGCCTACAACATTCCTCACCGGGATTGCGCGCTCTATTCCGCGGGCGGCGCGAAGACTACGGCCGACTACATCCAGTGGATCAAGGCTTTCGCCGCGGGGATCGGCAGCCGCAAGGCGATCGTGATCCTTGAGCCGGATGGCCTCGGCGTCATCCCGTTCAACAGGAACGTCGCCGGTGACCTGGAGCCCTGCCAGCCGGAAAAGGCCGACCCCGCCCATGCCGCGGCGGAGCGCTTCGCGCAGTTGAGCCGGGCGGTGGAAATTCTCAAGGCCTTGCCGGGCGCCCGGGTCTATCTCGACGGCACCGGCAGCAACTGGCTTTCGCCGGGCGACGCCGCCGACCGCCTGATCAGGGCGGATATCGGCAGGGCGGACGGGTTCTTCCTCAACGTCTCGAATTTCGAGAGCGACGAGCGGGTCACGACGTTCGCGGCATGGCTGAGCGACTGCCTCGCCCTCGTCACGGCAGGTAGCCTTGAAGCAAAAAACTGCCCCAGCCAGTTCCACCCCGCGACCTTCGACGACATGATGACCTGGGCGGAAACGGACGCGGCCTATGACCGCGCCTTCGCGGAAGCCGGGCTGACGCGCGACCCGGCCGGGCAGAAACATGCGATCATCGACACTAGCCGCAACGGCGCGGGTTCATGGAAGGCGCCCGACGGCAAGTACGAGGATGCCGAAGCGTGGTGCAACCCGCCGGAACGGGGCCTCGGCCGGCGTCCGACGCTTCGGACGGGCGATCCCTATATCGACGGCTTCCTCTGGATAAAGGTCCCCGGCGAATCGGACGGCCCCTGCCATCGCGGCACATCCGGACCGGCCGATCCCGCCCGCGGGATCGTGGCGCCGGCGGCCGGCGGCTGGTTCCCCGAGCAGGCGCGCGAACTCATCCGGTTCGCCAATCCGCCTTTCGACGCGGGCAAGTGAATTGCTTTCCTACCTGTAGCTGCTCGGGGAGTGGCCGTAGCGCTTCTTGAAGGCATTCGAGAAATACTGGCTCGAATTGAAGCCGCAGCTCAGCGCGATCTCGGTGACGCTGGTGTTGCGCGGCTCCTGCAGCAGGCGCGAGGCGTGCTCCAGCCGCAGGTGCTGGAGATACTGGCGCGGCGCCATGTTGGTGAGTTTCTTGCAATAGTCGGAAAAGCGGGTGCGCGAGAGCCCGCATTCCTCGGCCATGCCTTCCAGCGACCAGTCCTCCTCCAGCGCATGGGCGAGCCGCCGCAGGAAGATCGCGACGGTGTGCTGCGAGGTGGAAAGATCGGGATCGAGCGTCGGCGCCTGCTCGCCCATCCGGTCGATCAGGCTCAGCATCATGGCGTTGATCGCGACCTTCAGGCGCGTCTCGCCATCCTCCGGGCTGCGGTCGAGCAGGATGGAGGGAATGGCCTCGAAGGCGCGGCAGAGCTCGGCGCCGCCGTCCCAGACCGGCTGGTTGTTCTGCGTCAGGATCTCGCCGAGCCGCGCCGCCTCGTCCCTGGAGAAGACGAGCCAGTCCGGCCAGTCGGGCGTTTCGCTCGGCCGGCGCAGGCCCGCATCGAGGATGATCCACAAGAGCCGGCTCGGCCCGACATTCGGATTGCCGATGGAATGGAGCTGCCAGGGGCGGATGACGATGAACTGGCCCTGCTTGAGCGCATAGGTCCGTTCGTCCACGACGAGGTCGAGGCTGCCGCGGGCGAGATAGGCGATCTTGAAGCCCTCGTTGCAATGCCGGCCGAGTCCCCAGGACTGGCCGTGGCGCGCATCCCAGAAGCCGACGGTGCGGATGCCCGGCAGGCGCTCGCCGAGCGAGGTGCCGGGATAGCTGCCGCGCGTCCAGGCGTGAAGCTCGACCTCGCCGCGCCGGGCGGCGGCCTGCAATTCCTTGCAGTTGTCGGCATACATGACGGAGTCCGGCTGGCGGAAGACCGAGGGCCGGCAATCGGCCGGCGAAATCACCGCATGTCTGTTCACGTCGCGCCTCCCAACACAAAATGACTTAAGAAATTTACCACTGTTGTCGTCCGCAAGAATTGCCGAGTCAAGCCTGCCATTGTGGCCCATGTCGCGCAGGCCGATGGGAGAGGCCGGCGCGGCAAAGGGGAGGATATCAGTGAAAGTCGCATTCAACCTGCTCGTCATCGGCGCGGATATCGGCCTGCAGCACGCGCGCCAGCTCGAACAGCTGAAGGCGCTCGGCTATGACGCGGTGGAAGTCCCGGTCTTTTCCGGCAAGCAGGAGCACTATGCGGCGCTCGGCCGGCTCCTTTCCGATATCGGCCTGACGGCGGGCGCGGCCGCCGTCGCGACGCCCGAGGCCAATCCCGTCAGTCCCGATCCGGCGGTACGCGCGAAAGCGCGCGACCACCATCGCTGGATCGTCGACTGCACGGCGGCGATGGGCGGCGAGATCGTCGCGGGGCCCCTCCATTCGCCCGTCGGCGTTTTCACCGGCTTCGGGCCGACGCCGGAGGAAACGGGGCGCTGCGTGGAGGCGATGCGTGCGATGGCGGAATATGCGGCGCCGGCGGGCGTGCGCATTTCGGCGGAGGCGGTCAACCGCTTCGAATGCTACATGATGTCGACCATCGCTCAGGCATCGGCCATCTACCGCGCCGTCAACCATCCCAATTACGGTTACATGTTCGACACGTTCCACGCCAATATCGAGGAAAAGGATCCGCCGGCGACCTTCGAGCGCTATCACGGCGAGATCAACCATTTCCATGTCTCGGAAAACGACCGCGGCGTTCCCGGCTCCGGCCATGTGCCCTTCGCGGCGCATTTCGACGCGTTGCGCCGCTGCAACTACGACGGCTGGCTGACCGTCGAATCCTTTGGCCGCGCCCTGCCGGAGCTCGCCGGCGCGACGCGGGTCTGGCGCGATCTCTTCGACGATCTCGACGGCCTTTTCGCCGAGAGCGTCGCCTTCATCCGCCGCGAATGGGCGGCGGCGGGAGAGCGGCTGGCATGACGGCTGTCCCCGCCCTCGGCATGTCCGGCATCAGCAAGGTCTTTCCGGGCGTGCGCGCGCTCGACGGCGTCGATTTCGACTGCCTGCCCGGCGAGGTCCATGCGATCTGCGGCGAGAACGGCGCCGGCAAGTCGACGCTGATGAAGATCCTCGGCGGCAGCTACCGGCCGGATGCCGGCGAGATCCGCCTCGACGGCAGGGCCGTGCAGTTCACCCATCCCCGGCAGGCGGCGGAAGCGGGCATCTCGATCATCCATCAGGAGCTCAGTCTGCTGCCGCACCGCACGGTGGCGGAAAACATCTTCATGGGCCGCGAGATCGCTCGGCGCGGCATCCTCGACAAGGCGGCGATGCGGGATAAGGCGGCGGCGCTCCTCCGCCGCATCGGAGCGCAGATCGATCCGCAGGCGCCTGTTTCCTCGCTCTCCATCGCCACGCAGCAGCTCGTGGAGATCGCCAAGGCGCTTCTCCTCGATGCGCGCATCCTCGTCATGGACGAGCCGACGGCGGCGCTGGACGAGCGCGACAGCCGCACGCTGCTCGCGCTGGTGCAAACCCTCAAGGGCGAGGGCGTCTCGATCGTCTACATCTCCCACCGCATGCCGGAGGTCACGGCCATCGCCGACCGCATCACTGTCCTCAAGGACGGCAAGAAGATCTGGACGCGGCCGCGCGAGGCCGCCCCGATCGGCGAGATCGTGCGGGCGATGGTCGGCCGCGACCTCAAGGATTTCTACCCCGCGCCGCCGGTTTCCGCGCCGGGCGCCGTCCTCCTTGCCGTCGAAGGCGGGGCGAATGCGGCGCTGCGCGACATCGCTCTCAGCGTGCGGGCCGGCGAGATCGTCGGCGTGGCGGGCCTGGAAGATTCCGGCAAGGGCGCGCTGGCGCAGGCGCTGGTCGGCGACGCGCCGTTCTCCGGCGGCGCGGTCGCGCTGCGCGGCAGGCCGGTCGCCCTTCGCACGCCCCGGCAGGCGACGGCCGCGGGCATCGGCTACCTGCCGGGCGACCGCAAGCGCGAGGGGCTCGCGCTGCGTCAGTCCGTGCGCGACAATGCGCTCCTGACCCTGCGCTCCATGGCCGGCCTCTTCACGCGGCCCGAGCGCGGCGCCTTCGCGCCTTCCGCCATCGACGAACGGTTGCGCGGCATGGACGTGCGGGCCGGGGATTTCGGCCAGGAGGTCGGTACGCTCTCCGGCGGCAACCAGCAGAAGGCGATCATCGTGCGCTGGCTGGCGCAGGCATCCGACATCCTCGTCTTCGTCGAGCCGACCCGCGGCATCGACATCGCGGCCAAGGCGGCGATCTACGAGACGATGCGCGGCTTCGCCGATTCCGGCCGCGGCATCGTCGTGATCTCCTCCGACATGCCCGAGCTGATCGGCATCGCCGACCGCATCCTCGTCATGCACCAGGGCCGCCTGTCCGGCGAACTGCCGAGGGGCGCGAGCGAGGAGGACGTCATGCATCTTGCCCTCGGCCTTGCGGATGCGCCGCAAGCGGAGGCACGCGCATGACGACGGATATCGTGAAACCGAAGCCGGCCGCCGCGGGCCTCTCCATTGCGGTACTGCTGGCCGGCCTCTCCATCGGCTTCTTCGTCGTGGTCGCGCTTGCGACCGGCGAGACCGCGCAGCTCGGCGGGCAGGGCATCGTCGGCCTCCTCCAGCGCATGGTGGCCCTCGGGCTGGTCGCGGTCGGCCAAACCTTCGTGATCCTCGTCGGGTCGATCGATCTTTCGGTCGCCGCGCTCATCAGCGCCGTCGCCGTCCTCGCCTCGCATATCATGCAGGGCGATCCGGCGATGATCCTGCCGGCTATCGTGATCTGCCTCGGGCTCTGCCTTGCGGTCGGCCTCGTCAACGGTGCGCTCGTCGCCTATGGCGGCATCAATCCGCTGATCGCGACGCTCGGCACGGGGCTCGTCATCCAGGGCGTGCTCGCCGCCTCGTTCGGCATGCTGCAGGGCGCGGTGGCGCGGGAATTCCAGGTCGTCGCCTATGGCGGCGTGCTGGGCGTGCCCTACTCCATCCTGCTGCTTGCCGCCCTCTCGTTCGCCGCCGCCTTCGTGCTCGACCGCACGCTGTTCGGCGCGCGCATCTACGCCGTCGGCGGCAATCCGGACGGGGCGCGGCTCGCCGGCATCCGCACGGAGCGCGTCACGCTGTCCGCCCATGTGGTCGCCAGCCTCTTTGCCGGCGCATCGGGGCTCTATCTTGCCGCCCGGCTGCAATCCGGCACGCCCTGGATCGGCCGCGACGGCATCTACGACCTCGAATCCATCGCCGTGACGGTCATCGGCGGCACGATCCTTGCCGGCGGCAAGGGCGGCGTCGCCGGCACGCTCGCGGGCGTCCTGCTCTTCGCCAGCCTCGATGCGGGCTTCAACATGCTCGGCATCGACGCCTTCCTCAAGCAGGTGCTGCGCGGGGCCATCGTCGTTGCCGCCGTCGCCATCCACGCCGTCCGCTCGAAGGGGCATGTCGCATGAGCCCCGTCCCGCAGACCCCTTCCTCCCTTCACCGCCCGGCACGCATCGCGGTCAATGCCGGCCTCGTGATCTTCCTTGCGCTCTATGCGGGCATCGCCTTCCTCCAGCCGAACTATCTGGAGCCGGGCCTCTTCATGAATTTCCTGCGGCGCGCCGCGCCGCTCGTCATCCTTGCCTGCGGCCAGCTCTACGTCATCCTGACGGGCGGCTTCGATCTCTCCATGGGGGCGGTCGCGACACTGGTCGTGCTCGCCGCCTCGATCCTGATCAACGGCGATCCGGAGGCGACCTGGGCGGTCATCGGCGTGCTCTATGTCATGGGCATCGCCGTCGGCCTCGTGAACGGCCTCGTCGTCGCCTTCCTCAAGGTGCCCTCGATCATCGCGACGCTCGGCGCGATGCTCTCCGTCAACGGACTGGCGCTCGCCTGGTCGGGCGGGGCGGCGCGCGGCGACCTGCCGGACAATTTCCGCAATCTCGGCCGTCTGGTCTGGCGCGACGTTCCCGTCCTCGGCGTGCTGCCGCTGGCGGCCATCGTCCTTGCCGGCTTCGTGGCGCTCGCCTGGTGGGGTCTCAACGGCACCTTCTACGGCAAGCGGGCGCTCGCCGTCGGCGACAATCCGCGGGCGGCGGAGCTGGCCGGAACGCCGGTCGCCGCAACGCGCATCCTCGCCTTCGTGGTCTCCGCGGTCTCGGCGGTGACGGCCGGCATCCTGATCGGCGGCTTTTCCGGCGTCTCCGTCAATGCCGGCGAGGGGCTGGAACTGCAGGCGATCGCCGCCTGCGTCATCGGCGGCGCGCAGCTTCTCGGCGGGCGCGGCTCCATCTGGAGCGCGGTGTTCGGGGCGCTCAGCCTCTTCGCGCTCTTCACCCTGCTCAATCTCATCGGCCTGCCGCAGGCGCTACGCGACAGCATCCAGGGCCTGATCCTGATCGCCGCGGTGGGCGCCAGCGTGTGGCGTGGCCGGCGGCGGACCTGACCCGACATAGCATCAACCGCCGGCACGGCCGGCATTCTGGAGGAGGAAGACATGACACTGAGGACACTTCTGGCGACGACCGTCGCGCTCACATTCGCCGGGCAGGCGCTGGCGCAGGACTTCAACGACCCGGCCGAGTTCAAGAAGCAGCGCGAGCAGCTTTCGATGACGCCGCAGGGACCGGAAGGCCAGCCCTGGGCGCAGCATCTCGGCGACGGCATGGTCGACACGGCGAAATACAGGAAGGACGGCCAGGTAACGCTCTGCTTCTCCAATGCCGGCGTCTTCAACCCCTGGCGCGTCGTCGGCCTCAACAACCTCAATGCCGAGGCCGAGCTGCACAAGGACCGCCTCAAGGAGCTGATCGTCGTCGATGCCGAGGGCAAGGACGACAAGCAGATTTCCGATATCGAGGCCCTCGTCAGCGGCGGCAAGTGCGATGCGCTGATCGTCTCGCCTAATACGACGGCGGCGCTCACCCCGGCGGTGGAAGCGGCTTGCGGCAAGCTCCCGGTCGTCGTCTTCGACCGCGGCGTCAATACGAGCTGCCCGGTGACCTATATCCATCCGGTCGGCGGCTACGGTTTCGGCATCACCTCGGGCGAGTTCATCGCCAGCAAGCTGAAGAAGGGCGACAACGTGCTGGCGCTGCGCATCATGCCGGGCGTCGACGTGCTGGAAACCCGCTATTCGGCCGCCAAGAACATCTTCGACGAGGCCGGTATCAACGTGATCGGCTCTGAATTCACCGGCAGCGACCGGGCGAAGACCAAGTCCGTCGTCGAGGACTACATCAACCGCGGCGAGAAGATCGACGCGGTCTGGATGGATGCCGGCGACACGGCGACGGCAGCGCTCGAAGCCTTCGAGGACGCGGGCCTTCCCTATCCGGTCATCAGCGGCGAGGACCAGCAGGACTTCCTGCGCAAGTGGCAGTCGGAGAAGCTGACGGCGATCGGCCCGTCCTACCCGACCTACCAGTGGCGCACGGCCGTCATCGCGGCCCTCGACGTGCTGGACGGCAAGCAGGTTCCCGGCCCCGAATGGGTGCTGCCGCAGCCGGCGATCACCGAGGACGTTCTGGCGAACTATGTCGACGAGCGCATGCCGCCGCTGCACTACAGCCTCTGCGGCTGCCAGGAACTGCCAGGCTACCCGGAACGCTGGGGCGGCAAGAAGTAGGAAAGGCATGGACGAGAGGGCGAACCTCGCCCTCTCGTCGGACCTGACCCGAGGCGCGTTCTGATGCCGCCTTGCGATGCATCGGCCCCTCAAGCGGGGCTGGTGCCCGTGTTTCCATTCCTGCGTTGCGCGGATGTCAGGATGTCAGCGCGTCCGGGCCGGCGCCGCAGACGATCGCGCAAATCTTCTCGCCAGGCTTCACGGCGACACGCCCCTGCTGCAGAGCCGCGATGGCGGCGGCACCGCTGAGGTCGGCGGCAAGGCCCATTTCGAACCAGAGCCATTTTGCGGCGGCGGCCATCTCCGCGTCCTCCACGAGCACGATCCCGTCGACATTCTTGCGGACGATGTCGAAGATGCGGGGATCCGTATGGGAGCACGACATGGTCGCGACCGAGGTGGTCGCGCGGCCGATATCGATGTTGCGTCCGGCCTCCAGTGAGCGCAGCAGCGTCGGCGAGCCGGCGGCGGCGATGCCGATGATGCGGACATGCGGGGCGATGCTCTTGATGGCGGTCGACACGCCGCTGATCAGCCCGCCGCCGCCGATCGCGACGAGGACCGTGTCGACATCGGCGATCTGCTCCAGGATTTCGAGCCCCACGGTGCCCTGTCCGGCGACGACGAGGGGATCGGCGAAGGGATGGAAATAGGCCGCGCCGGTCCGCTCGCAGAAGGCGAGCGCCGCCTCGTTGGCTTCCTGCCATGCGGTGCCGACGATCACGGTGTCCGCGCCCCATTCGCGCAGCTTGGCGATCTTGGCGGGCGTTGCGTTTTCCGGCAGGAAGATCGTGGTCTTGACGCCGGCCAGATGGCCGGCACGCGCGGTGGCGAGGCCGTGGTTGCCCCCGGAAGCGGCCACGATGCCGCCCGCCAACTGCTCGCGCGGCGTGGTCCGCAGCCGGTTGGTAGCCCCGCGCGCCTTGAACGAACCCGTCACCTGGAGAAGCTCCAGCTTGAGCATGGGCTCGACGCCGCCGGGAAGCGCGGTCTTCAACTGGTCCGCGCGGATGACGGGCGTCCGGCGAATGCCGTCCGCGATACGGTCCCTGGCGGCGCGGATATCGTCTAGTCCGATCATGGCTGTCTCCGGAAATCATGGGAGCGGGAACGGGCGGCCGGAACCGGCCGCGCGCCTCACGCGCTCGTTGCAAGGATGGAAGCGGGATACTGGCTGAGGCGGCGCTGGCTTTCGCGGAGCGCCGCGACCAGTGTCTCCTCACGCGCCGCGTCGATGGCGACCGGCACGACGAAGCAGAGGGTCGCGATATTCTGCCCGAAGGTCGAGCGGATCGGCACCGCGATGCATTTCGTGAACGTATCGAGGATGCCCGACGTCACGCAGAGGCCCTGCGCGTCGGCCGAGCGCACCTCGTCATAGAACACGTCGAGCGAAAGCTTGACGCCGTTCGGCAGGTCGAAGTCCTCGGTCGGAACCAGCGCGCCGACTTCCTCGCGCGACATATGCGCGACAAGCAGCCTGCCGGATGCCGTCCACGGCACGGGCAGGGTGAAGCCGGGCTTCGTCTCCATGCGCAGCAGGCTGTTGCCCGGCATGGAATGGACGATGGCATAGCGGTTCTTGATGAGCGTGCAGAGTTCCGCCGTCTCGCCCGTGGCGCGGCCGAGCCGGTTCACCTCTTCCGCACCGAGGCCGATGATCGGATTCTGCCGGGCATAGGCGGCGCCGTAGAAATAGGAGGCCAGCCCGAAGAAGACCTCGCCGGTGCCGGGGTTGACTTCGAGTATCCCGGCGCCGGCGAGGGACCCGATCACCTCATAGATCGACGAGCGCGGCGCGTTGAGCCGCGCGGCGATCTGCCCGACCTGCGTCGGCACGCCGATTTCCCGCAGGACTTCCAGAATCTCGACCACACGGTCGATTCCACGCATCCGCGAACCGGAGCTTTGCGCGGCCTTTGCCAAGTCGTCTTCCTCTTCTGCTGGCCGATTTGGGTTTCTTTAAACATGGTTCGGCGAGAGCGTAAAGGGCTTGTCAGTTGTCTGCAATTGCAATAACGATAACGGTATATGCAACATTTGTCTGAAATATCGGACACTCTATCACAAGGGAGGTCGTGATGGGCATTTTCTCTCAGCTTCGCCGCTTGGCTGGCTGCGCAGTTCTTTCATTGGGAGTGGTGGCAGGACTTGCCGCGCCGGCAAGCGCGGAATCGATCCTCGACCGCGTGGTGGCCGACAACAAGATCAAGGTCGGCGTCATGCTGAACGTCCCGCCTTTCGGCATGAAGTCGATCAGCGGCGAGCCTGAAGGCTTCGACGTCGATGTCGCAAAGCTCGTCGCCGAGAAGCTGGGCGTCGAGCTCGAGATCGTCGACACGACGTCGGTGGACCGCATCCCGAACCTTCGTTCGGGCAAGGTGGACCTCATCGTCGGAACGTTCACCGGCACGCCCGAGCGGGCCAAGGTAGTCTCGTTCAGCGATCCCTACGTCACCGCCTTGCTGGCCGCCTTTGCCGTGAAGGCCGACAGCGGGATCGAATCGGCCGCCGATCTCGGCTCCAAGCGCATCGCCGTGACCAAGGGCACCACGCAGGACCTGATGGTCGCGCCGGAATTCCCCGATGCCGAAATCATGCGCTTCGATACCGAGGCCGCCGCTCTCTTCGCGCTGGCGCAGGGTCAGGTCGACGCGTTCATCTGCGACGGCAACGTGCTGAACTACCAGGCGACCATCGACAAGAGCATGAAGGTCATCGTCGACGACAAGTTCAGCAAGCTGGTCGAATACCAGCGCCTCGGCGTGCCGCGCGGCGACCAGGAGTGGCTGAACTGGGTCAACATGTTCGTCTTCGATCTCAATGCGACCGGCAAGAGCTACGAGCTCTACAGGAAGTGGTTCAACGCCGACATGCCGGCGCCGCTCAATCCCCGCTACTGACATTTGAGGCCGCTGCCCGCGATATCGCGGGCAGCGGCGATCGATCGAGAGGATTGCCATGGCGTTCCATTGGGCGGCCATCCCCCGCTTCATTCCCCAATTGCTGGCGGGTGCTCAGCTCACCTTGCTCATTACCCTGGTCGCCATGCTCATCGGCATCGTGATCGGCGTGGCGATGGCGGCCGGCCGCGTCAGCCGGTTCCGGCTTCTGCGGATGCTGGCCGGGCTCTATGTGGAATTCGTCCGCAATACGCCGGCGCTCCTGCAGATATTCATCCTGTTCTTCGGCATGCCCAGCCTCGGCCTGCGCATGTCCGCCACCACTGCCGGCAGCATAGCGCTCGGCCTCAATGCCGGCGCCTATCTTGCCGAGATCTTCCGCGCGGGCCTTGCCGGCGTGCCGCCGGGAAGCCGCGAGGCGGCAGTGGCGCTCGCCTTCAACAGGCTGCAGACCCTCGTCTACATCACCGCGCCGCTGGCCATGCGCGCGGCCTGGCCGGCCTTCTGCAATCTCTTCATTTCCATCCTGCTCGCATCGTCGCTTCTGTCGGCCATCTCGGTCTATGAGTTGACCGGCATTACGAACGACATCAGCACCAAGACGTTCCTGACATTCGAAGTCTACAGCGTGGCTGCCCTCTTCTATGTCGTGCTCAATGTCGGCGTGTCGCTGCTGCTCGCCCTTGCCGGCAGGCTGCTGTTCCCGCCGCAATCGAGGTGATGCGATGAATTTCTCTCTGGTCTGGGAAGCACGCTGGCTCATCCTCGACAGTTTCGTCGTCACGCTCTACCTGTCCGCTTCCGCGGTGGTCGGGGGGACGGTTGTCGGGATGATCGTCGCGCTGCTGCGGCAATTCGGTCTGCGCCCGCTGAACCTTCTGCTGCGCGCCTATGTCGAGTTGTTCCGCGGAACGCCGCTGCTGATGCAGCTCTTCTTCATCTATTTCGGCTTGCCGCTGGTCAACGTCTCGGTCGACCGCTTCTGGGCGGCCTTCATCGCCTTGACGTGCTTTACCAGCGCCTATGTCGCCGAGGTGTTCCGCTCCGGCATCGAGGCCATCCCGCGCGGGCAGTCGGAAGCGGCGACGGCACTCGGCATGGGCTTCTTCCACCGGTTCTTCTGGATCATCGCACCCCAGGCATTGCGGGTTTCGCTGCCGCCGCTGATCGGGGTCTATGTCTCGGTGATCAAGGACACCTCGCTTGCGACGGTGGTGGGCTACAACGAACTGACGCGCCGGGCGATGGAGCTGATGCTGCGCTTCGGCCATCCCCTCGAATTCTTCATTACCGTGGCCCTGCTCTATTTCGCGATCTGCTACCCGATCTCGAAGCTCAGCGAGCGGCTCGAACGCAAGCTGACGCCGAGCGCCCGGTGAGCCGCAGGAAAGGATCTGTCCGATGATCGAAGTGAATGGTGTATCCAAGTCCTACGGCAGGCTCGAGGTCCTGAAGGACATCTCGTTGCAGGTCGAGGCGGGGCAGGTCGTGGCGATTGTCGGCCCCAGCGGCTCGGGCAAGAGCACGTTCCTGCGCATGCTCAATGGCCTCGAGAGCTTCAGCGGAGGCTCGATCAAGATCGACGGGCACGACCTCTCCCTGCCGCGTGAGCTGCATCAGGTACGCAAGGAGGTCGGCATGGTGTTCCAGCAGTTCAACCTCTTCCCGCATCTGACGGTGGGCCGCAACGTGACCATCGCGCAGCGGCTGGTCCTGAAGGAGAGCAAGGCCGCCGCCGAGGAGCGGGCACGCCGCCTTCTCGCACGCGTCGGCCTGCAGGAAAAATGGGCCTCCTACCCGAGCCAGCTTTCCGGCGGACAGCAGCAGCGGGTAGCGATCGCGCGGGCGCTGGCGATGGAGCCGAAGGTCATGCTCTTCGACGAGGCGACCTCCGCGCTCGATCCGGAACTTGTCGGCGAGGTGCTGGACGTCATGCGCTCGCTGGCGGCCGACGGCATGACCATGCTCGTCGTCACCCACGAGATGGGTTTCGCGCGCAATGTGGCCGACCGCGTCCTCTTCATGGATGCCGGCCGGATCGCCGCCGATGGGCCGCCCGCCCTTATTCTCGACAAACCAAAAGACGAGCGGCTGATCCAGTTCCTTCGCCGTATCGGAAATCACGAACGGCCGGACCACGCGGTGCAGCCGGTCTGAATGAAAGCAGGACGATGTCTTTGAAAAATGCACACCAGTCTTCCGGGGCGGACGAGGCGGCCCTGGTTCCCGTCAGCCCGGGCGGCACATACAGGACCGTCCGCCGCGCGGGCGGGACGGTCTATCTCTCGGGGCAGGGGCCTATGAAGAGCGACGGAACGTTCCACGCCGGCAAGGTCGGAACCGATATCGATATCCCGGAAGCCTACCAGCACGCGCGTCTGGTGGCCCGCCAGATGCTGGCGACGATGGAGGATGCCGGCTTCGATCTCGAGCGTATCGAGGTCGTCAAGGTTTTCGGCATGGTGAATGCCGCCCCCCGTTTCGAGGAGCACCCGGCGGTCATCAACGGCTGCTCCGACTATCTCGTCGAACGGCTGGGCGAGCGCGGCGAACATGCACGCTCGGCCGTCGGTATGGGCTCGCTGCCGCACAACATGACGGTCGAGATCGAGGCGATCTTCCGCCTTCTCGATTGAACGCACGCATTGGAGGTCTCGCCATGAACCGTAATCACGCCCATCCCCTTCTCGATCATCGCACGAAGGGCATTCCGGGAGGGACCGAACCCTTTCCGCTGGAATCCATCGCGGACAAGAACTGGAATGTCCTGCGCGGCGACCTGCCCTTGCCGCTCGCCATCCTGCACGAGCCGGCCATCGCCAACAACGAGCGATGGATGCGGGAATTCTGCGAGAAGGCGAATGTCTCGCTCGCGCCGCACGGCAAGACGACGATGTGCCCGCAGCTTTTCCACCGCCAGCTCGATGGCGGCGCCTGGGCGATAACCCTTTCGACCGCCCACCAGGTGCAGGCTGCCCGTGACTTCGGCGTCAATCGCATCCTCGTCGCCAACCAGATCGTCGATCCCCGCTTCCTCGATTTCGTCATGCGGGAACTGGATGGCGATCCGGGCTTCGATTTTCTCTGCCTGATCGATTCCGAGGAGGGCGCCCATTTCGCCGGCCGTCACATCCGGACCCTCGGGTCCCGGCGCCGGCTGGGTGTCCTGATCGAGATCGGCGCGATGGGCGGCCGCACGGGCGCGCGCGATCCGGCGCGTATACGCGCCATAGCGGACGTCATCGGAAGCTACGACAGGGAGCTGGAACTGCGCGGCATCGAATCCTTCGAAGGAATCTTCGGCGGGCGGCCGGACGATAATCTCGGAAAGGTCCGCGCCCTGATGGAGTTGACCACGGCCGCCGCGCGCGACCTCGATGCCCGCGGCGCATTCACAGGAGAGGAAATCGTCCTGTCCGCCGGCGGATCGGCCTATTACGACATCGTGGTGGAGCACCTTGGCGCGCTGAAACTCTCACGACCGACCCGGGTCGTGACCCGCTCCGGCTGCTATATCACGCACGACGCTCTGATGTACCGCGAGCATTTCGCTTCGCTGCAGGCGCGCTCGGAGCGCGTGCGCGCCGTCCCCGGCGAGCTGCGGCCCTCGCTCCAGGTCGTCACCCGGGTACAGTCCATGCCGGAAAAGGGGCTGGCGTTCCTGACGGGCGGCAAGCGCGATCTGTCCTTCGACGTGCACTTGCCGGCGCCCAGCCTCTGGTTCCGGCCCGGCGAGCATCAGGCGCCGGTCGGGCTCGGCGCGGGGCACGAGATTTTCACCCTGGCGGACCAGCATGCCTTCATGCGGGTGCCGGACGACACTCCGCTGCGGGTGGGCGACATGGTGTTCCTCGACATTTCCCATCCCTGCACGACCTTCGACAAATGGGACGTGCTCTACGGTGTCGACGGGAACCACGATGTGAGGACGGCCTACAAGACCTATTTCTGACCGGTTCGGCACGTTGCGCTCCGCCGGGGTTTCGGGCATTGATGCCGCACTGCCCCGGATGGCGGACGAGAACGCATCGTTTCATCCGCCGGTCCTCGGCAAAACCGTTCTTTGACCAACAGGGAGACTTTCCATGATCAAGCGTATCAAGCCCGGCCAGCGCTTCTGCGGCGCCGTCGTCGTCAACGGCGTCGTCACCACGGCCGGCGTGACCGGCGCGGGCGCCGACACCGTCGCGCAGACCCGCGATATCCTGGCCCAGATCGACGCCCTGCTCGCCGAGGCCGGCACCTCCAAGGCCCAGCTGATCAGCGCCAGCATCTGGCTCCGCGACATCGCCCATTTCGGCCAAATGAACACGGTCTGGGACGAATGGGTCGACAAGGACAACCTGCCGGTCCGCGCCACGGTGGAAGCCCGCCTCGCCGCGCCGGAACTGCTGGTCGAGATCCAGGTGACCGCGCTCGTCTGAGCCGGCTCACGGATAATGCAAGAAGGCCGGGACGCGTGAGGCGGTCCCGGCCTTTTTCGTCAGGCGCCAGCCTTTTCGTCAAGCGATGGTCAGCGGCTGGCTGTGCAGGTAGCGCGCGACCTTGCGCTTGGCCGCGATGTCGGCCCAGACCAGCTCGACGTCGCTCGCCTTGAGCCCCGTCGCCTCTGCGATCGCATCGGCGGGCACGGCATTTTCGAGGCCGTAGAGGCAAATGTCCATCTTATCGTAGGGCAGAGCGAAGTAGAATTCCTCCTGCGTCTGCGGCAGCGAATAGGTATCGGTGGTCGGCGGACGGGAGAGGATTTCGGCCGGCACGCCGAGATGGGCGGCGAGCTGGTAGACCTGCGATTTGTAGAGATGGGCGATCGGCTTGATGTCGGCCGCGCCGTCGCCGTTCTTGACGAAGAAGCCCTGGTCGTATTCCAGCCGGTTCGGCGTGCCGAGCACGGCGAAGTTCAGCCTGTCGGCATGGTAGTATTCGAGCTGCTTGCGGGTGCGCTGCTTCATGTTCGTCGCTGCGACGATGCCGAGATAGGCGCCGGCGCTGAGGCGCACCTTGCGCGTCTCGCCCTGCGGCGAGCGGACGACCAGCGAGGAGATGTTGTAGCCGCCCGTCGTCATCGGATTGTCGAAGACGATCTTGGAGGCCCAGCCGGTTCCATATTCCGGCACCGCCTCGCGAATGAAGGCATCGCGCCGCTCGTAGCACCCCATCGCCGCAAGCGCCGGTCCGATATCCTCAACGACGCTGTCGATGCCGAAGGTTTCCGCCACGCTCCGCCCGAGCCGCAGGCTCTCCGGATCGGAATCGTTTTCCGGCATGAACAGCGCGAAGACGTTCTTCGCGCCGAGCGCCCGCACGGCCAGCGCCGCCGAGACAGAGGAATCGATGCCGCCCGAAAGGCCGAGCACGAGGCCGCGCTTGCGCAGGTCGAGGCGCAGCCGTTCGCGCATCCATCCCGTAATGCGCTCCACCTCCGCTTCGGGATCGAGCACCAGCGGGGCGAAGGCGGGTCTGTGGGATGTCTGTGCGGTCATGCGTTCGATCCTGTGATGGGGGCGGGTTCGGCGGCAAGCCTGCGGCTTGCCTTGCCGGAATCGGTTCTTGGCAGGGACTGCCGGAATTCGACGATCTTCGGGACCATGTGGTCCTCGAGGTTCTGCGCGCAGAAGCGCATGACGTCCCGTTCGGTGAGGGCCGTATCCGAGGCGACGACGAGCGCCTTGACGGCCTGCCCGAGAACGTCGTGGGGAACGCCGACGACGAGGGCTTCGGCAATGCCGGGCATGCGGTGCAGCACGTCTTCCACCGCCTTGGGCGCGACCTTCTCGCCGCGGGACTTGATGATGTCGTCCGTGCGTGAAACGAAGGTGAGATAGCCGTCCGCATCCGCGATGAAGAGGTCGCCGGTATGGAGGCGCATCGCGCCGGTCCGCGGATCCGGCCGCAGCGCCTTGCGGGTCGCCGCCTCGTTCCGCCAGTAGCCGCGCATCACGTTCGCGCCGGTGACGACCAGCTCGCCGACGGTGCCGGGGGGAACGGCAACGCCTGCCTCGTCCACGACCTCGGTCCGCACGCCGGGAATGGCGATGCCGACCGAGCCGCGGCGCGCCTCGATCTCCCCGGGCGGCAGATAGGCGATGCGGGTGCATTCGGTCTGGCCGTACATGCAGAAGACGCGGACATGCGGCAGGAAGGCGCGCAGCCAGTCGAGATGGGCCGGCGGCAGTGGCGCGGCGGCGCTGGTGATATAGCGAAGGTTTGCGAAGAGCGCGGGATCGAGGTCCCGCGCCTGCATCATCATCGCGGCCATGGCCGGCACCAGGGCGAACCCGGTGACGCGCTCGTCGCGGATCCTCTCGAAGACCGCCTGCGGAAAGGCGAAGGATTTCTCGATCACCAGTGTCGCGCCCGTCAGAATCGCGGTCACGAGCTGGTTGAGCCCGTAGCCGAAGGACATCGGCAGGACGACGAGGAGCGTGTCGGCGGCGGTGTTTTCGAGATAGAAGGCGATGGAGCGGGCCGCCGCATCCATGTTGTCATGGGCGAGCATCACGCCCTTCGGCACGCCGGTCGAGCCCGACGTATAGATCAATGCGGCAAGGTCGCTGTCCGGTAGGTCTTCCGCGGGCAATGGCGCGGCATTCAGGCCGGCCTCGAAGCTGCCCGCCTCTCCCGTCGCAAGGCGCGGCGTATCGGCAAGCTCCGCGACACCTGCGACGAGCCGTTCGAGCCGCGCCTCGGTTATCACGAGGGCGGGCGTGCAGTCGGCGGCGATCTGCGAAAGGCGCGGGGCCTTCGTCGACGGATTGACCGGGCAGATGACGGCGCCCGCCAGCCAGGTGGCGAGGACGGCGACGGCGGCCTGCCAGCCATTGTCGAGCAGGATGAGGACACGGTCGCCGCGAGCGACACCGCCGGCCCGGAGTGTCGTTGCCATGCGGGCGGAAAGATCGAGGAAGCGGTGGTAGCTCAGCCGCAGGTCGCCCGCGACGATGGCGGTTTTCGCCCCGTCCCGTGCGGCGCTCTGCCGGAGATATTGCTCGATCCGCATGGCCCGTTTCCGCCGTCAGGCCGCTTGCTTGCGCGAGATGAAGCCGGCGATCCGCCCGATCGTGTCGAGATTGGCCGGCACGATGTCCGCGTCCGCGACCTTGATGGCGAAGCGCTCCTCAAGGAAGCCCACCAGTTCGAGGATGCCGGTGGAATCGATCAGGTCGTTGTCGATCAGCGACAGATCGGCCGGCAGCGGGTGGCTCTCGTCGCCGAACAGGAAGTTCTCGACGATGAAGGCGCGGATCGTGGCTTGGGTTTCTGCGGTCATTCTCAGCTTCTTCCGATGCTCGATAGGGGTTGTGACGATTGCGCGACCGTGCCGTCGCGCAGGAGTTGGGTCGACAGGATGCCGATGAAGGCGGCGTTGTCGCGAAAGCCCGTGGCCTCGCCCTTGAGGACCTTTTCCTTCAGCTTGCCGACCGCCTGCCCATTGAACAGCCCGGCTTCAGTGAGCCGCTCCGGCGCGAGTACGGTGTCGAGGACCTTCGCCGCGCCGGCAAAGGCTTCTGCATCGGGCGCGCGGTAGGGCTGCTTGGCGCGGTCGATGATCCGGGCCGGCACGAGGCCGCGGGCGGCCTCCTTGAGGATGTGCTTTTCGCGGAGCCCGCGCAGCTTCGCTTCGGGCGCGAGACCGGCGGCAAAGGACACCACCCGCGGATCGAGGAAGGGGAAGCGCCCCTCGACGGCATTCGCCATCATCACGCGGTCGCCCTGGCTGGAGAGAAGATAGCCGGGCAGGAAGAAGGCGGTTTCCAGATATTGCGCCTGATGCAGCACATGCCAGCGGGAAAAGTCGGGCGGCAGCTGCGCGGCAAGGTCCGCCGCCGCATCGTAGTCGCCGATTGCCTCCTTGAGGGCGGCGGAAAAGAACAGCTTCGCCGCGGCGGTGGAGCGGAAGCGCGGCCGGTGGGAATAAAGCGGATCGTCGAGCGCCTCGGAGCCGAAGGCGAAGAAGCGTGCGAGATAGTCCGGCGTCTGCTGCTTCAGGCCCGGCAGATAGGGATAGAGCCGCTGGAAGAGGCGGGTGCGCCGGGCGGATTGCGGCATGCGGCCGCAAAAGCGCCGGACGCGGGCTTCCCGGAAAATGTCGTATCCGGCGAAGATCTCGTCCGCGCCTTCGCCGGTCAGCACGACCTTCATGCCACGCTCGCGCACGCGTGCCGAGAGCAGGTGGAGCGGGACGGGCGCCGTGCGCAGGATCGGGCAGCCGATATGCCGCATGGCATCGGGCATGCGCGCGGCGATCTCGGCGGAAGAGCATTCGACGCTGTCCGCCTCGGCATCGAGCGTCGCGGCCATCTCCCGCTGCCAGTCGCGCTCGTCATGTTCGGCGCTGCGGAAGGTCAGCGAGAAGGTCCTGAGGCCGTGCGTCACCGTCCGCGCCGCGAGCGCGGCAACGAGGGAGGAGTCGAGGCCGCCGGAGAGATAGGCGCCCACGGGCACGTCGGCGCGCAGGCGGATGCGCGTGGCATCCTCCAGCAGCGCGCGCAGCTCCTCGGCCTGCTCCTCCATCCGGTGCGGCGGAGGTGCGTCGTTCCGGTCGGGATAGGAAAGCCGCCACCAGGGCCGGATCGTGCGCTCGCCGTCCTTCACGATCATCATGTGGCCGGGCGGGAGTTCCGATATGCCGCGATAGGCCGTGCGCGGCGGGATGGGGCACCAGAGCGTGAACATCTGGTCGAGCGCCACCGGGTCGATCTCGGCCGTCATGCCCGGCAGGGCGAGGAGCGCGCCCGGCTCGGAGGCGAAGAAGAGCGTGCCCTCATGTTCGGTATAGAACAGCGGCCGCACGCCCATGCGGTCGCGGGCGAGAACCAGCGTGCGGGTCGCGGCATCGTGCAGCGCGAAGGCGAAGTCGCCGTTGAAATCCGCAAGGCAGTCGAGGCCCTTCTGCGCATAGGCGGCGAGCAGCACCTCCGTATCCGAGGCAGTACGGAAACGATGGCTGTGCGCCTTCAGGTCCTCGCGCAGCTCCACATAGTTGAAGATCTCGCCGTTGAAGGAGACGGCGAGCCTGCCGTCCTCGCTGGTCATCGGCTGTGCGCCGTCCTGAAGGCCGACGATGGAAAGGCGGGTATGGGCAAGGCCCGTCTCGCCGCGCAGGAGCGTTCCCTCGGCGTCCGGCCCGCGGTGCCTGAGCGCCGCCACCATGCGGCCGAGGCATTCTGCCGCCCGGTCCGGGGCGATGGCATTGCCGTGATATCCCGCTATCCCGCACATCGCCGCTACTCGAAACGATCGCCGATGAGGCGCGTCCAGCCTTCTCCGACAAGGCCGTTGATGAAGGCCTTTCCGGCCGTCATGGCTTCGAGGAGCGCGGGGTCGCGGGTGTGGACGATCGTTGCGGCGCCATGGACGAAGGCGCATTTCTTGCCGACCATCGCCGGCAGAAGGGGCGGCAGGGTGCGGCCGCGGATGGCAACGAGGCCCCGCTCATAGGCATTGCGGATGAGGCAGTCGATCACCACGGATTCCTGCCCAGGCGCCGCGAGAAGCTGCACCGTGCGGCCGACGCCACCGGCATTACCGTAATAGAGATAGGCGCCGACCACGGCTCCCGAGCGGGCCTTGACCAGGTGCTGGACGCGTTCGCCATGGAACGCCTTGCGCTTGGCGTGGCGCAGCATGGCTTCCAGCACCGGCGGCTCCCAGCGCGGACGCAGGGCGAAGGCCTGGGCGAATTTCAGGAAAGCCGCGATGAACGCGTCGTCGCTCGCCGGGACAGCGACGAAGCTGTCCGCCTTGCCGGGAAGCGGTCTGTAGTGAAACCAGACAGGCTTCTCGCGGCGTCGGCAGAGGACGGCATCGGCAAGCCGGGCAAGCGGCCTTGCCGCCCGCGCGAAGGGCAGACGTCCCGCCACCGCCTCCAGCGCGAATGCGGAGGGTTTCAGGATCCGCAGCCATTCCAGGCTGTAGGGACCGAGAACGCTCGCCCGCGCGCCGCGCCACATCTCCGTCGATATCTCGTTCGCGGTTTCGCTGAAGGAAAGGTCCTGCGGGCCGGAGAGAACCTCGCGCAGCAGGCGTGCGCCAGCAAAGGGATCGGGGTCCCTGTCGTCGCTGACGAAGGAGCCGCAATTGGCCGCCAGCAGGCGGCGCCCTTCGAATTCCATTTCCACCGGCAGGACGCCGAGGAAAGCCGCGACCGTGCCATCGTCGCGGACATGCACGCGTGAGGTCAGGCCGGTGCGAAGGCTTTCGTCATTGAGGAAAAGCGTGCCGAGATAGGATTTCAGGTCGGCGCTTGCCGGGGCGTCGGTCTTGCGCAGCAGGCGCTGGAAAAGGTCCGCGACCGTCCCGATGTCCCCCGCCTCAAATGATCGTACGCTCGACATTGCAATCCACCCGGAGGTCGTCCCGTCCGGTTCCCCGCAGACGGCAGACGCCACGAGCCTGCTTACGGGAGACGGATGAAGAAAAGGTCAAGGAACGACGGTGGAGGCCCGGCAAGGGCGGGTTCCGAGGCGTTGCGGGCGCTCGAAAGCTGTTTATCGTAAAGACTGTTCTAATGTCCGGGGAGCCGCAGGGCTATCGCATATGGAGTTCGACGCTGCCGTTCCTCCCTTGAATTGGGGCAGCGGCTTTCTTCATATCCGATTGCCGTCCGGGAAACGGGGAACCATGCGGCATGCCGCCGCTTGCGCCTTGTTTTGGCGCGATTCCCCGCACAAAAGGCTGTTACTCTCACCCGAATGCTTTAGAACACGAGCGATGTTGACCCGCCTTATTCGTATCGGTGCCTGGCTTGGCCTTGCCGCCATCCTCTTCGTGACGGTCTCGCCGATCGGCTATCGGCCGCATGACGTGGTTTCCACCGATTTCGACCGGGCGGCCGCCTATGCGGTCCTGTCGGGACTGTTCGTCTTCGCCTATCCGCGCCACCGCCTTGCAGTCGCCGTGCTGGTGGTGCTGGTGGCGGTCGGGGCGGAGCTGTTCCAGTTCGTCTCCCCGACACGACACCCGCACCTTGCCGACGCGGCGGTGAAGGCCGCGGGCGGCATCGGCGGATTGTTCGCGGGCAGCCTGCTGCATTCCGGCATGGCGCAATTGTTTTCCGGTGCAAGCAAAAAGCCGATGGCTCCTGCAGAGGAGCGCCGCTCCGCCTCCTGACCGGCGCTCCCGGTTTCCCTCAGCCCTGCGGCGGCCGCCAGTCGGCGGAGGGGATGGTGTTGATCATCCAGGGCACGCCGAACCGGTCGACCAGCGAACCGAAGCCGGGTGACCAGAATGTCTCGCCGAAGGGCATGGCGGGCCGGCCGCCCTCGCAGAGCTGATCGTACCAGCGCTTCGCCTCCGCCTTGTCTGTGGTGTGCAGCGTGACGTCGAAGCCGTTCTTGGGCTTTTCGATATTCGGCGCCCAGGCGGCATCCATGTCCGCTCCCATCAGCGCCTGATCGCCGACCTCCAGCCAGCAATGCATCAGCCAGTCCTTGTATTTCGGATCACTGATCGGCATGCCGGGCGGTCCCTCGCCATAGGGAAAGGCGGCGGTGATCCTGCCGCCCAGAACTCTGGCATAGAACTCGAATGCCTCCCGGCACTGTCCCTGAAAACTCAGGCTGGTCACGATCTTCATGGTCGGCTCCTCCTTCTCCTCGTTGCCCGCATGCTGCTGCATGGGGCGGGTCCGCCAATGAATTGATATCAACGTAAATGGTGCGGCAAGTCAACCCGCGGCTGGCCTGTCTCTCATTTGCCGCAACGCCGGCGATGCGACGGGCGGATGCGGCCTCCGCCAAAACGCCGATGCCGCCCGATGATCACCGGGCGGCACCGTATGTGGAGAGAAGCGTCCGTCAGCCGGCGGCGAAGGGCACGGTGACGAAGGTCTGTGCATCCTGGCGCTGGACGAGCAGGAGCACGGCCTTGCGACCGGCCTTGCCGGCCTGCGCGACGGCGGCCTTCGCTTCCCGGGCGGAATGGACGGACTTCTGGTTGACCGAGAGAATGACGTCGCCCGGCTGGAGGCCGGCATCGGCGGCCGGCTTGTCCGGGTTGACGCCTTCGACGATCGCGCCCGTCTCGCTTTCCGGCAGGCCGAGCGAATCGCGCACGTCCGGCGTCAGGTCGCCGAGCTGGACGCCGAGGGTCGGTACGCCCTGAGCGCCGGGAAGGCCGGGCTGGCTGTCGGTATCAGCGCTTGCCTGCTTGTCCGTATCGTCATTGTTGCCGACCGTGATCGACAGGTCCTTGTTGCCGCCGTCGCGCCAGACCGTCAGGCTTTCCTTCGCGCCGGGCGAAAGATCGGCCACCATGCGCGACAGTTCGTGCGGCGAGTTCACCGCCTTGCCGGCCAGCGCCGTAATGACGTCGCCCGACTTTATGCCGGCCTTGGCGGCGGGGGTGCCGTCATCGACCCGGGCCACGAGGGCGCCGACCGGCTTGGCAAGACCGATGGCATCGGCGATGTCGGAAGTCACGGGCTGGATCTGCACGCCGATGAAGCCATGCGCGATGGAGCCGTCCTTCATCAGCTTGGCCACGATGCCCTGAGCCTGATCGGAAGGAATGGCGAAGCCGACGCCGACGCTGCCGCCGTTCGGCGAATAGATCGCGGTGTTGATGCCGACCACCTTGCCGTCGAGGCCGACGAGCGGGCCGCCGGAATTGCCGTGATTGATCGGCGCGTCGATCTGGATGAAGTCGTCATAGGGCCCGCTGTGCAGGTCGCGGCCGCGGGCCGAGACGATGCCGGCCGTCACCGTCGTACCGATGCCGAAGGGGTTGCCGATGGCGAGGATCGGGTCGCCCGCCCGCAGCTTGTCGGAATCGCCCCAGCCGATGGTGGCGAGCGGCTTGCCGCTGTCGATCTTGATCACAGCAAGGTCGGACTTCGAATCCGTGCCGACGAGCTTGGCCGGCAGCTCCGTGCCGTCGTCGAGCGTCACCTTGATCGTGGTCGCCTTGTCGATGACGTGGTTGTTGGTGACGATATAGCCGTCGCTGGTCAGCACGAAGCCGGAGCCGAGCGCTGCGGCCCGTTCGGCCGGGCGCTGCTGCGGCAAGGGGATCTGGCGTTCGCCGAAGAAGTCGCGGAACTGCTGGTCGAAGGGTGAATCGCCGCCGAACGGCGAGGCGCCGTCCTGCGAGGACGTGTTCTCCACCTTCAGCGTTGTCATGATGGTGACGACGGCCGGCTTGTCGGCCGCCACGATCGGCGCGAAGGAGCCCTGGGTGAGGGCGGCATTGAAAGTTTCCGGCGGCGCTGCTGCATGGGCGGGCCTGGCGCCGGCAAGGCTGGAGGCCGCCACCGGCACCACCAGCAGGGCAACGCCGAGAAGCGCTGCGACACGATGCTTTTCAAGAATCCTGGTCATGGTCGTCTTCCTTTTGTCAGCGCCGCAATGCCCGTGGTGCCGGCATCTGGCGCGCGAAACCGACGGCAGCGAGGGCGGCCGGTTGCGTGTTCATGGGTTCGGGATTTTCAGAGGGGCGGAGCGCCAGCGTGACGCCCGGCCCGCTCCTTGACCGCGGCCGAGAGGGGCGGCGGCCGGCTATCCGGCGGGCCGAATGTCGCCCGCCGGCAGAAGGGTCAGCTCATCCGGACGATATCGCGGTCGAGTTTGTGGATATCCTGCTGCAGGTGCTGGTAGCTCGCCCGCGGGAGGCCGCCGCCGTGCATATCGGCAACCGTCATCGCGCGGCTGCGAATGGCACCGACCTCGCCTTCCAGCCGGCGATAGGCGCTGGCGGAAAGCCTGTGCATGGCTTCATCCTGGCGGATGGACTGCTGCGCGGAGCCGAGTTCGCCCAGCACCCGGTCGAGGCGGACATGGCGAACCATGAGGGGCATGCCGGGCCGGGTGTCGTTCATGCTCGGCGTTCCGGGATGATGACCCTCGTGGTGGGATGAAGGGTTTGCGGCAAGAGCGCCGCCGGCGGCGAGCGAAAGAACGAAGGTTGCGACTGTGATGGTTTTGAGTGTCGAGCGCATGATGCGTCTCCTGAATGGTGGGGAAAGACATGTCCTTCCCGCCGGCTGTCCGATGTCGTCGCGTCGTGGGTTCCATCTCCCACCGGCGGCATCCAGCCTGACATCATCTATAGGCCCGCCGGACCGCCAGGGTCATGTTACAATTAAATAAAGTTCCGATGGGCCGATTTGCCAAATTATTGCCCGGATCGGCGAGATCGCCTTGAGTGTCAGGTGATTTTTATTTTAATAAATCAGTAGCTTGAAAGAAATCGGCGAGACCGCGCAGTACCGCGCGATCCCGCCGAACATGACAGGGCTGTAATTTTCGCGGCAACGCCACCTATTTCGCGAGACGCTGCTTGAGGCCGGCGATGATGCGTTCGGCCAGCGCGTCGTAGTCTCCGTCGAAATGGTGGCCGCCGTCGATGCTGATCGATTCCACGCCGGAGGCCTTCAGCGTCGGGCAGGGATCGTCGTCCTCGTCCGCGCCGTAGATGCACTGCACGCGCTTGGGATCGATCTTGGCGATGTCCTTGACCGGATCCCCGCCCGCTCCTTCGCCGGCGACGCCGAGCCAGCCGGACACGGAAATCTCGTAATCCACCTGATGCGACAGCGCCATGAGCGTGAGCTGCGGCACGCGCGCCTTGTCTTCCGGCGAAAGCAGGTTGTAGGTGGCGGGCAGGATGTCGGCGCCGAAGGAATAGCCGATGAGCAGGACGTGCTCCACGTTCCACTCGTTGCGGAAGGCCTCGATGATGCGCGCCAGGTCGTCCGCCGTTTCCTGCGGCTTGCGCTCGGACCAGAAGTAGCGCAGCGAATCCACCCCGACGACCGGAATGCCGCGCTGCTGCAGCGCGCCCGCCACCTGCTTGTCGATATCGCGCCAGCCGCCGTCGCCGGAATAGACCACGGCCATCGTGTCATAGGCGGGCTTGGCCTTGAGGATGTCGAGCGGAAGGCCGAGCGGGGAATCCGTGTCGCCGGCCGCATCCATCCGGTCGGCGAGCGCCTGCGCCAGCGCATCCGCCGGCGCGCCGTCCGCATCGCGTATGTCGATATCGTCATGGGCGGCCTTGAGCGCCGCGACATGGTCGCGGCCGTCCTTCGGCGCCTTGTCGGTGAGAAGCACGGTGACGGCGGCGGGAAGCGGCCCATCGGTCAGGCCGTAGATCGTGCGGCCGTTCGCCTTGGTCTTGGATGCGGGCGTGCAGAGAACCTTGTCGAGCGGGATGCCGGCTTCGGGATCGACCACCACGGCCTCGTCGATGGTGGCCGCGGGGCTCTGCGCGATCATGGCGAGCGCCAGCGCACCGCCCTCGCCGATGCCCGCAAGGACAGGCGGGTTGTAGCTCGTCGCGCCGCCCGCGCGCTGCACCTGGTGGGCGAGCGATTCGACGTCGGAGATCATGTAGACGCAGTCGCCGTCGTCGGCCGCGAGGGTCTTCATATAGGCGGGGAAATCGATGCCGACGACGGCCGCGCCCTTCTCCACAAGGGCGGCCGCCTGCTTCTCCTCGTCGTCGCCCCACCCGGCGGCGCCGGAAATCAGGAAGACGCTCGCGTCCGGTGCGCCATCCGGCATGAAGATGTGGCCGGGCGGGATCATGCCGGTCGTGAACGTGCGGGGTGCATCCTGCGCCGCAGCAGCCAGCGGCAGGAGGCTGGCGATGAGGCCGGCCGCTGCAAGAGAATGAAGTAGGCTCATTTGGCAATCACTCCTTTGACGCCGCCGCCGATGAGGAAGGTCACGTCCATCAGCGCCAAGGCCGCCCCCGTGCCGTTCGTCACCGCAAGATAGCGCGGTTCCCAGCGGGGATGGAACTTGGATTTGAAGGCGCGCAGGCCCTTGAAATTGTAGAAGCGCTCGCCGTGCTCGAAGAGCGTGCCGCCGACCCGGTCCCAGACGGGAGCGGCCTCGCGCCGCGCCATGCCGGAAAGCGGCGCCATGCCGAGGTTGAACTGCCGGTAGCCTTCGCCGCGCAGATATTCGAGGATACTGGCGAAAAGGAAATCCATCGTGCCCTTGGGCGCGTCGGGCGCAAAGCGCATGAGGTCGACGGTCGCTTCCGCCCTGGTGTCCGTCACCATCAGCGTGGCGAAGGCGACGATGCGATCCTCGATCCGCACGACGGCGACCGGCTGGGAAAGCACATAGCCTTCCTCGAAGGCGCCGAGGGAGAAGGTCTTCTCCTTGGCATTGTGGTGGGCGAGCCAGCTGTCGGAGACCGCCCGCAGCTCCGGCAGGATGGCGGCGACCTCGTCGGGCCGGGCGACGGAGAAGGCGAGCCCGTCGCGCGCGCCGCGGCTGTAGGACTGCCGAAGGTTGGCGAAACGGCTTCCCTTCATCTCGAAACTGGCAAGATCAATGATCGCAAGCTCGCCGAGCTTGAAGGCCCTGAGCCCCACATCGGCACAGGCTGCAAGCAGCGCGGGGGAAATCTGGTAGAAGGCAGCCCGCCCGCCTCCGGCCCGCGCCGCGCCGACGAACTGCCAGACCAGTTCGGCGAATTCGTCCTCGACCCCGACGGGGTCGGCGAACGCGATCCACGAGCGGCCATGGATGCCGTACATGATGAAGGACCGGCCGGACGCGGAAAACAGCAGCCGCTTGTCGCCGGTGCGCACGAGATTGGCGTCGGCCATGTCCTGCGCCATCGTGATCGCGACCGCCTGTTCCAGCTCGGCGGCAGTGGCACCTTCCGTGCGGAAATGCGCCGGCCGCAGCAGGCTGAACAGGGCCAGCGCCGAGGCGGCGATGGCAAGGGCGAGGAGGGCGCGCAGGCCGCGCGGCGCTTCCTCGGAAAATTCGAACTGCCACCAGAGCTCGTGCGCATATTCCGTATCGCGGTAGACGAAGAGCAGGATGACGAAGGCGGTGGCGAGGATGACGCCGATCGCGGCCAGCCAGGACGGGCCGAGCGCCTGGCGTAGCAGCGAACTGTGCCGGTCGAAGGCGCGGGCATTGGCGATGAGCGCGACGATGAAAAGCGCAAGCAGCCCCGCCTCCACGACGGCGATGCCCTTGAGGAAGGCGAAGGCGAAGGCGACGCATGCGCCGCCGAGCGCCACCAGCCACGCCCCGTCCAGCCGCTGGCCGAGGCCGCGGGCGGCGACGATCAGCAGCAGGCCGAGCAGGCTCGACAGGAAATGCGCCCCTTCGACGATCGGAAGCGGCAGGTAGTTGGAGAGGAAATCGAGATTGGAATCGGGCGTCGGTACGACGCTCGAGAAGATCAGCATGGTGCCGAGCACCAGCGACAGGGTGGCGATCAGCGTGGGGGCGAGCTTGCCTGCGAGCTGTGCCGCTTCCGCGACGCCCGGCCTCAGCACGAAATGCCGCGTCTCGGTGATCAGCAGCAGGACGGTGGCGAGCAGCAGCGGCAGGATATAGTAGATCAGCCGGTAGAGCACGAGGCTGCCGAGGAGCTGGTCGATGCCGATCGCGTTGGAAAGGCCCGCCATGATGACGGCCTCGAACACGCCGAGGCCGGCCGGGACATGGCTGAGCACGCCGAAGCCGATGGCCACCGCATAGACCGCAAGGAAGGTCGGCCAGCCGACATGGGTATCCGGCAGGAGGACATAAAGCACGGATGCGGCGGCGGCGATGTCGAGCGCCGAAACGAGGAACTGCCGCGATGTCGTGCGGCTGTCCGGCAGGCGCAGGGTCAGGCCCTTGAAGGAAAGGACGTGGCCGTTGCGGCCGATATAGAACACCGTGACGAGCGCAACGAGGATGACGACGGAAATGGCGCGCAGCCAGAGCGCGTCGATGCCGAGGATACCGGCGACGCGCGGGGCGACGGCAAGGGTCGCGAGCGCGCTGACCGAAAGAAGGCCGAGGCCGAAGGACAGCGTGACGAAGGCGATGATGCGTGCGATGTCGCCCGGCAGGAGGCCGAGGCGGGAATAGGCGCGGAAGCGAATCGCGCCGCCGCTGAGCGGCCCGAAGCCCACCGTGTTGCCGACGGCATAGGCCATGAAGGCCGTTACGGCGATGGCGGGAAACGGCTTCCTGCGGCCGATGTAATCCAGCGCGTTGGAATCGTAGAAGATCAGCGCGAGGAAGCTGAGTCCGGTGAAGAGCGCCGCAAGCGCGATGGCGCTCCACGACGTCGCGGAAAGCGCCGCCAGAACCTCGTCGTAACGCACCTCGGCCGTCAGCCGGTAGACCCCGACCGCCACCAGCGCGAAGACCAGGAGGCTCGCCAGGCCGAGAATGTAGAGCCTGTATGTCAGAAACGACCGGACGAGCCAGGATGCCCGATCCTCGGTGATCACGCTATTTTCGTCTGACATGAATGCGACCCGTGCTGCAGCAACGGGCGCATGTTATCCGCAGATGTGGCAAATATCGGACATATTTTGCGGAACGCAAAAGAAGAGTGTGTACCGCCTTCCGGCGACGCGAGCGTGCGTCGCCGGAGCCTGCGATTTCAGGCCCGAAACGGGTGGTCAGTAGGTGGTTCGCCCGCCGGAAAGGTCGAAGGTCGCGGCGGTGGTGAAGCTGTTTTCCTTGGAAAGCAGCCAGGCGACCATGGAGGCAGCCTCGTCGACCTCGAGGAAGCGGCCGCGCGGGATGCGCGAGCGCATATATTCGATGAATTCGGGGGTGAGCTGCTCGAGGATGCGCGTCTGCGCGGTCGCCGGGGTGATGCAGTTTACGGCGATGTCGTAGCCGGCGAGTTCCTTGCCGAGCGACTTGGTGAGCCCCATGACCGCGGCCTTGGAGGCCGAATAGGCGGCCGCGTTCGGGTTGCCCTCCTTGCCGGCGACGGAGGCGATGTTGACGATGCGGCCGTAGTTGCGCTCCTTCATGCCGGGCACGAGGGCGCGGTTGACGTAGAAGGTGCCGTTGACGTTGATGTCGATGATCTTCTTCCACATGGCGATGTCGTAGGTGTCGAGCGGCGCGGCGGCGCCGGCAATCCCCGCCGAATTGACGAGCAGCGAGGCGGGAGCGGCAATCTCTTCGGTCCGCCGCCGGGCCGCGTCGATCTGCTCCCAATCGGAAATGTCGACGACGGCGGTCGTTGCCGCGCCGCCGAGCGTCTCGCGCGCCGAGGCCAGCAGGCTTTCGTCGATATCCCAGAGCGTGACGGTGGCGCCGGAGGCGACGATGCGCTTGGCCATGGCGAAGCCGAGCCCCTGCGCCCCGCCCGTCACCACTGCGTGCTGGCCTGAAAGATCGATCTGGTTCATGGCTTCCTCCGGTTGCATTCTCTCCTCCGGCGCGGTGCGCCGCTTGATCCGGTCTATTATATTAGTGTAACAATCGCAACAAGGGTGGCGGCGATTTTCGCGCCGCCGCAGGAGGAGATTTGCATGCGGGCAAGCGAGACGAGGACGGTCGGGCGCACGGGACTGACGGTGACGGCCCTCGGCATGGGCACGGCGGCGATGGGCGGGCTTTACGCGCCGGTTTCTGCGGAGGCGTCGCTGGAGGCTCTCGAAGCGGCCTGGCAGGCGGGCATCCGCTATTTCGACAGCGCCCCGATGTATGGCCTCGGCCGGTCGGAGCACCTGCTCGGCCATTTCCTGCGCGAGAAGGCGGGTCCTGATGTTTCCTTCACGGTCAGCACGAAGGTCGGCCGGCTGATGGCGCGCGAGCGGCCGGGACGCGACCTGCCGCCGGCACCGCCGAGGAACGCGCTCGATTCGGGCTGGCACAACGGCCTGCCGTTCCGCGAGGTCTTCGACTATTCCTATGACGCCATCATGCGCAGCTTCGACGACAGCGGCCAGCGCACCGGCCTCGAACGGCTCGATCTGCTTTTCGTACACGACATCGGCAGCGTCACCCATGGGGATGCGCAGGCGGGCCACTGGGCGGCGCTGACGACGGGCGGTGGTTTCCGCGCGCTGGAGGAGTTGAAGGCGGCGGGACTTATCGGCGGCTTCGGCCTCGGGGTGAACGAGGCGGCCATCGTGCTCGATGCGATGAACGAAACCGCCCTCGACTGCACGCTGCTCGCCGGCCGCCATACGCTTCTGGAGCAGAATGCGCTCGACCTTTTGGAGAAGGCCCGGCAGGCGGGCATGGGCATCATGATCGGCGGCGTGTTCAATTCCGGCATCCTCGCCGCCGGCCCCGGCGGCCACCGCAGGTTCAATTATCAGGACGTGCCCGAGGCGGTCGCACGGCGGGTGGACGCGCTGACGGCGGCCTGCGCGCGCTTCGGCGTGCCGCTTTCGGCGGCGGCCATCCAGTACCCGCTGCGCCATCCCGCCGTGACCGCGGTGCTGATCGGCCCGCGCGATGCCGGGCAGGTCCGGCAGAATGTTGAATGGTTCGAGCAGGATGTGCCGGCGGAGCTCTGGCAGACGCTGGAGCGGGAAGGGCTTGCCGCCTGAAGGCCGCGGCCCCGTCGCGGGGCCGCGGCGATCCTACATCGTCGCGCCGATGTTCCAGGGCACGAATTCGAGATCGCCATAGCCGAGTTCTTCGGATCGCGTGCGTTCGCCGGAGGCGGTCCGGAGGATGAGGTCGAAGATCTGCCGTCCCTTTTCCTCCAGCGAAACGCCGTTCAGGACGTCGCCGCAGTCGATGTCCATGTCCTCCCGCATCTGCTCGTAGATGTAGGAATTGGAGGCGAGCTTGATGGAGGGCGTCGGCTTGCAGCCGAAGGCGGAGCCCCGGCCGGTGGTGAAACAGAGGATATTGGCGCCGCCCGCGACCTGCCCGGTCGCCGACACCGGATCGTAGCCGGGCGTATCCATGAAGACGAGGCCCTTCGCATCGACCGTGTCGGCATATTCGAAGACGGCGCGCAGGTTCGTCGAGCCGCCCTTCGCCGCTGCGCCGAGCGATTTTTCCAGGATCGTCGTGAGGCCGCCGAGCTTGTTGCCGGGTGAGGGGTTGTTGTTCATCTCCATGTTGTGGCGGGCGGTGTAGTCCTCCCACCAGCGGATCCGCTCGACGAGCTTCTCGCCGACGGCGCGGCTTTCCGCGCGGCGGGTGAGAAGATGTTCGGCGCCGTAGATTTCCGGCGTCTCCGACAGGATGGCCGTGCCGCCCTGCTCGACGAGGAGGTCGACGGCCGCGCCGAGCGCCGGATTGGCGGTGATGCCGGAATAGCCATCGGAACCGCCGCACTGGAGGGCGAGCATCAGCTCGGAAGCCGGCGCGGGCGTGCGTTTGTGGGCATTCACCACCGGCAGCATCTCCTGGATCGCCCGGACGCCGGCTTCCACCGTCTTGCGCGTGCCGCCCGTCTCCTGGATGGTCAGGGTGCGGAAGGTGATATTCTCCTCGACGCCATAGGTCTTCATCCAGCGGGGAATCTGGAAGACCTCGCAGCCGAGGCCGACCATCAGCACGCCGCCGACATTGGGATTGGTGGCAAAGCCCCATTGCGTCTTCTTGAGCAGGTCATGCGCCTCGCCGTTGACGTCGAGGCCGCATCCCGTGCCGTGCACTAGCGAGATGACCCCGTCGACATTCGGATAGTCCTTGAGGATGCCGGACTTGTTGATCTCCTCCGCGATGAAGCGGGCGGCGCTCGCCGAACAGTTTACCGATGTCAACACGGCGACGTAATTGCGCGTGCCGACCTTTCCATCGGCGCGGCGATAGCCGAGGAACGTCGCGCGCTCCGCCGCCGGCAACACGTTGGTCTCCTTCAGCCCCTCGCCGAACATGTAGTTCCGCTCGAAGGTGTGGATGTAGACATTGTGCTCGTGCACCCAGTCGCCTGGCGCGATGGGCTCGCGGGCAAAGCCGATGACCTGGCCGTACTTGACGATCGGCTGGTCCTTGCCGATCGCCGTCATCGCCATCTTGTGGCCGCGCGGGATGCGCGCGGTCGCGGCGACCGCGCCCGCAAGGTCGCCCGGATTGAAGGGATCGGTCACGAGGACGATGTTGTCGGCGGCGGAAAGCTGGATGAAACGGGCCATGGCATGCTCGGGCGGGTTCGCGCTGGGGCGTTCCGCGGAAGGTTGTGATATTTGAATACTAATATAACAGTAGTCGCGCGGTCAAGCGCGCCCGCGCCGTCATCGCGCGGGCATGGGTTGCCATGCATTTTGGAAGGGCTGCCGGCGTGGCCGCCGGTCAGGCGTACCGGTCAATCGTGATGGAAGACTTCCGCCATCTGCGCCCACCATTCGCCGTCCTTGCGGGTGGCGAGAGGCTGCTGCAGCGGATCGCAGATCTCCCACCATTTCTGCATGGCGGGCGAGCGGGCCATTTCGGCGGCGTCGGCCGCAAAATCGCTGCCGTGATATTCCCAATAGGCGAAGAGCAGGTTTTCCGGCTCGCGCAGGAAGATCGAGTAATTGCGGATATTGGCCGCGCTGATGACCGCGAGCACATCCGGCCAGACGGCCGCGTGCAGCGCCTTGTATTCGTCGATCACCTCGGGTTTCAGCCCGATGCAAAGGCCCATTCGCTGCATGTCAGTCTCCGTGGGATGGGGGTGGTCGCTCAGCCGAAGGCATTGTTGGCGACGGCGACTTCCAGCGTGTTGCGGAGCGAGGTGTTGAGGTGCTCGCGCATGGCGGTCGCCGCCGCCTCGCTGTCGTGGCGCTGCAGCGCCTTGAGGATCGCCTGGTGCTGCTGGATCGTCTGCTCGCCATAGCCCGGCTTGGGAATGGCGAGATAGCGGCCGCGGTCCATCTGCGCCTTGGATATGTCGACCGCCCGCCAGAGCATGTGGAAGCCGTTCACCTCGGCGATGGTGCGGTGGAAGGCGTCATCGAGCTGGATGGCGTCGCTGTAGCGGCCGCGGGCGATCGCCGTGCGATGCGCGGCGATATTGTCTTCCAGCGCCTCGGCCTGCGCCTGCGTCAGCTTTTCGGCGGCCCGCCGCGCGCTTTCCATCTCCAGCGCGTTGCGGATGACATAGGCCTCCTCGATGTCGCGGATGCTGATGCGCGCGACGAAGGTGCCCGTCTGGGCGAAGACGTTGACGAGGCCCTCGTCGCTGATGCGCTTGACGGCCTCGCGCACCGGCGTGCGGGAGACGCCGAGCGTCTGGGCGATGGCCATCTCGTTGATCGCCTCGCCCGGCTTCATCTGGCCGCTGACGATCAGGCCGCGGACCTTGTGATAAATCTGGTCGCGCAGCGGAAGGGATCGGTTGAGGTTGGATGCGTCGATGTCCATGGGCCGCCGTAATTTATAAAAGCCTGTTGAACCAAAGCACCTGGAATAACAGGATGTCAATGAATGGGTGTCAGCGTCCGGTGGACGTATCCTGCGGTCTGATTTATTCCTGTCCCGGACGTGCCTGCGCGAGAATCCGCATTGCGGATGTCGGCCGTATAATACTAGTGTTACGCATAAAAGCCAATATGGATGCCCGAGGCAACCGGGTACGGGAGGAAGCGGGATGATCGTCGATGCGCATCACCACCTGTGGCAGGTCGGCCGCGGGGATTATCACTGGATGTCGCCGGACATGCCGGTGCTGGCGCGCGACTATCTTGCCGACGACCTGCGTCCCGTTCTCCGGCGGGCCGGCGTCGACCGCACCGTCGTCGTCCAAGCGGCGCAGACGGAGGCGGAGACCGATTTCTTGCTTTCGCTCGCGGCGGAAACGGATTTCATCGCCGGCGTCGTTGGCTGGCTGGATTTCGAGGATGCGGCCTTTCCCGCCAAGCTCGAAGCGCTGATGCGCCGGCCGAAATTCGTCGGGTTGCGGCCGATGCTGCAGGACCATGCGGACGACGGCTACGTCCTGCGCCCGGCCGTGCTCGACAATATCCGCCATCTCGCCGCGGCGGGCGCCGCCTTCGACATTCTCACCTTTCCGCGCCACCTGCCCGTCATCCTGCGCATGCTCGATGCCGTGCCGGACGTGCGGGCAGTCGTCGACCATCTGTCGAAGCCGCCGGTGGCGAGCGGCTGGCTGGAGGGCTGGGCGGAGGACATGGCCCGGATCGCCGCCCATCCGGGCCTTCATTGCAAGGTTTCCGGGCTCGTTACCGAGGCCAATCATGAAGGCTGGGCGCCGGGCGATCTGACGCCCTATGTCCGGCATGTCTTCGATGTCTTCGGCGCCGACAGGCTGATGTTCGGCAGCGACTGGCCGGTCTGCCTGCTCGCCGCCTCCTATGCGGAAGTCCTGAACGCCGCCCGCAGCATTCTCGATCCCCTGCTCGACGCGGACGGCATGGCCCAAGTGTTCGGCGGCAATGCCGTGAGCTTCTACCGCCTCTGAGCCGCCCCGGCGCTGCCGCGCGCTCGACCCGAACCGTGGTTCCATGGATATGCGGAACGACGCTTGCGAGGTCTGTTATATTAGTGTAATAGGACAACGCCGGTAAGAGGAGAGACATCGACAGCGATGCGCGCCGGCAAGGGGAGAGAGGAATGCCTTCGGCCGCGAGCGCACTGCACATGAGGGGGATCGGCAAGGTCTTTCCCGGTGTGAAGGCCCTGTCCGGCGTGGACCTCGCCGTCCGCTTCGGCACGGTGCATGCCATCGTCGGCGAGAACGGCGCCGGCAAGTCGACCCTGATGAAGATCCTCAGCGGCGCCTACGCCCCGACGACCGGCACCATCGAGGTCGCCGGCACGGAGGTGCGCATGAAGCGCCCGGCCGACGCCCAGAAGCTCGGCATCCGCATGGTGCACCAGGAACTGAACCTCGTTCCCGACCTCACGGTCGCCGAGAACATCTTCCTCGGCCGCATGCCGAAGCGGCTCGGCTTCTTCGACCGCGGCGGCATGGTGCGCCGTGCCGCTGCCATCCTCGCGGAGCTCGGCGCCGCTATCGATCCGCAGCAGCGCCTCGGCGACCTGTCGATCAGCCAGCAGCAGCTCGTGGAGATCGCCAAGGCCTATGCCGCCGAGCCGCGCATCATCGTGCTCGACGAGCCGACCTCCAGCCTCAGCGAGCACGAGACGGTGGCGCTCTTCCGCATCCTGCGCAAGATGCGCGATGCCGGCATCGCCATCATCTATATCAGCCACCGCCTCAAGGAAGTGCTGGACATTGCCGACGAGGTGACGGTGCTGCGCGACGGCGCGATGATCGAGACGCGGCCCGCCAGCGGCATCACCGCCGCCGAGATGATCCGCCTCATGGTCGGCCGCGAGGTGAGCAACGTCTTCCCGAAGACTCCATCCACCATCGGCAGGGAAGTGCTCCGGGTGCGCGGCATCGGAGACGGCGAGCGTTTCCACGCCATCAGCTTCGACGTGCGCGCCGGCGAGATTCTCGGCCTCACCGGCCTCGTCGGCGCCGGCCGCACGGAGGTCGCCCGCGCCATCTTCGGCCTTGCGCCGCTGACATCTGGCACGGTCGAGATCGACGGCGCGCCGGTGACGATCGGCTCGCCCGCGGCCGCCGCCCGCGCCGGCATCGCCTATGTGCCCGAGGACCGCAAGGGCGACGGCATCATGCCCGCCATGACGGTGCGCGAGAATATCAGCCTGCCGGTGCTGCGCCGGCTCGCCAACCGTTTCGGCCGCGTGCGGCGCGGCGCCGAGCGCGAGCTTGCCGGCACCTATGTGCGCAAGTTCTCCATCGTGCCGCCGGATGGCGAGCGGCGCATCGGCCTGCTCTCCGGCGGCAACCAGCAGAAGGCGGTGATCAGCCGCTGGCTCGCCACCGACCCGAAGGTGCTGATCCTCGACGAGCCGACGCGCGGCGTCGATGTCGGCGCCAAGGCGGAAATCCACGGCATCATCGGCCAGCTCGTCGCCAACGGCATGGCCGTGGTGATGATCTCCTCCGAGCTACCGGAAATCATGGGCGTGTGCGACCGCGTGGTCGTCATGCGCGACGGGCGCGCCTCCGTGCCGCTCGCCCGCGAGGGCCTGACGGAGGAGCGCATCATGGCGCTCGCCACGGGCGAGGAAAGTGCAGAAGGGGAGGCCGCATGACGGACATCGCCGCCATGGGACAGACAACGAAGGACGCCGCACGCTTCAGCCAGGGCAGCCGCATGGTCGGCATGCTCTCGCGCGCGGGCCTCACGCTCGCCATCCTCGCCGTCATCCTCTACGGCTCGCTCGCCAATCCGGTCTTCTTCACGGCCGGCAATTTCGTGAACGTGCTGATGTCCATGTCCATCGTCGGCATCGTCGTCGTCGGCATGACCTTCGTGCTGGTGGTCGGCGGCATGGCGGATCTCTCGGTGCCGGCGACCATTGCCTGCGGCGCGATCCTGTCGCTCGCCCTCCAGTCCTATATCGGCCCGGTTCCGGCCTTTGCCGTCGCGGTGCTGCTGGCGGGGCTCACCGGCCTCGTCAACGGCGTGCTCGTCGGCTATGTCGGCATCAATCCCATCATCGCCACGCTCGGCATGGGCACCATCGTGCTCGGCATCGTGCAGGCCGCCGTCGGCGGCGTCATCGTCTACGGCACGGATCCGAGCTCGGCGGATTTCGTCAAGAGCCGCATTCTCGGCGTGCCGATGATCGCCGTCATCTTCATCGCCATCGCAATCCTCGGCAATTTCGTGCTGTCGCGCACCTTCTGGGGCCGCTGGACCATCGCGACGGGCGGCAATTACAGCGCCGCGCAAGCGAGCGCCGTGCCGGTGCGGGCCGTCCGGGCCGGCGCCTTCGTCATCACCGGCTTCGCCGCGGGCTTCAGCGGCGGCCTGCTCGGCCTGACGCTGCAGAGCGCCCGCCCGCTCGTCGGCCAGGGCTACGAGTTCAGCGCCATCACGGCGGTCGTCGTCGGCGGGGTGTCGATCATGGGCGGCTTCGGCTCCATTCCGCGCGCCATGGCCGGCCTCGTCTTCGTGCAGCTTCTTACCAATGTCATGGTCCTTCAGGGCGTGCGCACGCCGATCCAGGGCTTCGTCCTCGGCCTCCTGATCGCCGGCGCCGTCGCGCTCGACATTGCGCTGCGCAAGCGGGGTGTCGCCTGATGTCCGCCTTCGTTTCCACGCTCCTGCGCTACCGCGTCGCCGTCATCCTCTGTCTGACGCTCGCCGCCGCCACGCTCATCGTTCCGGGCTTTGCCAGCCTCACGACGCTCAGCCTCGGCCTCGACCGCGGCTCGACCATCGGCCTCATCGCCATCGGCCTGACAGTGCTCCTCATCGCCGGCCAGATCGACCTTTCCGTCGGCTCGGTTTTCGCCGTTTCCGGCATCGTCGGGATCATGCTCCAGCCGGCGCTCGGCATGGGATGGGCGGCGCTCGCGGGCGTTCTGGCGGGCACCGCCGCCGGCGTGGTCAACGGCTTCCTCGTCGTGGCGCTGCGCATCAATTCGCTGGTGGCGACACTCGCCACCATGCTGGTCTTCCGCTCGGTCGCGCACTGGATGACGGCAAGCCAGCCGATCCCCGGCAACGACATCATGTTCTCGATCACGCTCAGCGAGATCTATCTCGAAGTCTTCACCGTCCGTAGCGGCCTGTTCCTGGTCTCGATCCTTGCCCTCCACGTCTGGCTGACGCGCACCGTCGCCGGCCGCAACCTCTTCGCCGTCGGCTCCAATGCGCTTTCGGCAGAGGCAAGCGGTATCTCGGCGGGGCGCATCATGTTCCTGTCCTTCGTCTTCGCAAGCACCCTTGCCGGCGTCGCGGGCGTCCTGCAGAGCCTTGTCACCAATACGGGTTCGCCGGTCTACGGCTCCGAGCTCACCGTTGCGGTCATCGCCGCCGTCGTCGTCGGCGGCACGCGGCTGGAGGGCGGGCGCGGCTCAGCGCTCGGTACGCTCGGCGGCGTCCTCACCATCGCCGCGCTGACGACGGCGATGGAGTTTCAATCGGTCCCCGCCTACATGCAGCAGGTCGCCTCCGGGCTGATCCTCATCCTGCTCGTCGTCCTCGATCGAACCGTTCGCACCGGCCGGCGCAAGCCTGCCGCGGCCCCCGCCCATGCCTGAGAATTTTCCAATCGATGAAGGAGGAAAACATGATTGGTAAGACTGCACGCTTGCCCGCCGCCGTGGCGGCCATACTGCTCGCCTCGACGGCCTTCGCCAGCGCCAAGACGGTCTGTTACGTCACGGCCGCCGATTCCCACGCCTATGCGACGCCGGCCAATGTCGCGCTCAACGACCGCGCCAAGGAGCTCGGCATCGAGATCCTGAGCCTCAGCCAGAACTTCGACGTGCAGACCGGCACCGAGCAGGTCAGCACCTGCATCGCCCGCAAGGCCGACGGCATCATTCTCTGGCCGCTCGACCCGCAGGCCTATATCCCCGCGCTTGCCCGCGCCAAGCAGGCGAACATTCCGGCGATCCTCATCAACTCGCCGATGGCCGAGCAGGCGAACGACTTCATCAAGTCCTTCACCGGCCCGGACGTCTACGAGGAGGGCAAGCTTGCCGCCGATTCGCTGAGCGAGGCGATGAAGGGGGAGGGCGCCGTCGTCGTCATCGCCGGTCAGGCCGGCAACGGCACGACCATCGGCCGCGTCGGCGGCTTCGTCGACCGCCTCAAGGAGATCGGCAGCAAGATCGAGGTGCTGGAGACCGTCAATGCCGACTTCGACCAGCAGAAGGCGCTCGTCGCCAGCCGCGACCTGATCACCCGCTTCGGCGACAAGATCACCGGCGTCTACGCAAACGACGACACCATGGCGCGCGGCTTCATCGACGCCTGGAAGGAAGCCAATTCCGGCAAGCCGACGCCGCCGATCGTCGGCATCAACGGCCAGCGCGACGCCTTCGATTCCATCCGCTCGGGCGAGATGTATTCGACCATCGTCCAGTCGCCGGTCGAAGACGGCAAGCTCGCCATCGAGACCATGGCGGAGATCCTCGACGGCAAGGAGGTCAAGGCCCGCCTGCCGATCCCGCTGACCGTCGTGACCAAGGCCAATGTCGAGACCGTCCAGCCGGCCTTCTGACGGCTGAAGGACCTTCACGAGCCGCAGGGCGCCGCGCGCGCCTTGCGGCTTTTCCGTGCCTGCAAGCCGGGCCGCGGGCCGAATATCAGACTGAAAGATATACGGACGCACTCAAGGAAATCAGGCTTTCCGCCGTCTCCCCTAGTCTGCCAGGGCTATCAACCCCGTCGAGGAGGACGGGACAGGGAGGAGTGGCCAATGAAAACGTACTTGCTGACGAGCGTGGCGCTCGGCGCCTTGCTCTTTGCAGGCTCGGCCGTCGCCGAGGACTTGAAGATCGGGGTTCTCGCGACGCTGGAGGGAACCTACACCGTCCTCGGCGAGGATGCCATGCGCGGCGTCGAGGTGGCGCTCAAGGAAATGCCGACCGTCGGCGGCAAGACGGTGACGACCGTCGTCGCCTCGACCGACACGACGCCGGAAAGCGCCGTGCGCGCGGCCCGCAAGCTGGTGGACCAGGACGGCGTGACCGTCATCGTCGGCCCGCTTTCCGGATCCGAAGGCATCGCGCTGCGCGACTTTGCCAAGCAGAACCCGAACGTCACGGTCGTCAACGGCCTTTCCGGCGCGCAGGAAGCCACGATGGTCGATCCGGCCGCGAATTTCTACCGCTTCAACATGGACGGCGCCCAGTGGGGCGCGGGTCTCGGCAAATATGTCTTCGAGACCAAGGGCTGGAAGAATGTCGCCTCGGTCGCGGAAGACTATTCCTTCGGCTACACCAACTTCATGGGCTTCGCCCTCGGTTTCTGCCAGGCTGGCGGCCAGATTTCGGAGCGCCAGTGGGTGCCGCTCGGCACCAAGGATTTCTCCTCGATCATCGCGGCGCTGCCCGATGACGTCGATGCCATCTATGTCGGCCTCGGCGGTGCCGATGCCGTCAACTTCCTGAACCAGTACCAGCAGGCCGGCGGCAGCGCGCATCTCATCGGCGGGACGATCATGGTGGATGGCACCGTGCTCAATGCCAAGGGCGATGCGAAGAAGGCGCTGATCGGCACGCCTTCCGGCGGTCCGCAGGCGGACGATTCCACCGATCCGAACTGGACGAAGTTCGTGAAGGCCTATCAGGATGCCTTCCCGGCCGACAAGCGCTTCCCGTCGCCCTCGCTGTTCGCGACGGGCTACTACAATTCCACCATCGCGACGCTGAAGGCGCTCGATCAGGTCAAGGGCGACATTTCCGGCGATCAGGCGGCCTTCCGCGATGCGCTCGCCAAGATGGAACTGGATGCGCCGAACGGCCACTTCAAGCTCGACGCCAATCGCCAGGCGATCGGCACGAACTTCATCAGCGAGGTCACGGAAGGGCCGGACGGCAACCTGATGAACAAACTGGTCATGACCGTGCCAGACGTGAACCAGACGCTCGGGCTTTCGGAAGAATCCTTCAAGAAGATCGGCCTGCCTTCGCGCGACACGCCGGAGTGCAAGACGTCCTACTGATCGCTTTAAGGAAGGCCGGGTTCGCGCCCGGCCTTCCCGCAATCGGCGCCTCGAAGCGGAAGGGGAGGCTGGCTTGTCGCTGATCACTTACCTCAACCGGGTACACTTCGCCGACGACATTCTTGAGGAAGCGCTTGCCGTCGAAGCCCGCTCCCTTGCGATCCGCCGCCCCCTGATCGTCACCGACCGCGGCCTTGCCGCCAGCGGCCATCTCGACCGGCTGCTCGACGCCTTCGACACGCAAGCCGCACCGGCGATCTTCGCCGAAACGCCGGCGAACCCGACGGAGGCCGCATGCCGGGCTGCGGCCGCGGCCTATCGAAACCATGATTGCGACAGCCTGATCGGCTTCGGCGGCGGCTCCTCAATCGACCTTGCCAAGGCGGTTGCCCTGGCCGTCAGCCATGACGGGCCGCTCATCAGCTATGCGGCGGTGGAGGGCGGCGTCTCGCGCATCCAGAACATCCTGCCGCCGATCATCGCCATTCCGACCACCGCCGGGACCGGATCGGAAGTCGGCCGCGGCGCCCTCATCGTCTTCGACGACGGCCGAAAGCTCGGCCTCATCAGCCCCTACCTCATCCCGAAGGTGGCGATCTGCGATCCGACGCTGACGCTGACGCTTCCGCCGGAACTGACGGCGGCGACAGGCATGGATGCCATCACCCATTGCGTGGAGACCTATATCGCCACTGCCTATAATCCGCCCGCCGACGGCATCGCGCTCGACGGGCTGCGGCGCGCGGCGGCCAATATCGAGCGGGCAGTCGAGGAGGGGCGAGACCTTGATTCCCGCAGGGAGATGATGGCCGCGGCGCTCAACGGCGCGCTCGCCTTCCAGAAGGGGCTCGGCGGCGTCCATGCGATGAGCCACGCCCTCGGCGGGCTGAAACAGCCGAACCTGCACCACGGTACGCTCAACGCCGTGCTGCTGCCCCACGTGCTTGCGTTCAATGCACCGGCGGCGGGGCATCGCTATCCGGCGCTCCGCGAGGCGATCGGCGTTCCGGCCGGACGCGATCTCGCGGCGGCCTTTTCAAGGATCAGCGTCGGCCTCGGCCTGCCCTCGCGGCTCGGTGAAATGGGCCTCGACCGCAGCGCCCTGGAGCTTGCCGCAGCGCTTGCGGAGCGGGATCACACCAACGGAACGAACCCCCGGCGGGCGACCTCGCGGGACTATCTGGCGATGCTGACGGACGCTCTCTAGCGCGGCCGGTCCCGAAGAGCCGCCGAGAAAGGCTCGATTCCATACCTTTTAGTCTCATTTTCCGGCTTGTGCGGCTTGCAAAACCAGCATTCTCGCGGGTTTAATCGCTTCCGAGCCGGTCGCGTCCGACGACTTGTTCCGGGAGGAGACTGCATCGGGCGTTCATCCGGAACATCGCCGCAGACGCGATGGCCGACTGTCTGCTCATCGCATTCGGCCAGGCGGAAAACTGCCGGCCACACAGCTCTTGGAAGCCCCGGCTCTCGCAGAAAACAACTGCGGGGGGAGGAGATGAGTACTGCTCTAGCCGTCTATCACGGCCCGTTCGGCCGTGCGGCGCTGTATAATATCAATCGCCCCATGGCGACGCATGCGCATCGGGAAGGCCATCTCACGTTTCACGTCCAGGGCACGCCGTCCGTCGTGACGGCGTCCGGCCTCGAATGTCGTATCGACGCGGGCACCGGCGGAACGGTCAATCCCTGGCAGCCGCACAGCTTCAATCCGGGCGATCCGGAACACGGCACGCTGTTCCTCGTGCTCTATATCAAGCCGCTCTGGTTTCTCGAGGTCGGCCGCACGGCGCAGGGTGCGCTGCGTTTCGGGCGCGACCGCATCGCCATCACGCCGCAGATCCACCGGCTGGTGAAGCTGGTCTCGGCGCTGCTGCTCGAGGACGTCCATTCCGATCTCTTCGACGGCTATCTCTATGAGCTGACGCGCCTTTGCTACGACCAGACCTGGCAATGGTCGCCGGACGTCTCGCCGCTGGAAGGCGAGACCGTCGTGCCCGTCCAGCAGCAATGGTCCGGCATCCGCGATTTCCGGGTGCGCAACTCCATGCGGCTGATGAGCGAGCGGCTGAGCGACGAGGTCGTGCTCGATACGATCGCCCGCGATGCCGGGCTTTCCCGTCCGCATTTCTACAAGCTCTTCCGCGAGAATGCCGGCATCACGCCCAATGTCTATCTCAACACGCTGAAGATGGAGACGGCGATCGACAGCCTGACACTCACCCAGAAGCCGATCACCACCATCGGCCTCGACCTCGGCTTCGCCTCGCAGGCGAGCTTCACCCGCTTCTTCACCGCCAATGTCGGCATCCCTCCGACGGACTACCGGCGCGCCGCCTTCGTCGGTCAGTGAAGATCGCGCGGAGCGGCGCGTTTTAGCCGATCATCCGCGATGGGAGCATACTCAAAGGTACGTGGTTTCGCGCACGCTCCGGCTAGTCTCGTGACATCAACGACGTCATGAAGCATGGGAGGATGCCGCTTGACTGCTCGGTTTGGCTGCATTCAGCGATGGCCGTTCGCCGCGCCCCCTGCCGGGGGGCGGAGATGATCGCCTATTACAATCGCCATCCGGTCTGGTCGCTCGTCGTCTTCCTCGTCGCCGCCTTCTTCGTCTGGGCTATCTTCGCCGCCTGGCCGCCGGGGCTGGAGGCCGTGCTCGGCAAAAAGAAGGTCTTCCTCAACGCCATCTTCAACGGCATAACGCTGGGCGGGCTCTACTTCCTCGTCGCCAGCGGCTTCACGCTGATCTTCGGGCTGATGAAGAACGTCAATCTCGCCCATGGCTCGCTTTACATGCTGGGTGGCTATATCGGCTACGGCGTCGCGCTTGCCACCGGCTTCTGGCTCCTGTCCTTCGTCGTCGCCTTCGTCGTCGTCGCGCTCGTCGGCATCGTCCTGCAATACGCCGTCTTCCGCCGCATGGAGGGCGAGGACCTGCGCCAGACGCTGGTGACGATCGGCATCTCCATCGTCCTTGCCGACCTCATGCTGTGGATCATGGGCGGCAACACGTTCCAGATCCTGGCGCCGGAATGGCTGGGCGGGCCGGTGCGCCTGCCGCTGGTCACCGCCGTCAAGAGCTCGGGCGAGCCGGTCTACATGACCTATCCCATCGTGCGCCTCGTCATCTTCCTCGCCTCGGTGGTGATCGGCGTGCTGATGTGGCTGGCGCTCAACCGCACGCGCATCGGCATGCTGGTGCGCGCCGGCGTCGACGACCGCGACATGCTGTCGGCGACCGGTGTGCGCATCCAGCGCGTCTTCGTGCTGGTCTTCGCCTTCGGCGCGGGCCTTGCGGGCATGGCGGGCGTCGTCGGCGGCACGTTCCAGTCGGTCGCGCCGGGAGAGGATACGCGCTTTCTGCTCGCTTCCCTCGTGGTCGTCATCGTCGGCGGCATGGGCTCCATTCCGGGCGCTGCGCTCGGTGCGCTGATCATCGGCCTCGCCGAGCAGGTCGGCTCCGTCTACTTCCCCACCTATTCGGTGGTGCTGACCTTCCTGATCATGGTCGTCGTGCTGGCCTTCCGGCCGCAAGGCCTCTTCGGGAGGACCCGCTGATGTCGCCCATCGACCAGTTCGTCAGCCGCACCGATGCGGCAGGCCGTCCCCACCGGCAGCCGGCTTTGTCGGGGCCCGCCAACATTCCCTGGCGCTACTGGTGCGTCGGCTTCATCCTCGTCCTGATGCCGGTCGTCGCCAACAGCTTCGTGCTGTTCCAGATCTTCGGCTGGGCCTTCATCCTCGGCATGGTCGGGCTGTCGCTGATGTTCCTCGGCGGCTATGGCGGCATGGTCAGCCTGTCGCAGATGGCCGTCGCGGGGCTCGCCGCCTACATGGTGGCCGTGTTCGGCACGTCCGGCGTGCCGCAGGTGAGCCTCGGCTGGCCCTGGTGGCTGGCCGTGCCTGCCGCCCTCGTGATCGCCGTCGCCTTCGGCAGTATCGTCGGTGCGCTCGCCGTGCGGACGGAGGGCATCTACACGATCATGATCACGCTGGCGATCGCCACCGCCTTCTTCTACTTCGTCCGCCAGAACTACACGATCTTCAACGGCTTCAACGGTTTCAACCAGGTTCTGCCGCCGCAGCTCTTCGGCGTCGACTGGCGCCAGCCGGTGCCGATCTACTACCTGACGCTCGGCTTTGCGACGCTTGCCTATTTCCTCGTCGTCTATGTGTCGCGTGCGCCGTTCGGCCTTGCCCTGCAGGGCGTGCGGGACAATCCGCGCCGCATGGCCGCGCTCGGCTACAATGTCACCGCCCACCGCATCGCGGCCTATGCCTTCGCCAGCTTCATCGCCGCCGTCGCCGGCATCCTGCTCGTCTGGCTGAACGCCCAGGTCTCGCCCGGAACGGTGGCGATCGGCCCGGCGATCGATATCCTCGTCATCGCGGTCATCGGCGGCATGCGTCATCCGGTCGGGCCGTTCATCGGCGCGCTCATCTTCGTGACGATCCGCACCTTCGCGCTGGACATCCTCGTTTCCCTGGGCATTCCCGGCGAGCGCTTCCAGCTCCTCGTCGGGCTGACGTTCCTCGCCATCGTCTTCTGGTCGCCGGATGGCATTCTCGGCCTCTGGCCGCGCTTCCGCCAATGGCTGACCTCGGCGTCATCGCTGACGGGCGACAGGGGAGGCAAGCCCTGATGGCCGCCAGCGTCGCAGAACGTCTCTCCGCGGCCGGCACGGCCAATGCGCTGGAACTGCGCGGCGTCACCCGCATGTTCGGCGCGCTCGCCGCGCTCACCGACATATCCCTGACAGTGCGGCCGGGCGAGCGGCGCGCCGTGCTCGGCTCAAACGGCGCGGGCAAGACGACGCTCTTCAACTGCATCACCGGCGATTTCCTGCCGACGTCCGGCACGATCCGGCTCTTCGGCGAGGACGTGACGGGTTTTCCCGCCTACGAGCGTATCCGCCGGGGCCTGCGCCGCACCTACCAGATCTCTCTGCTCTTCACCGGCCTCAGCGTGATCGACAACATCTATCTCGCCTGTGCCGGCGTCTCGCGCGGCCGCTTCTCGATGATCCGCCCGCGCCGCAGCGATGCGCTGGTGCAATCGGCCGAGCAGCTCGCCGCCGCTGTCCACCTCTTCGATGTCCGGGAAACGAAGGTCGCCGAGCTCTCTTACGGCCAGCAGCGTCAGCTTGAAATCGCGCTGGCGCTTGCCGGCGCGCCGCGCTTCATCCTCTTCGACGAGCCGGCCGCCGGCCTCTCGCCGACCGAGCGGCAGGAACTGGTCGAGATACTGACCGGCCTGCCATCCCATATCGGCTATATCGTCATCGAGCACGACATGGACGTGGCGCTCCGCGTCAGCGAGAGCGTGACGATGATGCACAACGGCCGCATCTTCAAGGAGGGCCGGCCGAGCGAGATCGAGAGCGATCCGGAAGTGCAGGCCCTCTATCTCGGCGGGGGTCTCGGCCATGGCTGACCGCAACCGCACCGCCGCCCCGACGCTCGATATCCGGGGGCTCAACGTCTATTACGGTTCTTCCCACGCCCTGCAGGGCGTCGACCTGACGTTGCCGGGCGGCGTGCTATCGGTCGTCGGCCGCAACGGCATGGGCAAGACGACGCTCTGCAAGGCGATCATGGGCCTCGTGCCGTCCTCCGGCGGGTCCATCCGCTTCAACGGGCAGGAGCTGCGCGGCCGCAACCCCGCCGACATCGCCCGCCTCGGGATCGGCTACGTGCCGCAGGGCCGGCGGCTCTGGCGCTCGCTGACGGTCGACGAGCACCTGAAGCTGGTCGGCTCGAACAAGGGCGCCTGGACCGTCGAGCGCATCTATTCGACCTTCCCGCGCCTTGCCGAACGCAAGGGCAATGGTGGCGGCCAGCTTTCCGGCGGCGAGCAGCAGATGCTCGCCATCGCCCGCGCCCTGCTTCTCAATCCGAAGCTGCTCGTCATGGACGAGCCGACGGAGGGCCTTGCGCCGGTGATCGTCGCGCAGGTCGCCGAAATGCTGGTGCGCCTCGGCGAGGAAGGCGACATCGACGTGCTCGTCATCGAGCAGAATATCGGCGTTGCCACCCGCGTCGCGGAAAAGGTCGCGATCATGGTCAACGGCCGCATCAATCGCGTGGCGGATGCGGCACAGCTTGCCGGCGACCGGGATCTCCAGCAGCGCCTGCTCGGCGTCGGCCGCCACGGCCATGACGCCGAGCCCGACGAGAAGGGCGCGGTGTCGGAGGAAGCGGCGCCGCGCGCGCCCGCGAAGCAGCGCAAGCTCTACATGTCCAATCCGGTGACGCCGACGCGCTGGTCGCAGCCGGTGCCGGTGCGGGTTCTCGAACAGTCCGCCCGGCTCGTCAGCGACGGGCCGCTCGCGCCGGCGGACGCGGCGGAGCTGCGGCCACTGAGCCCTGCCGGCGAGCCGGTGGTGCTGGTGGCCGGCACGCTCGATACCAAGGGCGAGGAGCTGCGTTTCATCCGCGATCTCCTGAAGGCCGAGGGGCTGGCGGTGCGCCTTGCCGATCTTTCCACCTCCGGCCGTCATTCCGGCGCGGATATTCCCGCCCACCAGATCGCGGCCTTCCATCCGCGCGGCGCCAGCGGCGTCTTCACCGAGGATCGCGGTACCTCCGTCGCCGGCATGACGCTCGCCTTCGAGCGCTGGGTGAAGAGCCGGGGCGAGATCGTCGGCGTCATCAGCGCCGCCGGCTCCGGCGGAACGGCGATGGCGACGCCCGCCATGCGCGCGCTGCCGATCGGCATTCCCAAGGTGATGATCTCGACGGTCGCCTCGAGCGACGTGCGCAAATATGTCGGCGCATCCGATATCGTCATGATGCATTCGGTGGCGGATGTGCAGGGCCTGAACTCGATCACGCGGACGATCCTCGCCAACGGCGCCCATGCGCTGGCCGGAATGGTGAAGCCGCGCCTTGCCGCGCCCCGCAAGCCGGCGCCGGCCGAGGTACGGCCGGCGATCGGGCTCACCATGTTCGGCGTCACCACGCCGGCCGTCCAGCAGATCACGGCGCAGTTGAAGGACGACTACGATTGCCTCGTCTTCCATGCCACGGGCATCGGCGGGCAATCGATGGAAAGCCTCGTCGACAGCGGGCTGATCGCCGGCGTCCTCGACATCACGACGACGGAGATCTGCGACATGGTCGCCGGCGGCATCTTCCCGGCAGGCCCGGACCGCTTCGGCGCGATGATCCGCAGGCGCATGCCTTATATCGGCTCGGTCGGCGCGCTCGACATGGTCAATTTCGGCCCGCCCGAGACGGTGCCGGAAAAGTACCGCGGGCGGCTTTTCTACAAGCACAATCCGCAGGTCACGCTCATGCGCACCAGCGTCGCCGAGAATGTCGAGATGGCGCGCTTCATCGGCGCGCGGCTCAACGAGATGGAAGCACCGGTGCGCTTCTACCTGCCGGAGGGCGGCGTTTCCGCGCTCGACAGGCTGGGCCAGCCCTTCCACGACAAGGCGGCGGACGAGGCGCTGTTCCGCACGCTGGAGGAGACGGTGCGGCAGACGACGAACCGCCAGCTCATCCGCGTGCCCCACAATATCAACGACGCGGCCTTCGCCGACGAGATCGTGCGCGCCTTCCGCGCCCTTCACGGCACGAGCCGCCCGCGTGCCAGCCAGACGAGGAGATGACCATGGCCATCGCGCGCAGCGCCATCCTTGAGAAGTTCCGCGGCATGATCGACCGGGGCGAGCCGATCATCGGCGGCGGCGCAGGCACCGGCCTTTCGGCGAAATGCGAGGAGGCCGGGGGCATCGACCTCATCGTCATCTACAATTCCGGCCGCTACCGCATGGCCGGTCGCGGTTCGCTTGCCGGGCTTCTCGCCTATGGCGACGCCAACGGCATCGTTATGGACATGGCCTCCGAAGTCCTGCCGGTGGTGAGCCACACGCCCGTTCTTGCCGGCGTCAATGGCACGGATCCGTTCCGGCTGATGGACGTCTTCCTGCCGGAGCTGAAGCGCATCGGCTTTTCCGGCGTGCAGAACTTTCCGACGGTCGGGCTGATCGACGGCACGTTCCGCGCCAATCTGGAAGAAACGGGCATGTCCTACGGGCTGGAGGTCGACATGATCGCCAAGGCCCGCGGGCTCGACATGCTGACGACGCCCTATGTCTTCAACGAGGACGAGGCGGCAGCCATGGCGGCGGCGGGGGCCGACATCGTCGTCTGCCATATGGGGCTGACGACGGGCGGCTCCATCGGCGCGGAGACGGCGCTCAGGCTTTCCGAATGTCCGGCACTGGTCAACCGCTGGGCCGAGGCGGCGCTGAAGGTCAACAGCGACGTGATGATCCTCGTCCATGGCGGGCCGGTGGCAACGCCCGAGGACGCCGAATTCATCCTGAAGAACACGGACAATTGCCACGGCTTCTACGGCGCCTCCTCCATGGAGCGGCTGCCGGTCGAGGTGGCGCTTACCGAACAGACCCGCGCATTCAAGAAGATAAGGGGACGCTGAGCATGGTTTCGGCGCTGCGTTTCATGGGAGGACAGTCATGACTGGGCAAATGATCGGCCAGCTCATCCTTTGGCTCATTCTGGCGGTCATCGTCATCGCCATCGTCTATGTGGTGATGAACTGGCTCTACCGCCGCTCCACCAAGGAAATCGCCTTCGTCAGGACGGGTTTTCTCGGCGAGAAGGTGGTGATCGATGGCGGCGCTTTCGTCTGGCCGATCATCCACGACATCACGCCGGTCAACATGAACACGCTGCCGCTGGAGATCGCCCGCAACAGGGACAGCGCGCTGATCACCAAGGACCGGATGCGGGTCGACGTGGAGGCGGAATTCTATGTCCGCGTCCGGCCCTCCAGGGACGCCGTGTCGATCGCAGCCTCCACGCTCGGTCGCCGCACGCTGGAAGCGGAGAACCTGCACTCCCTCCTTTCGGGCAAGTTCGAATCCGCCCTTCGCGCCGTCTCGGCGGAGATGGCCATGGACGAGATCCACGAGCAGCGCGCCGAATTCGTGCGCCGCGTGAACGAACTGGCGCAGGAGGGGCTTTCCAAGAACGGCCTCGAGCTCGAATCCGTCGCCATCAAGGATATCGACCAGACGGAGCTGCAATATTTCAACCCGTCCAACCGCTTCGACGCGGAAGGCCTCACCTCGCTCATCCAGGTCATCGAGACGCGCCGCAAGCTGCGCAACGATATCGAGCAGGATTCGATCATCCAGATCCGGGCTCGCAACCTGGAAGCCGAAAAGCAGTCGCTGGAGATCGAACGGGCGAGCGAGGAGGCCCGGCTGGAGCAGGAACGCGACGTCGAGTTCCGCCGCGCCCAGCAGCGCGCGCAGCTCACCCGCGAGCGCGCCGAGCGTGAGACGGAGGCCGAGAGCGCCCAGATTCAGGCCCGCGAGGCCATCGAGAAGAACCGCATCGCCAACGAGCATTCCATCGCCGAGGCGCGCATCGCCGCCGAGCGGGAAATCCGCCAGCGCGAGATCGAGCGCCAGCGCAGTGTCGAGACGGCGGAGATTGTGCTGCGCGAGGAAATCGAGAAGGCGCGTATCCTTCAGGAGCGCTCCGTCGCCGAGGCGCGCATCGCCAACGAGGGCGACACGCAGGCACGGGAAATCGAACGGCAGGCCGCCATCCAGCGCGCCGAGATCGCCGCGCGCGAAGCGACCGAGCGTGCCCGCATCGAGCAGGAGCGCAAGGTCGCCGAGGCCCGCATCCGCAAGGACGAGGAGACCAAGGCGCAGGAGATTTCCAGCCAGCGCGCCATCGAGGAGGCGGAGATCGCTGCCGCCCAGGCGACGGAAGCCGCCCGTATCGCACAGGAAAAGCAGATCGCCAGCGAGCGCATCGCCTCCGACGAGGATGTCCGCCAGCGAGAAATCCTGCGCACCAGGACGGTGTCCGCCGCCGAGATCGTCGCGAACGAGGAGGTCGAGAAGGCCCGCATCGAGCAGCAGGCGCGGCTGGAGGCCGGGCGCATCGCGTCCGACCAGGACGTGCGCAACCGCCAGATCGAGCGCGACAAGGCGCTGGAAGAGGCCGAGATCAAGCGCCGCGAGGCCATCGAGCGCGAGCGGATCGTGACGGAACTGGCGCTGGAGAAGGAGCGCATCGCTTCGGCTGCCGCCCGCGAAGTCTCCGATATCGTGCGCAAGCGCGAGATCGAGGAGGCGGAGGAGACCCGTGTCATCAAGCTTGCCGTGCGCAAGTCCGAGCGCGCCGATGCCGACGCCAAGGTCCGTCAGGCCGAGATCAGCGCCAAGCTGGAGGTCGAGACCGCCGAGATCGCCCGCGACCGGGCCGTCGAAGCAGCCCGCCTCGAGCGCCGCCGCGCCATAGAACAACTGGAAATCGCCCGCACGCAGGCCCTGCAGGAGGCGGAGATCGCGTCGCGCGAAGAGGTCGAGCGCAGCCGCATCGCCTCCGAGCGCGGCCTCGACGAGGCCCGCATCGGCCAGGAGCGCGATCGCCGCAAGCTGGAGGTCGAGCGTGAGCGCGAAATCGAGAACGCCCTGATGGAAAAGGCCATCGCGATCTACAAGAAGTCGCTCGACGAATCCGCCGCCCGCGCGGAGGCCGACCTCGCCCGTGCCCGCGCCGCCGAGGCGGAGGAGCAGATCCGCACCACCCGCGAGACTGAAGAGGCCAAGCGCCGCAAGAATGTCGACCTCGTCATGGCCGAGAAGCTGGCGCAGGAGAAGCGCATCGCCGCCGAGGCCGAGAAGGTGCGCCGCGCCGTCGAGGCCGAGGCGCAGAAGCTGCTCAACGAGGCGGAGAACGTGCTCTCCGACGAGGCCCGCTACTCGATCTTCCGGCAGAAGCTGCTGGAACATGCCGAGGGCATCGTGGCGGCCTCCGTCAAGCCGCTGGAGAAGATCAACGACATCCGCATCATGTCGCTCGGCGGCATGGGCGGGGCGAACGGCGATGCCGGCACGCTGCGCAGCCCCACCGACGAGGTGATCGAATCGGCGCTGCGCTACCGCGTGCAGGCGCCGCTGATCGACAATCTCCTCTCCGACATCGGCATCGAGGGCGGCTCGCTCGCCAAGATGGGCGGGCTCATCCGCGAGGCCTCCGACATGCAGCGCATCGCCAAGGATACGGCGCCCAAGGCGGGCGGCGGCAAGCCGGCCGGTCCGGCCTCCGACGGCAAGAAGTAAGGGGCGCCCGACATGGCAAGAGTGTTCGTTTCCAGCGTCATCGACGCCCCGGCCGCCAAGGTCTGGGAGCGGGTGCGCGACTTCAACGGCCTGCCGCGCTGGCACCCGCGCATCCGCGACAGCCGCATCGAGAACGGCGAGCCTTCCGACAGGATCGGCTGCGTGCGCGATTTCCATCTGCAGAACGGCGACCGCATCCGCGAGAAGCTGCTCGGGCTTTCCGACTACGACATGTTCTGCACCTACGCGATCCTCGAAAGCCCGATGCCGCTGACGAACTATGTCGCCAATCTCCGGCTGACGCCGGTGACGGACGGCGAGCGGACATTCGCCGAATGGACCGCCGAATTCGACTGCGAGCCGGAGGTGGCGGAAGACCTCGTCAACGGCATTGGCACCAATGTCTTCCAGGGCGGCTTCGATGCGCTGAAGCGTCATTTCGGGAGCCGCTGAGCGATGGTGAAGATCGTCAAGAGCACCGTTCTGGAGGCGCCCGTCGAGGCGGTCTGGGAGGTCCTGCGCGATTTCAACGGCCATGACCGCTGGCACCCGGCCGTCGCCGACAGCCAGATCGAGCGTGGGCAGCCGTTCGACCGCGTCGGCTGCGTCCGCCGCTTCCATCTGGCGGACGGTTCCGAGCTGCGTGAACAGCTCCTGACGCTCTCCGACATGGACATGGCCTTCAGCTATTGCCTGCTGGATACGCCGGTGCCGCTGCTCAACTACGTCGCCCATGTGCGGCTGACGCCGGTGACGGATGGCGACCTGACCTTCTGGGAATGGCAATCGCGCTTCGACACGCCGGCGGGCGAGGAGGCAGCGCTAGCCGCGATGGTCGGCGAAGGCATTTACGAAACGGGTTTCGCAGCGGTGCGCCGGCACATGGGCCTCGCCGCCCGTGCGGCGGATGCATGACGGGAGGAGCGGACAGATGCCGGTCAGTGTGAGGACATTCCAGGGCGCCGAGGAGGCCGAGCGTGCGCTCGCCGCCAGCCGGACCGCGCGCTATTTCGGCGGCGGCACGCTCGTCATGCGGGCGGTCAATGCCGGCGACCAGGCTTTCGATACGATCGTGCGCGCCACCGATCCGCGTCTCAGGCAGATCCAGCTGCAGGGCGACAGCGTGGTGATCGGCGCCGGCGTGACGATGGCCCAGATCATCGCCAGCCGCGACGCGGCCTTCCTCGCGCCCGTCGCCAAGGTCATCGGCGGGCCGGCCATTCGCACCGTCGCGACGGTCGGCGGCAATCTCTTTGCCGCCTCTCCCTACGGTGACTTCGCCGCCGCGCTGCTGGCGCTCGACGCCAAGGTGATGCCGGTGGGCGGTGCGCCTGTGCCGATAGGCGATTTCCTCGATGCGCGCGATCGCGAGCCGCGCCGCCTCGTCCTCTCGGTGATCGTGCCGCGCCCACGCGATTCGCGCGCTTTCCGCTTCGTCAAGGTGAGCCGCGTGAAGCCGAAGGGTGTCGCGGTCCTGTCCATCGCCGCGCTGCTTCCGACCAATGGCGGGCGGGTTTCCGGCGCGCGCGTCGCCTATGGTGCCATGGGCGGGCGTCCGGTCCGGGCGCTGGCCGTCGAGCAGGCACTCGAAGGCCGCACGCTCGACGAGCAGGGTATCGCGCCTGCCCTTTCCGCCGCCACTGACGGCATCAATCCGCAGACCGATGCGCTCGCCTCGGAATGGTACCGCCGCCAGGTGGCGCCGGTTCATCTGAAGCGGCTTCTGCTCGACCAGAGGAGGTAAGTCATGACCAGGAAACCTCTCCAGTTCCAGCTCAACGGTTCCGGCAAGGCGATCTTCGTCGAGGAGGGCCAGAACCTGCTCGAGGCGCTGCGGCGCGGCGTCGGCGACCTGTCGCCGAAATATGGTTGCGGGCAGGGCACCTGCGGCACCTGCACGGTGCTCATCGACGGCGAGCCGCACCTTTCCTGCCTGACGCTCGCCGAAACTGTCGAGAACCGCGCGATCGAGACGACCGCGGGCCTCGCCATGGGGCCGCAGCTTCATCCGCTGCAACAGGCCTTCATGGATGGCTTCGCCGCCCAGTGCGGCTATTGCACGCCCGGCATGCTGATGGCCGCCAAGGCGCTGCTCGACCGCAATCCGTCTCCCACGCGGGAGGAGGTCGTCGAGGCTATCTCGGGAAACATCTGCCGCTGCACCGGCTACGAGCCGATCATCGCGGCCATCCTGGCCGCCGCCGCATCCGGCGGCGGGCGGCGCTACGCGTGAGGGGCCGGCCATGATCGAATTTCGCAAGGAATATTTCGCCGACGAGCGCGACGATACGCTCAACGAGATCGGCAAGCCGACGCAGCGCCAGGACATGCTCGGCCATGTGACCGGCCGCTCCCCTTTCTTCGACGATCATCTGTTCGACGGGTTGCTGCATCTGAAATGCCTGCGCTCGCCGCACCATCATGCGCGCATCCGCTCGGTCGACACGTCCGAGGCCGAGCGCATGCCGGGCGTCAGGCGCATCATCCGCGCCCGGGACGTGCCGCATAATCTCAACACCCTGCTCAGCCTCATGGGCTTCGGCCTCGACGACGAGCCGATGCTGGCCGACAAGAAGGTCGCCTATGTCGGCGAGCCGGTCGTCGCCGTGGTGGCGGAAAGCGAGCGGCAGGCCTACGACGCCGTCGCGAAGATCCGCGTCGACTACGACGTGCTGCCCCATGTGCTCGATGTCGAGGAGGCGCTGAAACCCGGTGCCCCCTCGGTCAATCCGACCTATCCCGCCAATACCTTCACCTATCACGAGAAATACGATCACCAGAAGCTGCGTTTCGGCGACGTGGAGGCGGCACTCCGGCAGGCGGACCATGTCGTCGAAGGCCGCTACCAGATGTCGCCCATCGAGCAGGCGCCGACGGAGACCTGCGGCGCCATCGCCGCGCCCGAGACCAACAACCGCTATGTCGTCTATACCTCGACGCAGGCGCTGTTCTTCTCGCTCGGCACAGCGGCGAAGATCCTGAAGCTCTCGTCAAACCGCATGCATTTCATCGGCGGCACCGTGGGCGGCGGCTTCGGCGGCAAGGTGGATTCCATCCATGAGCCGATGGCCATCCTCGGCTGCATGCTGACGGGGCGGCCGGTCAAGTTCATCTGGAATCGCGAGGAGGAGATGCAGGTCGGTGCCCCGCGCGGGGCGGAGCGCTGGTACATCACCGACGGGGTGATGAACGACGGCCGCATCGTCGCCCGCAAGTTCACCGGCTATTTCGACAGCGGCGCCTATACGCGCCTTTCGAGCTACGCGATCATCAAGAGCGTCGGCCACCTGCCGGGGCCCTATACGATCCCGAATGTCTCGGCGGATGTCTACTGCGTCTTCACCAACCGCACGCCGGCCACCGCCATGCGCGGCTTCGGCATCACGGGCGTGGATTTCGCCATCGAGACCCACATGGACAAAGTCGCCCACCGGGTGAAGATGAACCCGATCGAGCTTCGACTGAAGAACGCCTATCTCGACGGGGACATGAAGGCCCACCGGCGGCTCGCCAAGAACACCGCCCTCGTCGAATGCTGCCAGGTCGTGGCGGAAAAGGCGAAATGGTCGATCGGCCCGGAATATCGCGCCATGTCCTCGCTGAAGGGCGGTGGCGGCGAGCGGGCAGCGATCCCGCACACCATCATCGACAATCGCGGCCTTGCCAGGCCGGCCTCCGGCCTCGGCAGCTACCAGCCGCCGCCGGCACCGGGCTACACACCCACGCCAGCCTATACGCCGCCGTCCTACAGCCCGGAGCCGCTGCCCGTCCGGCCCTACGAGCCAGCACAGGCCGCCCCGCCGCCCGCTGCTCCGTCGCCAACAACGCCCCGGCCGGCCGGCAACCGCTTCTCGTCCATTTCCGGCCTCAGGAGGCGCTGACATGACGATCCATCGCGGACGCGGCTTTGCCGCCATCAATTACCCGATCGGCATGAATCTCGGCGGCGACCCGTCGCAGGCGCTCGTCCATTCCAACCCGGACGGCAAGTTCATGGTCGCGCTCTCCTCCATCGACCTCGGGCAGGGCATGAAGTCGGTGACGCGCCAGATCGCCGCCGAAACGCTCGGCATTCCCGTGGAGGACGTCTATGTCGATACGGCCGATTCCGATACCGGCCCGCATTGCATGGGGTCTTTCGCCTCGCGCGGCACGCACCGCGTCGGCAATGCGGTGATCGCTGCGGCCACCGAGGCGCGCGCCGTGATGATGGAGGCAGCGGCCGAGGAGCTGGAGGTCAATGCCGAGGATCTCGTGACCGATGGCAAGGGGAACATTCATGTGAAGGGTGCCCCGTCGAAGTCGATCACCACGGCGGCCGCCTGCAATGCCGCCCAGTTCAAGCAGGGCAAGACCGTGTCCGGCCGCGGCATCTTCCTCGTGCCGCTGTCGGATGTCGATCCGGAAACCGGCGAGATGACGCCGGTCACCTGCTTTGCCCATGCCGCGATGATCGTCGATATCGATGTCGACGACGAGACGGGCGAGGTGAATGTCGTCGAGATGAACAGTTGCTACGAGGTCGGCCGGGCGCTCAATCCGCGGCTGGTGGAGCAGCAGCTCGTCGGCGGCGCCTGGATGGGCATGAGCCACACGCTCTGGGAGACCACGGAGCCCTATTATCCCGACCGCAGCCATGGCCCGGTGGATTTCAACGACTATGTCATGCCCGGGCCGGGGGATATCGCGCCGCACCACATATCCGTGCTGGAGCGGCCGGCGCCCGATGGCCCGTTCGGCGGCAAGGGGCCGGGGGAAATGTGCGCCAATCCCGTACTGCCGGCCGTCACCAACGCCGTCTTCAACGCCGTCGGCGTGCGCATTGACGATCTTCCGATCACGCCGGAAAAGATCCTGCGGGCGCTCGCCGCGCAGGGCGGCGCGCGCCCGCAGCCGAAATGGTGAGGTAGGCCGTGCCCGTCACCCGCTCCATCGTCGGCATCGACAGCCCGGAAAAGCTCGCCTCTGCCCTGACGGCCGCGCAGTATCTAGCCGACGACGGTCTTTCGACGGCGGGGTATCTGGCGCTGGCGCTCGGCAAGCCCCTGCTGCTCGAAGGCGCGCCGGGCGTCGGCAAGACGGAGGCGGCCAAGGCCATCGCCTCGGTGCTCGGCCGCAACCTGATCCGCCTGCAATGCTACGAGGGCATCGATTCCGCCGCAGCGCTCTACGAATGGAACTATCCCCGCCAGATGCTGGCGATCCGTCAGGCCGGCGACACCTATGTCAACATCTATTCGGACGAGTTCCTCATCAACCGGCCGATGCTGGAGGCACTGACGAGCCCGCGCGACGCCGTGCTGCTCATCGATGAAATCGACCGCTCGGACCACGAATTCGAGGCTTTCCTGCTGGAATTCCTCTCCGATTTCTCCATCTCCATTCCCGAGCGCGGCACGGTGCGCGCCGAACACCGTCCCGTCGTCATTCTTACCTCCAACCGCACGCGGGACCTGCACGAAGCATTGCGCCGCCGCTGCGTCTATCACTGGATCGGCTATCCGGATGCGGTTCGCGAGGCGGAGATCGTGATGATGCGGGCCAGCGCCGTCGCGCGCAGCACGGCCGAGGCGGTTGTCGCCGCGGTCGGGCGGCTGCGGCAGGAGCCGCTCGCCAAGCCTCCGGGCGTCGCCGAGACCGTGGAATGGGCGGAAGCTGCAACGCTGCTCCATTCGCAGGGCGCGCCCTGGCCCGCCGCCTTCAGGCGGGCGATCGGTGTCGCCCTCAAGGATCAGGACGATCTCGCCTTCACCGCGCCGCGGCTCGACACGCTGATTTCGGGAGCGGCGGCATGAGCGGCGGGGACCTGCCGCGCGCCGCGCGTCCCTTCGTCGAGTTCTCGACGCTCCTGCGTGAGAATGCCTTCATGGTGGCGCCGGAGCAGACGGAAATGTTCATCGCCGCCGTCGGCCTGCTCGGCCCCCGGCAGATGGGCGACATCCACAAGGCGGGGCTTGCCACGCTCGCCCCGCCGCCGGAGCGGCGGGAGGATTTCGACGCGCTCTTCCGTCTGCATTTCCTCGGCCAGTCGATCGCGGCCGGCGAGAAGGCGGAGGATGACGAGGAGCTGCAGGCCTTCGACGAGCGCGAGGGCAAGATGGAGCCGCCGGAGGCCGACGAGATCAACGAGGTCGGCGAGCAGGCGACGGGCAGCGAGGTGCTGACGCTCCGGCAGTTCGCCGACCTTGCGGAGAGCGAAGCGTTGCGGCGCTTTCGCAAGCAGGCGGCAAGCCGCCTACCGCGGCGCCTGACGCAGCGCCGTGCGCCGGCAAAATCGGGCGACCGCTGGAACATGCGCAAGCTCATGTGCGACGCCGTCAAGCGCGACGGCGAGGTGATGCGCCTTCCGCAGATGGCGCGCAAGACGCGCCAGCGCCGCATCCTGCTCCTCATCGACGTTTCCGGCTCGATGAAGCAGCAGACGGAAACCCATATGCGCTTCGCCCATGCGCTCGCCGCCGTCTCGGATCATGTGGAAATCTTCACCCTCGGCACGCGGCTCACCCGCGTGACCCGTGCGCTGAGGCTCAGGCGGCAGGAGCAGGCGCTCGCGAGCGCTGCGACGCTGGTTGCCGACTGGGACGGCGGCACGCGGCTCGGCGATGCGCTCGCCGCCTTTCTCTCGGTGCCGCGCTTTGCGGGCTTTTCGCGTGGCGCGCTGGTCATCGTTCTTTCCGACGGGCTCGAGCGCGGCGATCCGGAGCGGCTGGTGGAGGCAGTGCGGGCGCTTTCCCGCCGCGCCTGGAAGCTCGCATGGCTGACGCCGCTTGCCGGCGACAGCGGATATGTTCCGCAGACCGCCGCGATCTCGGCCATCGCGCCGATCCTCGACCGGCTGGGCAACGGCTCCGGCACCGCCGCGATCTGCGAGGAAATCCTGACGATAGCGAGGGCAGCATGATGAAGATCGTCGATGCACATCACCATATCTGGCGCCAGCGCGACCTGCCCTGGCTGATGGGTCCGATGCAGCCGCGCATTTTCGGGCCCTACGAGGCGATCCGGCGCGACTATCCCATCGAGGAATTCCTCGCCGATATCGAGGGCCGGGGCATCGTGAAATCCGTCTATGTGCAGGCCAACTGGGCGAGGGACCGCTTCGAGGACGAAGTCGCCTGGGTACAGGGCGAGGGGGAGCGCACCGGCTGGCCGCACGCCATCGTCGGCTATTGCGACATGACGGTGGAGGACGCCCGCCCCGCGCTCGACCGGCTGGCGAAATATTCCCGCATGCGCGGCATCCGCCAGCAGTTCCACTGGCATCGCAATCCGCTCTACCGCTTCGCTTCCGGCCCGGATCTCTGCCGCGATGCC
>Ga0153917_1000102_pt1 | contig 85550 bp, 81 predicted proteins | sample TSFL001MetaG_FD_104695 | JGI IMG/M metagenome (GOLD analysis project Ga0153917, IMG submission 104695) | Attine ant fungus gardens microbial communities from Florida, USA - TSFL001 MetaG | ecosystem: Host-associated > Fungi > Mycelium > Unclassified | place: USA: Florida, Paynes Creek Historic...
AGCGCAACAGCTTGGGTTTTGAACTCATCGGTGTAGTTACGGCGAGTACGTGGGTACATGGCAACCTCCAGGATAGCGATGTAAGTATCGCTTCTTGGCGTCCGTTGTCATGGGACAGGCCCAAGCGTACTTTTTCAACCCTGATGGTCTGGTGCTACCGCTGCTTCCCTCCCCTTCGGAACTGCCCACCGTGCTGCGCGAACAGAGGACACGAATGGAGCCAGCACGGGTGATGGGATCGGGCGTATTCGCTATGGCCCATCCTTCGGGAGAGGCGGTGCCATCAAGCGAATTGAGCCAGTGGGTGACTTACTGGCTCGTAGGGAGTGATGCGGACTATGCAAATTGCCCAGAGACATGGAGCGCCTATGTGGAGTCTCAAGTAGCGGCTGAGCGCAAAGCAGCCGAACGCAACCACCCCGATATCCGCCGTATCAACCAACGCCTAGCACAGTCCACTGACCTGCCTTGGCAGTCCCCAGAGCATAAGCCGCCATGTGATGGTCTGGCCGAATGGGTCCGCGAAAACACTGAGGCTTGCCGCCGCACCCTGCATGCTGAGTATGAGCGCGAATGTGCAGAGGATCAGCGGATTGCCGCCTGGTTGCGAGGGTGCGCCGCATGAAGCCTATTTTCCTGCCCTCTGCTGCCCTTGATGCCATAGACGAACTGGGTCCAAAGGCGCCTTCGCCTGGGCGACTGACGCGACTGCAAAAACTCCGCGACGAAGCACAAGCCTCCGGGGCTCATGTTCTGCTGCTGATTTGGCCAACCCTGGACTGGGCGCTGCTCGCGGTGAAGGTGCCGAGTGATGTGGTCATTCGAGATGCCTTGCAGTTGGTGCCTAACGTGCTCGCCATTCCCGATACGTTAGAACAACTGTATGAGAAGGCTCGCCAGGGCCGCCATCTGACCCAGCTCCAGCTTGAGCACCGCCCCGCCATAACCCACTAATGAAAACGCCCCTGGCTGCAACCGGGGGCGTCTGAGGTTCTTCACTATGTCCGCCTACTCTATGCCATGGCTTGGAGCCATGCAACCTGCCTACACCTCTCGCCTTGCGCTCAATCGGGCCACACGTTACTCTCCACCCGTCGCTGTCAATCCAGCGGCCGGGCGTCGCGGCCCGACCAACGTTAGGCGCACAAGCGCCCCCATGACCATTGCAGGCGCTTTTTTTGTGCTCGCAATGCTGCTCTATGGTGGCCGTGCGTGGGACACCTTCGGGTGTGCCGGGTGCCTAACGTCCCGGTCCGCGAACCCGCGCACGGCTGCCACCCATAATCGCGTCGCGGCGGTTCGTGGCAGCTCCAACTCTACGTTAGGAGCAATCCCCATGAAGCACTCGCACACCCTCAATCCGTCCACACAGAGCCACGTTGCCGCCCTGAAGGCCCGGGCTATTGCGGCACTGCACGCCGACTCCTCTCTCTCCGTCCGCTTGGCGCGTTACAACGCAGCGATGGACCGTGCCCGCGCCCTGGAAGCAAACGGGGGTGCTCAATGACTACTCCAGCACAGCACTGCTCTCAACCCGAAGACCTGCTTTGCATTACTGCACACGCACCCGCTGGCGTCCCGATCGATGCGATCACCTGCGCCGTTGAGCGAGCCCAGGCAGTGCTGTGCTTGCTAGAGGATCAGTTCGAGGCGGAACAAGGGCAACGCCTGGCTAACCGTGTGATCCTCGGCGCCCTGTGGGACGTACGCGGAACGCTGGAGCAGATTCGCACCCTGGTCGTGCATGCCGATGATTCGACCCGCCATGTCGCGGAAAGGGGGCGGAAATGAACAGACGCATTCGGGTCAATACAGCAGGTGGAGCCACCTTCTCTAAACACAACTCGTTGAATCAACCGTTCTTCCGGGTGTGCCCCGGTATCTCCGGTGAGGACGCTCTAGAGCAAGCTTCGGTGCTCATGAGCTGCGTGAACAAATTGACGCAGTTGGCTGGCGTGAGTGACGACAACAATGCGTTGGTGTGGGCTGCACACTATCTGGGCGAGCAGGCCAAGGCGCTTGTCGATGATGTGACCTCTGGGATTCAGATTGCCGAGAGTGGCCAAGCATGAGCAGGACGATACCCAACTCGCGGCATCCAACCTTTGCCCAGGTCAAGGCAGCCTCCCTGGCGGCGATTGATCGCGTGCTGGCCCACTGGCTTCCCAATGGCAAGCGCGTAGACGGTGGCAAGGAATATACCGCCCCCAATCCGACAAGAGCGGACAAGCATTCAGGCTCGCTCAAGGTGAATCTAGCCAAAGCCACCTGGTGCGACTTCGCCACCGGTGACAGAGGCGGCGATTTGATTGACCTAGTGCGCTACCTTGATCGCAGCACCGATGTAGAGGCTTGCAACAAACTGGCGGCCTTCCTCGGTGTCGAGGCGACGAATAACACCAGCGTCACACCTCCTGCTAGCCAGGCCAAGAAACCAGAGTGGGTGCCCGTGTTGCCCATTCCTGAGCAGGCAATGCAGAGGGTGCTGCAAGCGCACCGGCAGCACGGTAAACCTTCCAAGGTTTGGATTTACCGTGACGCCAAGGGTCAGCCACTTATGGTGCTGTACCGCTTTGACCTCGGGCCGGATGAGAGCGGCACGGCGCGCAAAGTCTTCGCGCCGCTTACCTGGTGTAAACACTCTGCTAACGGCTCACTGGCCTGGCGCTGGCAGGGCTTATCGGAGCCACGCCCGCTCCTGCGTCTTGACGACCTGGCTAAACGTCCCTCGGCACCAGTCGTATTGTGCGAGGGTGAAAAGGCCGCCGATGGCGCTGCCGAGCTGTTGCCCGAGCATGTTGCCACCTGCTGGCCTAACGGGACGAACTCTTGGCAGAAGGCTGATTTCGCGGCGCTAGTCGGGCGTGACGTATTGCTGTGGCCAGACAACGACGCTCCAGGCTTGAAATGCATGGATGCCTTGGCCGATCACCTTCGGACGCTTGGAGCTGCCTCGGTTCAGACGGTAGCCTTGGCGGTATTCGGGCAACGCCCCGGCATGGATGGTGAGCACCCCATCTTCGCCCCGGGCGGGGAATGGCGCGAAGGTGACGATGCCGCTGATGCCCAATCCAAAGGCTGGACTGCCCAACACTTGGCAGAGCTGCAACGCACCGGGGAACTGTTCGCCCTCGCACCCGCCGCCACCCCTACGCCCACCAAGCAGAGCAAGGCCACTGGCCGGGCCAAGCCGCAACCCGAGAAGAAAACCGCCCAAGCCCCGAGCGGCTTCCGCGTCACAAAGGATGGGGTGTTCTATGCCGGTGAGGATGGCGAAGCACGCCCCGTTTGTTCACGGCTAGAGATATTGGCTCGCACCCGTGACGAAAAGGGCCACGGCTGGGGCCTGCTGGTGGAGTTCGATGACCCGGATGGGGCCAGCAAGCGCCTCAACATTCCAGCCAGGGCAATGGCGGGCGACTTTGGCAAGGAAGTCCTCGCGCCACTGGTTGATATGGGGCTGCGCCTTGCGCCAGTGCGCACTGCTCGCAATTCGCGCAACGATCTACAGAGCTACTTGCAGGGCTATGACAGTGCTGAGCGTGCTCGCCTGGTCACTCGCCTAGGCTGGCACGGGGATGCCTACTTGTTGCCAGATCGGCAGATAGGTGCCAGCGCCGAATATCTGCACTTCTACGAAGCCGGTGCCCAGCTTCCGCCGATCACTCAGGCAGGGACGCTGGAACAATGGCAGCAGCAAATCGGTTCGCTTTGCGTGGGCAATAACCGTCTAGCGTTCGTCGTGTGCGTGGCTTTCGCCGGGGCAGTGCTGCATCTACTGGGACATGAGTCGGGCGGTTTCCACCTGTACGGCGACAGCTCGGGCGGGAAGACCACCCACTTGCAGGTGGCGGCCTCGGTTTGGGGCGGGCCGCGCCTGGTGCGTTCCTGGCGCTCTACAGACAACGCCCTGGAGAGTATCGCGGCGGCGCACTCGGACGGGTTGCTGGTGCTCGATGAGATCGGGATGTGTGACCCACGGATCATTGGGGAAACGGTCTACATGCTGGGCAACGGCACCGGCAAGGCGCGGGCCAATGATCGGGGCATGAGCGGGCGCCAAGTTCAGGAATGGCGCTTGCTGTTTCTCTCCACCGGGGAAAAGACCCTCGCGCAACACATGGCCGAGGCAAACAAGGAATTGAAAGCCGGTATGGAGGTGCGACTGCTTGCTGTACCGGCGGATGCTAGCAAAGGGCTAGGGTTGTTCGAAGAGCTGCATGGTTTCGACGATGCCGCCGCGCTGTCGGATGCGCTCAAGGCTCGGGTGAGCAGATGCTATGGCTCGCCTGCCATGGCTTTCCTGTCGGCCCTCTGTGAGCCCACAAAACTACGGGCATATGCGGCCATGGTGCGCAGCACCATGGATCGTTTTACCACTGAGGCGTTACCTGCCAGCGCCAGTGGCCAGGCCCAGCGTGCCGCAACTCGCTTCGGACTGGCAGCAGCGGCGGGTGAGCTGGCCACAGCATTAGGTGTTACGGGGTGGCCAGACGGTCTAGCGCTGCACTCCGCCCGTGTATGCCTGGACGCCTGGTTGGCCGAGCGGGGTGGCGCGGGCAATTTGGAGGGGGATGCCATTATCCAACGCTTGCGACTCATGATCGAACGGTATGGCGAAAGCCGCTTCACACGGTGGGATAATGTCGCGGCCAAGGTAGATGAGCATGCGCCCCGGACGACTGATCGTCTTGGCTTCCGTCGCACGATTGACCACAGCTACGGTGACTTGCAATACACCACGAGCACCTACTTCATCCTGCCTACGGCCTGGCGTGACGAGGTGTTCAAAGGAATGAATCTGCGCAACGTCAATCGGGTACTGGTTGAGCGGGAAATCTTGCAGCCCAGCAAGGATGGTAAAGCGGCCCAGTCGCTCGCCCTACCGGGTATCCCAAAGGCTCGGGCCTATGTGGTAGATGCCACCAAACTGTTCACTGAGGATGAGGCGTTAGCTAGCGCTGCCTGAGTCCCGTCACCTCCAATGGCTGGTATCGAAAAACGACCGTTTATTGATACCAGCAAAATCCTTAGCCATTAGGTATCAACAAATACGGGTTTACTATTTGTTGATACCAATTAATAATGATCCCACCTTAAACGACACCACCTGAGCCCCCCATGAATCGCATATTCGCCTACGGCCGCGTTTCGACTCTGGAGCAGTCCACCGACAACCAACTGCTCGCTCTCCAGCAGAAAGGCTTCGATGTACAGCCACACCGCTGGTTTGCTGAGCAGATATCGGGAGGTGTCCCGGCGCTGCACCGCCCTGAGTTCTCCAAGATGGCAGATCGCATGGAAGCGGGCGATGTGCTAATAGTGCTCAAGCTGGACCGCCTCGGCCGCGATGTACAAGACGTGCTTGCCACCATCGAGGCGCTGGCCGCTCGCTCTATCCGTGTACACAGCCTTGACTTGGACGGCGTAGACCTGACCAGCGCGGCGGGTAAGTTGCAACTTACTGTTCTAGCAGCCGTCGCCGCCTTCGAGCGTGATCGGATTAGGGAACGCACCAAAGAAGGCTTGGCCCGCACTAACAAGAAGGCGGGACGCCCCGAAGCAATAGGAACCACCAAGGCGGTACAGAGCTGTAAAGCAAGGGGGCTTAGCCAAAGCCAAGTAGCCGCAGAACTTGGTTTGAGCCTGCCGACAATCAAACGCCACTGGAAAAATGATATCCGTTGACTGGCGGCCTGCTCTCAGTTTGCATAATTCCGCTGGCTTGACTGCCCATTTCTCCTTTGGCTCAAGCGACCATATCCATGTAATGTCTTAGCGAGACTGCCTGAAACATCCCTTCGAGGCATGCTAACGTCTAATAAAGGCCAAGCAATTCCTGCTGGTCATGCAACAAGTGCTCAAGGAGAGGTGTAGTGTCGCCACTGGACAAATTTTACGCCTTAGCTGCTCACCTTGATGCTTTGATGGATAGCGATCCTACTGAAGCAATCAGGCAGGCTCGGGAAATTAATCTAGATTCTGCTGAGCGCTTCAACTTGATGGGTTTGCGCGCGGCCATCTTAGTTGATGCTGGCGGGCATACACGCCAGCAAGACGCAATTGAAGAAGGGCTTGGTTTATTTCGTGAGCTTCATAGCCTGTTCCCCTCTGTAGACATCACCTACAACCTGGCAAACGGGCTTGTCGCTGCAGCAGGCAATCCACCTCATGATGAGAATTGGTTATCTCATCAGGAGCGTACGCGGCAGGGTCGTGCCGAAGCGCGGCAATGCTTCTGGAAAGTGGCCCAAGACCTTGATGCCGAGTCATCACTACGAACTCAAGCGTTGACGAACCTCGCAAATCAGTTCAGCAATAGTTACCGCCTCGGTGAAGCCCATGACTCACGACTTGCTTCGCTCGCCATTGACCCGGAAAACGGCGTCGCGGCGATCTCAGCGGCTCGTGATTTGCTTTGGCTTTTCCAGCAAGGAGGTTGTTCGGATCTGACCCTTGTTGAAGCGTCGATGCTGGCCAAGATTGCACAGCAGAATCCGAATCGCACCACTCAATACGCTGGAGCACAGGCCGCAAAACAAATAGCTGCATTTGCTGCTGATATTGGTGACCCACCACCTCGTTCACCGCACTCGGACCCATTCATTGCATGGGTCGAGCGTGAGCGTTTGACTCTCGCTCCAGCCGTAGAACTTGTAGATCCGACCCTGGGTAAGCTGGACTGGCTTATGCTCCCCGGTATCTTGGAGCGCGAATCCGGTGCAGGTGGGATGCCACCACCTGTATTTGCCATGTTTAATGTACTTAAGAGTGATTTCATCCTTGCCCGCGACCTGGCATGGCGAGCAACTGATGAGAGCGTGTGGCCTGCAACGGGGCGGTATTCGGATACTCTGGACTATGCAACCTACGGCCCAGACTCATCAGCACTCATCCTGGCACACCGTACGGCTCTCGATCTGCTCGATAAAGTCGCCGTAGCCGCAAATCACTACTTCGAGTTGGGACAAGCGCCGGATAAGGTCTATTTTGGAAGGTTATGGAGAGGAAGTCCCGACAAGATAACAGGTGAGCGCGCACTCACTGAAAGGGTTTCGGAAGCGATTCTTGGGGGCGCCAGTGCCTTATATGGTCTTGTCGAACTGGCCGAAGACTATGACAGCAGCGCGGGTATCCTTCGTTCTCAAAAAGATCTCCGAAATGCGGGAACCCATCGCTTCGTGGTGTTGCATGACTTCGGGAGTCCAGAACATAGCAGGCACTCGCCTGAAGTTGAGCATCATCATAGGGAGCTGTTCAGTCAGGAGGTAATGCGCGCCCTACGTGTTGCTCGGTCCGCAATTCAGATGCTCGCACTTGCAATATCGCAGCATGAAAGAGGCCTCGCTGAGCGAGCGTCAGGTCATGTGGGATCTCTGCTGGTCCCCGATCATGACTGGGTGCGTGGACGCGATGTAGAACTGTAAGCGGCAGTCGAAAAAGCTGACTGCTTTGTCTGTGTGCTTGCTTGTGTCCAGTGGCTGGCTCATGGGCCAGTAGAAGAGGGTCGGGATTGGCTGAGCTCTACTACTGTTGAGAGGGTCATGCATGAGCACTCCACCTCCTGTTGGCCCGCTTTGGCTGTGGAGATGTTCTGCGGTGGTATCCCGCATTTGAGCGTCCCTGCTCATCTTGGACTACCAGTGAATAAGCAATTCTCGCGGAACACCTTTGGTGTTCTGTTCCGTCGTGTTCCTGCCCCTCCGCAATTGTGTTCCATCGTCGCATGCCCCGTAGTTAGGGGCTTGCCAGCATTGCGGAACACCAAGAACACCGAGAACACCTCATTTTCAAAGGGAAGGTTAGCTGCCCCCGCACCCCGCAAGTACGGCGCCATCAGCGTTGGAACGCTACACCATCCCTTTCATGCCCATGTGGATGCCGAGTTGTGATTATCGTAAGCCGCTAGGCAAGCCCTAAAGCGGCGGCATGCGCGATGTCATCCTTTTACCGTAGGGTACCCGTCGGAATTCAGACCCCGGAGGGGGTAGTAAAAACTTCGGAAGTGGGGTGTACATAGACCGCACGCCCAACTCCGCGTGCAAAATCGGGAAAAATGGAAAGGGGGGGTATCAAGAAGCGTTCCACTCGAAACCTGAGCATAAGATGATCAGCAAGGGACCTAACGGCGGCGACCGTGTACACCAGCATGTACACCAGAAAAACATAAACAACAAAAAATGCTTGTATATCAACAATATAAAAAACACGTTAGAAGCCCGCCGAGGCGCCATATCCAAAGCCCTGGGAGATCTCCCGGGGCTTTTTCGTTTGGGCTGGAACTTCGACACGTTTGCTTCACCGTTCCAGTTGCACACGAGTGCCACTTTGCCTCTCCCTACAGCCTCTCCATTGGTGTTAGCGTGGGGTCATCCCGTTCCTACAAAACGGGGACCTCCATCAACGATCCGCGAAGGACTGCGCTGACTCATGACTCTGAAAAAACTCACGACCGCCACCCTGCTGCTGGCCAGCCTCGGGCTGTTCGCCAACCAGGCCCAGGCCAACCTCACGCCGCAGCAATCGGCGGCGATCCTCAAGACCTACAACGACAGCGACCCGGCTGACTTTCGCCACTTCCTCGGCAAGCTGGTCGCCAGCGACCTGGCCAAGGCCGACGACCTGGGCACCACGCTCAAGGCCTACCTGGCCAACAAGCCGCTGAGCGCCGACCAGCAGAACGAGATCAGTCGCCTGCTCGGCCTGTACACCCGGATCAAGTACGGCAAGGCCGCCACCGAGACCCTGCGTGAACTGGTGGCCATCCCGACCTTCCAGGTCGAGGGCACTGCGCAGCACGAGAACCCTCAGTTCCTGAAGATCGCCGAGAAGATCAAGGCCCTGGCCGAAGGCTTCGGCCTGACCTTCCGCAACATCGACAACCGGGTCTACGAGATCTCCCTGGGCGACAACGACAAGGAAGTCGTCGGCATCCACGCCCATGCCGATGTCGTGCCGGTGAACCCGGACAACTGGAAGCTCGAAGACGGCACACGCCTGGACCCGTTCAAGGTCACCCTGGTGGGTGATCGCATGTACGGTCGCGGTACCGAGGACGACAAGAACGGCATCGTCGTGGCGCTGTACGCGCTCAAGGTCGCCAAGGACGAAAAACTGCCGCTGGCCCGCCAGTTCAAGCTGCTGGTGGACACCACCGAAGAAACCACCGGCGATGCCATCCCGTACTACTTCGCCCGCAACCCCACGCCCAACTACAACCTGGCGCTCGATGGCGGCTACCCGGTGGTGATCGCCGAGAAAGGCTACGGCACCGTGATGGCCAGCTTCCGCCGCCGCCCGGCCACCGGCACCGGTGCGGAAGTCACCAAGCTCACGGGTGGCCTGGCCACCAACCAGATTCCCACCACCTCGGTGGCGACCCTGCTGGGCGATAACCCCAACGCCCTGGCCGAGGCCCTGCAAAAGGCCGGCGCCGAATACGCCAAGCGCAACGGCGGCGACTTCACCATCGATGCCAAGGCAGTCGGCAAGGAAGTGATCCTGACCGTGACCGGTGTCTCGGCCCACTCCTCGGAGCCCGAGTCGGGGGTCAACCCGGTGGCGCGGATGCTCGTCTTCCTCGATGGCCTGGGCGACCAGGTACCGCTCAAGCACAACCACATCACCGATGCCGCACGCTACGCGGCGGACAACTGGGGGCTGGACTACCTGGGCAAGCAGTTGGGGGTGAACTTCGAGGACAAGTTCATGGGCCCGCTGACCGCTTCGCTGACCTATGTCGGGCTCGACCAGAAGGCCCTGAAGCTGGCCGTGAACCTGCGCATCCCCAAAGGCAAGGCGCTCGCCATCATCAAGGACGAGCTGGCTGACAAGCTCGGCACCTGGGCGCGCGGCAGCCACACCTCGGTGGCCTTCGAGTACAGCCTCGACGAACCGATGTACCGCAACCCCGAGGGTGAATGGGTCAAGGCGCTGCTCGATGTGGCCAGCCAGAACCTGAGCCTGCCCCATGAATTCGGCACCTCCGCCGGCGCCACCTCGGTGCATGACTTGCCCAACGGCGTGCAGTTCGGCCTGGCCATGCCCAACGTGAAGTACACCGGGCACAACGACAATGAGTTCAAGACCGTGGAGCAGTTCATGCTCGACCTGCAGATCGTCAGCGAGATGGTCGCGCGGATCGGGCAGATGCCGAAGCTCTGATCGGCACGCCGGCGCGGTCCGTCCTTGATTGGACAGGGCCGCTCCCACGCGCCTGGGAACGGGCGTGTCCAAACGGGTCACATGACGTTTTTCAATCGATTCGATGCCGTTTCCTGCATTGCCGTGCAGGCCGACGTACCGGATGCTTTAGTTACTCCGACACATCGGTTTTCCACACCGCAGAGGCCCGTATGAAGAACGTCGAACAAATCCTCAAGACCAAGTCCCAACCTCAGACCGTCTACACCATCGGCCCTGACGACTCGGTGCTCGACGCCCTGAAGCTGCTGGCGGAAAAGAACGTCGGGGCGCTACCGGTGGTGGAGAACAACCAGGTGGTGGGGATCGTCAGCGAGCGCGACTATGCCCGCAAGCTGGTGCTCAAGGGGCGCTCGTCGGCAGCAACGCCGGTACGCGAGATCATGAGCACGCCGGTGGTGACGGTCGAGCCCAAGCAGAACCTGGAATACTGCATGAACCTGATGACCAACCGGCACCTGCGCCACCTGCCGGTGGTCAGCAACGGCGAGCTGCTCGGCCTGCTGTCGATCGGTGACCTGGTCAAGGAAACCATTGCCGAACAGGCCAACCTGATCGCGCAACTGGAGCAGTACATCCGCGGGGCCTGACAGCGGCCCTCAGTGGTAGACCCGCTCCAGCTCGTCCAACTGATGGTCGAAACTGCGCAGCCGCGCCGACCAGGTGTACACCAGCACTTCCAGGTCGCGGTTGAGCACGGCGGTGTTGCCACCGTCACGTCCTTGCGGGTCGCACAGGTCCAACTGATAGCGTTCGCGGGCCATGGCGGTGGCCACGCTGGAAAGGTCGCGGGCGTTGGCCAGCCAGCGATGCTGGTGGTCGTGGACTTCCCGGTCCAGCTCCCGGCACTGGCGCTTGAGCGCATCCAGGCTCTGCTCCAGCGGCGTGCCCTTGAGCTCACCCATGACCTCCTCGAAGGTTCGCCCGGAATGCCAGTAGCTCCCCCAGAAATAGCGGTCGAACACGGTTTCGACCCGGCGCAGGGCGACCTTGGTGTTCCAGATGGTCACCAGTGTGTGCCCTTGGATCACCTCGCGTTTGTTCAGGCGCAACTGCTGCCAGGCGATCCAGGCCAGCGCGCAAAGCGCCACCGCCGCCGTGATGGCAGCGGCGGCATACATGAACCGCAGCGCATGGTCCATGGAGTGGACATGGCGGATACCGTAGAAATAACCGGCCGTCAGCGTGCCCAGGATCGTCACGGAGCACCAGAAACCTGATGCATAGGGATCTTTCATCGCGCTATCCCCTGTTGGTTTACCTGAGCATAGCAACGGCCAATTCACCATCAGGTGCCACTCGGCGCTTTATTTCCGGGGACGACGCAACGCCTCGTTGAGTTGATCGAACGGCACGGCCCAATCGGCGTCCTCTATCACGCTCTCCTTGAGGAAGGCCCGCTGGGCCTCGCTCCAGAACGGCGCATCCACCAGCTTTATCTCGTTCTTGAGCGGTGAATGGGTGGTGATGAACTTGTCGATGCTCTCGGCATCGTCCGCCAGCCCCAGTTGCTTGAACAGTTCGGCAAACGGATGGTTCGGTGCTTCCATGGTGCCTCCTCGGGCCGGGCAGGCCGTCCACGACGCCGGCCCGGCAGCAGTTGAAAGTCATCAGCAGAGTTCGCGCACTTCGGCATGCGGAACCAGCTTCAGGTATTGCTCCATGCTCATGTGGATCAGGTGATCGTGATCGCCTGCCTCCAGGTAGACATCGCCCTGGCGGGTCAGGCTCGGGTCAAGCAGCATTTTTATGTCATAGGCATCGCCCATTGCCGGCACGGCGCCGCGCTCGCAGTCGCCGAACAGGCTCGGCAGGCCGCTTTCGCGGGTCAGTTGCCAGGCACCGGACATGCGCACCTTGCTCATGTCCAGATGGCGGTTGGCCGGTAGCACCGCCATGATGTAGTTGCCATGACGGTCGTCCAGCATCACCGACTTGGCGACCCGCTCGGCGGGCACGCCGGCCGTGCGCGCCGACTCCAGGCTCGTGGCCGAATGAGGATGGGGAACGATGTCGTAATCGCAGTTTGCCTTGTCCAGGCGCTGCTGCAGGGTTTTGGCCATACGCATGATGCACCTCCGGTTTACCCCCCATCTGGAAGTTTAGGCCGAGGTCCGGCAGGTACGACTAAACTTCGGTGACAGGTCCGGACAAGGTGACGACAGGTGATCGCTCGCTGCTGGCGCTGGCTGCTGCTGATGCTCTTGCTCGGCACCGTCCCGAGCGGCCTGGCGGTGCCTGGCGCCAGCGTCTGGCTGCTGGACATCGACGATGCCATAGGCCCGGCCAGCGCCGATTACCTGATACGCGGCCTGGAGCAGGCCCAGGCGCAGAACGCGCAACTGGTGGTGATCCGCCTGGACACCCCTGGCGGGCTGGACAGCGCCATGCGCCAGATCATCAAGGCGATCCTCTCCAGCCCCGTGCCAGTGGCCAGCTTCGTCGCCCCTGGCGGTGCCCGTGCGGCCAGCGCCGGCACCTACATTCTCTATGCAAGCCATGTGGCCGCCATGGCCCCGGGCACCAACCTGGGCGCGGCCACACCGGTGCAGATCGGTGCCGCACCACCAGGCAAGCCCGAACCCAACGCGCCACGCGAGGATGACACCCTGGCGCGCAAACAGGTCAACGATGCCGCCGCCTACATCCGCGGCCTGGCCCAGCTGCGCGGACGCAACGCCGACTGGGCGGAGAAGGCCGTGCGCGAGGCAGTCAGCCTCTCGGCCAGCGAGGCGGTGCGGATCAAGGTCATCGACCAGGTGGCCAAGGACCTGCCCGAGCTGCTCGTCCAGCTGGACGGCAAGACCCTCGTCGCCGCCGGCCAGCCACGCCAGCTGCACACTGCCGGTGCCACGGTCGTCGAACACCTGCCCGACTGGCGCACCCGCCTGCTGGCGGTGATCACCAACCCGAGCGTGGCGCTGATCCTGATCATGATCGGCGTCTATGGCCTGTTGTTCGAGTTCATGAGCCCCGGTTCCGGGGTCGGCGGGGTGATCGGAGGCATCTGCCTGCTGCTGGCCTTGTATGCCATGCAGCTGCTGCCGGTGAGCTATGCCGGTGTCGCGCTGATCCTGCTGGGCGTGGCATTCATGATTGCCGAGGCGTTCCTGCCGAGCTTCGGCGTGGTCGGTTTCGGCGGCATCGTCGCCTTCGTGGCGGGCGCAGTCATCCTCATGGACACCGATGCACCCGGCTTCGGCATCCCCCTGGCGCTGATCGTCGCCCTGGCGACGGTCTCGGCGCTGCTGCTCGGCGGCGTGCTGGGCATGGCTATCAAGGCCCGGCGACGGGCGTTGGTCAACGGCGACGCGGGGCTGGTGGGCAGCCTGGTCACGGTGACCCAGGTGGTGGCGGACAACCCGTTCTGCGGCTCGGTACAGGCCCAGGGCGAACAATGGCAAGTCCAGTGTGCGACCCCGTTGCAGGCTGGCCAACATGTGCGCGTGACGGCTCGCCATGGCGTGATGCTGGAGGTCAGCGCCACCGCGCCCGCCGCGCAAGGAGAGTGAAGATGTTCGTTCAATTCGGTTTCGGCGCCCTGTTGGCCGTGGTCGGCCTGTTGCTGCTGTCGGCCTTGCGCATCCTGCGCGAGTACGAGCGCGGCGTGGTGTTCCAGCTGGGGCGTTTCTGGCAGGTCAAGGGCCCTGGGTTGATCATCCTGATCCCGGGGATCCAGCAGATGGTGCGGGTCGATCTGCGTACCGTGGTGCTCGACGTCCCTCCCCAGGATGTGATCACCCGCGACAACGTCTCGGTCAAGGTCAATGCGGTGCTGTACTTTCGGGTGCTCGACCCGCAGAAGGCGATCATCCAGGTGGAGGATTTTCTCAGCGCCACCAGCCAGCTGGCCCAGACCACCCTGCGTGCGGTGCTCGGCAAGCACGAGCTGGACGAACTGCTGGCCGAGCGCGAACAGCTCAACTCGGACATCCGCCAGGTGCTGGACGCCCAGACCGACGCCTGGGGCATCAAGGTGGCCAACGTCGAGATCAAGCATGTCGACCTCAACGAGTCGATGGTCCGCGCCATCGCCCGCCAGGCCGAGGCCGAGCGTGAACGGCGGGCCAAGGTGATCCATGCCGAAGGGGAATTGCAGGCCTCGGAGAAGCTGATGCAGGCGGCACAGATGCTGGGCAAGGAGCCGGGGGCGATGCAGCTGCGCTACATGCAGACGCTGGGCGCGATTGCCGGGGACAAGAGCTCGACCATCGTCTTTCCACTACCGGTGGACTTGCTCAAGGGGTTGGTCGATAAACAGCGCTGACTTCATTCGCGGGCAAGCCCCCCACAAGGCCACTACTGGACCTGTGGGAACGGGCTTGCCCGTGAATGGATCTGGAAGGGATCACATCGGCGCGCGGCGCAGGGTGGCCAGGAAGGTCGCCGCGCCGATGAACAGCCCGGCAAAGGTGCGGTTCATGCGCTTTTGCTGCTTGGGCGTGCGCAGCAGCCGCAGCACGCGGGCGGCCAAGCCGGTGTAGCCCGCCATCACCAGCAGGTCGACGCTGATCATGGTCACGGTGATGGCCAGGTACTGAGGCACCAATGGCGCATGAGGGTTGATGAACTGCGGCAGCACCGCCAGCATGAACACCAGCGCCTTGGGGTTGCTGACGTTCACTAGGAACCCGCGGAACACCAGGCTCATCGGCTTGCCGATCGGTCGCACGCCCGAGGAGTCGCTCATGTCCATGGGCAACGCGCGCCATTGTTTGTAGGCCAGGTACACCAGGTAGGCGACGCCGAACCATTTGATGAACTGGAAGGCGGTGGCCGAAGCAGCGAGGACAGCGCCGACACCGGCGGCAATGATGGCGATCTGCAGAATCAGGCCCAGCTGCAGGCCCAGGGCGTTCCAGTACCCACGCCAGAATCCGTATTGCAGCCCGCTGGACATCGAGGCGATGGCCCCGGCACCCGGCGACAGGCTGATCACCCAGCACGCGGCAAAAAAGGCCAACCAGGTTTCCATCGACATCGCACACCTCGCTCGAACAATTGTTGCAAAACGTTAAGCTACGGTGTTGGCGAAAAAATGACCAGAAAATTCTGCTGAAATTCTGAGCTTCGCGGACAGCCCGCTCCTACAGCCACATCACCCACTTTGAAACCTGTGGTTTATGCGGCCCTGGTGGGAGCGGGTTCACCCGCGAAGCGGCCAGCGCGGTGTCTGGGCCACCCTCTTTCTCAGGACAATGCCTCGAGCTCGGCCTGCATGGCCTCGAGGGTTTCCAGCGCCTCCATCCAGGCCTCTTCCAGCTCGCCTTCGCGCTGCTTGAGCTTGGTCTGACGGGCCAGCAGGTCACGCAGTTCGTCCTTGCGGGACGCCTCGTACAGGCCACCATCGCCCAGCGCCGTCTCGATCTCGGCCAGTTGCGCATGCACCTGGTTCAGCTCGGTCTCGAGCTTCTCGGCAGTGCGCTTGTGCGGGGCCAATTGCTGACGCAATGCGGCGGCGGCCTGGCGCTGGGCCTTCTTGTCGGTCTTGTCCGGGTTGGCCGGCGCATTGCTGACCGGCGCACTGCGTTGGCGATAGTCGATCAGCCAGCGACTGTAGTCGTCCAGGTCGCCATCGAAGGCTTCGACCTTGCCATCGGCCACCAGCAGGAAGTCGTCGGTGGTGCTCTTGAGCAGATGGCGGTCGTGGGAAACCACCACCACCGCGCCATTGAACTCCTGCAGGGCCATGGTCAGCGCCAGGCGCATTTCCAGGTCCAGGTGGTTGGTCGGTTCGTCGAGCAGCAGCAGGTTCGGACGCTCCCAGGCGATCAACGCCAGGGCCAGACGTGCCTTTTCGCCACCGGAGAAGTTCACCACCGGCTCGTCGACACGGTTGCCATGGAAGTCGAACCCGCCGAGGAAGTCGCGCAGGGTCTGTTCGCGCTCGGCCGGGGCGATGCGCTGCAGGTGCAGCAGCGGGCTGGCCTTGTCGTCCAGGGAGTCGAGCTGGTGCTGGGCGAAGTAGCCCACTGCCAGGTTCTCACCGCGTACCAGGCGCCCGGCGATGGGCTCCAGCTCACCGGCGAGGTTCTTGATCAGGGTCGACTTGCCGGCACCGTTGGGGCCCAGCAAGCCGATGCGGGCACCGGGGGCCAGTTGCAGCTTGACCTTCTCCAGGATCGCCTTGTCGCCATAGCCCAGGCGGCCTTCGGAGAGATCCAGCAAGGGGCTGGAGATTTTCTCCGACTCGCGGAAGACGAAGTCGAACGGCGAATCCACATGGGCGGCCGACAGCTCCTCCATGCGCTCCAGCGCCTTGATCCGGCTCTGCGCCTGACGGGCCTTGGTGGCCTGGGCACGGAAGCGGGCGATGTACTTTTCCATGTGCGCGCGGCGGGCCTGCTGCTTCTCGTAGGCCTGTTGCTGCTGCGCCAGGCGCTCGGCACGGGTACGTTCGAAGGCGCTGTAGCCGCCTTTGTAGAGGTTGAGCTTGCGCTGTTCGACATGCAGCACATGGTCGACCACCGCATCGAGGAAGTCTCGGTCGTGGGAGATCAGCAACAGCGTGCCCGGATAACCCTTGAGCCAGTCTTCCAGCCAGAGGATGGCGTCCAGGTCCAGGTGGTTGGTGGGCTCGTCGAGCAGCAGCAGGTCGGACGGACACATCAGTGCCTGGGCGAGGTTCAGGCGCATCCGCCAGCCACCGGAAAAGTCGCCGACGCGCCGGTCCATCTGCTCGGAGGTGAAGCCCAGGCCCGCCAGCAGCTTGCGCGCCCGGGCGTCGGCGGTATAGCCGTCGGCGCTGTCGAGTTCACTGTGCAGGCGCGCCACGGCGGTGCCGTCGTGGGCGGCCTCGGCGACAGCCAGGTCAGCCTGGATCTTGCGCAGACGCACATCGCCATCGAGCACATAGTCCACGGCCTGGCGATCGAGGGTGTCGACCTCCTGGCGCATGTGGGCGATGCGCCAGTCGCCGGGCAGCAGGCAGTCGCCGCCGTCAGGCGACAGCTCACCGCGCAGCAAGGCAAACAGGCTGGATTTTCCGGCACCGTTGGCGCCGATCAGGCCGGCTTTGTGACCGGCGTGCAGGGTCATCTCGGCGCCTTCTAGCAAGCGCTGCGGACCACGCTGTAAAGTGAGGTTGGATAGTCTGATCATGATGGTCGCGGAGTCTATCAGCTTCCCACCTGGGCACACAGGCCACCTTGACCACTGGCGAGTTCGAACATGCAAAACGATTTGTGGGGCCACGCCCTGGCGCTTTATGCCCGACCCGGGGTCGAAGCTGCCTGTCTGGCGTTGCAGGCGCAGGGTGGCGATGTTTGCCTGCTGCTGTGCGGCACCTGGTTGCAGGCACGCCACGTCACGCCCGATGCCGAGCGCGCAGCTGCGCTGCGGGCCATTGCCGACCCTTGGCAGCGACAGGTCGTGGTGCCCCTGCGCGCATTACGCCAGCAATGGCGCGAGGCCGCGCACGGCGATGCGCAACTGGCAGCGCTGCGTGAACAGGTCAAGGGATTGGAGCTTGAAGCCGAGCGCACCTTGCTGGCACGCCTGCAAGCGCGGGCGGGGAAATGGCCTGCGGACCAGGACGGTCCGGCAGGCGACTGGCTGCTCTGGCTGGTGCCCGAGCAAACCCGCGACCACGACGCGCTGCGTGAACTGCGCGTCGCGGCCCAGAGGCTTCAGGAGGCCGACGAAGGCGACTGAGCCGGGGTGCTGGCTGGCGCCGACGACGCGGCGGCTGGTGCTGCCGAGTTGGTCGCTGGCGCTGGGCTGCTGGCAGCGGCTGGTGCGCCAGGCTTGGCGGCGGCCGGCTTGGCAGCGGCCGGTTTGGCCGGGGCCTTGCGGACAGCGGGTTTGGCAGCAGGTTTGGCGGTAGCGGCCTTGGCTGCGGCGGGCTTGGTCGCGGCAGGCTTGGCGGCGGCTTTGGCAGCAGCAGGTTTAGCGGCGGGCTTCGCAGCCGCGGTACGGGCGGTAGCCGGCTTGGCAGCGGCTTTGGCCGGGGCTTTTGCCGCAGGTTTGGCGGCAGCTTTCACCGGCGCCTTGGCAGCGGTTTTGGCGGCAGCGGCCCTGGCAGCGGGCTTCGCAGCAGCCTTGGCTGGGGCCTTGGCAGCCGGGCGGGCAGCGGCTTTGGTCGCGACGGGCTTGGCAGGCGCCTTGGCGGCGGTCGCGCGCTGGTCAAGCGCCTTGCTGACAGCTTCGCGCACTTTGCCAACGCCCTGGGCCAGTTTCAGGCTTTCCTGGGCATCGCGTTTTAGTTGCTGGATATAAGTGCGGGTCTGCGCTTGACGCTCCTTGAGCGAATCGAGCAGTTCTTCAAGTTCACCGGATGCTTTCTGCGCCTTGTTCTGGGCCTTGGCTTTTCCGGCTTTGGCGGCGTCCTGCAACTTCAGGCGCGCGTTATGCAGTTTTTCCTGGGCTTTGCCACGCTGCTTTTCCAACTTGGCCAGCAGTTTCTCAGCATCCGCCAGCGCTTGCGAGCAGGCATCTTCCAAGTGTTCGAGCAGACTACCCGAAAGTTGCTGGAGCAAGTGCAACGGCGTACTGACTGGCTTCTTCTTGGCCGACATGGTTTACCTCCTGGCTGACGAGAGTGCGGCTCATACTATGCTTCTGCTGCTACCGCCGCTAGGGCATGTGGACAGTATTGTTGGCGCCGCGTTGCATGCCTGGGCAAAGTTGTTGTCTTGCAGCTCGCTGCAAGTGTAGTTGCCCATTAAAGTGTTGCTGATATTTACACATTCATCGCCAACAAGGCTGGCATACTTCGCGCTCACCGCAGCAGGAGTTGACCGTGCCTCGTTACCTTATTCTCGGCCTGTGCCTGGCTGCCCCCCTGGCCCTGGCCACCCCTGACACGCCCTCTTCCGATCACGACCTGGCCTACAGCCTCGGCGCCAGCCTGGGTGAGCGCTTGCGTGACGAAGTGCCCGGCCTTGAGCTCGATGCCTTGGTCGAAGGCCTGCGCCAGGCCTACCAGGGCCAACCGCTCAAGCTCGACAAACCCCGCATGCAGGCCATTCTCCAGCAACACGAGGAGCAGGCCAACGCGGCCGCTGAACAGACCCTGATCGATAAAAGCCTGGCGGCGGAAAAGCGCTTCCTGGCCAACGAGCGGGCACGCGCCGGCGTACACGAACTGCCCGAGGGCATCCTCTACAGCGAGTTGGCAAGTGGCACCGGCAACTCGCCCAAGGCCGGCGGCAAGGTGCAGGTACGCTACGTCGGAAAGCTGCCGGACGGCTCGGTGTTCGACCAGAACCAGCAGCCCCAGTGGTTCAACCTGGATTCGGTGATCGAAGGCTGGCAAGTGGCGTTGCCGCACATGAAGGCAGGGGCGAAATGGCGTCTGGTGATCCCGTCGGCGCAAGCCTACGGGGCTGAAGGCGCGGGCGACCTGATCGCGCCTTACACCCCCCTGGTCTTCGAGATCGAACTAGTGGCGGTCGCCGACTGACGCCGGCCCTCAGGCCTGCACCGCGCCCTCTTCCTTGTGCGCGTTGTGCAGCACCTCGATCAGGCAGTCCTCGAGTTCGAAGCGCTCGTGCAGCAAGCTGCCAAGCTCGCCCAGTTTCTTGGAGAACCGTTCAGGGTCCTTGCATTCGCCCTTTTCGCAATGGTCGTTGAAGGCCAGCGCGATCTGGGTGATGTCGTTGATGCGCGGGTTGATCTGCTCGGCGAGTTGCAGGGCACCTTCGTCACCGAACGCCTTGGCCTCCGTGACCAGCTGTTCGCTGACCTCGAAATGCCAGGCCGAAACGTAGTCGACCAGCACCACGCAGAAATCGCGGTTCTTGTCCTTGTCGGCGAAGGCCGGTTTGGCATCGCGCAAGGTGCGGAAAGCCTGGATCAGCTCCTCCCGTTCCTGGAGCCAACGGTCGATCAGCTTGTGAACCCCACCCCAGCGTTCCTGAGCGTTCTGACAACTATCGAGCATGGCGATCTCATCCCTTCTGGGTAGATGCCGCCGCACCTCGCGCGCGAATACCGCGGCACAAAGGTGACATCAGCAGGACGGCATCGAGCAGTTGTGTTTTCGGTATGCGTGCTGCGAGATTATTCCCGCGCGTGCTGGGCTTCAAGGTACGCAGCGGACAAAGTTCATACAAGTGTTTAATACCTGCGCAAGGCGCCGCTGGTCGTAGATCTCGTTGCGATTGCCGTGGATCAACCTTTGCCGAGTGTGCGCAAACGGTATGCCAGCAGCCAGCTCAGTGGCAGGGCCGATAGCGACAGGAATGCCAGCAGGCTCCACTCGGGCAATGTCAGGTCGACGAAGCTCCAGGTCAGCGCAGTGCAGTCGGGACCACCGAGCAGCAACATCTTCAAGACGTGATCCCACGACTGCTCCAGCATCCGCCCGAACGGCATCAGGCAGGCATCCACCACCGTGCCTGCGCCTTGCAGCCAGACATGCCTGGCGGCCAGCAATGCCCCGCCCGCCGAGCAGCCCAGCGCCACCACCGCATAGTTGCGTTTTCCGGCCTCGCCTGGCGCATGCAGGAGCGCGCACAGGCACACCAATGCATACAGCCCGAACAGCAGGCGCTGGCTGAAACACAGGGAGCACGGCATCAGGCCGAGGACACTTTCGAGGCGCAAAGAGACAAGCAGGACCGCCGCCGAGGCGAAGCCGCCAGGTAGGAAGAAGGTGCGCAAGCGGGCCGGCAGCATGGGCGATGGAGGTTCCGGATCAAGTGAGGGAGCCCGGAACGGTAGTGGAAAGGCAGGCTTTGTTTCAAGGCACTACAGGAAAGACAACTCCCTGATTGGAAAGGGAAAATCTGCAACTTCCAGTAGGAAGTTTCCGAAGCGAGTCAGCGCAAACCCTCCCTCCACCACAGGAAGAATTACAGCCCCAAGTGCCCATGGCTCAGCATGGGCACTTGGCTCGGTCAGGCTCGCACGCCCTCGGGCAACGGCAAGGCCAGCAGACGCTCATCCAGCATGCCCAGGCCTTCCTGGAACAGCTGGTTGCTGCGCTCGGTTTCCCCCAGGCCAGCCAGCAGACGGGCAAGCTCTGCGCACGCCTCCGGGTTGCGCTCCATGCGCAGGCTGCTTTCGAGGTAGTCCCGCGCCTTGCCCCACAGACGGTTCTGCAGGCTCAGGCGCCCCAGGGTCAGCAACAGGCTCGGATCCTGCGGATGGTCCTTGAGCCACCCTTCGGCGGTCTGCAACTGACGGGCCGTGTCATCTCCACGCACCAGGCCATACAGCCGGGCCAGGTGGCTTTCGTACTGACGCTTGAGCGCAGCGCGCAGCACTTGCTCGGCTTCGCCTTGGGCACCCAGCTGGCGCAACTGCTCGGCATAGGCCGACACCAGTTGCGCCTCCTGGCGCTGGGCGGTGGTGAGCTGTTGCCAGGCGCGCTCCAGGGCTTGGCGCGCGGCCTGGGCATCCTCGCCGCGGGTCGCTGCCAGGCCCAGGTTCTGGCCCCAGGCACGCTGCTCCAGCTCGGCCAGCTCCTTGGCAGGCAATACCTTGCCTTTGCGCAACTCCGGCAGCAGGCGAATCAGGGCCGACCAGTCACCGATCTCCAGGTTCAGGCGATACAGCAGGCGCAGGACCTGGGTGTTATGCGGGTGACGCTCCTGCATGGCCAGCAGGGTTTCGTGGGCGCCACCGATATCGCCGCGGTCCATCTGCAATTGCGCGTGGGTCAGGGCAATGGCGAGCTCCGCCTGAGGCTGACGCTCCAGGGCCCGCTCGAGCAGGCTGTCGCTTTCCTCGGCGCGGCCCAGCTCGTTGGCGGCACGCGCAGCACCAAGGTAATAGAGCAATGGCTGACGCTCGGCCTCGGCGGCCCGGTGCAGATGACGCTGGGCGCTCGCCCAACGGCCCTCGGCGAGGTCCAGTTGGCCTTGCTCGATGGCGATGCGGGTACGCCGACTGCGGTTACGGCGCGACCAAGGGTTGACCACGCCGCTGGAAGTCAACACAAGGCCGACCAGGTAACGCACCAGCCAGAGCACCACGACGATGGCGACCAGCGCCGCCAATGCCGCCCACAGTCCGGACTGATAGCGGAATCCGCCATAGGCGACCAGGACGTAGCCGCTGTGCTTGGCGACCGCGATGCCCAGCGCCGCGGCCACCACGATCGCCAGCACCGCCAGCAGGTAGACACGCTTCATTGCTTGCCCCCCTCGGCTTCGGCCGGCAGGTGGCGACGCTGGATATACGCCTGTACCGCGGCCAGGCTTTCGGACAGGTCAGGGGTGACCACCGAGACCGGCTGCTCGGCCAGTTCGTTGAGGCTGGCGAGCATGGCCTTGCTCTGTGGGTTGTCGGCGTTGAAGTTCGCCAACAGCACGCTGCACGCATCGTCCAGGGCCTGGCTGTAGACCTTGGCTTCACCGTTGAGCGCCGCCCATTGGGCCTGTTCGATGGTCAGGCTCAGGGCCAGTCGCAGTTGGTTGAGCGACTGCCCGGACAACAGTGGCCGCACGTTCTCGTCGGCGTTGAACTCGATCTGGAAGTATTTGGAGATCTCCGCCCACCACTGGGACAGGCGGCTGGCGCCATCACCATCGGCGGTCAGGGCACCCAGGGCGTCGGCCTTGGTCTCGAACTCGGGGGACTGGGCACTGAGCTGCTGCACCAGCTCGCGCTGGGCGGCGAGCTTGAGGAACAGGCCGGTACGGTCCGGCTGCTCGGTGCTGTTGAGGGTCGCCAGGCTGCGGGCGAGCTGCTCGCGGGCAGCGAAGGCACCCGGGTCGCTCTGCTCGCGCAGGATTTCGTCGGCACCTTCGACCAGGGCCTTGGCACTGGCGATGTCCTGCAAGGCCGAAAGACGCAGGGTTGCCAGGCGCAGCAGGTGCTCGGCCTCGGCCAGGCGCCACTCCTTGCGGCTTTCGCCAAGCGCGGTTTCCAGGCGCTGGCTGAGACGTTGCTGATCGCCCTGCAGCTGTGCCACCAGACGACGGCGGTCCTCCAGCTCGCTGGCAGCCGGCAGGCTGGCCAGTTGTTCGCTGATCTGCTGCTCGCGCTGTTGCAGGGTGGCGGTGCGCTGGTTCAGGGCTTCCAGGTGCTGGCCCTGACCCAGCTCGCTGCCTTGCAGCTGACGGACCTGCCAGACGCCCCACCCACCGACTGCGACCCCGGCCGCTCCGATCAGCAGGGCCAGCAGGGCCAGGCCGTTGCCAGAGCGCTTGGCAGGCGTGGCGGAAGTGGATTGCGGCGCCTCGGACGCCGTGGGTTGTTCGTTGTTGGACAAGACAGTTTCGCTCACGTATCCATCCTTTGCATGGGGGCGCGTCGCATTGAGCTTAGCGCCTTAGTCGGCAGGTGCTGCACTTCGCTGCACCGCTGCCATCAAGGCCGTGGCACTGGCGCCACGGCAATCCACAATCTGTTGGGCGCCCAGCGCCCTGGCCTGCTCGGCCACCCTCGGGCTCGGCACGAACAACGGCAAATGCGCCAGGCGTGGCCAGTCGGCACCCGCCAGCTTCAGCAGGTGCTCGAGCCCCTGCCCACTGCTGACCACCAGGCCGTTGAGGCATTCCGCCTCGACGCGGTGCAGCAGGATACCGGCCGGGTACTCCGGCAGGTCGCGGCGATACAGTTCCAGATAATCGACACTAGCACCTTGCTCTCCAAGACGCCCGGCCAGCAGTTCGCGACCTCCGACGCCCCGAACGATCAAAACGCGTGGGGTGGCGACCCGGCTCATAGCCTCGCGCAGGTCAGGCAGCGCGAGCAAGGCCTCGCTGTCGTCACCTTGCGCCGAAAAGTCAACTTTCAAGCCCTGCGCCTGCATTACCTGCGCCGTGGCCGCGCCCACCGTGAACCAGCCCTGGCGCGGCGGCTGCAGGCCTGCCCGGCGCAACTGCTCGAGCAGCAGGCGCGCGGCTGGCTTGCTGACCACGATGATCGCCTGGTAGCCCTGCAGCCCCCTCAGGTACTGGCCTTGCCGTGCGTCCAGCGTCACCGGCTCGATGGCCAGCAGAGGCAGGCTGCTGCTGGCGATCCCCGCCTGCGCGAGGCTCTGCGCCAGCGCCTGGCACTCCTCCTCGGGGCGGGTCAGCAGCAGGCGCCAGGGGCTCACGGGTGACCAGCCTCGCCATAGACTTCCTTGAGAATGGCCTCGGCGCCCTGGCCGAGCAGGTCTTCGGCGACCTGCACGCCCAGCGTCTCGGCGTTGCCCCGCGGGGCACGGGCCTCGGCTACCAGCAAGGTGCCGCCGCTGGGCTGGCCGACCAGGCCACGCAGCCACAGCTGCTCGCCTTCAAGTACCGCGTAGCAGGCGATCGGAACCTGGCAGCCGCCGTTCAAGCGCTTGTTCAGCGCCCGCTCCGCCACGACCCGGTCGGCGGTGTCGCGGTGGTGAAGCGGCGCCAGCAAGGCGTGGATCGCCTGGTCCGCGCTGCGGCACTCGATGCCCACCGCGCCCTGCCCACCCGCTGGCAGGCTTTCGTCGACGCTGATGGTGGAGCTGATCCGGTCCTCGAAGCCAAGACGGATCAGGCCGGCTGCGGCAAGAATGATGGCGTCGTATTCGCCGGCATCGAGCTTGGCCAGGCGGGTGTTGACGTTGCCGCGCAGGAAGCGAATCTGCAGGTCCGGACGCCGCGCCAGCAACTGCGCCTGGCGGCGCAGGCTGGAGGTGCCGACGATGCTGCCGGCCGGCAGTTCGTCGAGGCTGGCGAAGCGGTTGGAGACAAACGCATCGCGCGGATCTTCGCGCTCGCAGATGCAGTACAGGCCCAGGCCTTCGGGGAAGTCCATGGGCACGTCCTTCATCGAATGCACGGCGATGTCGGCCTCGTGCTCGAGCAGGGCGGTTTCCAGCTCTTTGACGAACAGGCCCTTGCCGCCGATCTTCGACAGCGGCGAATCGAGCAGCTTGTCGCCACGGCTGACCATGGGCACCAGGGTCACGACCAGGCCAGGATGGGCCTCTTCCAGTCGGGCTTTGACATATTCGGCCTGCCACAGGGCCAGGGCACTTTTACGGGTGGCGATGCGGATTTCACGAGTGGACATGGAACGCCCCGATCCAAGGAGAAATGCCGCCGATGATAACAGCTCCGCCAGCGCACCTAGCAGATTCAGGTCATCATCCGGCCATCCCTGGCCGGCATCCGCCGCCTCAGAGCGTCTGCATCATCTTGCGCACGCCCGCCACGTGACGGCGACTGACCGTCAGGGCATCGCCATCGAACCCCTTGAGAAAGAGCTGGAAGTGCCCAAGCGGCGTGCGCTGCAGGCGCTCGATACGCTCGCGGGCGACCAGGGCGTTGCGGTGGATGCGCACGAAGCGCTCGCCGAACTCGTCCTCCAGGGCTTTCAAGGGCTCGTCGAGCAGGACCTCGCCTGCCTCGTGGCGCAGGGTCACGTACTTGTGGTCGGCAATGAAATAGATCACCTGGGGCAGGGGAATCAGCTCGATGCCTTTGCGGGTTCGTGCACTGATGTGGCTGCGCGGCCCACCGCCTTCGTTGGCCGGGCGGGTGAGCGCGGCGAGTTGGGCGCGGTTGGGCTTGTCGGCCTTGCGCAAGGCTTCGCGCAGCGCCTGGGGCTGGATCGGCTTGGTCACATGACTGAGGGTGCTTTCCCTGAAGGCTTGGCTCCCGTACTCATCGTCACCGGTGCAGAACACCACCGCCGGCGGTGCCTCGCGCTCGCACAACCGGGCGGCGACCTGCAGGCCGTCCAGGCCAGGCATGCCGATGTCCAACAACACGACATCGGGCTTGAGGCTGTCGATCAAGGCCAGGGCCTCTTCGCCGTTGGTGGCGCTGGGCTCCAGCACGGTGTAGCCCTCCAGCTCGCCAAGCATCCGGGTAAGGCGTTCGCGGGCCAAGGGTTCGTCATCAACGATCAGGACATTCATAATTACGCTGGATTCCTGAGTGAGTCTCGCATGGATATAGCGTAGACAGGTGTAGGGCGACCGCCACGCGGTCACGCTCTAGACCGATGCGACGGCCAAAGATTCACTGGCCTGGCAGAATCGGCGCCAGTCCTTTGTCCAACTGTAGACGGTCCGTGGAACACTGCCGTTCAATCGTTGAATATCCTCACCTGCCGACCCACCCAGGGTTTTGCAAGATTTCTCTCGACCAGCGCCCTGCGGCGCGCGCCCCAACCCTGCTATGATCGGCGCCACTTTTTCGTTCACGCCTTCAACGAGTGAATCCATGAGCACCGACAAGACCAATCAGTCCTGGGGCGGCCGCTTCAGTGAGCCCGTCGACGCCTTCGTCGCCCGTTTCACCGCCTCGGTCGATTTCGACAAGCGCCTGTACCGCCACGACATCATGGGTTCGATCGCCCACGCCACCATGCTGGCGCAGGTCGGCGTACTCACCGACGCCGAGCGCGATGCCATCATCGACGGCCTGAAGACCATCCAGGGCGAAATCGAGGCTGGCCAGTTCGACTGGCGCGTCGACCTCGAAGACGTGCACATGAACATCGAGGCCCGCCTGACCGACCGCATCGGCATCACCGGCAAGAAGCTGCACACAGGCCGTAGCCGCAACGACCAGGTGGCCACCGACATCCGCCTGTGGCTGCGCGACGAGATCGACCTGATCCTGGCCGAGATCACCCGCCTGCAGCAGGGCCTGCTGGAGCAGGCCGAGCGTGAAGCCGAAACCATCATGCCCGGCTTCACCCACCTGCAGACCGCCCAGCCGGTCACCTTCGGCCACCACCTGCTGGCCTGGTTCGAAATGCTCAGCCGCGACTACGAGCGCCTGGTCGACTGCCGCAAGCGCACCAACCGCATGCCGCTGGGCAGCGCCGCACTGGCCGGTACCACCTACCCGATCGATCGAGAACTGACCTGCAAGCTGCTGGGCTTCGAAGCCGTGGCCGGCAACTCGCTGGACGGCGTCTCGGACCGTGACTTCGCCATCGAATTCTGCGCCGCGGCCAGCCTTGCGATGATGCACCTGTCGCGCTTTTCCGAAGAGCTGGTGCTGTGGACCAGCGCGCAGTTCCAGTTCATCGACCTGCCCGATCGCTTCTGCACCGGCAGCTCGATCATGCCGCAAAAGAAGAACCCGGACGTCCCGGAGCTGGTGCGTGGCAAGAGCGGCCGCGTGTTCGGTGCACTGACCGGCCTGTTGACCCTGATGAAAGGCCAGCCGCTGGCCTACAACAAGGACAACCAGGAAGACAAGGAGCCGCTGTTCGACGCCGCCGACACCCTGCGCGACTCCCTGCGCGCCTTCGCCGACATGATCCCGGCGATCAAGCCCAAGCACGCCGTCATGCGTGAAGCGGCCCTGCGCGGCTTCTCCACCGCCACCGACCTGGCCGACTACCTGGTGCGCCGTGGCCTGCCGTTCCGTGACTGCCACGAGATCGTCGGTCACGCGGTGAAGTACGGCGTCGATACCGGCAAGGACCTGGCCGAGATGAGCCTGGACGAACTGCGCCAGTTCAGCGACCAGATCGAACAGGACGTGTTCGCCGTGCTGACCCTGGAAGGCTCGGTCAACGCGCGCAACCACATTGGCGGCACCGCGCCGGCCCAGGTACGTCTGGCCGTGGCTCGCGGCAAGGCGCTGCTGGCTTCGCGCTAAGGCCCATTGCGAGGGCTTCGCCCTCGTCCGCGGGCAAGCCCACAGGTACCGCACTGCTTTGAAACCAGTGCGGTACCTGTGGGCGCGGTTTCAGCCGCGAAGGTTCTTTCTGCCTCAGTGCTTACCACGCACCATCTCCAGGAACGCCGGCATCGACGCTTCCTTGTCCGCCGCGATCCGCGCCATGTGCGGGTTCTCTCCCAGCTTTTCGAGCAATGCCCTGGCCTGCGGGAATTCCGCCAGGAAATCGATGTTCAGCACCTTCTTGCCCACCACACAGGCCAGGTCCACCGAGAAGCAGAACATCAGGTCGGCCAGGGTCAGCACCTCGCCGGCCACATAAGGGGCGAACCGGCCATTGCGCTTGAGCGTGGCAAAGCCGGCCAGCAGGTCGGCGCGGGCGCGCTCCTTGAGCAGCGGCTCCACCGCCATGCCAAAGAATGCTTCCGGATAGCAGGTCCGGGCAGGCAGCTCGATGTACAGTTCGATTTCCTTGAGCAGTTCACGCACCTTGGCCTGGGCGAAGGCGTCTGCCGGCAGCAGGGGTTTGCCACCCTGGGTCTGCTCGATGTAGTCGAGGATCACGCTGGTTTCGCTGAGAAAGCCGTGCTCGGTCTCGAGTACCGGGATCTTGCCTCGCGGGCTGATTTCCAGGCTCTGTGGGGTCTGGCCGGCAAAGAAAGGCACCTCCTCGAACGGCAGGCCTTTTTCCAGCAGGGCCAGCTTGACCATGTTGTAGTAGTTGCTGACTGCGAATCCGTGAAGCTTGAGCATTGTTACAGCCTCCAGGCCGTGTGGGTGATGGCCCGGCTTTTATAGACCCATCCCCCCGCCCTGGCCAGCATCATCCGCCCGGTCGATGACCAGGCATCGCCCGCACAGGCATGGCACACTGTGCACCCCACCCCAGGAGCACTGCCATGAGCGAGCCCAGCGACATCGACAACAACGAAGAGGAAGCCTTCGTCGAGGCAACCCTGACCCAGGCAATCGAAAACCAGATCGAAAGCGGCGAGCCGCCCGCGGCCAAGGCCACGTTCAACAAGCTGACCCTGGTCGGCTACGAGCGCGAAGACATCCTCAACCTCATGGCCCATGTGCTGGCCGTCGAAATCGACGCCATGCTCGACGAGGATCGCCCCTTCAACGGCGAGTGGTACGAGAACGCCCTGCGCGCCCTGCCCGAGCTGCCACCTGAAGCAGATCAAGGCGACGACGACGAAGCCTGACTACACTGCAGGATCAGGCACCGCCCAACGGTGCCTCCGCCCCTTGTCTGGAAGTCAGGAGTTGCCATGTCCTTCACCCCCGAACTGATCGCTGAACTGGAAGTCCTCGCCCTGTTCAACCTGGATTCTCACCAGGAAGGCATCAAGGTCCACAGCAACGCTGCCCCTGCCCTGGTGGCCGCCGCACGCCGCCTGTACGAAAAACAACTCACCGACCAGCCCGACGGCGGTTATCTGACCAGCCTGGGGCTGGATGCCGCACAGAGCGTCCAGCAAGTGCTGACCATTCTCAAGGCCGCGCAACCGGCCTGAGCCGTTCACAGCCCCATTCGCGCGCAACCTGCGCCCACAGGGACAATACAAGTCTCCGTGGGCACGGGTCTGCCTGCGCAGAAGGCGACGACGATTGCTGGAAAAATGACGTCAAAAAGCCACCCGATGCTTATCCGACCCCATCACTCAGGCTAAACTCGCCGGAGCTTCCCTGGCCCGTGCTGAGTGCGCAATGAACAGCCACCACGAAATCCGCCCCGACCTCGAACAAGGCATCGACCGCAAGGAACTGGCGAAACTGCGGGCGCGTTTTCTGCAGCTCAACCAGGGCCGCCTGGAGCGGGCACTGGAGGGGCTCTCCACACGTCAGCAGCAGGTGCTGACCGCGCTGCCCCTGTTGTTTCACGTCAACCATCCCGTGCTCCCTGGCTATGTCTCTGGCAATACGCCCGCAGGCGTTTCTGGCTTCGAGCCTGGGCCCGAGCTGCTGGCCGAAACCCAGCGCCTGGCCCGCTCGTTTACCTACAAGCCCCGCCATGGCAATGCGTCTCAGCCGATCCATGGCTTGTTCCTGATGGGCAGCCTGGGCACGCTGGCCCAGGCCGAGCAAAGTGACATGGACCTGTGGGTGTGCCACGCGCCAGGGCTGCAAGAGGACGAATTGGCCGAACTGAGGCGCAAATGCCAGCTTCTGGAAACCTGGGCCGCCAGCCAAGGCGCCGAGGCGCACTTCTTCCTCATAGAACCCCAGGGCTTCGTCCAAGGCGAGCGCGACGGCGAACTCAGCTCCGACGACTGCGGGACCACCCAGCACTACCTGCTGCTCGACGAGTTCTACCGCACCGCAATCTGGCTGGCGGGGCGCACGCCCTTGTGGTGGCTGGTGCCGGTGTACGAGGAGCACAACTACCGGGCCTACACCCAGACCCTGCTGTCCAAGCGCTTCATTCGCACCGAGGACGACCTGGACCTCGGCCACCTGGCGCATATCCCGCCCGAGGAGTTCGTCGGTGCCGGGCTATGGCAGTTGTTCAAGGGGATCGACTCACCCTACAAGTCCCTGCTCAAGTTGCTGTTGACCGAGGCTTATGCCAGCGAGCATCCCGATGTGCGCTGCCTGAGCCTGGACTACAAGCAGGCGGTGTTCGCCAATCAGCTGGACCTCGACGCGCTCGACCCCTACGTGATGGTCTACCGGCGTATCGAGCAGTACCTGCAAGCACGAGGCGACACCGCCCGCCTGGAACTGGTACGACGCAGCCTGTACCTGAAGGTGAACAAGAAGCTCAGCGACTTCGGCCGCTCACGCGCCGGTGGCTGGCAACGCCAATTGCTGGGGCGCCTGGCCGATGAATGGGGCTGGGACGAACGCCAACTGGCCATGCTCGACACCCGGGCCCAATGGAAAGTGCGCCAGGTGGCCGCCGAGCGCCGCGAGCTGGTGGCCGAGCTCAACCACAGCTATCGCTTCCTCACCCAGTTCGCCCGCGACCAGAACGCCAGCAATCGAGCCGACCAGCGCGACCTCAATGTGCTGGGCCGACGCTTGTATGCGGCCTTCGAACGCCGCGCCGGCAAGATCGAGGTGATCAACCCGGGGATCGCGCCGGACCTGGCCGAAGACACCCTGACGCTGGTCCAGTCGCCCAACCGAAAGGAGCCAGGCACCTACCACTGGGGCCTGTACAACGGCAACCTGGGCGTACACGAGTGGGAGCACTTCAGCCCGATCAAGCGTTGCCGCGAACTGCTCGAACTGCTCACCTGGGCCCATCGCAATGGCGTGATCGACAGCACCACACGCCTGGCCCTGCACCCAGGGGACAGCGACCTGACCGACTTCGAGCTGTTCAATCTGCTGGGTAGCCTGCAACAGAGCGTTGCGCTACCGCTGAGAGCGGTCAGCGAGGTACGCCTGCTGCAACCGAGTGTGGCGGATGAGGTCCTTCTGCTGGTCAACGTCGGCATCGACCCGCTGCGTCATCACCGCGACCTGAACATCCTGATGACGACTGAACGCACTGATTCGCTGAGCTACGCCGGGGTGCGCGAGAACCTGGTGCTGAGCGTCGACCAGGTCACGCTCAACAGCTGGAACGAGGTACTGGTCCAGCGTTACGACGGCGAGCACGCGCTGGCGCGCTGCCTGCGCGACTTCCTCAACAGCCTCGGCCAACGCAGCCAGCGTCCACGCCTGCGGGTGCGCTGCTTCTGTCGCAACCGGGCCCAGGCCATCGGCCAGCGGGTCGAGGAAATCTTCGAGACGGCGCAGTTGCTGCTCGACCAGCACCTCAACCACCGCTACCTGCTGCAAGTCGCCCAGCACACCCACGTGCTGGAGCTGCACCCTGAGCAAGTCACCCTGACCACCCTGTCCGACCATGACGCAGTGCTTGCCTGCCTGGGCGAGGAGCGCGGCCAATACAGCCCGCTGCACCTGGATGCCAATGCCTTGCAGGACCATGACCTGCCGCTGGTGCTGGAGCAGGGCCGCCGCAATTGCCTCCAGGTGTTCTACCGCTTGCTGGAGGGATGGGCCGACCTGTACGTGCTGGATGAATACAACGCCCTGTGGCACCAACGCTTGCCCCTGCAGGACGAAGCGCATCTGCTACTGCCGCTGCAACGCTTCCTGCGCTCGGTGGTGGTGCGGCACGACGCACAGCTGCCATTGGACAGCCTGCAACAGGCATCGCTGGATATCCTGTACTACCAGTTGCTGCCGTCAGGGCCAGGCAGGGCGCGCGGCCTTGAGCCACGCCCGGCGCCACGCGAAGGGGCCGGCCAGCCGTATTACGAGGTCCAGGCGATCCTGCAGGCCGGTGCGGGAGACGACGTGCATATCACGCTCTACTGCGACCAGCAGGAGTTTTCCCAGTTGGAGCATGGCGACCAGCTGTATGCCGTGGTCGCCCGGCAGATACTCGGCCAACGCCGTGGCACGGGCAGCTATCGCTGCTACATCACCGACCTGGACCTTTCCGAGCTGCTGGGCGACGACCCAGGCTCGACCGCGCTGTACCTGCGCTACAAGACAGAGCTGGAGCGGGACCTCAATGCCGGGCTTGAGCATGAGTCGTTCACATCGGCCTAGGCAAGCCAGAGGCCGCTTGTGTCTTGGTGAGGGAGTAAAACCAGAAGTGAGGGCGGTGAATGGCACCGGCGCTGCCGGTGTTCGCGGGTAAACCCGCTCCCACAAGGATTGCTGCGAACCTTATGGGAGCGGGTTACCGAGGCAGCCCCAATGGATTCAGAGGTCGAAATCGCCCGCCGCTTCCGGCTGGTACTCGACATCCAGCAGCTTGAGCTTGAGGGTCTTGCCGCCCGGTGCCGGCCAATCGATCTGGTCACCCACCGACAACCCCAGCAGCGCGCACCCGATCGGCGCCAGGATCGAGACGCTGCCTTCGGGACCGGCATCCTTCGGGTAGACCAGGGTCAGGTGGTAGTCCTTGCCGCTGGCTTCCTCGCGGCAGTGCACGCGCGAATTCATGGTCACCACACCGGCCGGGACGTCCTCGTGACCGACCACCTGATCGGCGCGGTCCAGCTCGTCCTGCAGGGCGAGCACACCCGGCGTACTTTCGTCGAGGCTGTCGATCAAGCGCTCGAGACGCTGTACGTCCAATCGGGTGAGGATGAGGGAAGGCTTGGTGCTCATGGTCCAGTCAGACTCCTTTTTAACAGGCAGATAAAGCAAAACCCCGCCCAAGGGCGGGGTTTGTGAATGCTTTTGGCGTCATCGACGCAAGCCCGACACTACCACAGCCGGACAAATACTCAAGCCCGGTCCGTCAATGGCCGATGTGCTGCGCGCGCAGGGCCAGGGCCTGGCGACAGATCTGCCGGCGCCGTTCGTCGTCGGCCGAGCGCCATTCGCGGATGTGCTCGACGTGGCGGAAACAGCCCGTGCAGACCCGGTGCTCATCGAGTCGGCACACACTGATGCATGGCGAAGGCACCGCCGGGCTGACATTGCTGTAGAGCGGCTTGGGCGGTCGGGGCTGCTCGCTCATCTCAGATCTCGTCGAAGTCCAGCTTCTCGCCGGCCCGCTCCCAGACGATGCGTTCGAGCATCTCGCCCAGCAGCTCCTCGCTCTTTTCGCAGACCCACTTGCCGCTCTCTTCGTCATAGTCGAAGTGGAAACCGCCGGAGCGGTCGGCCAGCCACAACTGGCGCAGTGGCTCCTGACGGCTGAAGATCAGCTGGCTGCCGCTGTCGAACTTGATGGTGAGCACCCCGGCGGAGTTCTCCATGTCCACGTCCAGCCCGCTCTCATCGAACAGGTCTTCCAGGGCCTGTTGGGTCGCGTCGACCAGATCGTGGAAACGCGCTTCGCTCAAACTCATTGCAGGAACCTCGAAATTGGCTGCTTACGGCAAGCCGGGCAAGATACGGGCGACGTGCCGGGAATGCAAAGGTTAGCACTTGCGTCACCGACACCCCGTTCGCGGGCAAGCCCGCTCCCACAGGTTCAATGCTGGCCCTGTGTGAGCGGGTTTACCCGCGAAGAAACCAGCGCAAAACCTCAGGACCTGCACAGGCCAGCCCTCCGCCAGGCGGACCGGTCCTTGCATAGGCAAGCCCGCAGGCGCTCGGTATACTCGGGCGCAATACTGCTTATTTCAAAGGATTCGCCAATGAAGCGCCTGATTTCCTCCCTCGCGGCGCTGGTCGCGGTTGCCTGCCTCGTTTCGGCATGCGGTCAGAAGGGCCCCCTGTACCTGCCTGAAGACGGCAAGGACGGCAAGGACGCCCGCAAATCGCACCAGCATCAACACGCTGAGCCAGCCCAGCAGCCAGAGCAAGAGTCGCAGCCCGCGCAGTACTAAGGAAATCAAATGGACGCTTTCAACTACCGCGGCGGCGAGCTGTTCGCGGAAGGCGTGGCCCTGTCGGCCATTGCCGAACGTTTCGGTACCCCGACCTACGTGTATTCGCGCGCCCACATCGAGGCCCAGTACCGCAGCTACACCGACGCGCTGCAAGGCACCGAGCACCTGGTCTGCTTCGCGGTCAAGGCCAACTCCAACCTGGGCGTGCTGAACGTCCTGGCGCGTCTGGGCGCAGGCTTCGACATCGTCTCCGGCGGTGAGCTGGAACGTGTACTGGCAGCAGGCGGCCGCGCCGATCGCGTGGTGTTCTCCGGTGTCGGCAAGACCCGCGACGACATGCGCCGCGCCCTGGAAGTCGGTGTGCACTGCTTCAACGTCGAGTCCACCGACGAGCTCGAGCGCCTGCAAGTGGTAGCCGCCGAGATGGGCAAGGTCGCCCCGGTCTCGCTGCGCGTGAACCCGGATGTCGACGCCGGTACCCACCCGTACATCTCCACCGGCCTCAAAGAGAACAAGTTCGGCATCGCCATCGCCGATGCCGAGGCCATCTACGTACGCGCCGCACAGCTGCCCAACCTGGAAGTGGTCGGCGTCGACTGCCACATCGGCTCGCAACTGACCACCGTTGAACCCTTCCTCGATGCCCTGGACCGCCTGCTGGTGCTGGTCGATCGCCTGGCCGAGTGCGGCATCCACCTGCGCCACCTGGACCTGGGCGGCGGTGTCGGCGTTCGCTACCGCGACGAAGAGCCACCGCTGGTATCCGACTACATCCAGGCGATCCGCGAACGCATCGGCACCCGCGACCTGGCCCTGGTGTTCGAGCCGGGCCGCTATATCGTGGCCAACGCCGGTGTCCTGCTGACCCAGGTCGAGTACCTCAAGCACACCGAACACAAGGACTTCGCCATCATCGACGCGGCGATGAACGACCTGATCCGCCCGGCCCTGTACCAGGCCTGGATGGGCGTCAGCGCAGTCAAGCCGCGCGCCGGCGAAGGCCGCAACTACGACCTGGTCGGACCGATCTGCGAAACCGGCGACTTCCTGGCCAAGGACCGCGTGCTGAACCTGGCCGAAGGCGACCTGCTGGCCGTTCAGTCCGCCGGAGCCTATGGTTTTGTCATGAGCTCGAACTACAACACCCGTGGCCGCTGCGCCGAAGTGCTGGTCGATGGCGACGAGGCTTTCGAAGTCCGCCGCCGGGAAACCATTGCCGAACTGTTCGCCGGCGAAAGCCTGCTGCCGGAGTGAGCCCATGCTGCTGCGTTTCACCAAGATGCACGGGCTGGGCAACGACTTCATGGTCCTGGACCTGGTCAGCCAGCACGCGCACATTCAACCCAAGCATGCCAAGCAATGGGGTGACCGCAATACCGGCGTCGGCTTCGACCAATTGCTGATCGTCGAAGCCCCGAGCAACCCGGAGGTGGACTTCCGCTACCGGATCTTCAACGCCGATGGCTCCGAAGTCGAACAATGCGGCAACGGCGCGCGCTGCTTCGCCCGCTTCGTGCTCGACAAACGCCTGACCGCGAAGAAGCGCATCCGCGTGGAAACCAAGAGCGGCGTCATCGAGCTGGACGTGCGCAACGACGGCCAGGTGTCTGTCGACATGGGGCCACCGCGCTTCGTCCCGGCCGAGATTCCCTTCGTCGCCGACGAACAGGCCCTGAGCTACCCGCTGGAAGTCGATGGCCAGGTCCACTCGATCGCCGCGGTGTCCATGGGCAACCCGCATTCGGTGCTGCGTGTCGATGACGTGCGCACCGCCCCGGTGCATGAGCTGGGCCCGAAGATCGAACACCACCCGCGCTTCCCGCAGCGGGTCAATGCCGGCTTCATCCAGGTCGTCGATCGCCACCACGCCAACCTGCGGGTGTGGGAGCGCGGCGCTGGCGAAACCCAGGCCTGCGGCACCGGTGCCTGCGCCGCCGCGGTAGCAGCCATCAGCCAAGGCTGGATGGATTCGCCGGTGACCATCGACCTGCCGGGCGGACGTCTGAACATCGAGTGGGCTGGCCCCGGCAAGCCCGTACTGATGACTGGCCCTGCCGTACGTGTGTACGAAGGACAGGTTCGTCTCTAAACGAGTAACCGCCATGACCGATCAGCCCCAGGTTGTACCCGAACAGGCCCACGGCCTCGATGCAGAAGCCGTGGTCGCCTACCTGCGCGCCCACCCGACCTTCTTCGCCGAACATGACGAACTGCTGATCGAGCAGCGCATCCCTCACCAGCGTGGCGACAGCGTGTCGCTGGTGGAGCGCCAGCTCAAGCTGCTGCGTGATCGCAACATCGAGATGCGCCATCGCCTGTCGCAACTGATGGACGTGGCCCGGGACAACGACCGGCTGTTCGACAAGACCCGCCGCTTGATCCTCGACCTGCTCGACGCGGGCAGCCTGGAGGAAGTGGTCATCGCCGTGGAAGACAGCCTGCGCCAGGAGTTCCAGGTGCCGTTCGTCAGCCTGATCCTGTTCGGCGAGACCGCTGCACCGGTCGGACGCTGGACCAGCAACGGCGAGGCCCAGCAGGCCATCGGCGCACTCCTGGGCAGCGGCAAGACCATCAGCGGCAACCTGCGCGAGCATGAGCTGGCCTTCCTGTTCGGCGAAGAGCAGCGCAAGGAAGTCGGCTCCAGCGCGGTCGCAGCCCTCGAGTACCAAGGGCTGCATGGCGTACTGGCGATCGGCAGCCGTGACCCGCAGCATTACAAGAGCACCGTCGGCACCCTGTTCCTGGGCTATATCGCCGAGGTACTCGGCCGCGTCGTTCCGCGCTTCACCCAGACCCTGCGATCGGTGCGCTGATGGAGCGCCAGTTGGAGGCTTATTGCGCGCACCTGCGCAATGAGCGCCAGATGTCCGGGCATACCCAACTGGCTTATCGTCGCGACCTGCAGAAAGTCATCGAGTTCTGCGCCGCCCAAGGCATCCCCGACTGGAATGCCCTGCAACTCCAGCAACTGCGCCAGTTGGTGGCGCGCCAGCATCATCAGGGCCAGTCCGCCCGCAGCCTGGCGCGCCTGCTCTCGGCAGTGCGCGGCCTTTATCGGTACCTCAACCGCGAAGACCTGTGCCAGCACAACCCGGCCATTGGCCTGGCAGCGCCCAAGGGCGAGCGCCGCCTGCCCAAGGTCCTGGACACCGACCGCGCCCTGCAACTGCTCGACGGCGGCGTGGACGATGACTTCATCGCCCGCCGCGACCAGGCGATTCTCGAGCTTTTCTACTCGTCCGGCCTGCGTCTGTCGGAGCTGACCAGCCTTGACCTGGAGCACCTGGACCTCGGCGCCGGACTGGTCCAAGTACAGGGCAAGGGCGGCAAGGCCCGCGTGCTGCCGGTCGGACGCAAGGCCCGCGAGGCGCTGCAGGAGTGGCTGAAGCTGCGCGGCATCAGCGCTCCACGGGACAACGCGGTGTTCCTGACCCGCCAAGGCACCCGCCTCGGCCAACGGGCGATCCAGATGCGGGTCAAGGCCGCTGGCGAGCGCGAGCTGGGCCAGCACCTGCATCCACACATGCTTCGCCACTCCTTCGCCAGCCATCTGCTGGAGTCGTCCCAGGACCTGCGCGCGGTGCAGGAGATGCTTGGTCACGCCGACATCGGCACCACGCAGATCTACACCCACCTGGACTTCCAGCACCTGGCCGCGGTGTATGACAGCGCCCACCCTCGGGCCAAACGCAGCAAAGGCACAGACTCATGAGCATCAAGCTGATCACCTTCGACCTGGACGACACCCTGTGGGATACCGCACCGGTAATCGCCAGCGCCGAAATCGTCCTGCGCGACTGGCTCGCGGCCAACGCCCCGATCCTGGGCGGTGTGCCCGTCGAGCATCTGTTCGCCATCCGTGAGCGCCTGGTGCAGGCCGAGCCGGGTCTCAAGCACCGCATCAGCGCCCTGCGCCGCCGCGTGCTGTTCCATGCGCTGGAAGAGGTCGGCTACAGCGAGAAACAGGCCCTGGAGCTGGCCAATGAAGGATTCGAGGTGTTCCTGCACGCACGGCACCAGGTGGAGGTGTTCCCTGAGGTGCAACCGGTGCTGGAGATCCTGCGCCACCAGTACATGCTCGGCGTGGTCACCAACGGCAACGCCGACGTGCGCCGTCTGGGGCTGGCGGACTACTTCAGGTTCGCCTTGTGCGCCGAGGACCTAGGCATCGGCAAGCCGGACCCGGCACCCTTCATGGAGGCCCTGCGCCGGGGCGAGGTCGAGGCGAGTGCCGCCGTGCATATCGGCGACCACCCGGGCGACGACATCGCCGGTGCGCAGCGCGCCGGGCTGCGGGCGGTCTGGTTCAACCCCCAGGGCAAGGATTGGGCGGGTGAACAAGCACCGGATGCGCAGATCCAGCGCCTTTCGCAGTTGCCGGACGTTCTTTCGCGCTGGCGCTGAAAGGGCCTGTTTACGCCCACAAAAAAGCCCGCAGCGACGGCGGGCCTTTTTGCATTCAGCCACTCAGATAGGGCGGCTGCCGTACTTGTTGTCCGGCTTCTTGGGCGGATCGGCGACCACGTTGGCTTCGACCTCCTGGACCTTACCACCACGCGCAAGGAACTCTTCCATGGCCTTGGCCAGCGCATCGCGCTCCTTCTGCTTGGCTTCCATGCTCGGCATCTCGTCTACCGAGACCGCAGCCTTGGATTTACCCTTGGCGGCAGGTGCAGGGCTGTCGTCTTCGCCAGCGTCTTCCGCACCGTCGTCAGCCGCCGCTTCAAGGCCCTCATCAGCCTCGTCTTCATCGCCTACTTCGAGGTCGTCATTTTCCAGATCGTCGTCGCTCATGTTCTACCTCATGACTTGCGAAAAGCAGGTTAGTTATAGACCAGTGGAGCCGTAGACCGGCAGCCACCAGTGAAAATTCAACTGGCCGTGGATTGGCCACTGCCCGGGCATCTCTCTCCTGATGGGAGACTGCCGCCCTACAGGCCCTGCTCCTGGCAGAACCTGAAAAAATCCTCGAGCCATCGGCCGGAAAAAGCGCCGGCACCACCTGCTGGCCATGCGCTACTGGCAAGCCTAGCAAAGGGTGGGGAAGTGTGTGGACAGCTCATCGAACACCCTTCGGCGCGCATTCTAGCGCGCCCGTGGAAAAAGCAAAGCTCCCTGATCGCCCGGCACCCTGTAAGTTTTGCGCCTCTGTCGCGAACGTGCCGGGTAAACCGTTTGCCCTTCGCCAAACAGCGAATTCCAGGCAAAAAAATGCCCGGCGAACCGGGCAAGTTTTCCAGCATGTCGCGGTTACAGGTTATAGCCGCGCTCGTTGTGCTGAGCCAGGTCGAGGCCGACCGACTCCTCTTCTTCATTGACCCGCAGCCCCATCACCCCGTCCAGCACCTTGAGGATCACGTAGGTCGCGATGGCGGTGTAGACCACGGTGAACAGCACACCTTTGGTCTGCACCCAGACCTGCGCGCCAATGTCGGTGACTGCGCCGAAACCACCTAGGGCAGGTGCGGCGAACACCCCCGTGAGAATGGCGCCGACAATGCCGCCGACCCCGTGCACGCCGAACGCATCCAGAGAATCGTCATAACCCAGTTTGCGCTTGAGGCTGGTGGCGCAGAAGTAGCAGATCACACCCGATGCCAGGCCGATGATCAGGGCGCCCATCGGGCCCACGGTGCCCGCCGCCGGGGTGATGGCCACCAGGCCCGCGACCACGCCGGAGGCGATGCCCAGGGCACTGGGTTTGCCGTGACCGATCCACTCGGCGAACATCCAGCCCAGTGCCGCCGCCGCGGTGGCGATCTGAGTGACCAGCATGGCCATGCCGGCGGTGCCGTTGGCGGCGGCGGCGGAGCCTGCGTTGAAACCGAACCAGCCGATCCACAGCATGGCTGCGCCCATCAGCGTATAGCCCAGGTTGTGCGGGGCCATCGGGGTGGTCGGGTAGCCCTTGCGCTTGCCCAGCACCAGGCAGCAGACCAGGCCGGCGATGCCGGCGTTGATGTGCACCACGGTGCCGCCAGCGAAATCGAGCACGCCCCAGTCCCACATCAGCGCACCGTCACCGCTCCAGACCATGTGCGCGATCGGCGCATAGACCAGGGTGAACCAGATGCCCATGAAGACGAGCATGGCCGAGAACTTCATGCGTTCAGCGAAGGCACCGACGATCAGCGCCGGGGTGATGATGGCGAACGTCATCTGGAAGGTGATGAACACCGCCTCGGGGAACAGCGCGGTGGCAGAGGTCAGGTTCTCGGGCGTGACGCCGCTGAGAAACGCCTTGGAAAAACCACCGACGAAGGAATTGAAGTTGACCACACCCTTTTCCATACCTGCGGTATCGAATGCCAGGCTGTAGCCGTAGACGACCCAGAGAATGCTCATCAAGCCGGTGATGGCGAAGCATTGCATCATCACCGACAGCACGTTCTTGGAGCGAACCATGCCGCCATAGAACAGGGCCAGGCCCGGAATGGTCATGAACAGGACCAGCGCCGTGGCGGTGAGCATCCAGGCAGTATCGCCGGAGTTCAACGCCGGGGCAGCTTCCTCTGCCAAGGCCAGGCCGGGCATTACGAGGGACAATAGGGCTCCTAGCCCTGCGATTTTACGCAGAGTCATGTTGTTTTCTCCTGGGGCGTTGGGTTTGTGAGGCGGTGTTACTTAGATCGCGTCGGTATCGGTTTCACCGGTACGGATGCGGATGGCCTGCTCCAGATTGACCACGAAGATCTTGCCGTCACCGATCTTGCCGGTGTTGGCTGCCTTGGTGATGGCTTCGATTACCCGGTCAAGGTCCTTGTCGTCGATGGCGACATCGATCTTCACCTTGGGCAGGAAATCGACCACATACTCGGCACCGCGATACAGCTCGGTATGGCCTTTCTGCCGACCGAAGCCTTTGACTTCGGTCACGGTGATGCCCTGCACGCCGATTTCCGACAGCGACTCGCGCACGTCGTCCAACTTGAACGGCTTGATGATGGCAGTGACTAGCTTCATGAAACTTCTCCCGATTTGGTGGACTTGCCCCAGGAAAACAAACCCGTCTCAAGTCTAAGCGCAGCGCCTGGCTTTGTAACCCGTCGTCGGCGCCCTCTCGCCTAAGTCGAAAGGGCCTTTGGCTCCGCCCTCGCACTGCCTGGTCACAAGAACTGCATCAGTGCACGGCTCACCGTGATCTTTGCAGAAACCTTGCCACCTCAGAGAAGTCCATGAAAAACAACCAGTTACGCAAAATGAAATAGCTTGGCCAATCGCCGGCAATGGAAAGACGCACAACTTCGGTGCATTCAAGCACGCCAGGCCGCGCAAAAAATGGGCAGCACAAACGCCCTCAGCGTGCGTGCTACACTGCGCGCCTCTCAATCGTTTCAAGCGGACAGCCGACCATGCTCGCGCCCAAAGCCTTTCTCGATGCCCTGAGCGACCAGGCCTCCCGCCTGTTCAGCGGCGACACCGCGCAGCCACGCGCCGAACTGGAAAGCCAGTTCAAAGTCCTCATGCAGGGCGCCTTCAGCAAACTGGACCTGGTCAGCCGGGACGAATTCGACAGCCAGATGGTGGTCCTGGCGCGCACCCGCGCACGCCTGGAAGCCCTGGAGAAGCAAGTGGCCGAGCTGGAAGCCCGGCTCGCTCCGCCCTCCCAGGAATAACAACCGAACCGTTCGCGGACAACCCCGCCCCGACCCGGTCGGAGCGGGTCAGGCCCCCGGCAGGGCCCTGGCCCGGTCCGTTGCAAAACCTCGATGCACTCTTTCGCGATAGCCTTTCCCCCGGCGCTCTATGCTTGCCCAACCGCAGGAAGCGGTTTTCCACAAGCGACCACGGAGTGTCCATGTCCCTCGCCCTCGTCCACAGCCGCGCCCAGGTCGGCGTGCTGGCGCCTGCTGTCAGCGTCGAAACCCATCTGGCCAACGGCCTGCCCACCCTGACCCTGGTCGGCCTGCCCGAGACCACGGTCAAGGAGAGCAAGGACCGGGTACGCAGTGCTATCGTCAACTCCGGCCTGGACTACCCCGCCCGCCGCATCACCCAGAGCCTTGCCCCGGCCGACCTGCCCAAGGATGGCGGGCGCTACGACCTGGCCATTGCCCTGGGCATCCTCGCCGCCAATGGGCAGGTCCCGGTGGCGACGCTCGACGGGATCGAGTGCCTCGGAGAACTGGCGTTGTCCGGTAGGCTGCGCCCGGTGCAAGGCGTACTGCCGGCCGCGCTGGCCGCTCGGGAGGCCGGCCGGGCACTGGTGGTGCCGAGGGAGAATGCCGAGGAAGCGAGCCTGGCGAACGGCCTCGTGGTCTATGCCGTGAGCCACCTGCTCGAACTGGTGGCCCACCTCAACGGGCAGGCGCCATTGCCGCCCTACGCAGCCAATGGCCTGCTGCTACGGGAGCGGCCCTACCCCGACCTCAGCGAAGTGCAGGGCCAGGCAGCTGCCAAGCGCGCGCTGCTGGTGGCTGCGGCAGGTGCCCACAATCTGCTGTTCAGCGGGCCACCCGGCACGGGCAAGACCTTGCTCGCCAGCCGTCTGCCAGGGTTGCTGCCGCCACTGGACGAGCAGGAAGCCCTCGAAGTGGCGGCGATCCAGTCGGTCAGTGGCCACAAGCCCTTGGACTGCTGGCCCCAGCGCCCCTTTCGCCACCCTCATCACTCCGCCTCCGGACCTGCCCTGGTGGGAGGCGGCTGTGGGATTTAGAAATAAATGCAATTTTTTAGAAATAGATGCAAATGAGGCCACATCCCTTGCATGAACTGACTTGGTGATCTCGCCGCTCCTTAGGAGTCCTAAGGAGAGCGGAATGGCTAATCTCTAGGCTTATCCGAGGTGCTGATCCCAGGGCAGGACATCCCGCTAGGCACACAGACTGCTGGCATCTAATGCCTCTATCGCGCCTTGCGCCAGGTCCTGTTAACCACTTTCTCAACGGGGGAGGCATCACGCCCTGAACCGCTTTGTGCTAATGATGCCTAACCCCAACATCGTAGTTAACGGTGATGCTGAGCTGATCCATGTACTGGATTTCAACAACCAGTGTCATGTGAAGCAGACAGGTTCCCTGCAGGAACAGGACATGCGGCAGGAGGTTTGCCAGGTGATGGAGGGAGGCTCGGAGGCATTTGAGCGCCGCTACCAGCGCTTGGGAGGAGAGAGCTGATTCGGGCCTTGGATACCCATGTTGGGTGTGGATAGCCGGCATAATCAGCTCACCATATGAGCCGATTATGGGAGTCTTGGAGTTCCGCCCAGCCTTGGAAAAGGCCGGCAGCAAGATCGAAAAGCTTGAGCTTGAGTCGCTGGTGGACCTGGCCGGGCGTATCTTGGAAGAGCGGAAGACGCAGCATGACGGCCTGCACTTGGAGATGCACTCCAAAGAGGAGGATGAAGCCCTCAAGCATCTGTTCCAGGTCGGTTCCTCGGCGGGTGGCCAACGCCCGAAAGCGATCATTGCGATCAATGAAGTCACTGACGAAATCTGCTCTGGCCAGGTTGAAGCGCCGGAAGGCTTCAGTTACTGGTTGCTCAAGTTCGATGTGATTAGTGGGGTCAACACTCTTGGAGATCCGGCCGGCTTTGGCCGGGTGGAGTATGCCTATCACCTGATGGCCGTCGCCGCAGGCGTGCAAATGATGGAGTGCCGCCTGCACATCGACGGGCCACGAGCGCACTTCATGACCCGGCGATTCGACAGGATGGATGACGGTGACAAGCTGCACATCCAGACGCTCTGTGCGATGGACACAGCTGACTACACGATGCCAGGCGGGTACAGCTATGAGCAGGCACTGCAGATCTGCCGGGACCTCGGTCTTGATCGCGCTGAGCAAATTGAGCTGTACAGAAGGATGGTATTCAACGTTTTGGCCCGCAACCAAGATGACCACACTCGCAACATCGCCTTCCAGGTTTGGCGGGACGGTGTATGGCACCTGGCGCCGGCGTATGACATGTGCTGGGCTTACCGGGCCGATTCCCCGTGGGTTTCCACGCACCAGATGACAGTCAACGGTAAGCGTGACAATTTCACCGTTGACGATCTGCTGGCGGTGGCCAAACACATCCCCAAACTGAACGGGAAAAAGATCATTCGGGAAGTGGCCGACGCTGTCAGCCGGTGGCGGGAATTTGCGAGCCGGGCCGGTATGACGAATGAGGATCTCATCTCCCAAATCGAGCAGACACACCGTCTCTATCTCGCGGAGCTGCTTTGATCAGGATCTAAGTACGACTACCGCATCGCCACTATTAGTCCCCATGTTCCACGAGGTTAACCATGCCGTACCACTCAGCTCGACAAGGCCAGTATGACCCCGCAGACCATTGTCAATATCATCCGCGACGAGACCCAGTCACCGGCCTCGATCATCCCCTGCTGTGTCCGCTTCATCAGACCTCCCTGTAACACTCATCAATCGAGCAAAGCGCTCGGTGGAGCGTGGTCATAAGAATGAACACTGGAAGCCTGTGCGTTCTCCTGCAAGCTGCTCTTAGAGCAGCTTCTGATCCCGGTGCTACGTACAAGCCTTGCTAAACGCGGCGCAAGAAACAAAAGCCGACGAACGGTAAGTCGAAAGCACCTCCTCTTCCCGAAACAGCTAGCTACCAGAAGCTGCGTTCCTCGCAGCACAACTGAGCACAGCGGCGGAATCCTGAGCATCAGCCATGGCTGATGGAAAGCACCTCCTGCCGGGCGGCCTCAATAACGCGTTCCATATGGTGATGCAGCACATCCTGAGGCCGCTGATCACCCAGATAGCTATTCAGCGAGGCAAACCAGAATGCCATCTCCCAGCCATTTTTCATGGTCTTGAGTATACGTATGACAAAGTGGAGATCAGGGACCGGTTGATAGCCATGCATGGCGTCCAGAGCGTACCTCGGAAAGTAGTCTGTCCCGCCGCTACGTATGAAAAAAATCTGATCGGCACGAAGCCAAAGAGAAAGGTTTGCTTCACTGATTTGGTCGCGAGGTGAAGCGAGCGCCGACAGTTCATCCGCAGAAAGCCAATCGCCGCCTCGCAGTACTTCTCGCCGAGCACACTGGAACTCCAGTTGCTGAGTATACGTCGTCATAGACTTCTTCTCCGCCGCCGCGTAGGAGCGAGACTCTCGAAATTGACCATGGATGCATAGCATGGCCATGGCCTTCGAACCATCATGCCAGTGCAGTCAACACGCTTGTCGACTCTCGACAAAAGGAAGCCCCAGTCGACAGAGGCAACTCATCCAGACAAACCTAGGCACGCTGGATTTAGGTTCCAGCGGCGCAAGCTGTAAGAGTTCAGCTCAATGGAGAGTGGTCACAAAGCCGTTTTTTGACTCAAAGCTTAGGGGCTGGTTTGTAATGAATACCGATACTCTTCTGGCGAAAAACGTCCTCCAGGGCCAAACAGCAGCCTGGCCGTGCGTTCTTCCAGAAAATTCATCGCCTCCACTGGCGCATGCACCGCAAAAAATGGGCGATGCACCGCAGGTAGGGTGGCACGGTTCTGGAGGCAGGCTTTCACCATCGCTGTCAGGACATAGCCACGAATATCGTACCGTTCATCTACGCTGCGAAGGATGGTCCGATAGCGCGGGGGACAGCCTGCCTGCGGATAGCCGTCACTCATCCTTGACCTCCAAACTTGTTACGAGGCCAACAAGCGATTAGATCGCTGAGTGCTACCGCCGCTAGGCGCAATGGCGTCGAGTTCATGAGCAGACCCTCCAGACACCTCAAGATCACAGCATGCTCGCAATATCGACGACAAGCAAAGTTCGCCGCAACGGTGCACGGGATCACGACCGACGCGTGCCTTTTCGGTAAGGGATGAGGAGTAGTCGCAGCGATCCTTTAGCTCCCAGTCTGGCGACCTTGGGTTCAGAATCCGACCGGCAATGCCCGCCGTCACTACTTCAGAGGAACCAGCTTCCTCTGCTGCCAAAATTGCGGGGGGCTCATGCTGGTACCCAGGCCCGACAAATGCGCAGTTGCAGCCCTCGATTGCAAGACTATCCGAGGCGGCACGCCTGTCAATCAAGATCTGATGCATGGCGGTACCGGCCTAACAGAGGTGACACTGAAGATTCAGAATGACTAAACCGGCTCCGTAGACACCAACCTCCACAAAGGCCGCTATCAACCTATAGCTGACGGTGGAGACAGGCAGAAGTCGGCCAGAAGCCGCCAGTCATGATGCATCGCTTCAGCCTCTATCCCACGGGCTGTGAGGGCGCTGAGCCTTGATAAGCGTCAGGATCCGGTATCATCCTGCTATGATCGATATGACAGGCTGCTTCATGGCTAGATGCTCCAGGCTTCAGCACAAGATGCATCTGCTCGGAGCCGCTGAAGCCGTGGTGCTCGACAATAGCCTTGTCAGCATGTGCAACTCATCCGCAAGCCAAGATCTGCTGTACATCAGCATCGTTGAGCATAAACACGCCAGCCGCCTTGCTTGCCCCTGGCGTTCCCATGACGACCAGATCAGCGTACATCCCTTGAGTTAGCGCAAATCCTTGCTGCTTTCCGGGTGCCGCGAAAGCACCTTTCTGCTCAAGCCCGGCTTTCTCATAGAAATCAACCAGGTCATGACTACACAGCAAAGTGGTGTCACGTGGGTCGTCGATCAACGCCTTGAGAATCTGTGACCCAAGACCGTGGCCGCGAAACTCTCGGTAAACGAAGATCTTGTGGCAATAGCGCGGGACGCTTGTGTCGGGATGAACGAACAGCAACGCGTAGCCATAGAGACGGCCGTTCTCATGACTCATCGCGACCTTGAGCTGACCGGCACGGTAGCACTCGTCGAAAACCGCGACGACATAGCGGATGGCCTTGCGGGTCGCCTCCTCTGAGAAGTCGAAGAACTGCATGGCCAGCGCAGGTTGAACAAGCAAATCCTGAAGCAGGCCCTTGGCCTCATTCTCCAGGATGTGCGGGAGGTAAGTTTTGATCAGCTGTTCGTCAGACTGAATGTTGCCTGTCATGGATAAGTGCTCCGAGCGTTGACCGGATCGCCACATGCGGGCGTGCTCCCGGGTCGAGCGATGAGAGTAGCCGCCGAAGGGAACGCCTGTCATTCGTCGAATTAATCAGCATTTATCTCCTAGCTCGCGCCTGCCACCCCCTCGCTTGCACACTCAAGCCACAGTAAGATGATGTCAGAATAGCATCACACTCAATGGTAGTTATCCTGCCATCATACAAAACAGAAGCACATGACAAGCAACCCATTGATTTTTATGGCCTTATTATTGGACTTCTTTTGAGCATCAATGTTTGGTGCACTCCTAAAAGCACTATCAGAGCCTTGAGCAAGCCACACTCCGCTTGTACAAAAAATGAACGATGCATCAGGGGGGGGGAATGAGAGCGCTGAGCTTACTCAAACGATGGAAGAATCATCGCGCGCAACAAGACCGAAACGACTCAAGTCCTCATCGCTGGCACTGAACATCGAGTTCACTATTCGCTCGCGCTTCAAGCCTGCCAGGGTCCTGAAAAAGCAGAGTTCGCACAGATGGACTTCATAACACTCGCCACCATGAGCCGAGCCGAGTCCCCAACTGGCGCGAAGGGTTCAAAATTGCACCCCATGCCCTTCAACACGCATGCTGTTGCCACAAACATCGCAAAAAATATCAGTGACAGATTCGGCCTGTTCCATAACTGCGACCCTCATTGAAAGCCTCCCACCGAGGTCGAAAGCCCATGCGATGCCTTGACCTCAAGTCCGTGACAAACGCCGACTGGTAAGTTGTGCGCCTGCTCGAACGTAAAAAGCGCGGAAAATTATTTACTGACTTTCCGCGATATTATTTGGCGGTGGAGCGGTGGTGTATTGGGTTCAAAATTCTTGTAGGGGTTTGAACCTGCCGTGCGAGCCCACTGGGGAGCAACCAAATTACATAGGTGACTCTTACCGTGATACCTCAGAACCGTAGGGTAGCAGTGGCAGCCCAAGTTCCTTGAGGAATTCATTGTGTTTATCGGTGGCCGTCTGGATCTTCTGATCCAGTGCCACAAGCTCAGCATGCACGGCCGTCAGGTCTATTTCTTCATCGCCTACCGCCGTACTGACGTAGCGCGAGATATTCAGGTTGAAATCGTTCTTCTCGACCTCCTGCATGCTTACCCGTCGCGCATAGCGCGGCACTTCCGCTGGGCGTTGCTTGTAGGTCTCGATAATCTTGTCGATATGTCGGTCTGCTAGCTGGTTCTGCCTCCTACCCTTCTCGAAATGCTCGGCCGCGTTGATAAACAGCACATCGTCCGATCTCTTGCACTTCTTCAGCACGAGGATACAGACCGGAATACCCGTTGAATAAAACAGATTGGCCGGCAGTCCGATCACGGTATCGATGTGCCCATCCTGCAGTAGCTTGCGGCGAATACGCTCTTCCGCACCACCACGGAACAGCACGCCGTGCGGCAGGATAATGGCCATCACGCCATCGTCCTTGAGATAGTGCAGCCCGTGCAGCAGGAAAGCGAAATCCGCCGCGCTCTTAGGTGCCACACCGTGGTTCTTGAAGCGCATGTCTTCGCTGATGGAGTCACTCGGGTCCCAGCGATAGCTGAACGGCGGATTAGCCACCACCGCGTCAAACTGTGGTTTCTTCGCCGGATTGCTCTCGCGCAGGAAGTCCCAGGCGTTGGTCAGCGTATCGCCATGGTAGATCTCGAACTCAGTGTCTTTCACCCCGTGCAACAGCATGTTCATGCGTGCCAGGTTGTAGGTGGTGATGTTGTATTCCTGCCCGTAAATTTTACCGATGCTGCCGCCAGCATCCTTCATGCGGTGCCGGATGTTCAGCAGCAGCGAGCCCGAGCCACAGGCGAAGTCGAACACGCTTTCCAGCTTCTTGCGGGGGCCGGTCTCGGGCGCCTGGCCGTCGAGCGTGACGATGGCCGAGAGAATATTTGAGACTTGCTGCGGGGTGTAGAACTCGCCCGCCTTCTTGCCCGACCCTGCCGCGAATTGGCCGATCAGGTACTCGTAGGCATCGCCCAGCGTGTCGGTGTCGGTAGAGAACAGCGACATGCCGCGCGCTAGCTCCGAGAGGATAGAACACAGCTTGGCATTGCGATCCTCGTACTTGCGACCGAGCTTGTCGGACGTGAGGTTGATCTCCGAGAACAAGCCTTGGAAGTTGCTCTGGAAGGACTCGTTCTCGATGTACTTGAAACCCCGTTGCAGGGTATCGAGCAGCTTGTCGCTCTGGGTCTTGGCCAGTTGAACGATGTTGCCCCACAGGTAATCGGGCTTGATCACATAGTGCACCTTTCGGCGCATCTGCCTCTCGAACGCGTCCACGTCGCTGGCGTTCTCTTCGTACCAGATTTGCAGCGGTGTCGTGGCTTCGGTCTGTTCCATCACGTCTGGCGCCACGTCCGGATAATCTGGCCCCAGTTCCCGCTTGGCGGCCTGTTCGTAGTTGTCCGAGAGGTAGCGCAGGAAGAGGAAGGACAGCATGTAATCGCGGAAATCGTCGGCGTTCATCGATCCGCGCAATTGGTCGGCAATCGCCCAGAGGGTTTTGCCTAGCTGTTTCTGGTCTTGTTCGGTCATAGTTTGGGTCGTTTCTGAAGTGTATTTTCCAGCGCCTTGAGTTTGGCTTCGTCCTGCGCGTTGGCCTGACGTGCCTCCTCCTGTTTGCGGCGCTGGTCATAATCAAGATAAAGCGCAATGGCGGCACGCTCCATTTGCGCGTGACTCACCTTGCCGGCATGGGTGAGCAGCGGAAAGAGCCAGTCCGTCCGATCCTTGGCTCGCAGCTTGTTCCGGCTGCGCCCGTCTTCGGTGGTATAGAGAATCAGTTCGCTCATGCGTCAGGCCGCATCCGCATGTAAAACAAAGTTGTACTTTTCAATGAGTCTTTTCATTACTTCATCGAAAATATCCAAGTTATCTTGAACAACGATGTCTGACTCGTAGTAGTAGACCTTCTTGTGCGATAGGGCATTGACGATATCCGCCACCCGATTGGGGTCGGTGATACCGATCTGATTCAGCACATAGCTAAACTGCCCGACGCCGAGAAACGACGCCACATTCTCCAAAACCTGCCGGAGCATTGCGAAGTGGTATGCCCGGATCTCATTAGCTTTGTGGGCGTTGGTCAGCACCTGGAGCACTCGCAGGTGGTACAGGAATACGTCCTTCTCACACTTCTCCAGCTCAAGCTCGCCAGATTTCGCACTGAGAATGTGTTGTTTTGTGTACTTCTTGAACTTACTACTCTTCTCACCCTTGTTAAGCCAATCACTTAGAATCGAAAACAAACCTATATGGTGCGTGGTGACGATGATCTTGCGCTTCTCGAACTGACTCTCGATGAGATCGAACAGCGTCGCAGCTGTGACAAAAATGTTGTGATCATCGAGGCTAGACACTGGGTCATCGATAAAAAAGTGGCTCGACTGTTTGTCAGCCCAACCTTCGACCTCGAACAGCGCAAGAAAGAAACACCAAACGAAGATGCGCTCTTCGCCACGCGACAACTTTATGGGCCTCTGAGGCTCATCCGGATTGGGGTTCGGGATGAAGAATGAAACCGACTCAATACCTCTTTCTGGGTCGTCTTCGTACAGATTGAGCGCGAACCCGAACTTGGGTTTGTAGGCCTTAAGCTTGTCGCGAATGTTGTCTTCAGTTAGCAGGGTGTGAAATTTGCTGAGGCTGCTGGGCAGTACGGTCAGCTGGATATCCGCTCCATTGTTCTCTTCGTCGTTGTCCCATACAAATAGGTCTTCGCTGTAGGCGTTGTAGTAGACCCCCGTGTGGGTGCCATCTACTTGCTTGGTCGCGTTCTTGTACGCCACGCTGAGCTGTGTCTTGCCGGTTGCGTTAAAGGCATATGCAAGCGTGATCCGCGCAGCATCATCCCTAAGTGCCTTGGCGATTGCGTCGAGTGTCATTTAGCGCCCTCCAAGGACGGAAAGATTTTCTGCATCAGGCCAACTTTGTGGGTATTAAGTACAGCGAGCTTTTCCGCCTCGGCTTCAATTTGATCATCCAAGGATGAGATAAATTCGGAGATCCGCTGCTGCTCAGCTAGTTTTGGAGTTGTTAGCTTTAGAGCCTTCAGTTCGTCTGTATTCAGCTTGCCAGTTCCGTGCCCAGCAATGTCGACCATCTTCAATAAGCGCCGTTTGTTTCCAAGAAGCAAGAGCGCTACAAAAAGAGCTTCTGTTTTGCCCTTTGGGCGCAGGGCTTTTACGTCTTGATTGAAACTCATCTCTCGACGCAATACGCAGATGGGCACATCTTTAAGCAAGGTCATACCTCGCGTTAGCACGAGCACTGTACCTGCAGGGACCAATTTAGCCCCATTACCAACAGCGGAGGCCGAAATGTGATCTTCCGAGTCATCTAGGAAGAGTCGTTTCATATCTTTAGCGGAGATCCACGGAATTGAACCATTCCAGAATGCAGGATTGGCTTTCGATGGAGTGCCGCCAGATTGGAAATCAACCAGAGCATCCAGCGTTGTCGGCTCCCACTCTGGCGCATTGCGGAACTCGGGAAAGCGTAGACGGGGAAGGGTTTCACCTTCTAGAGGGAAGAGTCGTTGAATCAGATCGTTTTTGTAAACCTTCAAAGACTCTACTTTTTGCTCCTGTATGGAAATTATCTTGCCCAGAGACCTCAAGCAGTCGGCAATTTTTCGTTGTTCTTTTTTGTCTTTCGGGTATGCAACCTGAATTTGAGAAAATGCTTGGTACTTCAGGCTCAGTGTATCTTTCACGAGGCCTTGCGAGAACTGCCTAAATAGACGTATCAGCAGGGGCGTTTTGAAATAGAACGCAAAGAAAGGACTATGAGTCCCATCGACCGGCTCGCAAATAGTATAAGCAGGACTGACCACGCCCTCGATTCCAACGTAAGCGCAGCGTCCCTCCCACATTCTCATCGTATTGTAAGCAATATCACCGGGGAGAACTCTCAAATATTTTGACTTGTCAGCGTTAGAGTTGTTCTTCCGATTGGTTGCGTCTTGAGGGATGATGCCTTCTTTGTCCATAAGTGAGAGAAGAGGAAGGTCGGTGAACCCCACCTCTTGTCGCTCAGAAAATAGCTGTCCTAAAGGGGCGCTTGCCCACTTGCCACGTTCCCGAAACTCCGGAAACCTCAACTTCGGTGCCATCGCGGCCTTATTTCCCATTGTCATCGTCAATCCTCGTACGCCTGAAGGCCCGAGATTTCCCGCCCCCCGGCACGCTTCTTCAGCACCGGCACCAACTCGCTCATCAAGGCGAGTTCCTTTTGCGTGCGCGCCTTCCACCCCAGATCGAGCGGGGCAAGCAATTCGGTGAGCTGTTCGCCGTCGAAGATGCGGCGCTCCAGTACCTCGTCCATGAAACTCTGCAGTGCTGCAGCGGGCAGCCCGTGCTTGGCCGCCAGCTCGGTCAGTTCACGGGCAGCTTTTACTACCTTGAATTGCTGATAGCCGGCGCGGATGGCACGCTCGTCCAGGCCCTCGCCGGCCTTGAGGCTCATCACATATTCGGTGATGTCATCACGCTCATCGATAAATTTGGCGTCGCTCGCGATAAGGCTGGCGAGTTGTTCGCGGCTCATGCTGGCTTTTCCAGGCTTCTTGGTGGAGAAGTCGGCGATCAGCTTCATGATGTAGTCGTAATCGATGGTGGCGGAGGCGAAGAGCACGAACTCGAAATCGAGCTGCTCCAGTTCCTCGCGTTTGGCATCGCCTGGCTTGGTGCGCTCGTCCCGCAAGCGTCTGGCCGTCTCCAGGTATTGGCCACGGAAGGCGTTGAGTTCGTCCGGCGGCAGGATAGCCTGGATAGCGGCTTCCTGCTCGGTGGTAAGGTCGGTGTACTGGTCGAGCTGGGTTTGCAGCTTCTGCACCTTCTTGAAGGCTTCGACAAATCCGATCCGGGCTTCGTCGCCCTTAAGCGTGGCGATCTCCTCGGGTTTGCCCGAAAGCCCGTATGCCTCCATGAAGCTGTGCAGACCGAGTGTGGCTTCTTGCAGCTTTTCGATGACGGCAGGGGCTTTGTCCACCAACCAGATTGTGCGCGCCTCATCGGCCTTCGCGCCGGAGAAAAGCGCGATGGCAGCGTCCACGGCGTCCTGCTGCCCACGGAAGTCGAGGATATGGCCGAAGGGCTTGGTATCATTCAACACGCGGTTGGTGCGACTGAAGGCCTGAATAAGGCCGTGGTGCTTGAGGTTCTTATCGACGTAGAGGGTATTGAGGTACTTGCTGTCGAAGCCGGTGAGCAGCATGTCGACGACTATGGTGATGTCGATCTTGTGTTGCGGGACCTTGGGATTGGCTTTGCGCAGGTCGGCATCGGGCCATTGCTGATCCTTGATGCGCTGCTGCACGTCTTGATAGTAGAGGTCGAATTCCTCGAGGCGATGGTTCGTACCGAAGCGGGCGTTGTAGCGGGCGATGATCGCTTGCAGCGCCGCCTTCTTGGCGTCCGGCTCCTGCTGGTTGTCTTCCAGCTCGGTGGGCAGGTCTTCCTGCAACTGCCGTACATCGGCGCTCACGTCGCCCGGCGGAGAGAACACGGCGGCGATATTGAGCGGCACGAACTCGGGGTTGGCCTGCAGTTTCTCGGCCTGAGCCTCTTCAAATAGTGCGTGATAGGCGATGGCATCATTGATGGAAGCTGTGGCCAGAATCGCGTTGAACTTGCGTCCCCCCGTGGCGGCATCGTGCTTGGCGAGAATGGCGTCAACGACGGCGCGCTTAGCCAAGGTTTCACCGGGTTTGGGTGGGTTCTTCCCGTCGGGCTTGTAGTAGTCGACGTGAAACTTCAAGACATTGCGATCGTCGATGGCATCGCTGATGGTGTATTCGTGCAGCGGCTGCTGAAACAGGTCCTGCGTGGTCTTCAGCGTCTTTTCTTCGCCACTGATCTGCTTAATGCTGGCATTGGCCTCGAAGATGGGCGTGCCGGTAAAGCCGAAAAGCTGGGCCTTGGGGAAGAACGCCTTGATGGCCTGGTGGTTGTCGCCGAATTGCGAGCGGTGGCATTCGTCGAAAATGAAGACGATGCGCTTATCGCGCAGCGCTTCGAGCTGCTCGGCATAGGTGGCAAGCCCACGCTTTTCACGGCTCTTGTTGCGTCTGCTGCCCTCGTCCAGCGCCAGGCCAAGCTTCTGAATGGTGCAGACGATGACCTTGTCGGCCGCATCGTCCGACAGCATGCGGCGGACGAGCTCGCTGGTGTTGGTGTTGCTTTCGACGCAGCCTTCTTGGAAACGGTTGAATTCCTCGCGGGTTTGCCGGTCGAGGTCTTTGCGATCAACCACGAACAAGCATTTTTCGATGTTCGGATTGGCCTTGAGCAGGGTGGAGGCCTTGAAGCTGGTGAGCGTCTTGCCGCTGCCGGTGGTGTGCCAGATATAGCCGTTGCCACTGTTTTCTTCGATGCACTTGACGATGTTTTTGACGGCATAGATCTGGTAGGGCCGCATCATGAGCAATTTCTGCTCGCTGGCGACCAGCACCATGTAACGGCTGACCATCTGGCCGAGCGTGCACTTGGGCAGGAAGGCATCGGCAAAATCATCCAGCCCGGTGATCCTGGTGTTATCCGGCGCAGCAAACTGGTAAATGGGCAGGAATCGCTCATCGGCGTTGAAGCTGAAGTGCCGGGCGTTATTGTTGGCGAAGTAGTAGGTTGAAACGCGGTTGCTGACGATAAACACCTGCATGAAGCACAACAGCGTGCGGGTGAAACCGTTGCCAGGGTCGTTCTTGTACTCGACGATCTGCTCGATGGCGCGGCGCGGGTTGATGCCCAGCGTCTTTAGTTCGATCTGCACGACCGGCACACCGTTGATAAGCAGGATGACGTCAAAACGGTGGTGGCTGTTGTCGGTGTTGATCCGCAGCTGATTTACAACCTCGAAACTGTTCTTGCACCAGTCTTCGATGTTGACGAGCGTGTAGTTCAGCGGCGTGCCATCTTCGCGGATGAAGCTATTGCGTGTACGCAGCGTTTGCGCGGCGGTGAACACGTCGGGTGTAACAATCTCTTCCAGCAGGCGCGCAAACTCCTCATCGGAGAGGTTGACGCGGTTGAGCTGCTGGAACTTTTCGCGAAAGTTAGCTTCGAGCCCGGCGCGGTCCCGAATCTCGGGGCGATACCTGTACTTGAGGTCGCCGAGCTTGGCGAGCAGGTCCTGCTCGATCTGGTGTTCGGTGATGGTCATGAATCAGTCCTGCCGTCATAGAGGCTTCGATGTGCCGCATAGGCGGCTACCTGTGGCGAATCAGAGCCACATCAAGCATTCGTCTTGGACTCCCCGCCTGGGTGGTTCAGACTCAAGTCATGATTACGCGCGTACTCCAGCACCAAAATCTCGACCATTGATGCCACCGAGCGGCGTTCGCGATCAGCCGCCATACGCAAAAGCTGCTTGATCTCAGCGGAGGTGCGGATCGAAAGGGTTTCGTCCTTAAGGCGTGACATGGCAGGGCCTCGTCAAAAAAGTCACGCAAATGTACTGCCTTTGCATTTAACTTGACAGCACAAATGCATAGCTTCGATGAAGTTGCACCCGGCTTGAGTCAAATGGTCACAACCCAACATCGCGATCCATTCGGCCTGGTGTGCTGGGAGCTTTGGCTAGCGTCCCGAAGACACCGCCAGTGATGCTTCTTAAGCGAAAGGAGCCAATGCCGCCCGCATCCATTTGGGCATTCTGCAGGCAAGCAGCGTGGTCAATTCGTCCGGGCTCAGGGTATCGGCTATTTTGGAAAGCGCGTGGGGACACGCCCCATCTTTACCGAGGTAGTACAGCGCCGTGAGCGCTAGACCTACCTTGTTTCCGGCATGCTGCAAGCGATCACTGGAAACATGGTTGAGACGAACCACAGCATTGCCGGCCTTGATTTCTCGGGTTCTGCCGCTGGTGTAGTAGACCGGCACCACCTGCATCTGCGTGCTGAGCCCCAACCTGCGCACGGCCTCAGCTCCATCTATCTGAATCGTCTCTCCATTCACCTTGGAAAGAACATTCATGATGGCTAGTGGACTAGGTTTTACCAGTTGGCTGGTGTACTCGCTTAGCTTGGGGCGCATATAGACACCGCGGGCTACACGCTCCAGACAACCTGACTGCACTAGCCTGGAGAACGCTTTATCGACCGCTGCACGCGAACCCAACTCTGCGAAGACGTTGCGCACGAAAGCCCGACCATTCAAATCGCGCGCCCCACACCAACGACTGGCACCGTCGAAAGCGGTGGCCCAATAGTGGCGATGCTCGATATCCTGTTGTTCAAACAGCCCTCTGACTCGGTCCCAGTGTGATCGACTCAGTCACTCCTAGCGCCTGACTGTCCTTACCGCGGAGGTCCCTCTGCAGAGAGTGAGTGAAAGACGGCCTATGAGCTGACCGGTCGATGTAAAGGAAGTTGGACCAACTCCCCGCCATACCCACAAGGAGATTTTGCGCAGTGACGAGCCCGGTCATCAGAACCTTGCCAAGGGAAACCATCTGTTCCAATAACCATGGTGGAGTGATCGAGCACGTCGCAAGGGAGATGGTTGTATGGTGGTACGAACGCCCTCACCGCCACATGAATGAAAAGTCTGACGGTTCGTTTTCCACAGTTATCCGAGCGGATGTTGTTTTTCGTTATCTGGATGAAAACGACATCCCGCATGGCTATGTGCGATTCCCGATTGGCATCAGCAGACTGGGCACCTTCCGTAAGGGCACCATCTGGAAGAATGGCACTTGCATCAATGAGGTCGATCGAGGACTAGAAGAGGAGTTCACTGTCGACTTCACCGAAAAGAAGTGGAGTTTTTCCACCTTCGGTGATCGGAAGCTGCCATTCTCCAAGCATGACTATGAGCTGCACTTCAACCGATCAGATGCGAAGCTCCTCAACTTCCCGATCATAGGCAAAAAAGGCAAAAACCTGCTGATCCCTTGCCTTGAGCTCCTGGCTCGTGGCTATGGTGCCTCGGCAGAGATCAAGCGCGTACTGACCACCTACGATTGGGACGGCGTGCAAAAGCGTCTTTACGGGTGCATTGATCCCGATCCCGTCCGATGGACAGTCACACCTGCCAATTTCATCCCCGATCAGGACGCCCTGATCCTGGCGCACATGCTTTACTCGCCCTATAGCCGAATCGCCGCTCAGTCCATTTACAGCCAGTTCGACCACGCCCTCGCGAACGGCCGCATGCCAGCAGGCTTGGAGGTCAAGCCGTGGTTTGAAGGAATCGCTCAAGTAGCGTGCCGCGGCATCTGGACGAACGGTGGAAACACGTTTCTGTGTACTGAGCTAACTGGCATGAGCCGGCCCAGGTTTCATTCTTATGTCCTTGCGAAGGCAGTGTATGCGGAGCAGGATGTAGAAACAGGCAAGCCGATCGTCACCCCTGTACCTGATGATCCGGAAGATCAGCCCAAGACGCCGATCTATGTGACCGATGATGAAGAGCCTGAAGCCAATGCCAGACCCAAAGTCATAGACGATCCTGGATTTAGAATGCTGGGGGAGGATTGCCCCCACGAAGTAACTCAAGTAAACCTTACGTACTCGAAGAAGACACAGGTTCCGGTGGATTATGCCGACAAGGAGCGCAACTCGACTGGCGACGGTAAAGGCGGAGACGGTGTGGGCAGGGTCGTTCCCCAAGCTGAAACGATCATCGGCAATGGCGGTATCGTCAATGAGATCTGGGGCGCGTTAACTGACTTACAGAACCGGAAGGGTATTTCGGGTCTCGCCTGGTACCACGAGGCGTCCGGATTCAGGAGTGACCGGGAATATCGGTTTCATACACTTCCAGATCTCGATGAAGGTGGTCCTTCAGGCCTCAAGAACTGGCTTTCTTTCAAGAACACAAGCCGCAGACGCGGGATACTCATTGCCCGCTTCAATATGGCGGGCAAGACTTACTACCTGTGCGAAATTCAGCGGAAACGAAAAGTAAAAAAATGCGTTAGCCACGAAGAAAACATATCAGGTCTTATCGTAACCCTTCCCGGCGATAGGCCCGTTCAAGAAGAAATTGCCTACATCTGCTCAGAAGTACGACTACAGATGGGGAAATTCAGAAGAATTCCAAATATTCAACGGTATACCCCCCATTTTTACCGGCACTACATGGCCGGCAAAACATTTTTGGCCGCACGTACGCTTTGGCTAGCGCTCAATGCGCTATCGAAACGTTAACAGCTTTCGCTCAGAGTTATCGTCAGCCATTGACCCTGGGGGCTACTGCACTTAGCGCTACCGGCGAAGAGGTGCCGGCACCCAATAATTTTTGCTGCCGCTGCGCACGGCAAACCCTTCCTGGCTATCGATCACCTGGCGTTCGTAGCTGAGCTTGCGTTTGTTTGGTCGAGCCAAATCATGGAACAGCATGAGCGCGGCCTTGATCCAGTTGCGCTCGAACTGTTCGCCTGACTCACCGCTGCCCATCATGCCGATTAGCTGCATTTCCAGATGCTTGCGCCTAGCCCGGGATACGGCTTTATCGCCAACATCTGTACTCAAGGTCAGTCCATGAGTCTGATTCACGTGAAGAACGAAGCCCTGCACGGCTGCCCGCTGCCCAGGTTTTTTGAGCAAGTAACGACGCAAATCAGGCTGGTCAGGTATTTTTCCAAAGCTCGCTGATGCCTCCTCGAGTAAGCTCACCGCAGCCTTGAGCGAGATTCGTATGCTTCTCAACGCGACGGTGCCCGCGGCGAGCCTGGCCATCATCCCTGCATGATAGCTATGCAGTAACGTCCTTGCCGGTCCAGGTACAGGTTTACCAAGTAGCGCCTCGATTCTGCGACTCTCGGTCACTTGCACCTGCAAAGCAGGATCAGCGTGCACACTATAGCGTTCCTTCAGCCACTTCATCGGTGTACGGAACTGTCTCAGCCCTTGTGCCTGAAAGTGCTCAACCAGGTCAGCATAGGAAGGAATCTCCATAGGGTAGCGCTCGATGAACTCGAAGAAAGGATGATATCGACCGATCTTGAGCGACGCGCGATGAGCTCCCGCGTGAGTCTCCAGCCACTGAACAAACTCAACGAACAAGCTCCGGGTATGCGGTTGCTCAAAGGCTTCCTGCTTGATCGCCAGGCGCTGCAGCAGTGAGCTCTTCCAGTAGCACGACTCACACGTTTTCCCATACCCCGCTGGCATTGCTTCGCCGCATCGCTGGCACGGTACTTCTCCCTGCTCTGCGCAAGCCCGACAACACGCCGGCGCCTCACCCTGCGGAATTAACACCCGATGCCTCCTGCAACTCGGACAAGTAGCTGCCTCGCTGCGAACACATCTAGGGCAGCAGCGAGCCCCGGAACCAGTCTTCTGTACTCTCGTTAAGCGGGTCGAGTGCTCCCCGCAGATGTCACAAGGCTCGGGAGTTCTGAAGTAGTGAGCACAGCTGTTACAGGCGGGGCCGTAAGGCGTTAGCATGCCCACCGGGCGGCCGGGCCGCTTGCACCGGACACACGGCTCATTCAACTCGCAGGCCCTGCATTTAGCCCCTGAGTGGAAGATCGGTAGACGCGCGAAATTCCCACAGCCTGCGCATGCCCGCCGCTTGAACAGCCGTGCATAACATGTCTCGCAGTATCGCTTGCCGCGATGAACCTTCTTGGCTTTTGCCATGGACCTGCAGCATTCGCCGCATGCCTGAAGGGGAGCCTCAATGGCAGTCATCGTTGGAGTTTCCTAAGCAATCTCTGCCACTGCATCAATACGTTGCTCGTCGTATGATCAGCGTGAGCACGGTGGTGCACCGCCTCGGTATTGTGCCGACCATGTAGGACGGCAAAAATCGACTGAACGCACGCCGGCGGATCACCTGCAGGCAAGCGCATCATCGAAAGCGGAACCGGCAATCGTTGCGCGGCAGCCGAGAGTTTTTCGGGGCCAGCCTGCAGCATTGCCCACGTATCTCTCAATAACCTCGCCCGATCTCCTGGGGGCAGGTACTGAAAAGGCAGGCCCAACGCCGGCACTGTTAGCCCCATGTAATCCACATCGAAACTCGTGAAGAACGGTCGGGTGCACGCACTGTGAAACCGAGCGGCCCAACGCAGTATGCCCAACAGCCAGCGACAAACGTAGAACCATTCCTCCAGCTCAAGCAGATGCGAGCCGTAGACTGCTTGGCGTCCTGAAAACAAACCATCTGCGGTTTCCTGAAAGTCCAGCGCTGGCATCAGTGCCGGCTGCGCCGATGCCGAGGCGAGCTCATAGTGGCATCGGTGGCAGCAACCCAGGTCGAGATCGGGCGGCATCAAGAGATGAGGACATAGGGGCGCATTGCAGGACTGACAGCTGCTCAGCAACGTGAGCCGGTGTTTTGGGCAGGAGCTATGCCAGGCCAAGCGACTTTGCACCTTGTAGTAGGCGCCTTCCTCCGCAAAGCATGCAGGGCAGTACTGAAGGCCTCCCGCTCTGCGCCGATTGCGGATGCCCAGGCACAGAACCCATTGCGTTGCATGAGTTGAGCCGCCCTGCGGCCCTGCCAAGACACTCTGAATTCTGGAAAGCGTCGAGGCAGCCAAGATATATGCTGGGATACCAGCAAGCACGGACAACTCTTTGGTCCGCGCGAGACCTAGAGGCCTGTCAGGATCCTTACACCAGAAACGAGTACCCGGCCACAGGCTATTGGTAAGCGTCAGAGGATCACACCCCATTGCCAAAGCACACCTGGCGAGCCAAGACGAGATAACCTCGTCCGGCTTGAGCGGAGGTACGAGCGGCCAGATCGGAGCTAGAGGGTTCGCTCCCGCTTGCCATTGGTGGGGCGCATCCATTTGTTCCTCTCAAGGAGGGCGCGGTCGATCACCTCCGCACCACTTTGAATAGCTTCTTTCGCGCACTCCTGCAGCAGGTATTCAACGTTCCCTGTAACGCCATCCGAGATCGCATGAATCAGTGTAGCGAGGTCGGGACCGTACAGCTTCGACGGTTTCTTCAATGGCAGCACCGATTCGAACGTCTTCAGGAACCGCTGGAAGTCCACACCCAGCGCCCAGTTCGGCAATGAGATCACTTCAAACCGACTCGAGTACTGAGGATCAAGGTCCACCAACTTTGCCGCCAACCGGGTGCCTACCAATACAAGTGGGATCTGCAGCTTGTTGGCCAGCATCTTCAGCTCGTTCATGAGGTTGATCTTCTGCCCCGACGACCCATTGAGAATGGTGTGTATCTCGTCAATGATCAGCATTCGGGTCCGAGCACTGCGGATGAGGTGCATCGCTTGATGGCGGAGCTTGGCAAGCGGCGCCGCCGGATTGTGGGGCGCCCAAAAACCTTCAAGGATTGCGTTGTAAAGCTCACGCTCATCCGGCTTGTGAATTTCGGCGTAAATAACCGGACGGACACTCACGCCATCATCACTGATGTAAGGCTGGCCCGTCGTCGTACGAAAGCGGTCGATCAAAGTGGTTTTGCCGCTGTTGGAAGCCCCGACAATCATGAGGTTCTGCATCCGCGGCCGAGGCGGCTTGAACAGGAGCGACTGCAGCAGCTCGAGGAGTTTGCTGCCGGCACGATACTCAATCCAGCGAGCCTCATTCAGAAACTCAATCCGCTCGACATCTGAGCGCTCCATCACTAAGCGAAACTGAGGGGCAATGTGCGAGTAGTCGGTCAAAAGACATCTCCAAACGTGTCAACGTCGTCTTCTGCCAGCAGGCCGGATGCCTCAGGCGTGGGAGGCGCAGATGGCGCTTTGGCCGGCGGTATGTGTCGCTCGGGCCTGGCAGGAGTGACACCCTTAGCGTTGTTGGTGCGCTTCTGTGCTTTCCGGCGGGCTTCCTTGGTTTTCGCCGCAGCCTCAATTTCTTGCAGGCGATTCTCCTCAAGCATGCGGTCGATTGTTTCCTCGTCAACCGTATCCATACCCTGCTTTCTCGCCTTCTTCTTAGCTGCAACGTACTCAGCAACCGTGGTCCCTTGATACTTAGCATGTGTAATGGGGACCTCGAAATACTCTTTGAGCACGGGGTCATAGAACCAGATGCGGTTGATGTCGCGCGGGTCCCGCCTGAACAGGCATTGTTTTGCATTGCCCGTTTCAGGATCGCTGACGCCGATCCACGGCCGCAACGCCTCTGCGTAATACATAGCGTCCCACTCAACGCCGTAGTGGTGAACAACCCTACGAGCTGAAGGCAGAAAGTCCAGCTGGAACGCCCAAGGATCAGACACCCTGGGTGGTAGCGGTACCACTGGGGCGTTTTCCTGATCGCCGAAGAAAGCGAGATTCCATTTACGCAGAGGGGCCATGCTGATCTCGAAATGGAAGGCGTTGTTGTACTTGATGATGTTGCGTACCAACCGAGTTTCGAACTCCTCGAATGTGTAGATGGCCTCCTTCTCAGAGTCGTAACCCTTGCGCTCGGTTGGATTGCTGAACGTTGTGCCCTTGTCCTTCTTATCTAGTAAAGAGAACGTACCCAGCAGCCGTTCGATATGACCTCCCCAATGAGGGGTTTTGACCGGACGGAATTCGCGCTTGATGTCGTGATTGATGCACGACTGGACCAGGCTACGGGCTTTAAAGTCAGGACCATTGTCGGAGTGCACCGTGACAGGCTTGCCCCACACCGGCCATTTCGCCTCTACGCCATGCAGCGCCAACCAACGCTCCTTGGGAAGGATCGAGTGAACCAGACACATAGCGACCGAGACTGCCGACGGGGCATTCATCGACAGAAAGTAGCCAGTGATCATCCTGGAGTGGACGCAGATGGCTAGCGTAAGCCAAGGTCGCCCGATAGGCTTGCGATGGACATCGTCAACAATCATGACGTTGGTGGGGGTGTGGTCAATCTGTACGATCTTGAGCGGATACTCAGCCTCTAGGCTGCCAGGGCGCGCCGAGTGCTTATTGTCCGCGAGCTCCTTGTAGCCGCGCCCTCGCAACAGCTCTTTATCGCTGATCTGCATGATGCGCGCCCTGACCGTTTTAAGCGTTGGATGGTCAAACTTCAACGCTTTGCAACGGTCCTTCACCTCCTCGTAGGTCGCCGTCAAAGTCGGTCGCTGACTGGTGAGGTGAAACTCATTGATCACCTCGCCGATGAGCTCCTCGACGTTATCGGTAACTCTGACACGTCCCTTCGCCCAGCCGCGCTTCATGGGAATTAGCGCCGTGACCTCGCGGTAATCTTTGTACCGTTTGATCCACCGATAGATCGTGGTCGCATTAATACCTGCTTCCTTTGCCCGTGCCTCTACAGCTCCTTTGTCGAGCTTTACCCCAACCAGCAAGGGCGCTATCACCGAATAGCGCATTTGGGCGGTTGCCCACTCCTCACTGGTAATGTCTTCCAAGTCATGATTGATGTAGGCGCCCTTGACCTTCTCGGCCAGTACAGGCTTGAGGTCCGCCATCTGCAATAGCTTCGCGCGACCTGTTTCAACGTTGATGCCCATGACAGATTGGAAATCCAGCACCTGAGTGATGCGGAAAATTTCCTTCTGGCAGCACACCAAGCTGCCCACCGTCAGACTCACAAACGATCGGTCCAGCTTAATGCCTTGAGGCCGCGACTCGTCTTGATCACTCATTTCGCCACCCACACCTCGAGGAAGTCGTCAAACGATTCGCTGACATCACAATCCAGCTCACGCGTCGCCAAGAGATGGAAAATGACTGAGGAGCCTTCGCCTTCGAATCCTGTGTAATGTCGAGCTATTAAGTACTGAAACCGTGCTATGCCCATCTCAGCCACGGACTGAACAATGGCATCCAGGTCCTCACGCGCGTAGTCACCTCGCTTGAATCTCTCGAGGAACCGGATTTTTTCGAGCACCTGGTCTCTGATCCGAGACTCGTCGTAGATGTGAAAGCTCCAGCCCTGCTCAGAGGCATACCTCCAGGCCGCCTTCCACTTGGGGAGCCATTCTCGCCATTTCGCTCGCCACTGCTCCTCCGGCTTGACCTCCACCAGCATCGGACGTAGGCCACTTTCAGGCTTGAAGTAAACGAGAAAGTCTGGGGTGTAGGTGTAGCTCCGCCCGTTGAGCGCGATGAAATCAAGACACACCGGCTGAGAGACCACCGCCACGACATTTCGGTTGAAGTCGATGCGCTGCAGGAAGTCGCGCTCGAGGGTCGACTCGTAAGCAACCGCATCTCCGCGAAAAGCGTACACGCCAGAGAGGCTACGACGCGTAGATTTGATGCGCCGAACAGAGGTGAGATGAGGCTGGTTGCAGCTATTTCTATCCATTTTTCGGCCAGTGGCAGCTATTGATAAAATTTCTTGCAGCTATTGCTCCAAAAGCTTACGAAGGAATGCGGCCTCGGCAACCCAAAACCTGCATCTATTTCTCCATGTCACAGCGGCAGCCGACCTCAACCGGGTGAGATAACCCTGGCGCATCATGGCGTGCTGTTCCTGGACGAACTGCCAGAGTTCGAGCGGCGCGTGCTGGAAGTACTGCGCGAGCCATTGGAGTCGGGTGAGATCGTGGTGGCCCGTGCCAAGGACCGGATACGCTTCCCGGCACGCTTTCAGCTGGTGGCGGCAATGAACCCCTGCCCCTGTGGCTACCTGGGCGACCCCAGCGGACGTTGCCGCTGCAGCTCCGAACAGGTCCAGCGCTACCGCAACAAGCTTTCCGGGCCGCTGCTCGACCGTATCGACCTGCACCTGACCGTGGCCAGGGAAAGCACGGTGCTGACCAACCGGCCCAGCGGTGAGTCCAGCGCCAGCGTCGCCCGCCTGGTGGCCGAAGCCCGTGAGCGGCAGCAGCGGCGCCAGGGTTGCGCCAATGCCTTTCTCGACCTCAATGGCCTGCGGCGCCATTGCGCACTGGAGACCGCCGACCAGGCATGGCTGGAGAATGCCTGCGAACGCCTGACTTTGTCGTTGCGGGCAGCACATCGGCTGCTCAAGGTGGCCCGGACACTGGCTGACCTTGAACAGGTCGAGTGCATCGCCCGTGCGCATCTGGCCGAAGCGCTGCAGTATCGACCGAGTGCCTGAAGGTCGAACGCGGCGTTTTTTCGCGGGTAAACCCACACAGGGTTGGCAGCGATCCCTGTGGGAGCAGGCTTGCACGGTTTCAAAGGTCACGGTTTCGGAACAATGCTTCCCAACAGCCCTGGATTGTCCTGTTGACGCATCAGGACGAAAATGCCCGCCTCTGCCATCCATTTGCGTAAAGCTGCTGCGCAGCTCAAGGAGCCCGAGCGATGCCCCACGAAGCCAGCCTGCTGCAAACCGCAGTGATCTTCCTGCTTGCCGCCGTCGTTGCCGTCCCCCTGGCCAAGCGCCTGCAACTGGGGGCGGTCATCGGCTACCTGCTGGCCGGCGTGGCCATCGGCCCCCAGGCGCTGGGGTTGATTCGCGATACCGAGAGCGTCGCGCGTATCTCCGAACTGGGCGTGGTGCTGTTGCTGTTCATCATTGGCCTGGAGCTGTCGCCCCGGCGTCTGTGGCTGATGCGCAAGTCGGTGTTCGGCGTGGGGCTGGCCCAAGTGTTGCTGACAGGTGCGGTGATCGGCGCCATCGCCCTGTTCGGCTTCGGCCAGTCGCTGCCCACCGCCGTGGTGCTGGGTCTGGGCCTGGCCTTGTCGTCCACCGCCTTCGGCCTGCAGAGCCTGGCCGAAAGCAAACAGCTCAACGCCCCTCACGGGCGCCTGGCTTTCGCCATCCTGTTGTTCCAGGACATCGCCGCCATCCCCTTGATCGCCCTGGTACCGCTGCTGGCCGCCAGCGGCCCGGACACCAGCCACGGCGACAGCCTGCAACATGGCTTGAAGGTGTTCGCCAGCATCGCCATCGTCATCGTGGGCGGGCGCTACCTGTTGCGTCCGGTGTTCCGCACCGTGGCGCGCACCGGCCTGCCGGAAGTCTCTACCGCCACCGCACTGCTGGTGGTGATCGGCACTGCCTGGCTGATGGAAGAAGCCGGTATCTCCATGGCCTTGGGCGCCTTCCTCGCCGGCCTTCTGCTGGCGGACTCGGAGTACCGTCACGAGCTGGAGTCGCAGATCGAGCCGTTCAAGGGCCTGCTGCTGGGGCTGTTCTTCATCAGTGTCGGCATGGGCGCCAACCTGGGGCTGCTGCTGGAGATGCCGCTGGCACTGCTCGGTCTCACCCTGCTGCTGGTGGCGGTCAAGTTGCCGCTGCTGATGCTGGTCGGGCGCCTGGCTGGTGGCCTGAACGCTGCCAGCGCCCTGCGCCTCGGCGTGGTGCTGGCCGCTGGGGGCGAGTTCGCCTTCGTGGTGTTCAAGCTGGGCAAGGACCAGGGTCTGTTCGATGCCCGCACCCATGACCTGCTGCTGATGACCATCACCCTGTCGATGGCCATCACCCCGCTGTTGCTGCTGGCATGCGCGCGCCTGCTCAAGCGCCCACAGCCAGCCCGCGAAGTGCCGGAGCACTACAAGAGCATCCAGGCCGACACTCCCCGGGTGGTGATCGTCGGCATGGGCCGCATGGGCCAGATCGTCTCGCGCATCCTGCGCGCGCAGAAGATCCCCTTCATCGCCCTCGACACCTCGGTGGACACCATCGAAATGACCCGCACCTTCGAGCAGGCGCCCGTGTTCTATGGCGACCCGCAGCGTCCCGAAGTGCTGCATGCGGCCAAGGTCGGCGAGGCCGAGTACGTCATCATCACCACCGACGACCCGGAGGTCACCACCCGCACCGCCGAACGGGTCAAGCGCCTGTACCCGCACCTGAAGGTGATCGCCCGGGCGCGCAACCGCCAGCATGTGCACAAGCTGATCGACGTAGGCGCCGAGCCTATCCGCGAGACGTTCCACTCAAGCCTTGAGATGAGCCGCCGCACCCTGGTCGGCCTTGGGTTGTCGGGTGATCAGGCTGCCGATCGCATCCAGCGCTTCACCGAACACGACGAACAAGTGCTCGAAGCCCAGGGCCGCGTGCGCGATGACCGCGCCAAGGTGATGCAGACCGCCCAGGAGGCACGCAAGGAGCTGGAGCGGTTGTTCGAGTCGGATGCGCCGTAGGGCACGGCTTCTGGGCACCTGGGGCTGCTTTGCAGCCCATCGCGACGCAAGGCCGCTCCTACAACGGCAGCGCGGCCTTCATCAGCGGCACGGATGAAAAACGACGCTGCTACGGTAGACTGCCCAAGCGTCCCATCCTGAGAACGTCCCCATGGAAGACCTCAACTCCCTCTACTACTTCACCCAGGTAGTCGAGCACGGCGGCTTCGCCCCGGCTGGCCGGGCGCTGGACATGCCCAAGTCCAAGCTCAGCCGACGCATCGCCGACCTGGAAGACCGCCTGGGCGTGCGCCTGCTGCACCGCACCAGCCGCCACTGTTCGCTCACCGAGATCGGCCAGGCCTATTACCAGCGCTGCCTGGCCATGCGTGTAGAGGCCGAAGGGGCGGCGGAGATCATCGAGCGCAACCGCAGCGAACCGCGCGGCCTGGTACGCATCAGCTGCCCCACGACCTTGCTCAACGCCTGGGTCGGCCCGATGCTGACCCGCTACATGGCCAAGTACCCCCAGGTGGAATTGTTCATCGAAAGCACCAACCGCCGGGTCGACCTGCTCCACGAGGGCTTCGACATCGCCCTGCGCGTGCGCTTCCCGCCGCTGGAGAACACCGACATGGTGATGAAGGTGCTGAGCAACAGCACCCAGTGCCTGGTGGGGCAGCCGTCGTTCCTCGAACAGCTGCCGGAAGACTTCGCGCCGCAGAGGCTGGGGCAATTGCCCAGCCTGCACTGGGGTGGCTCGCAGCGCGAGTATCAGTGGGAGCTGTACCAGGACGGGGACATGGGGAAGAAGCTGGTGATCCCGCATACCCCCAAGGTGGTCACCGACGATCTGTTCGCCTTGCGCCACTTCGTCGTGTCGGGGGTGGGAATCGCCCATCTGCCGCGGGTGGCGGTGCGTGAGGACCTGGCGGCGGGACGGCTGGTGGAATTGTTGCCGGGCTGGCAACCGCGCAGCGGGATCGTGCATGCGATCTTCCCGTCACGGCGGGGGCTGCTGCCATCGGTACGGGCGTTGATCGATCATCTGGCCGAGGAGTTCGCGGTCAGCGACATGGCGTGAGGCCAATGGGGCCACACAGTGGCCCCAAAGGATCAGAAGGCGAAACAGGAGCAGCCCAGCGCACCCCAGAAGCCCTGGAAGTCACTCACCGGCACGCTGGAATGGCGCGCCTGTTCATGGCTGTGCGCATGCACCCCGCAAGGTCCGGCGCATTGATGCACCGCTGCCGCCAGGGGCGCCCCTGCCCGCCAGTGCCCTGGAACCTTCGTCACCGGCGACCACTCCGGCAACACCGGCAGTGCAGACGGACCCAGCTTCTCGAACTCGCCCGCGGCATATACCACCTTGCCATCGACCACCGTCAGCACCGACTCGATACCCTTGATCGCCTCCTCGTCGACACTGAAGAAATCCTGCGACAGCGCTGCCAGGTCGGCCAGTTGGCCCACCTTGATCTGCCCTTTCTTGCCCTGTTCGCTGGAGAACCAGGCACTGCCATGGGTAAACAGCTGCAACGCGGTCTCGCGGCTCAAGCCTTCCGGATACAGCGCCAGCCCGCCGACCGTCCTGCCACTGACCAGCCAGTACAGCGAAGTCCACGGGTTGTAGCTGGACACGCGGGTGGCATCTGTCCCGGCGCCCACCGGCCCCCCCTCGGCCAGCATGCGCTGGATCGGCGGGGTCTTTTGCGCAGCCTTGGCGCCGTAGCGGTCGACGAAATACTCGCCCTGAAACGCCATGCGGTCCTGGATGGCAATGCCTCCGCCCAGGGCCCGTACCCGCTCGATGTTCTTCGGGGTGATGGTCTCGCAGTGGTCGAAGAACCATGGCAAACCGTTGAACGGAATGTCGCGATCGACCTTTTCGAACACATCGAGCATGCGCGAGATCGACTCGTTGTAGGTGGCATGCAGGCGGAACGGCCAGCGCTGCTCCACCAGGTGGCGAACCACCGGCTCCAGCTCCTGCTCCATGGTCTGCGGCAGGTCCGGACGGGGTTCGAGGAAGTCCTCGAAGTCGGCGGCGGAAAAAACCAGCATCTCGCCAGCCCCGTTGTGACGGAAGAAGTCGGTGCCGTCACCGGGCTTGACGATCTTGCTCCAGTTCTTGAAGTCGGCCAGCTCCTCCTTGGGCTTCTGGGTGAACAGGTTGTAGGCGATGCGCACGGTCAACTGGTCCTGCTTGGCCAGCTCCTGGATCACCTGATAGTCGTCCGGGTAGTTCTGGTAGCCACCACCGGCATCGATGGCACTGGTCAGCCCCAGGCGGTTGAGTTCACGCATGAACTGGCGCGTGGAGTTGACCTGGTACTCAAGCGGCAGCTTCGGCCCCTTGGCCAGCGTGGCGTAGAGAATGGTGGCGTTGGGCCGGGCAATGAGCATGCCGGTCGGCTCGCCACGGCCGTCGCGCTGGATCTCGCCACCGGGCGGGTTGGGCGTGTCCTTGGTGTAGCCCACGGCCTTGAGGGCGGCGCGGTTGAGCAGGGCACGGTCGTACAGGTGAAGGATGAACACCGGCGTGTCAGGCGCGGCCTGGTTGATCTCCTCCAGCGTCGGCATGCGCTTCTCGGCGAACTGGAACTCGTTCCAGCCGCCGACCACCCTCACCCACTGCGGGCTCGGTGTGCGCTCGGCCTGGTCCCTAAGCAGGCGCAAGGCGTCCGCCAGCGAAGGCACGCCTTCCCATCGCAGCTCGAGGTTGTAGTTCAGGCCACCGCGGATCAGGTGCAGGTGCGAGTCGTTCAGGCCGGGAATGACCGTGCGCTGTTTGAGGTCGATCAGTTGGGTGCCGGGACCTCGATGCAGCATCGCCTCGGCGTCGGTGCCCACAGCCAGGAAACGGCCATCTTTGATCGCGGCGGCACTGGCCGTGGGCTTCTCACGGTCGACCGTATGCAGTCGGCCATTGAACAGGATGAGGTCGGCAGTCATGGGAGCTCCTGAAGTAGCAGCGTGAGCGGAACCGGCGAACGGCAGTGCGGACCAGAGCGCGCCTGCAGCGCCCAGCACGGTGCTGGTGGCGAGAAAATGGCGGCGGCTCTTGTCGGTGGGATCCTGGTTCATGGTGATCTCCGTCGGAAGCGTGATCGACAGGCGTGTGAAGGCTAGCAACTGGGGCAGAGGCCCGCGCAGCAACCGCTCAGCGGCGCAGCCAGCCTGCGCAGCGGCGCGTGACCCAGGGCATGATGAAGAACACCACGGGCACGATGACGAACAGGTTGACGATCAGGTTGCCGGCAAGCGGGCCGCCCAGCAGCGGGAACCGGACGAACAGCGGCGCCAGCAACTGCGGGATCGCCAGGGTCATCGGACAGATGACCAGGTAGGTGAGCACCGCCTGCTTCCAGCGCGGCGGTTGGGGAGCACCGCTGGTGGGCGGCGTGAACCAGAACTCCGGGTCGTCGTGAACCTCGGTCTGGTCGCCCTCCTCCAGCAGCGGCAGCACCTCGTTGATCAGCGCCTGGCGCTCGGCGGAGTCGACCCAGGCCTGCAGCTGGCTGGCCTCGGCGAAACGCACCACGGTGGTGAACTGACGCCCGCCATCGTCCGGGCGGATCACATTGACATCCAGATGGCCCGGCTGCTGGCGGGCCACGCTGACGGTATGCCGGAGCCATGCTTCGTAACGGGCCAGGGCCTCGGCACGCACTTTATGCTGGATGACCAGCGTAACCACGGTACGGTCGTTCATCGGCATTCCCCTGGGCAAGGTGAAGCCAGGCGCCGGGGGACAGCGCCTGGCGAGGCGGCTTACTTGCCAGCAGTCAGGGTACTGTAGCTGGTCATCAGATTACGGTAGTCCGGGATGTGGTTGGAGAACAGCGTGCCCAGACCTTCGATGTCGTTGCGCCAGTCGCGGTGCAGCTCACAGGCCACGCCGAACCAGGTCATCAGCTGTGCGCCGGCCGCTTCCATCCGACGCCAGGCGGCATCGCGGGTCATCTCGTTGAAGGTACCCGAGGCATCGGTGACCACGAACACTTCGAACTCTTCCTCCAGGGCCGAGAGCGCCGGGAAGGCCACGCACACTTCGGTCACCACGCCGGCGATGATCAGCTGCTTCTTGCCGGTGGCCTTCACCGCCTTGACGAAGTCTTCGTTGTCCCAAGCGTTGATCTGGCCGGGGCGGGCGATGTAGGGCGCATCCGGGAACTGCGCCTTGAGCTCGGGCACCAGCGGGCCGTTGGGGCCTTGTTCGAAGCTGGTGGTGAGGATGGTCGGCAGGTTGAAGTACTTGGCCAGGTCCGCCAGGGCCAGCACGTTGTTCTTGAAGCGGTCCGGCTCGATGTCACGTACCAGCGAGAGCAGGCCGGCCTGGTGGTCGACCAGCAGTACGGCGGCGTTGTTCTTGTCCAGGCGGTTGTAGGTGAACTTGCTCATGGTCTGTATTCCTTCAGGTAGTGAGTTGGGGTGTTGCCTTGACTGCATGGGAACAGATTAGAAACATCACCTTTGGAGGACTAGATGGCAAAAAATCGCCTTAGCGTTCTATTAAAGGAACAATAAATCGGCGCTGGATTTTTTCGCGGGCAAGCCCGCTCCCACATGCCCTGAACTCGACAGCACGGTGTTGTATCCAGGAGCGGGCTTGCCCGCGAATGGGCCAGCAGATTCCCCGTTGCCTCCCCGCCCAACCTGCTCTTTACTTCCCCCACAGCTCTCCTCTTTCCAGAGACCTTCATGCTGGCCTTCATTCAGTCATTCCCGCTGTTGCTCGGCTGCTGCCTGATATTCCTCGACCTGCTGCTGTGGCAGTTGATCCCGCTTGAGCGCCGGGCCTGGCGTATTGCCATGCGGCTGGTGATCTTCCTGTCGTTCAGTGGGGTACTGCTGGTGGCCGGCATGAGCCCCCTGCAGCCGCCGCCCTGGTCGGACGACGCCCCACGCAACCTGATCGCCACGATGCTGGAAATCGGCTGGTGGCTGTTCGGCGCACGGACGGTGACGGTGGTGTTCGGCCAACTGCTGGTGGCGCGTGGCGGCCATGGCGGGCGGCTGTTGCAGGATGTATTGGGGGCGTTGATCTTTGTCGCGGCGGTGGTGGCCGCCACTGCCTACGTGCTTCTACTGCCGGTCAAGGGGCTGTTGGCCACCTCAGGCGTGATGGCCATCGTCATCGGCCTTGCCTTGCAGAGCACCTTGGCGGACGTGTTCTCCGGCATCGTGCTCAACACCACGCGGCCCTATCAGATCGGTGACTCGATCTCCATCGACGGCACCGAGGGCAAGGTCCTGGACATCGACTGGCGTGCCACCCGCCTGCTCACCGGCAATGGCAGCCTGGCCGTGGTGCCCAACTCGGTGGTGGCCAAGGCCAAGCTGCTCAACTTCAGCCGCCCTCCTGAACTGCATGGCGTGTCGGTCAGCGTGGTGGTGCCGGCCAAGGTGCGGCCCAAGCGGGTATTCGATGCCCTGGAAAAAGCCCTGCAAGGCACCAGTGCCCTGCTCACCACACCTGCGCCAAAAGTGACGGTAAAGGCCTCGACGCTGGAGTCGGTGGAGTACGAAGCCAGCGCGTTCATCACGAACATGGAGCGCAAGATCGAAGTGCGCAACCAGTTGTTCGACCTGGCCCATCGGCACCTGGAGGCCAACGGCGTGATGTGGAACGTCGACCTCGCCCTGCCTCCACGCAGCCGCCAACGCGAGCTTCTGGATGACGTGCGCGTATTCCGCGCATTGACCAGCGAGGAGCGCGATGGCCTGAGCCAGCGCATGACGGCGGTGGAATACCTGGCTGACCAGGTGATCCTGGGCGTGGGTGAGCACTCCGACCATGTACTGGTGATCGGCAGCGGCGTGGTGTCGGCGTCGATCCGCGACGGCGAGCGCTTGATCGAGGCCGGACGCATGGGGCCTGGCGAAGTGCTGGGCGTGGAAGGCCTGATCGACGAAGAAGAGTCCCTGGCCGAGTTCCGCACCCTCACCGGCTGCCTGCTCTATCGCATCGACAAGGAACAGGTGCGCAGTTGTCTGGCCCAGCGTGGCGAGGTGCAGACGGCCCTGACCAAGTTGCAGCGCTTCCGGCGCCAGAGCCGGGAATCACTGTTGCTGCAGAAACCGGCTGCGGTGAAAAAAGGCGGCTTCCTCAGCTGGCTGCACAAATAGCGATGCAGCGCCTCTGTGGGAGCGGCCTTGCGTCGCGATCGGGCGCGAAGTGGCCGTAGAACCTGCCACTCGCGACGCAAGGCCTCTCCCACACAGGTGGCACGGTTAGAGCACCACCCGCAAGCACTGTCCCGCGTGATACAGCGAGAAGCCCGACTCATAGAACGCCGTGCGCAGCGAAGGCGCGCTGACCGGCTTCATCGGCGAGAACGGAATCGGCAGGCTGTCCGGGTCGTCCTTGAGCAGGAACTCGGCAAACGCGCGACCGATCACGGTACCGGTGGTGTTGCCCCGACCGTTGTAACCGGTCACCGCCACCAGGCCAGGGGCCGGCTCGAACAGGCGCATCAGATGGTCGGGGGTGAAGTCGATGCAACCGGTCCAGTGCATTTCCCACTCGACCTTGCCCAGCTCCGGGTAGTAGTGGCTCTGGATGCGGTCCGCCCAGCTGCGCACGAACCAGGCTGGCTTGTTGTCGACGCGGCCAAGGCTGCCGAGCAGCAGGCGGCCCCGGTCGTCACGGCGGATGCTGCTGAGCACCGTGCGGGTGTCCCAGGAGCCCTGGCCATGGGGCAGCACCTTGTCGGCCGCCGCGCCTGCCAGCGGCTTGGAGGCCACCTGGTAGTAGTAGCCACGGAAGAAGTGTTTTTGCAGGTTGCTCCACTCGCCTTCGGTGTAGGCGCCGGTGGAGATCACCACCTTGTCGGCGCGCACCGAACCGCGTGCGGTATTCACCCGCCAGCCATCGCCATCGCGCTCCAGGCCTTCGACCGAGGACTGCTGGAACAGTCGGCCACCCAGGCGCGCCACCGCAGCGGCCAGGCCTTGGGTGTAGGCCATGGGGTTGATGGTGCCGGCGCGGCGGTCGAGCAGCGCGGCGGAAATCTTGTCGGTACCGCAGTACTCCTGGCAGCGGGCTCCAGTCAGCAGCTCCACGTCGGCACCGCGACGGGTCCACTGGGCGTGACGGGCCTCCAGGTCGGCGATGCCGGTGGCGTTGTGCGCCATGTGCAAGGTGCCCTTGTGCTGGGCCTGGCAGTCGATGCCGAGCCGTTCGATCATCGCGAACACTTCGGCCGGCGCCCCGCCGAGCACCTTGTTCAGACGGCTGCCCTGCTGCAGGCCCAAGGTCGCCTCGACATCGTCGGGGCGGATCCAGGTACCGGCATTGACCAGGCCTACGTTGCGTCCTGAACCACCGTGGCCGATCTTCCAGGCCTCCAGCAAGATCACCGACTTGCCCTGTTCGAGCAGGTGGATCGCTGCGGACAGCCCCGTGATGCCACCGCCGATCACGCAGACATCGGCCTTGTGCTCGCCCGCCAGCGCCTGGGCGGCTATGGTCGGGTTGGTGACGAACTCCCATAGACATTCTTGACGCAATTCGGACATGGCCCGGCTCCAGCAATTTTGTTCTTGTTGGGGCCGCTGTGCGACCCATTCGCGGGTAAACCCGCTCCCACAGGTACATCACAGGCCTCGAAAGCTGTGTTGTACCTGTGGGAGCGGGTTTACCCGCGAACCGGGGGCAGGGCCCCCGGCCATGCAACATCAGTCGAACACGATCCCCTGCGCCAGCGGCAGCTCGCGCGAGTAGTTCACGGTGTTGGTCTGACGGCGCATGTAGCCTTTCCAGGCGTCGGAGCCGGATTCACGGCCACCGCCGGTTTCCTTCTCGCCGCCGAACGCACCGCCGATTTCCGCACCGCTGGTGCCGATGTTGACGTTGGCGATGCCGCAGTCACTGCCCGAGGCGCTCTGGAAGCGCTCGGCCTCGCGCAGGTCGGTGGTGAAGATGCACGAGGACAAGCCTTGCGGCACTTCGTTGTTCAGGCGCAGGGCCTCTTCGAAGTCGTCGTAGGCCAGCACGTAGAGGATCGGGGCGAAGGTCTCGTGGCGCACCACCTCGCTCTGACCCGGCATCTCGGCGATGGCCGGCGAGACGTAGTAGGCGTTGGGGTATTCGCTGGCCAGCTGGCGCTCGCCGCCGAACACCTGGCCGCCTTCGTCGCGGGCCTTGGCCAGCGCGCCTTGCATGGCATCGAAGGACTGCTTGTCGATCAGCGGGCCGACCAGGTTGTCCTTGCGTGGGTCACCGATGCGCACCTTGCCGTAGGCGGCTTTGACGCGGGCAACCACTTCGTCCTTGATGGAGCGGTGCACGATCAGGCGGCGCAGGGTGGTGCAGCGCTGGCCGGCGGTACCGACCGCGGAGAACAGGATGCCGCGCACGGCCAGGTCCAGGTCTGCGCTCGGGGCCAGGATCATGGCGTTGTTGCCACCCAGCTCAAGGATGCTGCGACCGAAACGGGCGGCCACACGTGGACCCACTTCGCGGCCCATGCGGGTGCTGCCGGTGGCGCTGACCAGCGGTACGCGCGGGTCGTCCACCAGGGCTTCGCCGGCTTCGCGGCCACCGATCACCAGTTGGCTCAGGCCTTCTGGCGCATCACCGAAGGCATTCAGGGCTTTTTCGAACAAGGCCTGGCAAGCCAGGGCGGTCAGTGGGGTCTTCTCAGAAGGCTTCCATACCACGGCGTTGCCGCACACCAGCGCCAGCGCGGTGTTCCACGCCCAGACGGCGACCGGGAAGTTGAAGGCGCTGATGACGCCGACCACGCCCAGCGGGTGCCAGGTTTCACGCATGTGGTGACCGGGACGCTCGGAGGCGATGGTCAGGCCGTACAGCTGGCGCGACAGGCCAACGGCAAAGTCGCAGATGTCGATCATTTCCTGCACTTCGCCCAGGCCTTCCTGGGTGATCTTGCCGGCCTCGATGGACACCAGCTCACCCAGCTCGGCCTTGTGTGCACGCAGCACTTCACCGAACAGGCGCACCAGCTCGCCGCGACGCGGGGCCGGCACGCTGCGCCAGGCCTCGAAGGCTTTGTGGGCCTGGTCGATGCGGGCAGTGGTCTCGGCCTTGCCGAGCAGTTTCACCGTGGCGATCTTGCTACCGTCGATCGGGGTGTGAACAGGGTAGTCACCCTGGGTGTAAGCCTCGGCGGCAACGCCAAGGCGCTCGAGCAATCCAGCGACCATGTGCTTCTCCTACAGGGGTGGAGGGTTGAAAGCCTGATGTGGATCAGTATTAATCCGATCACACTAGCGCAACAAACGACCTTTATTCCGCATATCATTCCGTCAAGTAATGATCATTCTGCCGTAGAGACCGCTATGTCCAAACGCCTGGTACCCTCGATGACCGCCTTGCAGTGCTTCGAGGCCGCTGCCCGCCACCTGAGCTTCACGCGCGCCGCCGAAGAGCTGCACCTGACCCAGAGCGCGGTCAGCAAGCAGGTCGCGCAGCTCGAAGAAATGCTCCGCCATCACCTGTTCCTGCGCATTCGCCGACGCCTGCAACTGACGCCGGCAGGCTCGCTGTACCTGGCCGAGGTCAACAAGATCCTCACCCAGGTGGACATGTCCAGCCGCTACGTCCTCACCTACGGCGAGCAGACCGAAGTCTTGAAGGTAGCCACTCAGCCAAGTTTTGGCGTGCGCTGGCTGATCCCGCACCTCAAGGGCTTCGGCAAGCGCTACCCGAACATCCACCTGGACATCCGCAACGAGATGGAACCCTTCGCCCTGCTCCAGGGCTCGGCCGATGCGGTGTTCTTCTATGGCCAGGGCACCTGGCCAGGCGCCACCTGCGTGGAGCTGTTCGGCGAAGAAGTGTTGCCGGTGTGTGCGCCGGAGCTCCTGCAAGGCCGTGAGCTCGAGGATGCCAGCGCGGTTGCGCAACTGGTGCTGCTGCAAAACACCTCGCGCCCGGAGGCCTGGCACGAATGGTTCCTGGAGCAAGGGCTGCACACCGACAACAGCTACCACGGGCCGCGCTTCGACACCTTCTATATGGCGCTGAGCGCGGCGCAGGCCGGCTGTGGCGTGGCGTTGGTGCCGCGCTACCTGGTGACCAGGGAACTGGCCGAGGGCAGCCTGGTGATGGCCTGGAACCATGCGATGAAAAGCAATGGCGCGCACTACCTGGCGTTCGCCGAGCATGCGGCGGAGGTGCCGAAGGTGCGGGCGTTGGTGGAGTGGATCAAGGAGCAGTTGCAAGCCTGATACTTGAAGTTCGATGGTCGGAGCGACTGTCTTGCTCGGTGGCGTTTTCTTCGCGGGTAAACCCGCTCCCCCAAGTACAGCGGTGATGGTGAGCACACTGGAGAACCTGTAGGAGCGGGTTTACCCGCGAAGAAGGCACTGTGGCGCATGACAAGGGCAATAGCCCGGGAGGTCTATCCAAAAAGGAATGACACCTGCACTTTTTTTCGCTTGTGGGGAAAGTGCATTCCCAGTTTTCATGTAAGGGTACTCACTCATCCTCAGGAAGCTAGCGATGCCCGCCCACGATTTCGTCAGCCCCGACAGCATCCGCGCGCAGTTCTCTGCCGCCATGTCGCTCATGTACAAACAGGAAGTGCCCCTGTACGGCACGCTGCTGGAGCTGGTGAGCGAAATCAACCAGCAGGTCATGACCCAGCAACCCGAGGTCGCCCAGGCCCTGCGCTGGACCGGCGAGATCGAGCGCCTCGACCAGGAACGCCACGGCGCCATCCGCGTCGGCACCGCCGAAGAGCTGGCGACCATCGCCCGGCTGTTCGCAGTCATGGGCATGGAGCCAGTCGGCTATTACGACCTGAGCTCCGCCGGCGTGCCGGTGCACTCCACCGCGTTCCGCGCGGTACATGAGCAGTCCCTGCACATCAGCCCGTTCCGCGTGTTCACCTCGCTGCTGCGCCTGGAACTGATCGACAACCTGCCACTGCGCGAGCTGGCCCAGGGCATCCTGGCCAAGCGCAAGATCTTCACCCCGCGAGTGCTGGAACTGATCGCCCAATGCGAGCGCGATGGCGGCCTGAGCGCCAGCGACGCCGAAACCTTCGTCCAGCAGGCGTTGCACACCTTCCGCTGGCACCAGGACGCCACGGTCACGGCCGAGCAGTACCAGCAACTGCACGACCAGCACCGCCTGATCGCCGATGTGGTGGCCTTCAAGGGCCCGCACATCAACCACCTGACGCCACGCACCCTGGACATCGACGCCATCCAGCTGGGCATGCCGGCCAAAGGCATTCCACCCAAGGCCGTGGTCGAAGGCCCGCCCACCCGCCGGCACCCGATCCTGCTGCGCCAGACCAGCTTCAAGGCCCTGCAGGAAAAGGTCGCCTTCAGCGATGCGCAAGGCAGCCACACAGCCCGCTTCGGCGAGATCGAACAGCGCGGCGCGGCGCTGACCCCCAAAGGTCGTCAGCTCTATGACCGCCTGCTGGATGCCACCCGCGACGCCCTGGGCGGCGCGCCGGCCGAGGCCAATGCCGAACGCTACATGGCACTGCTCAAGGCTCAGTTCGCCGAGTTCCCGGACGATCTGGCGCAGATGCGCGAGCAAGGGCTGGCCTACTTCCGCTACTTCGCCACCGAAAAAGGCCTGGCCGCCCGCGACCAGCAGGGCCGCCCGACCAGCCTGCAGGGGCTGATCGACGCAGGCCATGTGCATTTCGAGGCGCTGGTGTACGAGGACTTCCTGCCGGTCAGCGCCGCCGGGATCTTCCAGTCCAACCTGGGCGACGGTGCACAGACCGAGTACGGCAGCAACGCCAACCGCGACGCCTTCGAAGCGGCACTGCAGATGAAGGTGCAGGATGAACTGGCGTTGTATGCCCAGAGCGAACAGCGTTCTCTGCAGGCCTGTGCCCAGGCGCTGAACTTGGACTTCAAGTGATCTGAGCATGCCGGGGGCGCTTTGCGCCCCCAAGTGCTATCAGGCAGCCCCCACGGGTGCCTCGAAAGTCCGTACATCCGGCAGGTCCATCGCAGCCGCCTCCTCCTGCAAGAACTGACTCAAGCGACGCAAGCGCTCCCCGCCCGGCCGCGTCCGGGGCCATACCAGATAGTAATCCATGCCACTGGGCACCGCTGTCGGCCACGGCAGGCTCAGCCGCCCCTGGGCGACATCCTCGGCCACCATCAAGAGATCCCCCATGGAGATGCCATAACCGCGTGCAGCCGCGATCATGCCCAGCTCCAGGGTATCGAACACCTGTCCGCCCTTGAGCGAGACCTTGTCGGTGAGCCCCATGCGCTCCAGCCAGGCACGCCAGTCACGCTTGTCCGGTGTCGGGTGCAGCAGCTCGATGCCCGCCAGGCGCCGCTCGTCCCAGGGGCCTTCAGCGAGCAGGCCCGGCGCCCCCACGGGGATCAGCAACTCGGCGAACAGCCGCCGCACCTCCCAGTCCGCCGGGAACACCCCATCACTGAGCAGCACGGCACAATCGAACGGCTCCTGGTTGAAGTCCACATGGTCCACGTCCATCCAGGCGCTGGTCAGCTGTACCTCGTTGCCCGGCTGCTGGTGGCGGAACTGGCTAAGACGCGACAGCAGCCAGCGCATGGTCAACGTCGAAGGTGCCTTCATGCGCAGGATGTCGTCTTCGCCACGCAAGGTGTCGCAGGCCCGCTCCAGGGCGCTGAAGCCCTCACGTACCCCGGGCAACAGGACGCGCGCGGCCTCGGTCAGTTGCAGGCTGCGGCCGCTGCGCACGAACAGCCGGCAGGCGAAGTGTTCCTCCAGGGTGCGTATATGCCGGCTGACCGCACTCTGGGTGATGGACAGCTCCTCGCCTGCGCGGGTGAAGGAGCTCAGCCGGGCGGCGGCCTCGAATGCGCGCAGCGCATAGAGCGGCGGAAGCTGACGGGACATATGGCACCTGCCCTGCGGGGGATGGGAATGGAATGCATGGAATCATATATACATGAGTTCAACTCATGCCAACGATCGCATTTATCCTTTTGTGCAATGCTGACCGAAGCCTCAGAATCGACGGCTCGCTCAACAGGACCAGGAAGAAGGACATCCCAATGCACGTCGCGCCCACCACCGAACTCAAGGCTCTGCTGCGCCTGGCCGGCCCGCTGATCGCCTCGCAGTTGGCGCACATGCTGATGGTGCTGACCGACACCCTGATGATGGCCCGCATCAGCCCCCAGGCCCTGGCCGGGGGTGGCCTGGGCGCGGCCAGCTATTCGTTCGTGTCGATCTTCTGCCTGGGTGTGATCGCCGCGGTCGGTACCCTGGTCGCCATCCGTCAGGGCGCCGGTGACGTCACCGGCGCGACCCGCCTGGCGCAGAACGGCCTGTGGCTGGCCTGGGGCCTGGCCCTAGTGGCCGCGCTGGTACTGTGGAACCTGGAACCGGCCTTGCTGCTGTTCGGCCAGCAGCCGGAAAACGTCGCCTCGGCGATGGCGTTCCTCACCCTGCTGCCGCTGGCCCTGCCCGGCTACCTGACGTTCATGGCTCTGCGCGGTTTCACCAGCGCCCTGGGCCGCTCGACGCCGGTGATGGTCATCAGCCTGGTGGGCACGGTGCTCAACTATGTGCTCAACCACGCCCTGATCGAGGGCATGTTCGGCCTGCCCAAGCTGGGGCTGATGGGCATCGGCCTGGTCACGGCGGTGGTGTCCATGGGCATGGCGATTGCCCTGGCCCTGTACATCCGCTGGCACAAGGCCTATGCCGACTACCCGCTACGCAAGGGCCTGTCGCGACCGTCGCTGCCGGCGCTGCGCGAGCTGTGGCGCCTGGGCCTGCCGATCGGCGGCACCTACATGGTGGAAGTCGGCCTGTTCGCCTTCGCCGCCCTGTGCATGGGCGTGCTGGGCAGCACGGAGCTGGCGGCGCACCAGATCGCCCTGCAGATCGTCTCCACCGCGTTCATGGTGCCGACGGGCCTGTCGTATGCGGTGACCATGCGCGTGGGGCTGTACTACGGTGGCGGCAACCTGCTGGCCGCACGCAGCGCCGGGCGGGTGGGGATCGGCTTCGGCGCGATGATCATGTTCGCTTTCGCGGCACTGTTCTGGCTGCTGCCCGACACGCTGGTGGCGTTGTTCATCGACCGTGACGATCCGGCCTTCGCAGCGATCTTCCAGCTGGCGGTGAGCCTGTTGATGGTGGCGGCCTGGTTCGAGCTGTTCGACGGCATGCAGACCATTGCCATGGGTTCGATCCGCGGGCTGAAGGATGCCAAGACCACCTTCCTCATCGGCCTGTGCTGCTACTGGCTGGTGGGAGCGCCCAGCGCCTGGCTGTTCACCTTCACCCTCGGCGGTGGCGCGGTGGGTGTGTGGTGGGGGCTCGCCCTGGGGCTGACCTGCGCGGCGGTGGCGCTGACCATTGGCTTCGAGTGGCGGACCAAGCGGATGCTGGGCAAGACGCGCAAGGCCGATGGGGCGGTGATGTCGGTCTGATTGCCGGGGCCGCGGCGCGGCCTTTCCCGGGTGAACCCGCTCCCACAGAGCAGCGGTGATCCTTGTGGGGGCGGGCTTACCCGCGAAGATGACGACTCGGTGGCGACTACAGGCTCACCAACTGCGGCTTGGCCGACTGCTGCAGATAGTCCATCAACTCATCCACCGGCAACGGCCTGCTCACCAGGTAGCCCTGCACCTGGTCACAGCCAAATCCACGCAGCAAGGCCATTTGCTCTTCAGTCTCCACCCCTTCGGCCACCACCTCCAGGTTGAGGTTGTGCGCCAGGTTGATCATGGCGTGCACCAGCTTGCGGTTTTCCTCGCGCAGCTCCATGCCGCCGACGAAGCTGCGATCCACCTTGAGCAGGGTGATCGGCAGGCTGTTCAGGTGCACGAACGATGAAAAACCGGTACCGAAGTCATCCAGGGAAAACCGCACACCCAGACGCCCCAGGGCATCCATGGTCTGGCGGACCAGTTCGTTGCGCCGCATCACCGCTGTTTCGGTGAGTTCGAACTCCAGCCAGCGGGCATCGACACCATGCTCGATGATCAACCGGCTGAGCGTGGCCAGCAGTTGGCTGTCCTGAAACTGGCGGAAACTCAGGTTGACCGCCATGTGCAATGGGTCCAGGCCGCGCTCACGCAGGGCTTGCATGTCGCGCAGGGCACGGGAGATCACCCAGTAGCCCAAGGGCACGATCAAGCCACTCTGCTCGGCCAGGGGCACGAATTCGCTCGGCGGCAGCAGGCCGCGCTCGGCGTGACGCCAACGCACCAGGGCTTCCAGGCCGACGATACGCCCATCGCCCAGGCTCAGCCGAGGCTGGTAGTGCAGTTCCAGCTCGTCGCGGCGCAGGGCCCGGCGCAGCTCGCTTTCGAGGTCGGCCAGACTGCGGGCGTTGCGGTTGATCCGCTCGTTGAACACATGGAAGGTGCAGCCCTGGCTACCCTTGGCCTGGCGCATGGCAATGTGGGCGTGCCACATCAACGGGTCGGCGCCGGCCTGGGCACGGGCGTGGGCCACGCCCAGGCTGGCACCGAGCAGCAGGCTCTCGCCGTCGACCCAGTAGGGTTCGGCCAAGGCCTCGACGATACGCTCGGCCATCCACTCGGCGCGGTTGTCGTCGCGCCGGGTGTCGATCAGCAGGGCGAACTCATCGCTGCCCAGGCGGGCCAGCTGATCCCCCGCCTCCAGCTGCTGCTTCAACCGCGCGACCACCTGCAGGATGAGGCGGTCGCCGCCCTGGTGCCCGAGGGCGTCGTTGACGTGTCGGAAGTTGTCCAGGTCCAGATGCCCCAGCGCAACGCCACGGCCTTCGTTTTCCGCCAGGCGTGCGCTCAGCAGCGCCTGGAAGCCCTGGCGATTGGCGATACCGGTCAGCGGGTCCTGCTCGGCCAAGCGCTGCAAGGTGGCCACCAGCACACCGCGCTCACGCACATGACGCAGGGAACGGCGCAGCGCGTCGCCACTGAGTTGCTCACGCACCAGCCAGTCGCTGACGGCGGTCGGCGGCGAGTCGGGCTCTTCGTCGAGCAGCAGGATGGTCGGCAGGTCGCAGCGACCAGGCGCCGGCTGCAACGCCGGTCTTGCCAGCACGACGGCTTGGCGATCATGGGCGAACAGGCTGTCGACCGACTCCCAGTTCGGTGCGGTCAACAGTACCGCGCTACCGGCCAGCGGCTGCAGGCATTCGCGCAGCAGGACGGCCCATTCCGGCTCATCGGCCAACAGCAGCAAACGCAACGGTTCGACAGGCGTGGACAAGCGAGCTCCTTAGGCTTGAACAGTAGAACGACGGGCGCGGAGCATCCAACCCTCACGAATGAAAATAATTTTCACGTAAAGTGCCACTCCATAGCCAGTATCCCGACGTATTTTGTCGTGCATCCTGCGCGAAAGTAACAAAAGCGGCAAATCCGATTCGCGCCCTGCATCACACTGTCAGACGGTAACGCCACAACTGCCCCATGCCTGCTAGAATGCGCGGCTATTTTCTGGTGACCCCCGGTTTCTAGCATGTCCCGACTCAATCCCCGGCAACAGGAAGCCTGTGACTACGTCGGCGGCCCTCTATTGGTGCTCGCCGGTGCAGGCTCCGGCAAGACCAGCGTGATCACACGCAAGATCGCCCACCTCATCCAGAACTGCGGCATCCGTGCCCAGTACATCGTGGCCATGACCTTCACCAACAAGGCCGCGCGCGAGATGAAAGAGCGGGTCGGCACCCTGCTGCGCCCAGGCGAGGGCCGCGGCCTGACTGTGTGCACCTTCCACAACCTGGGCCTGAACATCATCCGCAAGGAGCACGCGCGCCTGGGCTACAAGCCTGGCTTCTCGATCTTCGACGAGACCGACATCAAGGCGTTGCTGTCGGACATCATGCAGAAGGAATACTCCGGCGACGACGGCATCGACGAGATCAAGAACATGATCGGTGCCTGGAAGAACGACCTGATCCTGCCCGCCGAGGCCCTGGAGAAGGCGCGCAACCCCCGCGAGCAGACCGCCGCCATCGTCTATACCCACTACCAGCGCACGCTCAAGGCGTTCAACGCGGTGGATTTCGACGACCTGATCCTGCTGCCGGTGAAGCTGTTCGAAGAGCACAAGGATGTGCTCGAACGCTGGCAGAACCGCGTGCGCTACCTGCTGGTGGACGAGTACCAGGACACCAACGCCAGCCAGTACCTGCTGGTGAAGATGCTGATCGGCATGCGCAACCAGTTCACCGTGGTGGGCGACGATGACCAGTCGATCTACGCCTGGCGTGGCGCGCGCCCTGAAAACCTCATGCTGCTCAAGGAGGACTACCCCTCCCTGAAGGTGGTGATGCTGGAGCAGAACTACCGCTCCACCAGCCGCATCCTGCGCTGCGCCAACGTGCTGATCGCCAACAACCCGCACGCCTTCGAGAAGCAGCTGTGGAGCGAGATGGGCCACGGTGACGAAATCCGCGTGATCCGCTGCAAGAACGAGGAAGCCGAGGCCGAACGCGTGGCCATGGAGATCCTCACCCTGCACCTGCGCACCGACCGGCCCTACAGCGACTTCGCCATCCTCTACCGGGGCAACTACCAGGCCAAGCTGATCGAGCTCAAGCTCCAGCACCACCAGGTGCCGTACCGCCTTTCCGGCGGCAACAGCTTCTTCGGGCGCCAGGAGGTCAAGGACCTCATGGCGTACCTGCGCCTGCTGGTGAACCCGGACGACGACAACGCCTACCTGCGCGTGATCAACGTGCCGCGCCGGGAAATCGGCTCCACCACCCTGGAGAAACTCGGCAACTACGCCACCGAGCGTGGCGTGTCGATGTACGCCGCCAGCGAGGAGCTGGGCCTGGGCGAGCACCTGGACGCGCGCTACACCGAGCGCCTGCAACGCTTCAAGCACTGGCTCGACGGGATACGCCAGCGCGTGGCCCTGGAGGACCCGATCGCGACCCTGCACGACATGGTCCGCGACATCGACTACGAGAACTGGATCCGCCAGAACACCGCCAGCGACAAGGCGGCGGAGTTCCGCATCAGCAACGTCTGGTTCCTGATCGATGCGCTGAAGAACACCCTCGAGAAGGACGAAGAGGGCGACATGACCATCGAGGACGCCATCGGCAAGCTGGTGCTGCGCGACATGCTCGAGCGTCAGCAGGAAGAGGAAGAAAACGCCGAGGGCGTGCAGATGATGACCCTGCATGCCTCCAAAGGCCTGGAGTTCCCCTACGTGTTCATCATGGGCATGGAGGAAGAAATCCTCCCGCACCGCTCCAGCATCGAGGCCGACACCATCGAGGAAGAGCGGCGTCTGGCCTATGTGGGCATCACCCGCGCCCGCCAGACCCTGGCCTTCACCTTCGCCGCCAAGCGCAAGCAATACGGCGAAATCATCGACTGCACCCCCAGCCGGTTCCTGGACGAACTGCCGCCGGACGACCTGGCCTGGGAAGGCCTGGACGATGCGCCTGTCGAAGTGAAAGCCGCGCGCGGCAACAATGCGCTGGCCGACATCCGGGCCATGCTCAGACGCTGATCAACCCTTATTATTCAACCTTTGCCGCGGCCTGGTCCGTGGCCACCTTTGCTACATCGAGGAATACCACAGTGGAAGCACTGCAGCAGAAGATTCGCGAAGAAGGCATCGTGCTTTCCGATCAGGTTCTCAAAGTCGACGCGTTTCTCAACCACCAGATCGACCCGGCGCTGATGCAGCTGATCGGTGACGAGTTCGCCCGCCTGTTCGCCGA
>Ga0153917_1000103_pt1 | contig 85199 bp, 75 predicted proteins | sample TSFL001MetaG_FD_104695 | JGI IMG/M metagenome (GOLD analysis project Ga0153917, IMG submission 104695) | Attine ant fungus gardens microbial communities from Florida, USA - TSFL001 MetaG | ecosystem: Host-associated > Fungi > Mycelium > Unclassified | place: USA: Florida, Paynes Creek Historic...
ACCGCAGAGAAGGTTAAGGGAGCGTGAGTCCGGCTGAAAATCGCCGAAGCGTTTCCTGTAGGCCGGGGCGACGCGCAGGGATGCGCGGCGAGGGCGGATTTACAGGGACGTTGCCTCCGCCCGTCCCCGAAAAGCCGGAAGGAATAAGCTGAGGGCCACCGCGAAGCGGCGATTTTCTTGGCCGGGAGACGGGATTGTTAAGGGGGCACGATAGCCCCCTTAACACGTTCACCGCAGCGGATTATGCAGGTAGCAGGAAAGTCTGAGTGAACGGAACGTTGCCACTATAATAACAGAGTGGCTTCATACCGCTTAACTGACTGACATTAGGGCACCATACCCGGCTTTTTTGTTTCTTTTCCATTCAGTCAGTTGCCGAACGCATTCCCCCGATTATAGTTATTCTTGTCTTCTTTTTTATCTCTTGCTACACGGTCAAACCGGATACTATTCCGCGATATATTAGATAACCTTGAATTCAGACTTAGTATTGTGACACCGTAACGTATAAACGAGCGGTACTGCCCGCCCGCTATTTTCACTTTCTCCCTTTGGATGGGGACACTGGCCGCTATGGAAAAAAGACAAAACACAACGCCCGATCTTGCCACCTGGCCTACCCGTAAATCGATGGTGCGTCACGGCCTGGCAATGAACCTGCCGTGGCTGGCTTTTGTGAACGTGAGCTTCGCGCTCATGCTCCTGCTGCGCAACGTATTGTTTGGTGATGTCGACACTCTGCTCCGAACGACGAAACAACTGGCGCTGATGGTGGACACCTCAATGCTGGGGATCATCATTATTTCGGCGGCCCTGCTGATCATGGCCTGGCGACATATCGCCGGGATCAGCATCGTGTTGTTTATTTGCAGCTTGCTGTGGGCGCTATGCGGGTATCTGTTAATCGCCATCGTGCAACTTCCTCACGCGTGGCCCATCTTCGTTGTGCTGCTTTTAGCCGGCATGACGGCGCTCTATTTTTACCCTTCCGGCCTGTTGGCTTTTGTCATACCGCTGTGGCTTAGCCTGCCCGTTTCGAGTATCGCCCTGAACCAGGGCGTTAACCTGCGTTTTGCTGTCATCTGGCTTGTGTTTACCCTTATCCTGATCTGCGGGCGCTATATCCTGTTGAGCTGGTTCGAAGAGGCCTGGCGGCGTAACCAGCAGAACCAGCGTTTAATTCTGCGGCTCGATGCGCTGGCGCATCTGGATGCCTTAACCCAGACGGCAAACCGGCGGGCGATGGAAACCGTGCTGGAGAACGCGGTTGATCAGAACAAAGCCTTTTCACTGATTATGCTCGATGTCGATTATTTCAAGCTTTATAACGACACTTATGGTCACCAGGCCGGTGATGAGTGCCTGACGCGCGTGGCGCAGGTGTTGAAAAAATCGGTGCGTACGCCGCACGATGTTGTGTCTCGTTATGGTGGCGAGGAGTTTGTGGTGATCCTGTTCGACTGCCCTGAAAACATGGCAGAACAGGTTGCAGTACGCGTTCAGGATGGGCTGCGTGCGGCGGCAATCCCGCACAGTGCTTCGAAAGTGAGCGGTGTAGTTACCGTCAGCATGGGCATTGCGGCCATGGAGGAGGGTCTGGCCGGGACGGAGATTATCGCCCGCGCCGATGCGGCGCTGTACCGGGCAAAAGACGCCGGGCGGGACCGGTGGGCGCATTAAAAAAGCCGGGTGGCGGCTACGCCTTACCCGGCCTACAAAACCTAAAAAAGTTTATTAATACCGCACGCAAACCGACTTCGTCTCACACCAGCCATCCAGCCAGTCCGGGCCGAAATCGCGCCCGGTGCCCGACTGCTTCATGCCGCCAAACGGCAGGTTAGCGTCGATAAGCGTATGGCTGTTCACCCACACGGTGCCTGCCTGGAGTCGGTCGGTGTACTCCAGCGCTTTACTCATATTCTGAGTCCAGACGCTTGCCGTCAGCCCGTATTCCGTATCGTTCGCCAGCTGTAATGCCTCTTCACCATCAGCCACGCGGACCAGGTTAACCACCGGGCCAAACACCTCTTCACGCGTCAGGCGCAGGCCCGCATCCGGGTTCACCACAAGCGTTGGCGAGACGTAATAACCCTGCCCATCCGGACCACGGTTGCCGGTGATAAGCTCCGCATTGCGCGACTTCGCTTCATCCAGGAATGTCTGAACTTTATCGCAGTGAGCGCGTGACACCAGCGGGTTAATAAACGCCTGTTGCGACATACCCGGGCCAACGCTCAGGGATTTTACCGCCTGCTCAAAACCACTCACCAGGGTGTCGAACAGTGGTGCTTCAATATAAATACGCGAGCTTGCCGCACATACCTGCCCCTGGTTGAGGAAGCTGCCGGTCATCAGCCCTTCAATCACCCAGGCCGGGTCGGCATCTTTCAGGACGATGGCCGGATTTTTACCGCCCAGCTCCAGGGTCACGCCCGTCAGCGTATCTGCGGCGGTGCGGGCAATCTGTTTGCCCGTCGCCGTAGAGCCGGTAAAACTGACTTTGGCAATATGCGGGTGAGAGGTTAACGCCGCGCCACACACGGCCCCGCTGCCGGTCACCACGTTAAACACGCCATCAGGAATGCCCGCTTCGCTTGCCAGCTCCGCCACACGCAGCATGGTCAGCGGCGTAGTTTCGGACGGTTTGATCACAATCGAGCACCCCGCCGCCAGCGCTGGCATCACTTTCCACATGCCAATCATCAGCGGGAAGTTCCACGGCACAATCCCGGCAACCACGCCCACCGGCTCTTTGCGCGTCCAGGCCTGATAGCGCGCGCCCTGCGGCAACGGAATAGAAAGGTCGAGCGTTTTGCCCGCAATTTTCGTGGTCAGCCCGGCGGTGTAACGCATCCAGTTCAGGGTGCATCCCACTTCAAAGGCGCGGGAAATGTTGATGGATTTGCCCTGCTCCAGGGTTTCAAGCTGTGCCAGTTCTTCGCTGTGCTGTTCCACCAGATCGGCAAAACGCAGCAGGATACGCTCACGTTCGGCGGGCAGTTTTCCTGCCCAGCTGCGGGCCACAAAGGCACGCCAGCCGGACATCACCGCGCGATCGACATCCGCTACGCTGGCATCGGCAGTTGAGGCAATAACTTCACCGGTTGCCGGGTTAAACACGTTCAGGCGTTTTTCACTGTCGGACGCAGCCTGACGGCCTTCAATCCACAGTCCATGATGTCTATCTAAAAACTGCTGTACGCCTGGCAGGACTGCGACCTGTGATTCAGACATAGGGTACTCCTTCGTTATTATTCGCAGGGTGTCATTGCAGTCTAAGAGGCGTTTTGCATTCCCGCTTTTGTCTCTGTGACATTCGCTTTGCCACCTGTGACAGGCTCCGCAAAACATGATAATTCCCGCTTATAACACTGTTCCCGGTGAGTGTTCTTTCCTATAGTCAGCCTCATGGCTCTGACAAAATGCAACACAAATGCAACAATGCGAAAACATTGAAAGTGCAGCGAGATAAACGATGGCGTGTGCAAGCGAGCAGGAAAAATATCAGCAGTGGCTGGCGCAAATTAACCAGGTGTGTGGGCGTTTTGACGCTCGCCCGTTAGAGGGTGAGTTTATCGGCGAGCTGGAAACCAGCTATGCCCGTAGCCTGAAATTAAGCACTGTTACCGCCGGTGGTGTGAACCTGTTTCGTACCCGTCAGGAGATTAAAAACGGCAACGATGCCTGGTTTTATACCGTGTTTCAGCTTGAAGGCAGTGCTGAACTGGAACAGGACGATCGCCGCTCCATTCTTAAAACGGGTGATATCACCCTGATTGATGCTTCACGCCCCTGCTCGATTTACTGGCAGGAAAAATCCCGCCAGATTTCGCTGCTCGTTCCCCGTCAAATTATTGAGCAACAGTGCCGTTTCCAGGAGGTTAGCTGTGCGCTTACCCTGTCGCGCAGCCTGCCAACAGTGCAGCTGAGCCATCGCCTGTTACAGGAAAGTATGGGCAACGCCGACCTGAGCGATTTAGAGAGTGAAGCGGCGCTGGAAGCCATGGTTTGCCTGCTGCGTCCGGCTTTTCAGCAACGCGAATCGGTCCAGCCACGCAAAGAGCGTCAGTTCCAGAACGTGCTGTCCCTGATTGACGACCATATTCAGTCTGAAGCTTTACGCCCGGAATGGATCGCCACTGAAAGCGGGATGTCGGTGCGCAGTCTGTACCGGATGTTTGCCGATAAGGGGCTGGTGGTGGCGCAGTATATTAAAAACCGCCGTCTTGACCTGTGCGCGCAGGTGTTACGTGCCGCCAGCGATGATGAAAAGCTGGCGGGGATTGGCTATAGCTGGGGATTTGCTGACCATAGCCACTTTTCAACGGCGTTTAAGCAGCGTTTTGGCGTGTCGCCTGGCGAGTATCGTAAGCGTTGCCGCTAACTACTTTTTCAACCACTTGCCGTTAATGCCTTTCACGTATTCACCCGGCTGCGCCCGGGCAACCAGCTTTTGACCGGCCATTTTCGCCACTTCATCCACCGGCAGATTGTTGCTGTCGGCCAGTTTCTGATAGCTTTCGGTTCGCGCGGCATTGATTTGATTCACCAGCGCCAGGGTTTCTGCATCCTGACGCAGCGGGGCTATGTAACCGCTCAGCGTTTCGCCCACGCGCCCCTGTGCCCGCGCCTCATTCAGGGTGAGTGTTGCAGCCTGCACGTTCATGCCCAGCGCCAATAAAATAAGAGCTAATGTTCGTTTCATGGCGTCCTCAGAACAGATCGCTGCGCGATTTCAGCAAGGTTTCGACATCTTTATCGACCTTGATATGGATCTCATGCTCAATTTTCACGTTCATATTGATGGTAATTGGTTCTTTTGGCGCCGCAACTTCAATACGCGGCGTACAGCCTGTCAGCAACGCGACAACGGCCACGGTGAGTACACCCGCCATCTTTTTCATTGTTGTTCCTCACTTTCCTTGCCTGTCGAACTGCGGCTGATATTCGGTAATGCCGCGTGTTGCTCAAACCATGTTTGCAGATTGTCCCCAAAACGCAGACTGCGCCAGAGGGTAAAGACGTTCTCGTCATGGGTGTAATTAAGGTGAACGGTACTGCTTTTCCCGTCCACACGGCTGGTTCCACTGATCGTGGCCTGCATGGTTAACTCACCCAGATTATCTAAATTGATTCTCGTCCACGAGCGCGAAATTTCCATATAACGGAGCCAGTTAATTGCCGCCCCCGCAACCATATTATCGTTCACAATGGCATCGGCCGTATCTTTGTCGATACGCAGCGTCATCGGGCCGGGGTTGGTTAACCAGCCGTCCTTGATTATCCATTTTTCGTTGTCCAGCCAGAAAGGCAACGCCCCGCTTACCGGGCCGGACATCGCAAACTGCTTAGGGTTTACCGCGCTGATAAGTTCGCTGGAGGAAATATTATTCACCCGCAGCAGAGCCGGATCGTGCTGCGGCATTCGCAGCTGCTGCATGGTGATTTTGCCACCCAGCGCGTCGACGCTGACGTTGGTTAACAGCAGTGGGTTGTCTTCGCTCCACGGGTAGTCACCCTGCAAATCCGCCGTGATATTACGCGCAGTGACCAGGTTAACCACTTCACCAATTCTTAACGTGACCGGCCCGCGTGTGCCAAGTGACCAGGTGCCTTCGCTAAAGCGGAACGGCAGCACAAAATCGACGCCGTTGATCTGGTTGTCAGGCATCCAGGCGCTGCCGGATTTCAGTACCCCATGCCCGCCGGCTTCAAAGCCTTGCCCCGCCGCGGCAGAGAACGCCACCTGCGCATAGAGATTGCCGTCGCGCAACGTCATTTTCCAGTCTGGCGGAAGAAGCGGCTGGAACACGGTGAGGGACTGTTTCGGCCACCAGGCCTGACCGCGCAGGCGTTCACCATCCCAGCGACCATTCACCTGGACGGGGCCAATTGCCCCCGCATGGAGAGCGCCTTTGAACTGGAAAATCGTCGGGTCGTCGCCGTCCACGCTAAAGGTCAGCACCGATGGCGGCAGCACGCTGCCGCCGGAAAACGTGGTTTGTCCGGCATTCAGCGACAGCGCGCCGCTGAACTGAGGGTTAGCCGGATCGCGCAACCAGCGCACCGGTTTATCCAGCACAAGCCGCGGTGTGGTGACCAGCATCGTTCCGTACTGAAGTTTGTCGAATCCCGTCGACAAATCGGTAAGCTCGATAACGTTATCACGCCATTCCCCTTTACCGGCCACATCCCAGCGCGCGTTCATTGGCGTGAAGTTCCCTTTCCCCCAGTAGCGCCAGCGCCACAGGCCGTTATCCGGTAAGAAGTCATTGGCCTGGCCATCCAGATGCAGTTCAAAATCCCCCATTTCATTTTCATGGGCGCGCAAAATGGCCTGTAAACGGCCGTCTACGCCCTTCTGGGTGAGTTTGACACCGGCTAATGGCCAGCGAATTTCATCAATATTCAGGGAATTAATGACGCGTCCACGTGAGCGCAGTAACGCCCCGGGTTCGAACGCCAGCTGCGGGTCGTTCAGGCTTCCGGTCAGTTTTGCTGGCAGCATGGCGTAAAGGATCAGATCGTTTTGTTTGGCTTCACCGCTCAGGTGCAGCGGCATATCGCTGTTTTCCATACTGAGCTTACCCGGCCCGATGATCAGCACGGCGTTACCTTTGCCCGCATCGCCCTTCGTCAGCACGTTAAGGCGGCCTGAGAGGGTGGCTTTCTCTAGCCCCTGCTGCCAGTTATCGATATTCAGACCAATGCGCCCGCTCAGCGGCATCCCGGAGAGGAGCCAGTTCCAGCGACCATCGCTGATGGACAGCTGCTGCGGCGTAATTGTCCACGGCAGGTCGAGGAGCGGGTCGGGGTTATCGCGCGACATCACAACCAGCTGCCCCTGGTTTTGTTCCCAGTCCAGGTCTGCGTCCACCAGCGAGGAAAGCTGCGGCACATTAAAGGTTGCTACCGCATGGCCTTTCACCGGCACGCCGTCTGGTACCAGCGGCAAGGTGAATTCACCCACCAGCGACACAGGCTGCGGGTAATCCGGCAGATGGGCCTCAAACTGGCTGATGGTCAGCGTTTGCCCGCGCAATTTACCCTGCACGTTCACCTGCTCGCCTTTATAGCTCAGCTCCTGTATGGCGGGCGTTAGCGACGCCTTGAGCTCACCCTGCCATTGCTGCCAGGGAGAGAGCGTCAGCCGGTGGACGCTAATCCAGGTGTTGGGGAGCAGCGCTTGCCACTGCGCCAGCGTTTTAGGCGCGGCCGTTGACGGCGCGGTTTGCGGTAATTTGCTCAGACAGGCGGTATTGAGATCCAGCGTGCCGATATCCAGCTTCCAGCGGCTCGGATGTGACAGTGTCGCGTTTTCAACTCTGGCAATCTCACAGTCTTCAACCAGATAGCGTAGATCCGGAATAACGATCGAGTGACGAGTCAGACGGGGGCTGGTTTCAAAGGCGATACGTGTACCCACAGGTAGCCAGACTCCGGCAAGCGTGGGCACCCACTGGGCGAGCGTCATCAGCAGCGTCAGCGGCAAAAGTATCATCAGCAGTAGAAGCGCGAGCGCGGCTTTGTATTTACCCTTCATGGGCAGTTAATATCCTGATTTATCGAAAAAAATAAGCCGACAGTGCCGATCATTGTCGCATGTTTCGCCAGTCAGTTGAAGAGAACGCCACTCTTTAGGATAGATGCACCTTCGGGCTTAGGTAAAATTATTAATACGTAACAAATCGACAATATGCCTGTTATTCAATTTGTTAGTTTATGCATGATGCTGGTTCCCGTGTGAAGAGTCGCTTGTGGGGGGGTAAACCCTGCTGAGGGTATTGTTTAATCATTGCTGGTGATAATCCCTGTACAAATTATCAACGAAAGAAAACCCTGTCGTTTGAATCCCCTGGGGTTATTGCCCACAGATGCTCTAGAATTATCCATAGAACTTATTGAATTCAATAATATTTTATAAATTGTAAGATTATTTTAATCATGCTAACGTGAATGCAAAATCACTGGAGAAAGTCTTATGAAACTCGCGGTATATAGCACAAAGCAGTACGACAAAAAGTATCTGCAACATGTTAACGAGGCTTACGGATTCGAACTTGAATTTTTCGACTTTCTGCTGAATAAAAAAACGGCCAAAACAGCTAACGGTTGTGAAGGCGTCTGTATCTTTGTGAATGACGACGGTAGCCGCCCGGTTCTGGAAGAGCTGAAAAGGCATGGCGTGAAGTATATCGCCCTGCGCTGCGCGGGCTTTAACAACGTTGACCTTGATGCCGCGAAAGAGTTGGGTCTGAAGGTCGTTCGCGTTCCGGCTTACTCACCTGAAGCCGTTGCTGAACACGCTATCGGGATGATGATGTCGCTAAACCGACGCATTCACCGCGCTTATCAGCGTACCCGTGATGCCAACTTCTCTCTGGAAGGTCTGACCGGTTTCACCATGTACGGCAAAACCGCTGGCGTGATTGGTACCGGTAAAATCGGTGTTGCTGCCCTGCGCATTCTTAAAGGTTTCGGGATGCGTCTGCTGGCATTTGATCCGTACCCAAGTGCAGCCGCGCTGGAGCTCGGCGTGGAATATGTCGATCTGCCAACGCTCTTTTCACAATCTGACGTGATTTCCCTGCACTGTCCGCTGACGCCGGAAAACTATCACCTGCTTAACCAGACAGCGTTTGACCAGATGAAAGACGGCGTGATGATCATCAACACCAGCCGTGGTGGTCTGATTGACTCGCAGGCGGCAATCGAAGCGTTGAAAACCCAGAAGATTGGCGCGCTGGGCATGGACGTGTACGAGAATGAACGCGATCTGTTCTTTGAAGACAAGTCTAATGACGTTATTCAGGATGACGTGTTCCGTCGTCTGTCCGCCTGTCATAACGTGTTGTTCACCGGGCACCAGGCCTTCCTGACTGCCGAGGCGCTGATCAGCATTTCAGAAACCACGCTGGGTAATTTGCAGCAGCTGGAGAAAGGTGAAGCCTGCCCGAACGAACTGGCGTAAGGTTGTGATGCCAGTTGGCGATAGCGTGAAACAAACTAACGGCAACCTATGGGTTGCCGTTTTACTGTATGCCCCTGACATTTCCCCTGCTTCCAGGCTCACTAAAAAGTTAAAGAAATTCCTCAGCTTGTCGATTTACAGCAATACTGCATTTTACTTAGCGCGAGGAATAAATGTTAAAAGCACTGGCAACGATCTATGTCATTGGATTCTTTATTGTTGGACTTTTTCTGACGTTTACATCGGAAATGACAACGTCGGAATCAATGGATATCGCAGCAGAGTGGCCTTACAGGCTTTATAAGTATGTTGACCTGTATTTGACGATGAAAGAATACAGTCAGGAGACAACGTTTGGTAAATAACCGTCAGTCAGCTATAGCCCTGACGAACAGGTTCATAATACGCTCTCTCTACCCAGAAAAATAGACGAACACGCACGGCCCCTCTCCCCAAACAGGAGAGGGAGCGGATTGTGATCGTCTTTTTTGTAGTGTTCCCTCACCCCTTAACTCAAACCACGATTCTTCAACATCGGTTCAATCTTCGGATTGTGCCCACGCCAGTCACGGTATAACGCTTCCAGGTCACTGCTGTTGCCGCGCGACAAAATCGCATCGCGGAATATCTGCCCGTTCTCACGCGTTAACCCGCCCTGCTCAACAAACCACTGATAGCCATCGTCCGCCAGCATTTGTGTCCACAGATACGCATAATAACCAGCCGCGTAGCCGCCGCCGAAGATATGGGCGAAATAGCTGCTGCGATAGCGCGGTGGAACAGCAGGAAGATCCAGGCCTTCTTTTTTGAGTGCGGTAGTTTCAAACGCATCAACATCGTCCACCGGTTCCGCGATCCCGTGCCAGTTCATATCGAGCAGCGCAGCGCTCAGCAGCTCCGTCATGTCGTAGCCTTTATTGAACTGGGTGGCGTTAAGCATCTTGTCCCGCAACGCTTCCGGCATTGGTTCGCCCGTTTCGTAATGCCGCGCATAATGGGCAAACACCTGCGGATGGCTGGCCCAGTGCTCGTTAATTTGCGACGGGAACTCCACAAAATCACGCGGCGTGTTGGTGCCAGAAAGCGTGGCGTAGCGCTGGCTGGCAAACAGACCGTGCAGGGTATGACCAAATTCGTGGAACAGCGTGACCACGTCATCCCAGGAGATCAGCGCCGTCTGCCCGTTAGCCGGTTTTTGATAATTGCAGACGTTATAAATGACCGGACGTGCGGCAAATTCGTAAGATTGCTCCACGAAATTGCCCATCCACGCCCCACCGCCTTTTGAGTCACGGGCAAAGAAATCACCGTAGAACAACGCCATCCCTTCGCCCGTGTGGTCGAAAATTTCCCACACGCGAACATCCGGGTGATACACAGGAATATCAAAACGTTCGACGAAGCTAATGCCAAACAGCTGGCTGGCGGCCCAGAACACGCCGTCTTGCAGGACAGTATTGAGCGCAAAGTAAGGTTTAATCTGCGACTCATCCAGGGCATATTTCCCCAAACGCACGCGCTCCGCATAAAGCGACCAGTCCCAGGCCTGCGCGGTAAATCCGCCCTGCTCGTCGTCGATCACTTTCTGGATATCCGCCAGTTCTTGCTCTGCCCGGCCACGTGCCGCCGGGACAATACCGCGCATAAACGTCAGCGCTGCCTCCGGCGTTTTGGCCATTTGGTCGGCGGTGCTCCAGCTTGCGTAACTGTCGAACCCTAACAGCTGAGCCTGACGTGCACGAAGCGCCGACAGACGACGTATCAGCTCGCGGGTATCATTTTCATCACCCTTTTGCGTGCGCAGCCAGCCAGCGTTGAACAGGTTTTCACGCGTCTGACGATTTTCAAGCGTTGAAAGCGCGGGCTGCTGCGTGGTGTTAAGCAACGGAATAAGCCAGCGATCGTTCAGCCCCTTTTCCGCCGCAGCCTGGGCGGCAGTGGCAATCTCATCGGCACTAAGCCCTTCAAGCTGGTGAATATAATCCACCACCAGTCCACCCGTTTTATCCGCCGCCAGCAGACGCTGGTTAAACTGGCTTGTCAGAGAGGCTGACTCGGTGTTCAGGGATTTCAATTCGGCTTTTTCGTCAGCATTCAGTCGTGCACCCGCCAACACAAAGTGCTGATGGGTTTCTTCCACCAGGCGACGGGATTCGGCATCCAGCGTTGCCCTTTCCTGCCAGACGGCCTCAACACGGGAAAAGAGCGTTTCGTTCAGCCAGATATCGTTGGCAAGCCCTGCGAGCTCGGTTGAAAACGCCTCGTCCAGCTCCTGTAAATAATCATTGGTATGCGCGGACGTCATGGCGAAAAACACGCTATTGACGCGCGACAACATGGCACCGCTTTTTTCCAGCGCCAGCACGGTGTTGGTAAAATCAGGCGCAGTGGTTTGCGTGATAATGGCATCTATGTCAGCGCGCTTCTGACGCATGGCTTCATCAAATGCCGGACGATAGTGGCTATCGTTGATTACATCGAATCGCGGAGCCTGGTAAGGTAAGAGGCTGATTTCAAAAAAAGGATTACTGACCGACATCGTTGACTCCTGAGAACGGGATATCCCCCCAGAGTAGGACAGCCGCTCCCCGCCTGCAATCCTGACATAGAAAAGTTGCCTTAACGCGCTCCCTGAGAGCGTGCTATGGTAGTACAACATAAAAAGCGTTGAGGAACAGTGAGATGATTATTTTAGTTACCGGGGCGACGGCAGGTTTTGGTGAAAGCATCACGCGCCGCTTTGTTGCCAACGGCCATAAAGTGATTGCAACCGGCCGCCGTCAGGAGCGTTTGCAGGAGCTGAAAGACGAACTGGGCGACAGCATCCTGACTGCGCAACTGGACGTCCGCAACCGCGCGGCGATCGAAGAGATGATTGCCAATTTGCCTGCTGAATGGCGTGCCATTGACGTGCTGGTCAACAATGCTGGTCTGGCGCTGGGTCTGGAGCCTGCGCACAAAGCCAGCGTTGAAGACTGGGAAAACATGATCGACACCAACAATAAAGGCCTGGTGTATATGACCCGTGCGGTTCTGCCTGGAATGGTTGAACGTAATCGCGGCCATGTGATTAACATCGGTTCCACCGCAGGCAGCTGGCCTTACGCGGGCGGTAACGTCTACGGCGCAACCAAAGCCTTTGTTCGCCAGTTCAGCCTCAACCTGCGCACCGACCTGCACGGCACGGCAATTCGCGTGACCGATATCGAGCCGGGTCTGGTAGGCGGCACTGAGTTTTCCAACGTGCGTTTCAAAGGCGATGATAACAAAGCGGACAAAACCTATGAGAACGCCAATGCGTTAACGCCGGAAGACGTTACCGAAGCGGTGTGGTGGGTGGCGACTCTACCAAAACACGTCAACATCAATACCGTTGAAATGATGCCGGTTAGCCAGAGCTTTGCCGGACTGAGCGTGCATCGAGGTTAATCGAACCCTACCCGGCCTGCGGGCCGGGTCTGTGATGGCAGGCAAAAGAATGGTAGTATGTTCGCGTTAACTCTCTGAGAAATCACAACCCATGGCCGCTGAATCGCAACTCAACCCTACCCAGCCTGTTAATCAGCAAATCTATCGCATTTTGCGACGTGACATTGTGCATTGCCTGATCCCGCCGGGAACACCTCTTTCTGAAAAAGAAGTGTCGGTGCGTTTCGATGTTTCTCGTCAGCCCGTTCGCGAAGCCTTTATTAAACTTGCCGAAAACGGGTTGATTCAGATCCGTCCTCAGCGCGGCAGCTATGTGAATAAGATTTCACTTTCCCAGGTCCGTAACGGCTGCTTTGTACGTCAGGCCATTGAGTGCGCCGTCGCTCGCCGTGCCGCTTCGCTTATCGACGACAATCAGTGTTACCTGTTGGAACAAAACCTGCATCAACAACGCATTGCTATCGATCGCAAGCAGCTGAATGACTTTTTCCAGCTCGACGATGAATTCCATCATAAACTGGCGCAAATTGCGGATTGCCAGCTTGCATGGGACACCATCGAAAATATCAAAGCCACCATCGACCGCGTGCGCTATATGAGCCTGGATCACGTCTCGCCGCCGGAAATGCTGCTCCGTCAGCACCATGATATTTTTAAGGCGCTGGAAAAACGCGATCCTGATGGTGTGGAGAAAGCGATGACGCTGCATTTGCAAGAAATCAGCGAATCCGTGCAGTTAATTCGACAGGAAAATAGCGACTGGTTTAGCGAAGATTAATTTCTGCCGCATCCCACGACTATCGGGGGACGCGGCGGTGATATCAGCGAACCACTAATACCGGAATTCTGGCGTACCGTAAGATCGATTCCGCATTTGAACCCAGCAAATGCGTGGTAATGCTTGGGTTTTTCGAACCGATAACAATGATGTCATATTCGCCCTCTTTACTCATGGCGATAATTTCATCGCGCACGTTGCCAAAACGTACCGTGCAATGGATATTCTCTGGCGCAATATCAAATAAGCGTTTTAATTCGCTCATCTTTTTTTCTGACTCATTCGTCATATATTCTTCAAACTTCTTGATATCCGCGTTGAAGCCGCGCAGAAGAGAACGACTGCTGCTGGGCAGGATGTTCACCAGCGTGATCGCCGCCCCTTCTTCCTTCGCCAGATTAGCTGCATGGCGAACCGCTTTATCGCTCAAATCCATTTCAAACACATCTACAGGCATCAAAATATTTTTATACATAAGCCTGACTCCTTATTCCGCTGAAGAGTTATTTTCTGAATACAGAGTGACATTCACCCTATAAACAAACCTTAAACGGTCACATGCAGAAACTATCAATAAAAGAAAATAACTGTCCGCTTTGTAAATACCTGTCGGGTTACGTCAACCCCTACGAAAATTGAGAAAAAAGTGTGAGTTTGATCAAAAACAAAAAAATGCGTGGCTGACAGGCGTATTTATAGTGCTCCGAAAGCGGCAAGAGATGAATATCGCCGTATCGGCTAAGCAAGAGAGGAGAAAATACCATGATGACTTACGATCGTAACCGCAACGCAATTACCACTGGCAGCCGTGTAATGATTAACGGCACAGGCCGCACCGGCATTATTAAAGCGATTCACAGCAACGGACTGGATGCCGCACACGTGCGTCGTAGCAAAACGGTTGAAGTGGAAGGATGCGAAGGGAAATTTGAACCGATTGAACTGATTCGCCTTGGTATGCACTAAAACGTGCGGAACATGCCGCCGCGAACGGCGGCATGTGATGGATTACAACTGCCCGGCGTATGCTTCAACCGTGGCTTTCGCGCCGTTCGCCAGTAATGACTGATAGGCTTTCATCACCGCATGAACAAAGACAGGCTCCTGCGGCAATTCCTTACCAAAGATGGCTTCAATGCCCAGCAGCGCTTTCACCCGGCTTTCACCTTCAGCACTGCCCTTCACTGCGGCCTGAATCACCGCCAGTTGCGGATCGCTCACCTCAATGGCGTTACCCTGCTCATCCACGCCACCGACATAGCGCATCCAGCCTGCCACACCCAGCGACAGCAGAGGGAAACTGCGCTGATGCACCAGATGCCAGCGCACAGAATCCAGCATCCTCTGTGGCAGTTTCTGGCTGCCGTCCATCGCAATTTGCCAGGTACGGTGGCGCAATGCCGGGTTGCTGTAGCGTGCAATCAGCAGGTCGGCATAATGTGCCAGATCAACCCCTTTTACTTTCAACGTCGGCGCCTGTTCTTTCAGCATCAGCGCATGTGCTGCCCGGCGATAGTGGGCATCTTCCATGCAGTCGTTGATGTGTTGGTAACCGGCCAGATAGCCGAGGTACGCCAGGAATGAGTGGCTGCCGTTCAGCATCCGCAGCTTCATTTCTTCAAACGGGATGACGTCTGTAACCAGTTCTGCACCGGCTTTCTCCCACTGCGGGCGGCCAGCAACAAAGTTGTCTTCGATAACCCACTGACGGAACGGTTCGCAGGCCACACCTGCCGGGTCACGTACACCGGTCAGTTGCTCAATTTTATCCAGCGTTTCAGCCGTTACCGCCGGAACAATACGATCCACCATGGTGGACGGGAATGTGACGTTTGCTTCAATCCACTCCGCCAGTTCACTATCCAGCGCGCGGGCAAATGCGCAGGTGACATTGCGCATCACATGGCCGTTTTCAGGCATGTTATCGCAGGACATCACCGTAAAGGCCGGGAGTCCCGCCGCTTTACGGCGTGCCAGAGCTTCAACAATCACGCCAGGCGCGGATTTTGGCTGATGAGGGTTTTGCAGGTCAGCAACGATAAACGGATTGTCGAGCATCAATTGCCCGGTCGCTGGAGAGTGGCAGTAGCCTTTCTCCGTAATGGTCAGCGACACAATCGCGACCTGAGGCTCGCACATCGCCGCCAGCACGGTTTCCAGACCATCCACCTGAACATGCAACGCCCTGTTCACCACGCCTACCACGCGTGAGGTCCACGCATCGGCAGACATTTCAGCCACGGTGTAGAGATTATCCTGAGCTTTGAGGTCGGCAATTTGCTGCTCGCCACCAATCAGGTTAACTTCGCAGTAACCCCAGTCGCTACCCTGTTCAGCGGCAAGGATATCGGTATACACCGCCTGGTGCGCACGATGGAAGGCACCAAACCCTAAATGAACAATGCGCGTCTTCAGGCTGTCGCGATCGTACTGAGGAAGCGTAGCTTTCGCCTTTAATAACCGGTTTTCCATGATTGAGACTCGTTGTCGTAAATGAAAAATGTAACCCCGCAGCAGCAAGATCATCACCGCTGCGGATTTGCTGACTACACCAACTAGAATGGCAGTGCGTATAATTTTGGATGAGCCATAACCATACTGAATACACCGGGCCGAATATTGATTTACATTAACTTTGGTCTAATTGGTGTGATATAAAAATTAAGTTGTGTGACATCTAAGGCGGAAGCTATAAACCACCCAGCCAGCGCTGGGTGGTGTTTGCTGAAGGGTTATTGCCATTCAAAAGCGGTCATTTAAAACTCATGACTGCACCCCGTAGTTATGCGCTTTCACTTTTAACGCGTTAGCCTCTGCGGCATCTTCGGCTTCGCTCAAATCCCGGTCACACACTTCCGGCATTAAAATTGCGGACATCAAGCCTATCAATGAGTACACCACCATCATCACCACAATAGGCCACCAGGAGCCGGTCATGTTGCAGAAGATCCCCGCCAGCACCGGACCAAAGCCAACCGCCACCAGACCACCCGCCTCTTTCGAAATAGCCATGCGGGTAAAGCGGTTACGCGAGCCGAACATTTCCGCCATAGTGATGTTTTCCAGCGCGAACAGCCCCAGTACGGCGAAGTTGTGGATAATGATGATACTGAGCATGATCACACCCGGAGTGTAGGTTTTGTCGACGATGATCGACAGCATCGGGTAGGCCAGAATGATGGCCGAGATGTTAAGAACAATGTAAGGCAGACGACGCCCGATTTTGTCCGACAGCCAGCCCAGCAACGGAATGGTGATGAACCCCAGAATGGAACTGATCATCAGCGCATCGGTTGGAATGCTTTTATTAAACAGCAGCGTTTGTACCAGATAGCCCGCCAGGAAGGTCTGAATCAAGCCAGAGTTACCCGCCTGACCAAAACGCAGGCCGGTTGCCAGCCAGAACGATTTGCTTTTGAACATCGCTCCCAGCGTCGTTTCCTGCTCCGGGACCGGCGCCACGTTATCTTCATCATTCACCTTCTCAAAGACCGGGCTTTCTTTCAGGTTCATTCGCAGCCAGATAGCAAAGATCATCACCACCACGCTTGCCAGGAACGGAATACGCCAGCCCCATGCCACCAGCTCTTCACGATCGAGAACAAAGAACATCAATGCCCAGATAGCCGTCGCGCTCAGCGTTCCGCAGTTAGTCCCCATCGCCACCAGTGAAGAGATGATGCCGCGCTTACCTTTCGGTGCATACTCGGCAAGCATGGTTCCCGCACCAGAGATTTCTGCCCCGGCGCCAAGCCCCTGGATGATACGTAACGTGACGAGCAGAACCGGGGCAAAGATGCCAATCTGCGCGTAGGTGGGTAATACACCAATCAGGGTGGTACAGATCCCCATCATCGTGATGGTGATGAACAGCACTTTTTTGCGGCCGATTCTGTCGCCCATTCTGCCGAAAATAAACGCCCCGACGATGCGCGCAATATAGCCTGCACCGTAGGTTCCCATTGCCAGGATCAATGCCATCGCAGCGGATTGTTCCGGGAAAAAGATCTCATGGAAGACAAGGGCGGCACCCAGCGAATACAGCTGAAAATCCATAAACTCGAGCGCGGTGCCAAGCCAGCCGGAAACAGCGGCTTTCACCAGATCCGAGGTCGTTCTTTGAGGTTGTGTCTGAGTCATAATGGCTATCTCTGAAAGGTAAGATGCGTACCACGTAGAGCCTGTCTGCGCAGGCTCTTAACCGCACTCATTGTTATTGGTCGAATGTGAGCAAAACCTTGCAGCACTGCCGCTGGTCTTTCTCAAACAGTTCAATGGCGTCTGTTACGTGGTGATAGTCAAAGGTATGAGTAACCAGTTTTTCCGGGTCGATAAGCCCTTTTTCCAGCCACTCAATAACAACCGGGAATTTGTGTGCATTCAGGCGCGACGAGAAAATCGACAGCTCTTTGCCGGTAATGCCCTGCTGCACAATCTGGCTCGGTTCACTGGAGAACCCCATCAGGACAATGCGGGCTGCCGGTGCGGCCAGGTTGATAGCCTCCTGTAAGATGGATGGATGACACGCGGCATCAATAATCAGCGTGGGTTTGATGCCTTTTTCTTCCAGTACGGACTGCACGGCGCGCTCTGCGTTATTGAATACCCAATCCGCACCGCTACGTTCGGCCATCGCCAGGCGTTCGTCGATCCTGTCAACGACGATGACCTGCTTCACGTTGTAAACCCCTTTCAGCGCCTGCACAGTGACAAGCCCCATCGGGCCTGCGCCAAAGATCAAGGCCACATCCTGCTCCGTGGGTTTAGCCTGCCCGGTCACGTTCGCCGCAATGGTAAAAGGCTCGACCATTACCGCATGTTTATCGGGGATGGCATCGGGAATCACCCACGCATTTTTTGCCGGTACCACGGCGTACTCACTGAAGCCGCCGTCACGGTGCACGCCCAGCACCACAAGGGAGGCACAGACGTTTGGTTTACCGACTGAGCACTGATAGCAGTGGCCACAGCTAATGACCGGGTCAACCGACACGCGCTGTCCAACACGTGAGGCATCAATCCCCTCACCCACGGCATCAATCACGCCAAAGAACTCATGGCCGATCACTCGCGGATATTTGGCGAAGGGGTTGTGACCACGATAGATATGACTATCTGAACCACAGATCCCGGCAAGTTTGATTTTGACGCGGACTTCACCAGCTGCGGGAGCCGGGAGCGGGCGCTCTTCAATCACCAGTTCATTCGGTTTTTGAATCACTACGCTTTTCATTGTTCGCTCCTCTTTTACCAGTTCCACAACGTGCCATCTTCAAGACGTGCCACCGGCAGGTAGGCCGGGTCGTACGGGTATTTCGCCGCCAGCTTTTCGTCGAACTCGATGCCCAACCCTGGTTTGTCGCCAGGGTGCATATAGCCGTGATCAAAGCTCCAGCTATGCGGGAAGACTTCGAGCATCTGTTCTGAATAGCCCATATATTCCTGCACGCCAAAATTCGGCACCCACAGGTCGAAGTGCAGCGCGGCCGCGTGGCATATCGGTGACAAATCGGACGGGCCATGCGAGCCAGTCCGCACCTGATACAGCGAAGCGAAATCAGCAATACGACGCATCCCCGTGATCCCACCCGCATGGGTGATGGTGGTACGGATGTAGTCGATAAGTTGCTCTTCGATGAGCTGTTTGCAATCCCAGATGCTGTTAAACACTTCACCCACCGCAATCGGGGTAACGGTGTGCTGGCGAATCAGACGGAAGCACTCCTGGTTTTCCGCAGGGGTTGGGTCTTCCATCCAGAACATGCGGAATTCTTCGATGCTCTTGCCGAAACGCGCCGCTTCAATTGGCGTCAGGCGGTGGTGCATGTCGTGTAGCAGGTGTTCATTGAAGCCATACTTGCTACGCACGGCATCAAACAATTTCGGCGTAAAATCCAGGTATTTTTCCGTTGACCACAACTGCTCTTCAGGCCAGTTGCCCTTGGTGGCAGGCTCGTAGGCCAACCCTTTCCCCTTAGACATACCGTAAGTGGTTTTCATTCCCGGCACGCCGCACTGGACGCGAATGGCTTTGAAGCCCATCTCTTTGTGACGCGCATAGTCTTCCAGCACATCATCAATGGTGTGGCCCGTGGTATGGCAATACACCATTACGCCTTCACGGGATGCACCACCCAGCAGCTGGTATAACGGCATATTGGCCGCTTTCGCTTTGATGTCCCACAGCGCCATATCAACGGCAGAAATCGCCGACATGGTGACCGGCCCGCGACGCCAGTAGGCTCCTTTATAAAAGAACTGCCAGATATCTTCGATTCGGTGGGCATCGCGGCCAATCAGTTGCGGGCAGAGATGATCTTTCAGGTAAGAGGCAACGGACAGCTCACGCCCGTTAAGCGTGGCATCACCCAGGCCGACAATTCCGTCATCGGTGGTGATTTTAAGGGTGACAAAGTTGCGCCCCGGACAGGTCACAAATACTTCAGCCCCGACAATCTTCATAATCCAGTTCCTTACATCGTTCGTTGTGATGCAGGAAATTTACTCAACTACACTACTACCATACAAGTATAATGATCATGAAATAAGCGTCTGGTCACAAAATTGGGGCACTTAGGTGCGCCCCCATCCGGCTACGATGATCAGCATTCCGCACAGCGCAACCAGCGCGCCAGCCCAGTCATACAGGCTCAGCTTTACGCCATCCACAACCCGCAGCCACAGCAGCGCCGTGCAGACATACACGCCTCCGTAGGCCGCGTAAACCCGGCCACTGGCGGCGGGATGCAGCGTTAATAACCAGACAAAAAGCGCCAGCGCGATCCCAGCGGGAACCAGCAGGAATACCGAAGCCCCCTTTTTCAGCCAGAGCCAGGGTAAGAAACAACCGATGATTTCACACAGTGCGGTGGCAAAAAAAAGCAGCGTTGTTTTGATCATATCGAACATCTTGTGAGGATTGATTTAGACATCATACGCGATAATCTCCTTTACTTTTCCATACCTGCCGCACGGGTATGCCGCCCTTTTGGATTGGTGTAGAATCCGGGTTGGGTAAAACGCTTATCTGCACCCATTAAAAAGGAAACGCGATGACTACATTAAGCAAACGCCTTTGTCTGTCAGCGATGCTCGCGCTGTCAACGTTCGCCTTCGCCGCCACGGCATCAGCCGAAACCAGCAAGCTCGTTATCGAGTCTGGTGATAGCGCGCAAAGCCGTCAGAACGCTGCTATGGACAAAGAACAATGGAATGACACCCGCAATCTTCGCCAGAAGGTAAACAAGCGGGCTGAAAAAGAGTGGGACAAAGAAGATGTCGCCTTTGATGCGCGTGACAAATGCCAGCAAAGTGCGAACGTCAACGCCTACTGGGAGCCTAACACTCTGCGCTGCCTGGATCGCCGTACCGGCCGCACCGTTGCCCCCTGATTTCGCGGAGTCACTATGGCCGATATGTTAGCCGTTAAACTTCGTCCGCTGGAACGCGAGGATCTGCGCTTCGTCCACCAGCTCGACAACAATGCCAGCGTGATGCGTTACTGGTTTGAAGAGCCTTACGAGGCGTTTGTCGAGCTGTCAGATCTTTACGATAAGCACATTCACGATCAGAGTGAGCGTCGCTTTGTGGTGGAGTGTGAAGGCGAAAAAGCCGGTCTGGTCGAACTGGTTGAAATCAACCACGTTCACCGTCGGGCGGAATTTCAGATCATTATTTCGCCAGAACACCAGGGCAAAGGGCTGGCGTCACGGGCGGCGAAGCTGGCGATGGATTACGGGTTTAACGTCCTGAATCTCTACAAGCTGTATCTCATCGTCGATAAAGAGAACGAAAAAGCGATCCATATCTACCGCAAACTGGGTTTTATGGTGGAAGGTGAACTGATTCACGAGTTCTTTATCAATGGTGAATACCGCAACACCATTCGCATGTGTATCTTCCAGCATCAACACCTGGCCGGACACAAAGCCTCTTCGGCAAGCCTGCTAAAACCAACCGCGCAATAACCTGCGCGGTTTTCATTTTCATCAATAGTAATCAATGCTGTTCTTGATGGTGTACTTGCGTTCAACGGCCGGTTTTACGCTGTCGTCGGTGATCAACAATTGGCAGGTAACCGGGTTGTTATGACGATCGTAATCGCAGCTCTGTTTTACGTGCCCGAGCGGTTTGTCGTTAAGCAAGCTGATGGCCGTGTAGTCCAGTTTTTTACGCACATCTTTTGACGGCGTGGCCTGAACAGACAGATGTTGCTCGCCGGATACCGTGGTTTTTCCCAGCGGATACCCTTCTGCATCATAGCGATACTTCACTTCCATCTCTTTGCCGTGCGCGGCCACCACAAATCCGTTGTCGTCGGTATCCCAGGTTACGCCTGCCGCAGGCAGTTCTGCCAGCTGACATTTGCCCTGCAACTTCACCTTACGCTGCTGCGTTTCCGCGTCGAGATAGTAGTTGGCATCCAGTACCAGCGCGACACCGGTATTGGACTCCAGATCGTGTAGCTCCAGCGTATCAAAGCACCCTTCTGTTGATACGGTTCCTGTTACCCGTTTCGAGACTTCGCCCTTATCGTTGAGCAACGTCTGGGTAAAGTCTTTTACTGGCCCGCGCAGGGGATCAAAATCAAACTCATTCGAGAAACTGGCCATCTCCGGCGAAAAAGACAACGGCGCAGAGGCGTTATCGCACCCCACCAGCGCCGTAGCCAGAAGCGTCATCACTGCGTATTTCTTCACATTATTTACCGATACAGGGAGATAATTCCCAATCATATTAGCAAATACATATGTTTACGCGAACCCTGCTAAAATTATTCTACATACAGAGAAGAGAGAAGGAGCTACAGATGAAACGGTTACCCTGGATTACCGCCCTGCTGTTGATGAGTGTTTCCCCGGCCATTCTGGCTGCCCCGGATTCGTGCGAGCGTATTAAAAGCGACATCCAGCAGAAGATTATTAACAACGGCGTGCCTGAAACCGGCTTTACGCTGAACATCGTGCCGAACGATCAGGCCGACCAGCCGGATGCGCAAGTGGTTGGGCATTGTGCCAACGATACCTTCAAAATTTTGTACATCCGCACAGGAAGCGGTGCGGCAGCGGGCGCTCAGGACAGCACACAAGGTGAGCCGCAGTGATTTTTATCTATTTTCTCAGAACAATACCCGTTGAATTGATGAGGATTAATATTTAATACCCCTAAATAAGTAAAACTCACCCATCATTAGCCCGGTTGTAATAACGGGCGTAAATAATTCCCATTACAATGATGGAGTGAGTCATGTCCGAGGCAGATATCCACGGCGGGATTAGCCGTCGAACGCTGGTTAAATCCACCGCAATTAGCTCACTGGCGCTTGCCGCCGGTGGGCTTTCATTACCTTTTGGTTTAAAAAGTGCAGCCGCAGCAGTAAAGAATGCGGTCGCACCCGCTGAAGATAAAGTGGTCTGGGGAGCCTGCTCCGTAAACTGCGGCAGCCGCTGTGCGCTACGCCTGCACGTACGCGACAACGAGGTGTATTGGGTAGAAACCGATAACACCGGCGACGATATTTACGGTAATCATCAGGTTCGCGCCTGCCTTCGTGGACGCTCAATCCGTCGCCGAATCAACCACCCGGATCGCCTTAACTACCCGATGAAACGCGTGGGAAAACGCGGCGAAGGCAAGTTTGAACGCATCAGCTGGGATGAAGCCCTGGATACCCTGACCGCCAGCCTGAAAAGCGTGGTGGAAAAGTATGGTAATGAAGCGGTGTACATCAACTACTCCTCCGGCATTGTCGGCGGCAATATCACCCGCTCTTCCCCTTATGCCTCGCTGGTGGCGCGCCTGATGAACTGCTACGGCGGTTTCCTGAGCCATTACGGCACCTACAGTACGGCTCAAATTGCCTGTGCAATGCCTTACACCTATGGCAGCAACGACGGCAACAGCACCTCCGATATCGAAAACACCAAACTGGTGGTGATGTTCGGCAATAACCCGGCAGAAACGCGCATGAGCGGCGGCGGGATCACTTACTATCTGGAACAGGCTCGTGAGCGTTCCAAAGCCCGCATGATCGTTATCGATCCGCGCTACACTGACACCGCCGCCGGACGCGAAGACGAGTGGATACCGATTCGTCCGGGCACCGATGCCGCACTGGTCGCCGGGATTGCGTGGGTACTGATCGACGAAAACCTGGTTGACCAGCCGTTCCTGGATAAATACTGCGTCGGCTACGACGAAAAAACGCTGCCGGAAGGCGCACCAGCTAACGGCCACTACAAAGCCTACATTCTCGGCCAGGGCGATGATGCCACCGCCAAAACGCCGGAATGGGCGTCGCGGATTACGGGTATTCCTGCCGACCGAATCATTAAGCTTGCCCGTGAAATTGGCTCAGCAAAACCGGCGTATATCTGCCAGGGATGGGGTCCACAGCGTCAGGCGAACGGTGAGCAAACCTCGCGTGCTATTGCCATGCTGCCAATTCTGACCGGCAACGTGGGGATCAACGGCGGCAACAGCGGCGCTCGCGAATCCACCTACACCATCACCATCGAACGTATGCCGCTGCCGGACAACCCGGTGAAAACGCAGATCTCCTGCTTTAGCTGGACGGACGCCATCGTGCGTGGCCCAGAAATGACGGCGCTCCGCGACGGTGTGCGTGGCAAAGATAAGCTCGATGTGCCGATTAAATTTATCTGGAACTATGCCGGGAACACCATCACCAACCAGCATTCCGATATCAATAAAACCCACGACATTTTGCAGGACGAAAGCAAATGCGAAATGATCGTCGTGATCGACAACTTCATGACCTCGTCCGCGAAGTACGCCGACATCGTGTTGCCAGACCTGATGACCGTAGAGCAGGAAGACATTATTCCTAACGACTACGCCGGTAACATGGGTTACCTGATATTTCTTCAGCCGGTGACCGCACCGAAATTCGAACGTAAACCGATCTACTGGATCATGAGCGAAGTCGCTAAACGACTCGGCCCGGATATTTACCAGCAGTTTACTGAAGGGCGCACTCAGGAGCAGTGGTTACAGTATCTGTACGCCAAAATGCTGGAAAAGGACGCCAAACTACCTTCGTATGATGAGCTGAAAAAGATGGGCATTTATAAGCGCAAAGATCCTGCCGGGCACTTTGTCGCCTACAAGAAATTCCGCGATGATCCTGCGGCGAACCCGCTCAAAACCCCTTCCGGTAAGATTGAAATTTACTCCAGCGCGCTGGCGAAAATCGCCTCGACCTGGGAGCTGGAAAAAGACGAAACCATCACCCCGCTGCCGGTGTATGCCTCCACATTTGACGGATGGGATGCACCAGAACGCAGCACCTACCCGCTGCAACTGTTCGGCTTCCACTTTAAAGCCCGTACCCACTCCAGCTATGGCAACGTCGATGTCCTGAAAGCATCGTGCCGTCAGGAAGTCTGGCTGAACCCGGTTGATGCCGCGCAACGTGGGATTAAAAACGGCGATATGGTGCGTGTCTTCAACAGCCGTGGTGAGCTGCGCATTCCGGTAAAAGTGACACCGCGCATCATGCCGGGCGTAAGCGCCATGGGCCAGGGGGCGTGGCACGATGCCAACATGAATGGAGATCGAATCGACCACGGCTCTTGCATCAACACGCTGACTACGCATCGCCCTTCTCCGCTGGCGAAAGGTAACCCACAACACACCAACCTGGTGCAGATCGAGAAGGTATAAGGAGTAACCGATGACAACCCAGTATGGATTTTTTATTGATTCCAGCCGCTGCACCGGCTGCAAGACCTGCGAACTGGCCTGTAAGGATTACAAAGACTTAACCCCGGATGTCAGCTTCCGCCGTATTTACGAATACGCTGGCGGCGACTGGCAGGAGGACAACGGCGTCTGGCATCAGAACGTGTTTGCCTACTATCTGTCGATTGCCTGTAACCACTGCGAAGATCCGGCCTGCACCAAAGTGTGCCCGAGCGGCGCGATGCACAAACGGGACGACGGTTTTGTGGTGGTGGATGAAGACGTCTGCATTGGCTGCCGTTACTGCCACATGGCCTGTCCGTATGGCGCGCCGCAGTACAACGCCGCCAAAGGCCATATGACCAAGTGCGACGGCTGCCACAGCCGCGTGGCGGACGGCAAAAAGCCGATTTGTGTAGAATCCTGCCCGCTGCGTGCGCTGGACTTTGGCCCGATTGAAGAGCTGCGCCAAAAGCACGGCCAGCTTGCGGCAGTGGCGCCCCTGCCGTCTGCGTACTTCACAAAGCCAAGCATTGTGATTAAACCTAACGCCAACAGCCGTCCGACGGGTGATACCACCGGCTACCTGGCAAATCCGAAGGAGGTGTGAGATGGGAAGTGGATGGCATGAATGGCCGCTGGTGATCTTCACCGTCTTTGGGCAGTGCGTGGCAGGAGCGTTAATTGTCAGCGGATTTGCCTGGTTCAAAGAGGAAGACGCGGCTGCAAAAGCGCGCATTGTGCGCAGCATGTTCTTTTTATGGGTTGTGATGGGGATTGGCTTTATCGCCTCTGTGCTGCATCTGGGTTCTCCGATGCGCGCCTTTAACTCGCTTAACCGCGTCGGCGCTTCCGCGCTCAGTAACGAAATCGCGGCCGGCTCGGTGTTCTTTGCCGTTGGCGGGTTCTGGTGGCTGGTATCTGTAATCGGTAAAATGCCCCCTGCACTGGGCAAAATCTGGCTGGTGGTGAGCCAGATCCTCGGGCTGGTTTTTGTCTGGGCGATGACCCGGGTGTATCAGATAGATACCGTCCCCACCTGGTACACCGGCTATACCACGCTGGCGTTTTTCCTGACGTTAGTTCTTGGCGGCCCGCTGTTTGCCGCATTGCTGCTGCGCGCAGCCAGAGCACCCTTTAAGGGTTCTGCCGCTGCTGGGCTAAGCGCCCTGGCCCTGCTGGCAAGCGTGGGGGTGATTGTGCTGCAAAGTAACGAATTAGCCTCGATCCACAGCTCAGTCCAGCAAGCCAGTACCCTGCTGCCGGAGTATGGCACGTGGCAAATCTGGCGTATCCTGTTAGTTGCAGCCGGATTAGGTTGCTGGCTGTGCCCACTTATTCGCCGCCAGGAGCCAAAAACGCTCGGCCTGTTCGCAGGGATCGTGCTGGTGGTATTCGGTGAGCTGATTGGTCGCGGGCTGTTTTATGGCCTGCACATGACCGCAGGTATGGCGATTGCCGGTTAATACACGCGTGAGGGGCAACCCGCGCGCGCAAGGAATGTCGTAATGAATGAATTATCACAACGCGAGTCTTTCGCTTTCAGCGCCCGGGTTCTGGGTGCATTGTTTGGTTTTGCCCCGGACAGCGAGCAGGCAGAACCGCTGGTGAGTGCGCTCACCGCAAGCGACTGGTATCAGGACTGGCCGTACGCGCATCAGTCGCTGGCGAGTATCGCGCAGACGTTTAAAACCCCTGCCGATGAGCCGTTAACAGAGTCCTGGCAGCGCCTGTTTATTGGCCCTTATGCACTCCCGGCTCCGCCGTGGGGTTCCGTCTGGCTGGATCGTGAGTCTGTGTTATTCGGTGAATCCACCCTGGCACTGCGCCAGTGGATGCGTGAAAACGCGATAGCTTTCGAGATGCAGCAAAACGAGCCAGAAGATCACATCGCGACGTTACTGATGCTGGCGGCCTGGCTTGTGGAGAATGGACGTGACGCGGAATGCGACCAACTGCTGGCCTGGCATCTTCTGCCGTGGAGCCATCGCTTCCTCTCGGTGTTTATCGACAACGCCAGCCACCCTTTCTACGTTGCGCTTGGCAAACTGGCACAGCTTACGCTGGCTGACTGGCAATCCACCCTGCTGATCCCGGTCGCAGAAAAGCCGCTTTACCGCTAATACCCCGCAGCCAGTGTTTCCACTGGCTGCCCTTTTTCACCTCTTACCCTTTACTGCTGGCAAGCCACGCGCGCCACCCGCCAAACTCCGTGATGTCCCGCGCATTCTGCAATCCATACTCTTCGCAGATAAACCCGGTTAACCATCGCCCGTCCTCCAGCTCTATTTTGCCTAGCCCCAGAGGAGCAGGAATACCGGCCAGAAACGATCCCACTTCGCTGTGCGGCACATCCCACACTTCAACTGCGATAGCAGCCCCCTGCTCCCGGGCACGCACCATGCCGGGCCGCTTACCATCGGCCAGCGCATACAGCCGGTAATGTGGCGCACTGCGTGTGGCTTTCAGTAAGGTTGCGCCACGCTGACGCAGCTGATTATTCAGCGCCAGTCCGTCAAGATGCGCGCCGCAAACCACAATGGCCATTTTGTCGTGGGTTGCACAGGTTGCCGGGGCTTCAGTGCACATTTCACGCCCGCCAGGCAAAGCCAGCGGCTGAGTGCGTTGTAAGGTATCGGCAAGGCTCAGTAAATACTGGTCGGTAAACGCGCGGCCAAACAGCGTTACGCCGGAAGGCAGTCCATTCGCCATAACACCCACCGGGACCGCAACCGCCGCGTAGTCGAGCAGGTTCATAAAGTTGGTGTATACCCCAAGATCAGAGTTGCGTTTCACCGGCTCTGCTGCCAGCTCCGCCAGGGTCACAGGCCGTGGATAGGTTGGCGTTAATACGCATGACACCCCGGCCAGAATGGCATCACACTGCATTTTGTAATGCTGCAATTTGTACTGGGCATCAAACGCCGCCACCGCATCCGTTGACGGTGCCTTTTGCAGGACATCGCGGATCACCGGCAGCACGGCATCCGGTTGCTGCTCAATCAGTTTACCCGCCACGTGGTAACGCTCTGCCACCCACGGGCCGTCGTATAACAGCTTTGCCGCCGCCAGGAACGGCGAGAAATCGATAATTTCCGGCACGCCACCGAGTGCTATCAGGCGCGTTTTTGCGGCATTAAATAGCGCCTCACTTTCGGTACATCCCAGGAATTCCAGGGTGTCCGGGATCCCAAAGCGGAAGCCGGGCTCCGGTGCGCCAAAGGCCTGAATACCATTCCAGGATGGGTTAGCGCGGCTGTACGCATCACGTGGGTCTTGCACCGCTGTCAGCGCCAGCAAGCGGCTGGCCTCTGCGGCGGTCGCGGTAAAGAAGGTCACGCAGTCCAGGGTGCGACAGGCTGGCACCACGCCAGCCGTTGAAATTAACCCTTTGGTGGCTTTCAGCCCCACCAGGTTATTCAGCGAGGCCGGAACGCGGCCGCTGCCCGCGGTGTCCGTGCCAAGGGCGAAACTCGTTATTCCCAGTGCCACCGCCAGGGATGATCCGGCGCTGGAGCCACCCGACGGATAATCCGCATGAACGCTGTTGCGGCACAGGCCATACGGCGAACGGGTGCCGTTTAACCCGGTGGCAAACTGATCAAGATTGGTCTTTCCGAGCGGTACGGCACCTAACGCAATCAGCTGCGCGACAATGGTCGCATCGTCTTTCGCCTGATAGGCAAACGCCGGGCAGGCAGCGGTGGTGTCAATCCCCGCCAGATCGATATTGTCTTTGATGGCAAACGGAATGCCATAGAGCGGTAACGACGCAGGCTCAGCCCCTTCCAGGGCGGCGAGGTACGGCTCCAGCTCGGCTGACGTCAGGATATAAATAAAGGCGTTAAACTCCGGGTTTAAGGCCAGCGCACGTTCACGCAGCGTGGTGATGACTTCGCGCGGCGTGTATCGCCCTTCACTGTAGGCCTGAGCCAGAACATCAAGACGTAAATCAAATGGATGCATCATGCTGTTTTCTCCAGAACGACCACACACTGCCCTGCGCGAACCGATGATCCCGGCTGCACGCGCACCTGGCTTACCACACCGTCCCGCGTGGCGAGCAGCGGGATCTCCATTTTCATGGATTCCAGCACCACCAGCACATCGCCTTCCCGCACCGGCGTGCCGACTTCAACGTTCACCTGCCACAGGTTGCCAGACACCGGGCTGTCAACGCCCTCCTGTCCGGGTTTGAGCGGCGCATCGTCCCCCTCATCCACCAGCACATCACTGCTGTCGAAATGGGCCTGACCATTGGCAATCCAGCGTTCGCGCTCAGCGTCAAACGCCCGCTGCTGATGGGTGCGAAACGCGGCAATTTCTTCGGCTTCATCAGTAAGGAACTGCTGATATTCCGCCAGCTTTAGCGTGGTGTGTTCGATGCGCAGCGGGTAACGTCCCAGCGGGAAATCGCGCCGGATGGTCAGTAGCTCGTCCGCAGAGACCGGATAGAAACGGATCTGGTCGAAGAAGCGCAGCAGCCAGGGCTTACCGCCGAAGTCCTCAACTGCGTGATAGCGATTCCACATCTGCAACGTGCGCCCGACAAACTGATACCCGCCCGGCCCTTCCATCCCGTAAACACACAGATATGCCCCGCCGATACCCACCGAGTTTTCCGCCGTCCAGGTACGCGCCGGGTTGTACTTGGTGGTCACCAGACGATGACGCGGATCGAGCGGCGTGGCCACCGGTGCGCCGAGGTAAACATCCCCCAGCCCCATCACCAGATAGCTGGCATCAAACACCGTTTTGTAGACCTGGTCGATGTTTGCCAGATCGTTGATGCGGCGAATAAACTCCAGGTTGCTCGGGCACCACGGCGCATCGCGACGCACGGTGGTCATATATTTATCGATAGCTTTCTGGCAGGCAGGATCGTCCCATGACAGCGGCAGCCAGACGATACGCGAAGGCACATCCAGATCCTCGCGTTCGCAGACGCTGTGCCACAAACCGGCAACCACATCCAGCAGGCTCGCCAGGCTCAGTGCCTCTGGCTGATAGTGAACCTGCAACGAACGAATACCCGGTGTCAGATCGATAACCCCGTCAAGCTCACGACTCTCCAGGGCCTGCATCAGCGCATGAGCGCGAAAACGCAGCACCAGATCCAACTCCGGCTCGCCAATCTCCAGCAACAGGTGTGTATCACCCGAAAGTCTGGCCACAAGGCGTTTATCCGCATGGCCCTGTTCCAGAACAATGGGTGACGCAAGCTTTGCGGGTTGCCACACCACATCCTGAGGATGCAGGCTGTTGATTTGCGCCTCCTGCGCCTGCGCCAGCTGCCGCGCAGTGGCAATATCCACCGGGACAAAGCGCACTTTATCCCCCGCTTTCAACTGCCCGACGGCATGTAGATCGGCTTCAATGATAGTGACCGGGCACACAAATCCACCCAGACTCGGGCCATCCGGGCCAAGGATCACCGGCATGTCGCCCGTAAAATCGACCGCGCCAATGGCGTACGGGTTATCGTGAATGTTCGACGGATGCAGCCCCGCTTCGCCGCCACTTTCTCGCACCCACTCCGGTTTCGGGCCAATCAGGCGCACCCCGGTACGGCTGGAGTTGAAATGCACTTCCCACTCGGTCGTGAAAAAGGTCGCCACATAAGTCGGGGTAAAATATTCCGGTGCGCCGTGCGGCCCGTAAATCACCCGCAGTTCACGCACGGGCGCAAACGTTGTGCGCAGCGCCTGAGGTAAAACGGCCTCACTGCCCGCAGAGGAAAGCGGCGTAAGGTGCAGCACATCCCCGGTACGCAGCGCGCGCCCAGCGTGCCCGCCAAACTGGCCCAGGGTGAAGGTACTTTTGCTGCCCAGATAATCCGGCACGTTCAACCCGCCGCGCAGACACAGATAACTGCGTACACCGTCACCGCGAATATCGCCCATACGCAGCGTCATCCCGGCACGCACCGTAAAGACGCTGTTGTTAGCCAGCGGTTCACCGTCCAGCGTCAGGTCTATTTCTGCCCCGGTGACGACCAGCTGCGCGTCACAGTTGAATTTCAGCGCGGGGCCGCTGAGGGTGATTTCCAGCGCGGCAGCGCTATCCTCATTGCCGAGCAGGCGATTTCCCAGACGCAAGGCGCGGCTGTCCATTGGCCCGGAGGGCGGCACGCCCACGGCCCAGTACCCCACGCGCCCCGGATAATCCTGAACCGTGGTTTGTGTCCCGGCGCTTAGCACTTCCAGGGTGGATGCCTGATAGGTCAACCCTTCCAGGCAACGCGTCCAGGGTTCGCCGCTGGCAAACGGCGTGAAGGTCAAAATCTGTCGCAGGTAGCTGCGGTTCGTCTCTACGCCGTAGAGCCGCGTTTCACCAAGTGCGGCGTGAAGCGCGCGAATGGCCTCATTTCTTGTCGGTTGCCATGCGATAATCTTGGCCAGCATCGGGTCAAAAAACGGCGGTACCTCACAACCGGACTCCACCCAACGGTCGATACGCAACGTGGTTCGGTTATCTTTCGGAAAAACCACTTCGGTCAGCAGGCCCGGCGAAGGCTGAAACTGGCGGCCAGGATCTTCCGCATACACACGCGCCTGAATGGCGTGCCCGCTGGCGGTAAGGCTTTCGCGCAGCGCGGCCAGCGGTGGCAAATCCCCGGCGGCAAGGGTAATCATCCAGCGCACCAGGTCGACCCCCCAGACCTGCTCGGTCACGCCATGCTCCACCTGCAAACGGGTATTCACTTCGAGGAAATAAAAGCGTGCGGCATCGCTGTCGTAGACAAACTCAACCGTGCCTGCGCTGCGATAATTCACCGCTTTGCCAAGCTTTATGGCCGCCTCACATAATGCGTTTTCCATGCCCGCAGGCAGGTTTGGCGCGGGGGTCTCTTCCAGCACTTTCTGGTTACGGCGCTGCACCGAACAGTCGCGCACACCCAGAGCAATCACCTGGCCCTTGCCGTCACCAAACAGTTGCACTTCCAGATGGCGGGCTCGCTCGATGTACTTCTCAATAAACACGCCCGCATCGCTGAAGTTGTTTTTACCCAGGCGCACCACCGCATCAAATGCCTCGCTGAGTTCGGTAGCGGAATAACACACACGCATCCCGATACCACCGCCCCCGGCAGTGCTTTTCAGCATTACCGGGTATCCCACATTTTCAGCAGCCTGGAGCGCTTCGCCAACATCCGCCAGCAGCTCTGTGCCCTCCAGCATCGGTACGCCATGTGCTTTTGCCAGCGCACGGGCGGTGTGTTTCAGCCCAAACAGACGAAGCTGTTCCGGCGTGGGGCCCACAAAGGCGATCCCGGCGGCTTCACAGGCTTCGGCAAAGGCAGCATTTTCCGAGAGAAAACCGTAGCCCGGATGAATAGCCTGTGCGCCGCTGGCTTTCGCCGCCGCGATGATTTTTTCGGTAACCAGGTAAGTATTCGCCGCCGGACCCTCGCCCAGGCTCAGGGCTTCATCGGCTTCACGAATGTGCAAACTGCTGATATCGGCTTCAGAATATACGGCCACGCCGCCTACGTTCATGGTGCGCAGCGTACGAAGAATGCGGCAGGCAATAGCCCCGCGGTTAGCGATCAAGAGTTTAGTAAACATAGTTAAGACTCAATCGGGGCGGGTCGTCCCGCCGAAAATCGGCTCGCCGCATGGTCGTCCATGGGGAAAAAGCAGTTACGGCAGGATGCGTCCGGCGCGTACTTCAAACAGGCGATAAATCATCTTTCGCAGGCGCTGCCAGCGCCCTGGCGTCAGTTCCATACCAGTACCTCAGCAGGCGTTGGGTTCCAGCCGTTGCAGGGGTTGTTGAGCTGCGGACAGTTGGAAATCAACACAATGACGTTGCACTCCGCGCGAAGCTCAACGTATTTCCCCGGCGCGGAAATGCCGTCTTCGAAGGTTAATCCGCCCTGCGGCGTTACCGGCACGTTCATAAAGAAGTTGATGTTGGCGCCAATATCGCGCTTTTGCAGACGGCCATCATGCAGACAGGCGCACAGGAAATTGTCGCGGCAGCTGTGCATATGGCGTTTGTCGAGGGAGTAACGCACGGTGTTACTTTCCTGAGCGCAGGCACCGCCCAGGGTATCGTGGCGTCCGCAGGTATCGGCAACGATGGTCAGCAGCGGGTTGCCGAGGTTGGAGTACAACACACTGCCTGTGGTGAGATAGGCATTATTCTGGCGGCGCAGCGTGCGCTGGGCATCGTAGCGTTCGCGCGGGCTGTCGGCGTTATAAAACAGCGTGTCGACGGCCTGGTTACCTTCCAGATCGAGCAGGCGCAGGGTCTGCCCTTTTTTCACTTCGAACAGGTAAGGTTCGCCCGCCGGGATCACATGGCGGAAGCTGGCGTGTTGGGCGTTTTTTTCGCTGGCAACGGTCATTTGCGGCTCCTTACAGGGCAAAAAGTTGAGTGTTGGTGAAGGCGCGGTCATTTTCCGGGCGCGTAAGCAGCGCGTTAATGGCCGCCTCCTCGTCCTGCGCCTGTCGCCAACTGAGCGCAACCGGGCGCGGTGCATACTCGGTGGAAGGATCCATCGGATGCTGTAACGCCGTCATCACCACCAGCACGTCCATCGGCGCGAACAGTTCGATATAACTGCCGGGCTGCGAATGGCCGCAGTGGAAGCTGAACTGGCCGTTGTTATCCACTGACACCTTGCTGAAAAAATTCACCACCATCAGCAGGTCTTCCAGGTTGAGATCCCACTTGCCCATCTCCACCAGCAGGTTGTCCGTGCCGTTACGGAAGTAGCCGTTACGTAATTCCTGATAACGTCCCTGACCGTATTTTTCGGCCACTTCAGCCGCGTTGAGCACGCCGCCAAACGGATCATGCCAGCCGCAGGTATCGGCGGTGATCCCCGCCAGCACGCGCCCCATATCGGAATAGAAGCAGTGCCCCGCCGTCAGGCGCGCGGTGTGCTGGCCTTTCAGGGTGTCAGGCAGGTTCAGGCGTTCACTTTTTTGGTGGGCGTTGAGCATCATCAGGCTGACGTTTGCCCCACCGTCGATGTCTGTCATGCGCAGGATCTGTCCGCGTTTGAGGATAAAAGAGAGATGGCCGCCACCGGGCAGGATCTCTTCGCGTAATGTTGTTGTATTCACAGGATTAACCCCTTAATGCGTAAACGTTATCTTGTGCAGTACCGCTCAGCGCGGAAAGGCGCGTCTCGTTGAGCGGGATGTCGTAAGTAATGCGCGCGCCGTAGGCGTTAGGTGCCTGTGGGTCAAGGCGCACTTTGTCGAACACCAGCAAACGGGTGCCAAGGTTGAAGCCTTCAGAAAGATCGTGCGTGACCATAAAGACCGTCATGCGGGTTTCCCCCCACAGTTGCAGCAGCAAGGCGTGCATGTCTTTACGAATTCCCGGATCAAGCGCGCCGAAAGGTTCATCAAGCAACAACACGCGCGGCTGCATAATGAAGGCCTGGGCAATGGCCAGACGCTGCTGCATCCCGCCGGAGAGCTGCGCGGGGTATTTATTCAACGCGTGGCCAAGACCCACTTTTTCCAGCATCTGTGTTGCCCGTTCCCGCGCCGCGCGTTTTTTCGCGCCAAACAGCCGCCCGAACAGCGGGGATTGTGGCAGTTCAAGACCGATGGCAACGTTATCCAGCACGCTAAGGTGCGGGAAAACGGAGTAGCGCTGAAACACCACACCACGGCTGCTGTCCGGCTCGGCGCTCAGCACGTTGCCGTCCAGCGTGATGGAGCCCCGGCTTGGGGATTCCTGGCCCAGCAGCAGGCGTAAGAATGTCGATTTACCGCAGCCGGACGCCCCCACCATCGAGCAGAACTCACCCTCTTTCACCGTTAAATTCAGGTTCTCCAGCACCACGTGGTCGCCGTACTCCTGCCAGATATTGTTGATGGTGATAAAACTCATGCTTTTCCTCCTTCCGCCCACGGGAAACAGGTCTTGTGAAGCTTGCGCAGCGCCAGATCCATCAGCCATGCCAGCAGCGTGATCCACAGGACATAGGGGATGATGACGTCCATGGCCATATAGCGGCGCACGAGGAAAATACGGTAGCCAAGCCCGGCGGTTGACGAGATAGCCTCCGCCGAAATCAGGAACAGCCACGCCGAGCCCAGCAGCAGACGCAGCGAGGTCAAGAGGCGGGACAGCAGCTGCGGAAGCACCACCCGCAGCACCAGCGTCCAGCTGTTTGCCCCCAGCGTCTGGGCTTTGATCAGGATCTCCGGTGGGATTTCACAGGCGCGATGTTCAAGGTCACGAGCCAGCATCGGGGTGATGCCGATAACAATCAGCATCACCTTTGATAGCTCGTCCAGCCCGAAAACGATAAACAGCACCGGTAAAATCGCCAGCGGTGGGATCATCGACAACACCGTCATCAGCGGTGACAGTGACGCCCGCCACAGCGGGAATACGCCGGAGGTGATGCCAATGCACAGGCCAATCAGCGACGCAATCGCCAGCCCGGTCAGCAGACGGGCCAGGCTCACCAGGGTGTCCACCCAGAACAGGTACTCACCGCTGCGTTTATCCGGGCTAAACGCCATCCGTGAAAGTGCATCCAGCATCTGTTGCAGACCGGGCAAAAGTTTGTCCTGCGGGTTGGCTTCCAGCCGCACTGCGGAGCCAAAAAAGTAGGCAGCCAGCAGCAGGACGAAAGGCAACATCACAAGCATCAGCCTCATGCCTGAGGTGGGATGGCGGTTAATTTGTCGCATGGCGAACTCCGTCAGTTATCACAGCTTGCCGGCAGCGGCCATTTTCACGAAGCTGTCGTCAAAGCGCAGTTTCACGTTATTCGCATCACCCTGGGTGACATTCCCCGGGAAACTCATGCCGATAAAATCAGCACTCTGCGCCCCATCGCCCAACAGCCCTTTTTCAAAGGAGAATGACGCCACGCGCTGCATGGTTTTCGCCAGGTCTGGCGAGGTGACAAAAGCGATGTTGTCCTGCGGGGTGTAGAACAGGTGCGTCGTTTTCAGCTGCGCCTGATAACCCGCCAGATCGGTACCGGAGGCGGCAGCCATCGCGTTCAGGGCGTTTGCGTCCTGCGCTTTCATCAGCCCCATCATTTCGTACCATGCGCCTGTCAGTGCTTTGCCCAGTGCCGGGTTGTCTTTCAGGGTTTCACTGTTGACGACCATCATGTCGATGAGCTCGCCCGGTACCTGAGAGGAGCTAAAGACTTCAGTGGTTTTTGGTGTGGCTTTGATAACGGAAAGCTGCGGGTTCCAGGCCACGGCGGCCTGCACGCTTGCCGTGCCAAACGCCGAGACGATATCCGCATCAGAGGTATTCACCACGGTGACGTCTTTCTCGGCCAGCCCGGCTTTTTCCAGGCCGCGCACCAGCAGGTAGTGGGAAACGGACAGCTCCGGCAGGTAGACCTTCATCCCTTTCAGGTCCTTGAGGGTTTTGCCCTCACCTTTCATCACTACGCCGTCGTTGCCTTCCGAGTAGCTGCCGAGGATCAACGCAGTGGTATCGACCCCGCCCGCCGCCGGGATGGTCAGCGCATCCATGTTGGTCATGGTGCAGCCGTCGAACTGGCCTGCGGTGTATTGGTTGATGGATTCGATATAGTCGTTGAGTTGTACGACATTGATTTTGATGCCGTATTTACTGGCCCATTTATCGATGATTTTGCTACTGCTGATGGTGCCCCATGGCATCCACCCGGCGTAGATGGTCCAGCAGACGTTGAATTCTTTTTTAACAGCAGCAAACGTGGGGAGACTGACCAGCATCGCCAGCGACAGTACAAGAGAGCGGAGTAATGGCGTTTTCTTCATTCTTGACCTCTGAGTGGCACAAAATTAGGGGGCAGCGCGACACCTTTGGTGCTGCTGTCTCCCGGGTTTTTGTCCCGCCGTGTAACCTCTCAGAGGTCGCCAGCTCTTGGACCAGCCATTCACCGTAGTGAACCGGAACCCTAGCCAGCTATTGTTCAAATTGTGTGGTGCTGCCCTTCAGTAAAAGGGTTTGCAAAGGATATGCCAGAATTTTTTATGTTTTTTATTAATCACTTAGAAATTATTACGGGTTGAGTTTCACTGTTTTGGGGAGGCGCGCGCAGGTGGTGCACTGTGGTGGGGCGTTGAGGCAGTTCTGGTTTCAGAGAGAGATTTATCGCCAGCAGCTCACCCCAGCGCTTCAAGATTCGACTTAACAGCCTTTAACATCCTTTTGCGGATCCAGCCGCTTCCCGCCCGAATGGCGAGCCAGTAGGCAGCCATTTTTAGCTGAGTCGCTCTGTCAGGACAAAAGATGAAGGTTTCTGTACTGAGTTCATGTTGGTCTTTCGTCAGTTCCAATACCTGATAGCGCAGCAAAAGCTTTGCGCTACCCGGCGCGATCGGCGCCTGAAAAGCCCGGGCATCCGGCACATCTTCCAGACCGAAATCCGCACGCCAGAACTGCCCTCTTAAGCCATAGCAGAGCTCAGTTGCAGAACTTTTCAACAGGGTAAAACTGTGCAACCCAAAGTCACTGGTCGCATGAGCTTGCTGGTTGGGCATAAATTTCTGCGGAATTTTCCGCAACGACATTAATCGCCGGATAACGGCGTCTTGCTGGACGTCAAATTGTGCAATTAACGGCAGAATAATTTCAGGACTCGTAGTGTGTATGATGGTGCGATGTTTTTCATGGAACTGAAACTGGGGTAAGAAGACAGGCGCATCCTGCCATTCAGCAAGCGCTTTGCGGGTAATGAATCCTGGGTTTAGCATTTGTCTTCCTGGTCATCCTTTCAACTCAGCCAGATTAACAGATACACCACCCCACGCAATTACCAGGAAAATGGAGTACTGGGGAATGTATCAATTGAATATTTACAGTTTTACAATCCCAGTTTCGCGCGCCGCACATCGTTGATCGGCCCCTAATCCGGGTTTGGTTAACCCTCACCGGCTGAGTCACCCTCACTCACACTCTCTTTGCTTTGAATGAACCGAAGTGCCAGATAGAGGTCTGGTGCCAGAATCATGTCATCATCATTCATTGTTGGCCGGCTTTCTTTAAACCAGCGTGTTAATTCTGTTTTCCTGCCCGCAAGGATTAACGTGATCTGTCGCCCTTTCAGATCGCGCTTTAATTCATTAATGGTGGCCAGGACGCTTATATCTGAATAGGTGAAGCAAGCAACGGCATCAATGACCACCCATTTAGTTTGTAATGTTGTACCATCAACTAAGTTTAATACCCGCCGTTTAAAATAAGCCACGTTAAAATAAGTCAACGGGGAGTTAAATCGATACATCAAAACACCCGGGACCATTTTAATATCGGTTGTATTACCTAATGAGTGAATCATTCCATTTTCGTCAGTCCCCAGTAAGTGTTCAGAGGGACGAAAGACGGTACGCAGGAACTGTAACAGACCAAGCAACACCGCAAGCCCGATCCCCTGGATTACGCCGATAATTAAAACACAGCCAAACGTGAAGAAGGCCAGGCGAAATGCCTGTTTATTTCTTCGTCTCAGATTCCATAGCCCGCGTAAATCAATCAATGACCAGGATGCATACATTAAAACAATGCCTAATGCAGAGACTGGAATAAACTGTAATGGCTGAGTGAAAAAAACGATCACGATACCGATGAGTAAGGCCGCGACAATGGAAACCAGCTGGCTTTTTCCCCCTGTTGAATCATTAACTGCGGTTCGGGAATCGGCGCCACTGATAGCAAAACCCTGAGATAATCCAGACATCAGATTCGCAATACCCAGAGCCCTGAACTCCGCATCAGCATTAATGTCATAGCCGTTTTTCGCGGCGAAACTGCGAGCGGTCAGCATCAGACTGACAAAACTAACCAACGCCAGGTTCAGCGCCGGGATCACTAAATCACGCATCGGACCTGGCTGGAATGTCGCCCAGTTAACGACGGGTAAACCCGGCTGAAAACCGTCTCCTCCAATAGTGGCAATCCCATAATTTTGTGCATTGGTTCCCCATACCAGGGCCGTTGTTATCACAATGGCAATTAACGGTGCTGGCCAATGGCTGCGATATGTTTTGATAACCATTAAAATAGCTAACGTTAAGAGTGATAGCCCAAAGGTCAATAAATGGCTGTCTGCAATTCGACCTGGCAAGGCCATTATTTTCTCAATAACTTGCGCCTCATCAAGCGAGATCCCCAAGACCTTGCCTAATTGCCCAACAATAATCGTCACGGCGACACCATTCAGCAACCCCGTAAGAATGGGATGAGAAAGCAAGTCGGCAAGCGCACCGAGGTGAAATTTACTGGCGAGCAGGCACCAGCCGCCCATCATCAATGTCATGATGATCGTCAGTTGCCAGTGCAGTTCGGGATTTCCTGCTGAAAGGGGAAACACGACGGCCGCAATCACCGCGCAGGTTGTTGCATCGGGGCCAACAATGAGCTGACGTGAAGAACCAAACAGTGCATAAGCTATCATCGGTAAAACGCAGGAATACAGCCCTACGATGGCCCCAACCCCCGCCAGCTCAGCGTAAGCAATAGCAACGGGTAGTGCGACAGCCGCAACAGATAACCCGGCTTTAACATCATGTTTTAGCCAGCTTTTATCGTAGGCTAATAAATTTTGTAAACCAGGCATGTAATTTAATAATAATTTCCCGAACACGTTATTCTCCGGATATTGTTCTTACCCACGCAATGTTGGCACACTTCTGAGTGAGGTTCTGGTTTTCAAATGCTTCCGGAATGAGAAAGTCGCTGCTCAGGCCATGATGACGCTGCAACCAACTTATTATTCTGACTGGTGTTAAACATAGTTCAAAAACCACTACTTAGCCGGAGTGGACTTTTTGGTAGTTGTCAGCGGGGAGGTATTTCAGCAGAATGAAACCGCCTTTAATACTGACCACGAGTTGTACAGTTACATACTATTGAATCAGGCCCTGTCAGGGTGACTGACCCACAAAAGCAAGGATGCAGGAGATCGCGCTATGCGTACTCATCAACTTAACAAGCCCCGCAAACTGTATCGCCGCGAGAACACGACGACGCGGCACCATTCTTCTAATCCGGGTGCGGAGTATCGCTGGGAACGCAATCGTAAAAAGGTCAGTGATGAACTGCTGGCGCCGCGCGAGACAATGCACAGCGAGCAAAAGCGTGGCCGGGACTACACGCCTTTGTTTTACTTTCTGATCAAACAGATTGGTCAGCCGTGGGATGACATATTTAGCGAAGTATGTGGACGCCTTGATACCACAGAGCCCGTATTCTGGCTGGTGGCACTCCATGAACATCAGCAAAGGGATTTAGTCCGCATTGGTGAAAGCAGTTTTTATCCGGGTTTGTTTGTTGATGAGCATGGAATTCTGCAACAGGTAAACCCGTCAATTAGCGGGAAGGACGTTGTGGTGACTTGCCGCTGTTGCACACACACTTATATGGGTGAACCTGTACCCTCGATGGATTGAGTCACGACCCCTGTTCTGCCGGGAGCGTGCGTCATCAACCCTGAGAGCGGCACTCATAGCGCACCTTCAGGCCAGTTAACTTGTCCGCTTCGTGCCAGAAGCGGACGTTAGTAACATCCGTACCACATCAATTGAAGGGGAGCTGGTCACGCCAACTCTGAAAATCTTCGAAAAAACGCCCGCAAAGGCGGTTTTTTCGTTTACAAACAGGAGATTAACCTCTAATCTCAAAAACCACAAGGATCTTAATAACAAGGAAGGCTTCCCTATGGAATTACTATTTTCGATCGATTGGTATCTAACCAAAATAAATAATGCGCAAGCAGCATTACTTGAAACCCCACCCCCCGCAGACATTGAGCAATTAAGATTTCATCATGGTATATACATTGAGTCTATATTTTCACTAATAGATTACATGGACGATAATAAAAATAGCATTAGTGAAGATATAAGAACAAATGTAGGCAGCAACTTGTTTTATTTTAGGGTTCTCAGGAATTCAATTGTACACCGTGGATTTGATCTTAGCACCAGAGGTACCGTTGTTAATGGAAATACACGAGTATTAACGCCAGACAATGTTGTATACAAGGGAGAAATACTTCCAACACCTATAGAGCCGTTGCTACTAAAAGCAACAATGCTTCTGGATATTGTAATGAGAACAGCGCTAATTCAAAAACTCAACAGCATTGGGGCTTTAGATGAAAAAGAGATAGATGAGGATGTTGAATTTAAAAAACATTATTCATTTATAGAAAATAGCAAGCACATACCTTTATCTGTGAAGGAAATGTATATACAAAATATTGAAGAAATAAAGAAGAGTATGAATTTCGCGGAAATAAATAGAGATGGGATTAATAAATTAAAAGATAAGCTATCATCAGTCAATACACTAATCTCGCTTTCAAAAATATAACGCCTTATATAAAAACATTAAAAAGCATACACATGACGGCCGCTACGCCTTATGCGAACTTCTTCTCAATCAATTAGGGAGTACTTCCTCAGATCCAATTGCTAAACTAGCGGTGATTCAATTGAGAAGTTCTGCTTTTCGCTCTCAGCGGACCTTCAACTCAGTCAGTTTGTCCGCTTTGTGCCAGAAGCGGAAGTACAGCATTGAGGTTCATAGTAATAAGGAACTATAGATAATTAATTGTTAGATAAATATCGGGGTTTTAAATAAATCATATAAGACCATAATAAAAATAAAGTAGTTAACTGAATGATTACAATTTAAAAATGCCTTATTCTTATACGATGTATTAAGAGTTCTGAACCGCTTTTTAACTTAATAGTGAACAGTAAATTTTAGTATGTCAGCCGGTGTTAATGCACCGGCTGCAAACTTGTGAATTATTTTAAAGAATTATTTATTTCTTTGAAAAGTTCCGTGAATCGCATTATAGTATCGTCCGACAAATTCTCAGGTGTATGTGTTGCAAAAGCGGCAGCAACGGCATAATGATTATACCCACCAGATGGTCTTATTTTTATGCTGTTATTTGAAAGGTATTTTTCGATGCGCTGAACAATGCGATCCCCTTCGGGAACATCCTTATTATTAATCACAACACCGTTCAACTCTTTTTGATATACCATAGAGAAAATTTTCAAATAAACATCAGGATCTAGCAAGTCTTCAACATCCGTTGGGATACTGTTATTTCCTATGTTAGATATGTCACGGAACTGAGAGAAATTAAATACCGCCTTTTTCTTTAATAATTTTTGTTGGATTAGTGATTCGAGTTTCTGATCGGGTTTCCCGTTGTAATCATGCAATATTGTGAGGTTTAGGCCGTTTGCACCTAAAAGGGAGACAAATGTTGCGACATTGCTCAAACCACCTACTGGCACAATTGTGGCGTTATCAATTAGACCTTTATTACCTCTTAACTCAATAACTTTTGACATGGCTTGCAATATAGAAAGCTCTGATATACCTTCGACAAGTAAATTATATTTTGTGACAAATAAGTTTTGGGCCAAGTTCCATCCCAGAGCTGCTTGTAGGGGAAAGATTGTGCGCGGATCAGAGCCAGATAAATTGTCTGAAATAACCGTGCCTATTTTGACTTTATCTTCCACTACTCTGACTTGGTGTAGTCTGTCTGAATTCACCATAAAAGGTGAGTGGGTTGTATATATTACTTGATGATCCTTTGAAAGATTATCTATATAGTTAAGAAAGTCTGTTTGAGCCAGTGCGTGCAATGCTAGTGCTGGTTCATCTAGTAACAGAATCAGGCTTTTCTCTGAGTTCGACCCACTCGGATCTATTTGATGTTGAACGCTGTCGAACCACACTAAGAAGCTGAAGAACCAGATAAAACCCCGGCTTCGCTGATCAAACGGAGTTGATACGCCACGGTGACGTCGGTTCTTAATGCGGAGGTAAATGTTTGGTCCGTTGTTGAAAGGGCTGGCATCTGAAGAGTCCGTTCGAATATCTATCTCTACCTCCAAGTCTTCGTTTTGCTTCCAAAATTCAAGAACTTGATCAGTTAGACTTATCGAAACTGCCTCAATTTGAGATTTAAGCTCCTCGTAAGAGGTGTCGTTATCGAAATCCTCTAACTCAACTTCGGCCATGCGAAGCAGTGCAAGAACAGCCTTATGCTTTGGTTCAATTTGTTTGTGTGCATTTGCAGGGTCTGCATTTGCAGTTTTCAATCGCTGTTTTAAGTCAGCCAGATTGAGCTTGCCAGGTAATATGTCATAGTCACTAAAATATAAGAATTTAGGTATAAATGCCTTAAAATGATGGTATGCTTCGTATGCACATATCTGATCCCACCCTGAAGCGGAGTCTGCTGCAGCTACTCTTTTCGTCAACGATTCGATTAGGCTTTTATCAGCCTCGTTGTCAGTGCTTACAGTCAGCAAATTTGTTAACGCAGACCGGATATCAGTTGCATTCTTTAACTTTTCATTTACTTCATCGCTCAGGTTAGAATTAATCGCCATCTTTTTTAATGCCGGGCTATCCAGCACATCAATAGAAATCGTCCTGCCATTTTTATAATTTATTATCGTGTTGAACGTAAATCCTTTTTGTATTTCTGATCCTATAGAGGCATTGACTTTGTTTATTTGCGCATCAGTTGGTGCGTAAGTTAATACAACGGCCTTATCAGGATCTTCATCGTGGCGACGCTTGTAAGTAGTAAGATCTTTCCTTGGATAGTCATCTGTCACATTGAACGTTTCCTTACCTAAAGCATCATTAGATTTGTGCAAGGCTTTCAAGAAAACAGTTTTACCAGCTTCATTCATGCCGACAATTACAGTTACTTCCGAATCAATAGACACTTCTTGAGGTTCATTAATGGAACGAAAGGGCCCTACTTTTGCGGTTACAAGCTTCATAGTTTCATTTCCTTCATAATAAATAACCGATTCTGCTATGCAAAATCGAATGCCAAGCGCCTTTTCTGTTGAAGGTTAGGTAGCTAGTGACAGTCTAATCATATAATGGCTGTGAGCTCGTAACCTCTTACATTTAACTTAACATAGAATGAGGTTATTAATGTCCGTTTTTCGCTCAAAGCGGACGTTCATCTGATTCTGTCCGCTCTGTGCCATGAGCAGACAGGGATGCGTAGCACCATGGATTACACGTCGCGGGATTTCTCTAATCTGATATCCCTGCCATCGATGTTCTTTTTTTTAACCCAGCCGAGTTGCATATAGAATTGCGCCGCACGACTATTTTTATCCGTTTCCAGCCAGGCCGTTTCATGGTGTTTAAATAATTCATGCTCGGCTAGCTCGACAAGGCGACGGCCAATTCCCCTGCCCTGATATTCCGGCAAAACAAACGCCGCAAATAGACAGCCATCATCCGGCAAAATCATCGAGAAGCCAATGACGTTGTCGTTTAGGGTCGCAACCCATGCACATTGGCTCTGCTCAATCATATCGGCAACGGCGCTTTCGGTAATCCCTATCAGCTGCATTTCTTCACGGCTCAAATGATTCTCGGTAACCGACGTTCTGACGTCGAAAATACTATTAACATCTGAAGGTTGAGCCGTTCTTGTCGTGATAGTCATAGGGCTTAATCCATATAGGGCAAAGGTACATATTGAGGATCTGCTCGTAACCTCCTTGTTCAGGAGGCGGTATCAGGCATGATTTTTCTCCACCAGTCTGGTTTCATATCCTGAAACGAGTGGGACTGGGGCGAAAACATGAGGCATTCGTTGTGGTCAAAAACACCGCTGAGTAAAGCCGTCACCGGAGCGTCATCGATAGCACCCATTGAGCTACCACAGCAGGGGCAGAACGCTCGGGATGACGTCTCAGATGAGCGATACAGAGAAGGTTTGCCCCCTTCACCAGTCCATTCAACATCCGTCGAGTGGAATTCAAGCCATACCGCGGTCTGACAACCAGAATGTTTCTGGCATATATCGCAGGAGCAGGAATGAGTGGAAACAGGGTTAATTGCTGTGAATCGGATCAATCCACATAAACATCCGCCTGACAATTTTATATCCATATGAGTTGATACCTTATCAACGCTCAGGGAATGGCAACGATAGCATCGTCCGCTTCGAGCCTGGAACGGACAGCGTTTACCCGCGAAGCCATGGGGTTATTGTCAGCCCTGTAAGCAATCCTTCAGGGCTAAGCAGACGCGTAACGGTTTGCCCCCAGGGCTCTGTGCGATTAGCCACCAGCAGGCGGTACCCCTTCTCACTCAGGATACGGGTAGCAGCATCGAGATCCTGAACCTCATATTCAATCCATCCCTGCGGTATTGGGTGTTCGGTTGGCCACTGCTCCGTGCCAAAACATGAATTTGCAGCCTGTGATAACGGCCACACAGCAAAATGCTTAACGCCCTTCAGCTTGTTTTCCGATAGCAGATAATCGCAGTTACCCTCCATTGGCTTAAGCGGCAAACCGAGTACCTGTACATAAAAATCAGAACTGTCTTCAGCGTTCTGCGAGATGGGCCCAAACCCAGCGACAAACAAGATGTCAATTTCCGGTAAATTCTGCGACATACCTGCTTCCTTGATTCTCTGAAATTGAATCCTGAATGTATCCTACGGCCCACTGGATCACCACGCCTAATATTGGCATTTGAGTGCCCTGTCAGCGGCAACAATAACGTTCACTGCACGCTCAGGTAGTTCGTCCGCACCTTGTCAGAAGCGGACATTAATAGCTAATGAATCACCGCGAGTAAGCCTGCATTCGGAAAAGGACTTATCTCAATAGCGATGAATCCGCAGTTGATAGCGAGTGATTTTTCATTTCTGAGCCGGTTTGTTTCATGTCGGTTGCTACCACAGAGCATTCTTACAGGACACACAGCGTATGCTTAAAACGGTGTTGATCTTTCGCAGTGAGCATTTTAGTTTCACAAAACCAGTCTTTCTCAACTCAAGTTAAGGATAACCATGCTTTGTCGAATGATCGTTGTATTGACAGGAATACTGAATTTAACAAGTTGCGTTGTGGCGGATATGGATTCAACAAACCATACCTCGGTCCCCTGGATACAGGTCTTTCAAAAAGTGGATTCGACAGGACAAACCAATAGTCATGAACGGAAGGAGGCGCTCTATAGTTGCGGCGTTGATCGACGTGAAAATCTCGACGACAAAAATTGGGGGTTAAATACTGTTTATAAAAATCAGACTATTGAAGAAATGATGGACAGAAAAGACAGAGTTATCTCCTGCATGAAAAGTAAAGGCTATCAGGTTTATGGTTTCGAACAGTGCGGGCCGTTAAAAGCGCCCAGCGGGTTATGCCCAAATTAATACGCTCCTCACTCCGGGCGTGCTCATGCACCCATCAGTGTTGTGCCGAAAGCGGACATTTACAGCCAGCCCAGGGCTATCTCGTGCTCATAGCGAGTTTAGCCGCGAAGCATAAAAATAAGCCGCCTGTGGCTCTATCCATCACCCGAACAACGCGACGTTTCTTCAATACAGCTGATGCAAAATGCGTGGATAAGATCAGTGTGAGTGACCAAATAGTCCCAATCGCAACGTGGATGCTGACCAGGATAAATGTCCATATAAAAGGAGAGTGACCGGCAGGTATGAACTGCGGCAAGAAAGAGACATAGAAAATGCCCATTTTAGGATTGAGCACATTCCCCAACATTCCTCTGATAAACCAACTCCCCTGAGAACCGCTGTCGTCATCGCCATCACTGAAAGATGATCGGGGACGCAGCAGCAGTTGTAAGCCCAGCCAGCTCAGGTAGATCGCACCGCAAACTTTGAGCACAGTGTAAGCCATCTCTGAAACCGCCAGAAGAGCACCAAGACCTAACGCAACCAGCGCCCCCCATACAAAACAGCCAGCATCAATGCCAAGCGCAGCATGAAAAGCCTTTTTGCCGCCCTCAGCACAAGCGGTGCGCAGAATAAGTGCCGTATCGAGGCCGGGAGTCAGGGTAAGTAACAGTGCTGCGAGAGAGAATGCGAAGAGGGAATCGTTAACTGTCATTTTCTTTATCCGAAAGAGCAGATGCTAATCATTTAGTTCCCAACAATCAATCCAACAAATATTATTTGTTAAGGATCCGCTCTTCGCCCGGTGCGGATCTACCGCTTAGTTAGCTCGTCCGCTTCGTGCTGTGAGCGGACGTTGCTAGTTTTAACCAGAAAATTGCTCAGTTCTCTTTGATCAACTGAGATACACAGGGCAAATTACGGAACTTGTTCTGCCAGGGCATGCCGTAGCCTATCAGCAGATCATCATTCTCCATTTCATAAGCGTAATAACAGCGCGCAGGAATGGATATGCGGCCGGGTTTAACGAAAAGCACGGCAACCGAGACTGACTGTGGGTTATATTTTTCGTTAAGATGTTCAACAAGCCGTTTCATTGTCCCCCCGGATTCGATCGCGTCATCGATAACAATCACATTTCGTCCTTCAATGCCGATGTTATTATGGAAGACAATCTCTGACGCGTTATTGCGTTCTCCTGGTGTGTGCGGACAAGAAATATAATCCATTTCAACATCAAATTTCAGTTTTCTGGTTAAGTCAGCGGTGAAGAATATACCACCAGGTGTAACGGTAATAACCACCGCATCACTGAAGTCAGAATTAAGCCTGTCGGCAACAAGATTGACACCTTCCGCGATTGCGGATTCGTTGAGTATAATTTTCCCTGCATGCGAATGATTCATTTTAGTCACTCTCCTTTACTGTATATATTTTGACACTCTGGCGGGCTTCCACCGGCTATAGCCCTGTCCGGAATATCACGGGTCACAACGCTCCCTGCGGCAATAACAACATCATTGCTGATCTTCACTCCCGGAAGAATGACCGATTTACCTCCAACCCAGACGCGGTCGCCGATTGGTTTCCTCTGAATTCAACGTATCATCGGCGGGCGATGCTTCGTGAAAATATCAGTTCAATCGCTTCGTGCCTCTTTGAGATAGAGAACAAGCATGGCTGATAATGCGTTGTGTTTATGAGCTTCAAACCACGCGGAACTGAGTTTTTTCCAGGTTCACAGCGTATTGCTCAAGTCTTTTCATACATACTGGCGCACACATTTTTCCTGCTCTCCTGATCAATATGGTCAAAAGATACCTGCCCGGTACATCACACGTGTATGATATTCACAGAACCACTATGCTTCATTGTGTACACTTATGCAATGTTACGTTTATTCTGAGAGTGTAGAATGATTGATTATGACGCCCTGCCTGAACAGAGACAGGAAGTGATTTACCAGATGCTGCAGCAGACCGGTCGGGTGATTGGCGCTGATATTGCCCGCCAGTTGGGCGTGTCTGAACACACGATACGCAGAGATTTGCAGGCGATGGTCCGCAAGGGGATGTGTAAAAAGGTCTACGGGGGGGCTGTCAGCCAGTTCAAACAATCCGCAAGCTTTGAAACGCGGGTTATGCACAGCATTGAGGAAAAGTCAGGGGTGGCAAAGCGTTGTGCGGAACTGATCAGACCCGGAACCTGTATCTTTATAGACGGGGGGTCGACGTATCTTGCTATGGTCAGCTTCATTCCTGAGGACTACGATCTCACTATCGTGACAAATTCCCCACAAATAGCAGCGGCCCTGAGCGGACGCAAGCAGGGGGAAGTTATTATGCTGGGCGGAAAACTCAATTCACAGACCGGAAGCATTCTGGGGTCAGAGCCGCTTAATCACGTCAGGGAGATGTTGTTTGACCAGATGTTTATTGGCGTCTGCGGATTAGACCTTCAGGCAGGGCTGACGGCGGTTTACTATGAGGATGCCTGCTTCAAAAAAGAAGTGATGCGCCAGAGCAATGAGGTTCTCGCCGCTGTCATTGCGGATAAAATGCCCCAGGTCGCCCGGTATAAAGTCGCTTCATGTGAGGATCTTGATGTCGTCGTGGCAAGCAGCCAAACGGATACAGGCTCTCTTGCGCATACAAATATACGGCTGGAAATTGCAGGCTGATACGCACCCAATCTTCGGGAAGGCATGTGTTCAGCCTTCCCTTTCATTCCCGTCAGGATTGTAGTGCAAGCAGGCGGTTAATGGTTTCCATTACCGCACTGTCATCGTTGGTTCCGGTGACAAAACGCGCCGCGTGCTTCACCTCTTCAAAAGCGTTTCGCATGGCAAAGCTATATTCTGCCTGGGCCAGAAGCTCCAGATCGTTGTAGCCGTCACCAAAGGCCATTGTTTCTGCCGGACTGACATTCAGGATTTCCTGAAGTTTTTGTACGGTGCTTCCCTTGTGCACACCATAACCGGCAATATCGATCCATGAGGCTTCAGACACCACGATGTACACATCATCCTCAAACGGACTCAAGTGCGGGCGAGTTTGCGGGCAGTTTCCCTCCTCATCAAAAACAGTGATTTTGACAAAATCACTGTCGACCCTGTCAAAGTCCACGGTCTCAATCATGCGGGCATAGGAGCGTCTGACTTTATCCTTAAGATGCTGCGGAACATCAGCGCGTACAATCGCGCCTTCCGGAGTACAGGCAATAATGACATGCGTGGAGCTCACTTCCTCTAGCGTGTTAATGATTGCCTTGCCTGTAGCATTATCTATCAGTGACTGAAAGGCAAAATTACCCTTATGTTTGATGCGTGTAGCGCTATCGCCCACTATCCAGATGTCTTTACTTAATTCCCCGAAAAGCTCTTCCACCCGCTCGCATTGCTTGCCGGTACATGCAGCAAAATGCACCCCGTGGGACAACATATTCGCCCACGTTTTGGCAAATAAATCACGGTCATAGTCCCCCTGGCTGTTTAAAAATGTGCCATCAAGATCCGTAATAATCAGTTTTATCATGCTTCCTCCTGACTGCCTGGTCATCAATAGTCGTTTTGAACACATAAATCTGAGCGCTTATACGTTACATAACTCAAAGTATCACCGCATGATAGATCGTGCAAAGTTATGTTTATTTGTGTTCATTTTATTGATGGGTAAGCAACAGATAATGGCCGATTCTCGCTCAAAGCCGGCCGTTCTGTGCCTGGAAGCGGATTTGTGCCGCCGTGGGACGTTCAAATCGTCAACGGGTGTCTATAGTTAATCTATCGTCCCTTCGCTAATACACTCACATCATGCTCTTTTCTTTCAGAACGTATTTTCACGGGCGCATGCGTTTACTGGTTGCTATTTTGGCCGGAGTAATCTGCTTTTTAACCCTTCCCCCCGAGCAGGGATATCTGCAACGGTTGCTGATAGGCTGGAATGTGCTGGCGTGGCTATATTTGTTCTTTCTGTGGTTTCGTATGTTACGCACTGATGTGAAGGATATTCCGCATATTGCCAGAATGCAGGATGAGAGCGCGGGGTTGGTATTGGGCATGATGATTCTTGGCTGCCTGGTCAGTATCCTGGCGATCCTGATTGAGCTGACCTCACTAAAGCACCTCACCGGAACACCGCGCGTGCTACATCTGCTGTTGACCGGCACCACGCTGGCGGTTTCCTGGGCCTTATTGCCCACTTCATTTGCCATGCATTACGCTCACCACCATTACCTACACCGAAGTAAAGACGTCACGCCGATGATTTTTCCGGAAAAACCGGAAGAACCCGGTTACTGGGATTTCCTCTATTTTTCCTTCACCATCGCTGTCGCGTCACAAACCGCTGATGTGGCGACCGGTACCACCGACATGCGACAAATTACGTTGCTCCAGTCCGTGATTTCTTTTGTATTCAATCTGGCGATCCTTGGTCTGTCGGTGAACGTCGGCGCCGGGCTTCTGAGTTGAACTTCCGCAGAAGGTGGCTCATGGTGACGGTTGACGTCTCGTATCGCGCGTTCGCATGAAAAGAATATGATGCTCGATCACGAATGCCGCAGATTGCTTCAAAATAATTACCGTATTTGTTATATTGTTGTTTATTGCTTATTCACCTCTGCGGTGCCAAAAAGAACAAGATTCACCGCAACCCAGGACATAAAAATGTTAGATTACCGCTTCCCGACAGCTTTGCAGATGGTTCTCAGCGTAGCGATGGCGGAGCAATTGGGTGAACGTTCGACGAGTGCAATTCTGGCCTACGGCCTGGAAGCGAATCCGAGCTTCATCCGCAAATTGATGGTTCCGCTCACGCGTGACGGCATTATCGTCTCAACGCTTGGCCGTAACGGCTCAATTCATCTTGGTCGCCCGCCGGAAGAGATCACCCTGCGCGACATCTACCTTTCCGTTATCGAAGATAAAAAGCTGTGGGCGTCGCGCCCTGATGTACCGCCCCGCTGCGTGGTCAGCGCTAACGCCTGCTGGTACTTTAAATCGATTTCTGAAGAAGCTGAGCAGGCGTCGTTAGAGGTTTTAGCCCGCCATACCGTGGCAAGCGCCCTGGAAGCAGTGAAAAACGCCGACAGCAGCGGATGTGATCCGCTCCCCGAGCTTATGGCTCAGTATCAAAAATCCTCTTAACGCTATCCCTGTTACGAAAAAAAACCGCCTTCATTGTGAAGGCGGTTTTTTATTATCTGCAACGTTCCTACGCAGGCAGAACTTCCCTTTCCACTTTGCCGCGCGTCACGAATTTACGCAGCGTCACGTAGAACACCGGCGTCAGGAACAGACCAAACAGCGTCACGCCCAGCATCCCGGAGAATACGGTGATCCCGGTAACGCCGCGCACTTCCGCCCCCGCGCCGTGGCCAAGGATCAGTGGAATGGTCCCGGCAATAAAGGCGATGGAGGTCATTACAATCGGACGTAAACGCAGGCGGCAGGCCTCCAGCGCGGCTTCCATAATGCCTTTGCCCTGAATTTCCAGCTCGCGGGCAAACTCCACAATAAGGATCGCGTTTTTACACGCCAGCCCCATCAGTACCACCAGCCCCACCTGCACGAACACGTTGTTATCGCCACCGGTCAGCCAGACGCCAAACAGCGCGGACAGCATGGTCATCGGAACGATCAGGATCACCGCCAGCGGCAGCGTCCAGCTTTCATACAGTGCAGCCAGCACCAGGAACGCCAGCAGCACCGCAACCGGGAAGACGATCAGCGCCGTATTACCCTGCGTGGCCTGCTGGAAGCTCAGGTCCGTCCATTCGATATTCATCCCGTTTGGCAGGATTTGTTTAGACATCGCATCCAGCTGCGTCATCGCCTGCGCAGATGAGAGCACGCGCGGGTCGGCATCGCCAATCAGATCCGCTGCCGGGTAGCCATTGTAGCGGATAACCGGATCCGGCCCGTAGGTGGTCGTGATTTTCACCATACTGCCAATCGGCACCATTTCGCCCTGGTTATTACGGGTGCGTAAATTCGCAATATCTTCCACGCTGTCGCGGAACGGCCCGTCTGCCTGGGCCATCACGCGCCAGGTGCGCCCGAACTGGTTGAAATCATTCACGTACGACGAGCCCAGATAGGTTTGCAGCGTACCGAAGAGATCGGTCAGCGACACGCCCTGCGCTTTCGCCTTATCACGGTCAACCTGTACGTCCAGCTGAGGAACGTTAGCCTGATAAGTTGAGATCGGGAAATGCATCCCCGGCGTCTGCATAATCGCACCGGACATGGTGTTCACCGCGTTTTGCAGCGCGCCATAGCCCAGACCCGCGCGATCCTGAATGTACAGGGAATAACCCGACCCCTGGCCCAGCCCTAAAATCGGTGGCGGCAGGATAGAGAAGCCAAAGCCCTCCTGAATTTGCGCAATTTTGGCGTTGATCTCAGCGTTAATTTCCGCCGCAGTATGTTTACGCTGATCGAACGGTTTCAGGCCAAAGAAGACTGTCCCGGTGTTCGGCGTGTTGGTGAACTGCAACGCATTCAGCCCCGGAAACGCGACCGCATAGTCCACGCCTTCGGTATTCATCCCGATTTCGCTCATTTTGCGGATCACCGCATCGGTGCGCGCCAGAGATGAACCTTCCGGCATTTTCACGCCGCCAATCAGGTACAGCTTATCCTGCGTCGGAATAAACCCGCCGGGTACCGCTTTAAACATCACGCCTGCCGCGCAAAGCAGCAGCAGATACACGGCAAACACCGCGCCGCGTCGCCCGAGCGTTTTACCCACCAGCCCCTGATAGCCGTTCGAGCTACGATGGAAAAAGCGGTTAAACGGACGGAAGATCCAGCCGAACAGACGGTCGATAAGCCGGGTCGGAAAATCTTTCGGCGCGCCGTGTGGTTTTAGCAGCAGTGCCGCCAGCGCCGGAGAGAGCGTCAGCGAGTTAATGGCGGAGATCACCGTTGAAATCGCAATCGTCACCGCAAACTGCTTGTAGAATTGACCGGTAACGCCGGAAAGAAACGCCATCGGCACAAACACCGCGCACAGCACCAGCGCAATCGCGATGATCGGCCCGGACACTTCTCGCATCGCCTGATGCGCCGCCGCAAGCGGTGCAAGGCCCTCTTCGATATTTCGCTCGACGTTCTCCACCACCACGATGGCGTCATCCACCACGATACCAATGGCGAGAACCAGCCCGAACAGGCTCAGGGTATTCAGTGAAAAGCCCAGCAGGTAGAGAATACTGAAAGTCCCCACCACGGACACCGGCACCGCGATCAGCGGAATGATCGACGCGCGCCAGGTTTGCAGGAACAGAATCACCACCAGCACGACCAGCACCACCGCTTCCAGCAGCGTTTGCACGACCGCACGGATGGAGTCGCGCACAAATACCGTCGGATCGTAAGGTGCGGCCCACTTCATGTCTGCCGGGAAGCGCGTGGATAGTTCATCCATTTTGGCGCGTACCGCGTTAGACAAATCGATGGCGTTCGCCCCCGGAGACTGGAAGATACCAATCCCGACCGCATCTTTATTGTTCAGCTGGGAACGCAGCGCATAGCTGCCGGAGCCCATTTCGATACGTGCCACGTCACGCAGGCGGACGACTGAGCCGTCCTGCGCCGTTTTCAGCACAATATTGCCGAACTCCTCTTCGGTATGCAGGCGGCCCTGGGCGTTAATAGAAATCAGGAAATCGCTCTCTTTCGGCAGTGGCTCAGCACCAAGCTGACCGGCAGAAACCTGCACGTTCTGCTCCTGCATCGCCGTGACCACATCCGAGGCGGTTAACCCGCGTGACGCCACCTTGTTGGGATCCAGCCAGATGCGCATCGCGTATTCACCCGAGCCGAAAATCTGGATCTGACCGACACCGGGCAGACGCGCCAGCTCATCCTTCACTTTCAGCGTGGCGTAGTTACGCATATACAGGGAGTCGTATTTCCCGTTGGGCGAAAACAGATGCACCACCAGCGTCAGCGTCGGCGACTGTTTCTGGGTGGTAATGCCCAGACGTCGCACATCCTCCGGCAGACGCGCTTCAGCCTGCGCGACCCGGTTTTGCACCTGAACCTGCGCCTGATCCGGGTCGGTTCCTGGACGGAAGGTTACGGTGGTCACCAGCACGCCGTCCGAGCCCGCAACGGATTTCATGTACATCATGTTTTCAACGCCGTTGATCGCCTCTTCCAGTGGCGTCGCCACGGTCTCGGCAATCACTTTCGGGTTGGCGCCCGGGTACTCCGCGCGTACCTGCACGCTTGGCGGCACGACGTCAGGATATTCGCTCACCGGCAATAACGGGATGGCGATCAATCCTGTGATAAAAATCAGGATCGACAGTACGGCGGCAAAAATCGGCCTGTCGATGAAAAAACGGGAAAAGTCCATGGGTTGGATTCTCAGGTAAGGGATCAGTTAAGGGCGGCGTTGGCGGTCATGGCAACGGTTTTCGCGTTAACCGGCATCCCCGGCATAAACACTTTTTGTAACCCCTCGACGATGACTTTATCGCCAGGGTTCAGCCCCAGCCGCACGATGCGTAAACCGTCGGCCAGACGCCCTGGCGTAATGTCGCGGCGCTGCGCTTTCCCCTCTTTATCCACGATATACACGTATTTACGATCCTGATCGGTCAGCACGGCTTTGTCGTCGATAAGCGTGGCTTTGAATTCCGCACTGCCCGGCAGGCGTACGCGGGCAAACAGACCCGGCGTGAACTGCCGCTGCGCGTTATCCAGCAGTGCGCGCATACGGATCGTGCCGGTACTTGGCGTGAGCTGATTATCAAGGAAGTCCACTTTGCCCTGATGGGGATAGCCCTCTTCGCCCGTCAGGCCAATCTCAACCGGAAGCGCCATGTGATTACTGGACGCCCCCTGCCCGCTGCGGGCCAGATTTTGATAGTGAAGGTAGGTCGACTCATCCACGTCAAAGTAAACGTAAACCGTTTTCTGCGAGACCAGCGTGGTCAGCACGCTGGCGGTGTCGCCCGCAGTGACCAGGTTACCGCTGGTGATCAGCGCACGGCTGGCGCGGCCGTCGATAGGTGCAGTGACTTTGGTGAAATCCAGGTTGAGCTGAGCGGCATCAACCGCCGCCTGTGCGGCGCGAATATCGGCCTGCGCCTGAGTGGCGGCCGAACGACGCTGCTCCCACTCTTCACGGGAAACCACGTTGGTATTGACCAGTTTATCGGTACGGTTTGCCTCACTTTGCGCCAGGCTGGCCTGCGTTTTGGCTCTCGCCAGGTTCGCCTGTGCCTGTTCCAGCGCCGCACGATAGGTTCGGTCATCAATGGTGAACAGCACCTCGCCCTTTTTCACTTCCTGGCCGTCGGTGTAATTCACTTTATCAATGTAGCCGGAAACGCGCGGGCGCAACTGAACGCTCTCCACCGCTTCAATCCGGCCGTTAAAACTGTCCCACTGGCTAATAGATTTCACGACCACGTCAGCGGCGCTGACAGCGGGCGCAGGCGGCGCGGCGTTTTGCGCGACGCTGTTATCACATCCGACGAGCAGCAGAGAGAGCAACATCGCCCCCAGCGCGCTCGGATAAACGTTACCCCAGGTTTTTTGCAGGCTCATTATTTTTATTCCGGTATTGGTAGCCGCCGGGCAAGACGCTGCGGGAGACGCCGCGCCACTTCCTTTGTCCGGTAGCTGGCTTAAGGCCATTTGTGTCGTTCATCGCCACAAAACTGTAACAGTTGCGAATACACTATTCGCGGCGATTGTAGGAAGGCGCTTAATTAAGTGCAAGAATAATTGTTGCACTTTATGTGCTATTTGTATCGATGTGAAAAGACCCGTTTCGGGCAGGGAATTAAATGCAACAATAAAACTTGCAATTAACGCAAAAACACGCCACCTTTAAATGCAACAAACAAAGATACTTTTAGATATACTGCGTGGGGTAACCAGATGAACACTGGCGCATTTATGCATGATTTACTTGACTGGATCGACAACAACCTGGATAGCCGTCTGGACATTGAGTCCGTCGCCAGGCGATCCGGCTACTCGAAATGGCACCTCTAGCGCCTGTTCAAAGAACATACAGGCTATCCCCTCGCCGGGTATATTCGCGCGCAAAAGCTGCAAAAATCGGTTGAGCGCTTAACCCGCAGCGATGAACCCATTCTGAACGTGGCGATCGCACTGGGCTTTGACTCCCAACAGTCCTTCAACCGCAGCTTTAAGCGTCAGTATGGTCAGGCGCCAGGGGCATGGCGGCGCAGTATAGCTGGCCCACAAGCGCAGCAACTACGCCAGTAATCCAGGGTGTGCCGGGTAACTTACTCAGGAATCATCACCCGCAATCGACGGAAATGCTCTTTCGTATGCTGGCAATAAAATTGTCACGGATGACATCCTCCTTGCTTGCGTCCCACGCGATGCCCACCTTCCAGCTTATCGATTCCCCCGTTAACGGGATAATCACCAGTTCCGGCGGCGCGATATGTGTAACGCTGGTGGGCAGAATGGCAACACCGATACCCGCAATCACCATCGCGACGATAGTCTGGATATCGTCAGTCAGTTGAGTTGATGAGATGAAAAGATCGTTGTCGTGCAGATAACGGTCGATCTGCGTATTTAGACCCCGTCCTCGCTCATCATAAAGGCGTAACAAAGGACGTTTTGCTAGCCACTGTGCAGCAGACATTTTCGCAGACGTCGCGGGTGCCACCAGCACCAGCCGATCGGTAAATAACGGCAGATATTCAAGCGCCACAGGGGCTGGAACCCTGACAAAGCCGACCTGAAGCTCATCATTTTGCAAAAGCTCGTACTGCTGGAATGAGGGAAGATCCGTCAATGACATCTCTACGCCAGGATAGTCGCGGCGAAAGTCAGCAATACAGCGTGGTGCCAGATAAAAGCTTGAGAGACCGAACCCAACGGCGATATGCCCCTCCATTCCTTTTGATACCCACTCAGCATGTTGCATGAATGACTGGGTTTGCCTGACCACTTTTTCAGCCTCTGGCAGCAAACGCCTGCCGGAGGCCGTCAGTATTGCGCCGTGACGACCACGTGAAAAAAGAGACATATTCACCTGGGATTCGAGGAGATTAATCTGTTTGGTCAGTGCCGGTTGCGAGATAAACAACGCCCGCGCCGCATCGGCATAATTTCCTTTTTCAGCCAGTATCAAAAAGGCTTTGAGCAAACGGATGTTCAATTTTACATTCCAGATGGTTATCGAAATCAGAAATCATTTGATTATACAGTTATTGGTTATCGTTATGTAATTCAGTTTCGATGACAACTGGAGACACATCATGAACGAATCTCAATCCTTAAAGGCGGCAACCGTACAATTTCAGCACCAGGCCAATAACAAAAAACACAACCTACTGATAATGGAGAAATTTATTGAACAGGCGGCGCTTGAGCAGGTGAAAATTCTCACGTTCCCTGAAATGTGTATCACCGGGTATTGGCACGTTCCCAAACTCACCGCAACTGAGGTGTCTGCTCTGGCAGAGCCGATTGTTGATAGCCCTTCCCTGACGTTAATTCGCGCTCTGGCGATAAAACATCAAATGCTGATTGGCGCCGGTCTTATTGAAAGGGCCGACGATGGCCGCCTTTATAATGCCTATGTTGCCTGTATGCCGGACGGCTCAATGCATACGCATCGTAAACTCCATGCGTTTGAACATCCGGCCATCAGCAGCGGGGACAGCTTTACCGTTTTTGATACCCCCTGGGGAGTGAAAGTCGGTATCCTGATTTGCTGGGACAATAATCTGGTCGAAAATGTGCGCGCAACGGCGTTGCTGGGTGCAGATATTCTTCTCGCGCCGCATCAAACAGGCGGTACCGATTCCCGCAGCCCTCACGCGATGAAGCGTATTCCGCTGGCACTCTGGGAAGAACGGGAAACGCGCAAGGAAGAAATTACAGCTGCATTTAAAGGGGCAAGCGGTCGGGAATGGCTCATGCGCTGGCTGCCTGCCCGTGCCCATGACAACGGATTATTTCTTCTTTTCAGCAACGGGGTCGGTGCAGATGATGACGAAGTGCGCACAGGGAATGCCATGATCCTCGATCCTTATGGACGGATAATCGATGAAACCTGGGCAGCGGAAGATGCTATGGTGAGCGCTGAACTGGATTTAAGCCTGCTCGCAATGAGCACCGGACGCCGCTGGATCCATGGTCGTCGCCCTGATTTATACCAGATACTGACACAGCCGCAGGGCTATGAACGTGATGCGATCAGTGCGCGGTTTTCGAATGTGATCCCTGCTCGCCGGGAGTGAATGGATTTTTTAGCTGCAACATAACCCTGGGATTGTTATACTGTTTATAAATACAGTGTGAGGTGCGCATAATGGCTGTTGAAACAAAATTCGTTGTCGTAAGAAAAGGTGAAGAGAAAATGACATTTGCCAGTAAGAAAGAGGCTGACGCTTACGACAAACTGCTCGATATGGCAGACGCGTTCACCGACTGGCTGCTGCAAAGCGGAATGCAGATGGATGAAACGCAGGCTGAAAATCTTGGCCTGTATCTCGCCGAGCAGAAAGAGACCGTGCAGCATATCCTGCGTACCAGCAAACTTCCCGAGCTCAATGCTCCAGTTGCAGCAGATAAAACAGAATCCGATGCGGCTGACACGAAAAAAATCAAAGCCGTAAAAGCGGCCTGATTGTCAGAAAAATCATCCCCTGCCCTGGGCCGTAAGCAGACAGCTGCTTACGGCCTTTTTGTTGGGAGAGACGGCAGCGTTAGAACCCTGCATTATTGATTTCATTTCACCTCGTATTGCAAGCACACTACGCCCGACGGGAACACGTTACTCTTCACCAGCATGAGTGAGGTTCTGTCTTTTACGTTTTTGAACAAGGGAATACCTTTCCCTAGCAGAACCGGATTGACGAACAGCCAGTACTCATCGATAAGGTTTTCCGCCATTAGCGAGTGAGTAGCTGAGGGACTGCCAAATATTAAGATTTCGCTGCCCGCGTTATGCTTAAGCTTGCTGATTTCGTCGCTTAAATTGCCACTGATGATTTGCGCATTAGGGTGATCTTTTTGCAACAGCGTTTTCGACAGCACCACTTTGCTGGCTGATTTATACCAACGCGAATGCGCATGATCATGCGGGCTGGCGTCAGGCTTATCGGCAGCAGTTGGCCAGTACGATTCCATCATCTGGTAGGTGTTGCGCCCATATAAGGCGGTGTCAGTCTGCTGAATTCGCTGCTCCACGTATTCAAACAAATCAGGGCTGATGCTTATCCAGTCCAGACCCGCCGGGCCCTCAGCGGTAGAAGCGACAAAACCATCCAGCGACACATGAACAAACGACACGAGTTTTCTCATGATTTTCTCCAGGCCATCTTGATACCTGACCGGTGAGGGCTGTTTAACGGGCTTTTCGGGTGAACTGTTGCTCAGTAATGGTATTGCCCCACTGATCGCCTTCCCATTCTTTCGACAATTCAAATCCAAATGATTCGTACAACCGCCTTGCCGCCTTAAGCTTATTAAACGTCCATAACTGGACTGACGAGAACTTTTGTTCATCACAAAATTTCATCGCCTCGGCAATGAGTTTTCTGCCCACCCCGCTGCCGCGACATCCATCGTCAAGGATAAACCAGCGCAGATGTGCCTCATTATTTCCCAGGTCTTCCCCGTCAATCGCAACGGAGCCGACGACGCGATCGTTCACCATTGCCAGCCAGATCTGATTACAGGGCTTATCCAGGCGGTCAGAAAAATCAACAAGACCTGCGGCAACCTTCCTTTCAAAAAATGAACCGAAGTTATGCTCTCGGGCGTAATAGCTGCCATGCATTTCAGTAATTCGGCCAATCATACCGGGATGATATCCCGTGACGATGTTGACGCTGTTTCGCACTTTGCCTTCGCCGTTTTCGCGGCTGGCTTTCAGCGCGCTGGCGTAAGAAGAAAGGCCTTGTGATACAGTGCCCTGGGTAAAGGGATCCAATTTCCCAAGTGCTGCTGCGACCCGTTCGTCAGCATAAGTATTAATGTTCCGCACGGTCTCTCTGCCCTTCCCTGTGAGGCTTAGCAGCTTCGTCCTCGCATCTTCGGCGGATGGGGTTTCTTCGAGTTCTCCGGCTTTGACAAGTTTAGCAAGTATCCGGCTGACGCTGGATTTCTCTAGCCCCAGAATCTGAACCAATTGCGCGGCAGTCATTGACCCATGTGCGTCAACTTCCAGCATGGAGTGAACGGCTGAGGGCGGATAGTCCGTAGTCGCCAGGTTTTGATTCATGAACCCCAGCTCTCGCACCATTAAGCGCGATGCCGAACGTATCGTTTGTATGTTCTTCAGTTCAGAAATCATCTGTCTTGCCCTGCAATAATAGTTGTACTATACAACCATCATTGCAGAGAACGTGTCAATCACTTCATGTCTGCTTCATGCCAGGTTGGTCTTTGGTGTCAGCCCGCCGCCAGTAACTGTAACTTTCTGGCGAACGGTTAAAACGATCTGACCATGGCTGAAACGACAATCCCGGCGGTAATAGCAATCAAAGGTCTTTTAAAAACTAACATCACGACTGCCGTGGTCAATAATGCCAACTGCGCGCCTTTGTCACCTGTGAGGGCTACGGGGGCTAATATCGCCACAAGAACCGAGCCTGACATACCCTGAATAAAGGCTTTTATGCGGTGATTAAAAGGAACAAAAGACATAATCCAGACGCCGCCCCATCGGGTAGCAAGTGTGACCAGCGCCATCACTAAAATAATAATCAGTGGTCCCGCACCTACTGTCTCAATACTCATTTTTTCTCTCTCATGATAATTCCAGTAATACCTCCGGCGAGGGCTCCGGCGATCACATGACTATTTTCTGGTAACCATTTAAACGCTATCAGCGAAGCACCGGCCGCTACGGCCCAGATAATAAACATCCTCAGGTTTCTTTCCCCTTCGAACACCATAGAAAGGAGAAAACACCCCATGACCATATCCAGACCAAAGCTTTTGGGATCCTGAATAGCACTCCCGAAATAAAGTCCTGCTATGGTTCCGAGTCCCCAAAAAAGCCATAACGCAAGACCGCCGCCAAAAAGTAATCCCAGCCCCGCTCTTCCCCGGCTGAATGCCTGAATGGACATAGCCCAGTTTGCATCGGATACGACCATCATGATCCCGTAGCGTTTCGCAGGAGTTAACGATCGCAACCATGGGTATAAGGTGGCCCCCATTAACAAATGTCGGGCATTAATGGCAAAAACGGTGGCGATGAGCGTGATTACGGGCACGTGAGACGTCCAAAGTTCTAACGCGGCAAACTGCGCATAACCGGCAAATACCAGCACACTCATCATTGTCGCCGACATCTGGTCCATCCCTTTCTGTGATGCGGCCAGGCCAAAGGCAGCACCAAAAATAGCGACAAACAGTGAAACCGGAATAAGTTGCCGAAAACCCGCCCATACCAGTGAATGACTAAGTTGAGATAATTCGGGCTCGTGATACGTCATCGGTGACCTCATGATCGTTGAAACGGTGAAAGCAATGAGGGCCACTATGGCAGTATTGTTGAATCGACAAAAACGCATAATAATTGACGCTACTATTTGATAATCGAATGCAAGGATCACCGGTGCATTATCAAGACCTCCAGATGGACTGGCTCAAATGTTTTGTTGCGGTAGTGGATGCGGGATCGCTTTCGGCTGCGGCACCTGAGGTCCATCGTTCACAGTCTGCGGTCAGTATGCAGCTTAAAAAGCTGGAATCGGCATTAGGGTGTCAGCTTTTGCTGCGCGGCCCCCGTCAGCATCAACTTACCTCTGAAGGACAAAAACTGCTGGGGTATGCCCGAAGGATGCTCGATCTTCATGCTGAAACGCTGGCGGCATTCCACGGTAAGGAGCTAACGGGGCGTATTCGCCTGGGTGTCCCGGATGACTATGCAGCAAAATACCTGACACCTGCTCTGAAGAGATTTGCCCCAAACTTTGGGTCAGTCGAGATCGAACTGAGTTGCGAGCAGTCAACGTCATTAATTCCTCGCGTTGAGGCCGGCGATCTTGATTTGGCGCTGGTCTCCCGGGAACATCCTGGCCAGGGAGCGTTATTATTTTATGAACCGATGGTGTGGGTCGGTTCTCCACAGTTTGAGGTCTGGAGGCGCGATCCATTACCCATTGCGGTGTATGAAAGTACAAGCCTCGCTAAGCGTAGTGCTATCAACGCATTAGCCCTACAGGGGCGGAGATATAAGGTGGTGTATAACAGCTCCAGCCTGTCAGGGCAGATTACAGCTGTGGAAAGTGGCCTGGCTGTTGCGGTTCTGACCCAGTGCAGCGTGCCGCCTCATCTGCACGTGCTTGGCAGCGAACAACTTTTGGGCCCCCTTGAACCTATGGAAGTCGCATTGTTCAGAAGCCGTGCTTCTCAGGGATCTTCTGCTGTGGATAGTTTGTATGATTTGCTACTGCGAACGTTACGGGTCAGAAAAGTGTAACGGTGAGACGATTTTTAGATGTATCAACGTCTGCACCTTGCTCACAGTGGATTGAGACCAACAAGGTGAAATTACCAATTGTAATGATAACTATTCTCATATTAATATGGCGGCGTGATAATTAACTTTTGATACACTTCGCATGTCTGACCGCGCCACTACCACTGCCTCATTAACGCTCGAGTCGCTTTATGGCTCACATCACGGCTGGCTGAAAAGCTGGCTGATGCACAAGCTCCGGTCTGCTTTTGATGCAGATGACATTGCCCAGGACACTTTTCTGCGGGTAATGGGCAGCGACACGCTCTCGACGATCCGCGATCCTCGCTCATTCCTGTGCACTATCGCCAAACGCGTGATGGTCGATTTATTCCGCCGAAACGCGCTGGAAAAAACGTATCTGGAGATGCTGGCGCTTATGCCGGAGGAGATGGCGCCTTCGCCGGAGGAGCGCGAAAGCCAGCTCGAAACCCTGCAACTCATCGACACCATGCTTGACGGGCTAAGCGGAAAAACACGCGAAGCGTTTCTGCTTTCGCAACTGGATGGTCTGAAATACAGCGAGATCGCGCTGCAACTGGGTGTTTCCGTCAGCTCGGTGAAAAAGTATGTGGCGAAGGCTATCGAACATTGTCTGCTGTTTCGTCTGGAGCACGGCCTGTGAACGCGTCTATCACCGATTCTCGCCGCCAGGCATTGCGATCGGCCTCACACTGGTATGCCGTATTGAGCGGCGAGCGCGTCAGTCCACAGCAGGAGGCGCGCTGGCAACAATGGTATGAAGAGGACAAGGATCATCAGTGGGCCTGGCAACAGGTTGAAAATCTGCGCAGCCAGCTCAGCCACGTACCGGCCGATGTCGCCAGCCGGGCGCTGCACGATACACGCCTTACCCGTCGTCACGTGATGAAAGGACTGCTGTTGCTGCTCGGCATGGGCGGCGGCTGGCAGATCTGGCAATCTGAAACCAGTGAAGGTCTGCGTGCAGACTACCGCACGGCCAAAGGCGCAGTCAGCCATCAGCGGCTGGAAGATGGCTCGCAGCTGACGCTCAACACCCAAAGCGCAGCTGACGTTCGTTTTGATGCGCATCAGCGCGCTGTCCACCTCTGGTACGGCGAAATTGCCATTACCACCGCAAAAGACACTCAGTCGCGACCTTTCCGCGTGATGACCCGCCAGGGCCAGCTCACCGCGTTAGGCACAGAATTTACCGTCTACCAGCAGGACAACATCACTCGCGTTGCCGTTCAACAACACGCTGTTGAAGTCTTACTGGCAAGCCATCCGCAGGAAAAACGCATTGTAAACGCTGGCGAGAGTCTGGAGTTTAGCGCGTCGGAATTTGGTGCGATAACCCCAACGGATGATGAAAGCACCACCTGGACGCAGGGTGTTCTGAGCTTCAGCGATAAACCGCTCGGTGAAGTGATCGCCGCGCTCAGCCGCTATCGCAACGGCGTGCTGCGCTGTGATCCGGCAGTGGCCGGGCTGCGCCTGAGCGGGACCTTCCCGCTGAACAATACTGATGCCATCCTGAATGTTATCGCGCAGACTCTTCCAGTGAAAATTCAGTCGGTTACGCGATACTGGGTAAATATTTCAGCATTGTAAGAAAAATAATTCTCATTTCCATTGTCCCTTTTCCCCTTCTCGTTCGACTCATAGATGAACACAACAAAAATGATGATGGAGAAGGTATGACGCCTTTACGCGTTTTTCGCAAAACAACACCTTTGGTTAACGCCATTCGCCTGAGCCTGCTGCCGCTGGCCGGGCTGTCTTTATCCGCCTTCGCAGCACAGGTTGATATCGCACCGGGTTCTCTCGACAAAGCCCTTAACCAGTATGCCGCGCAAAGCGGAATTACCCTGTCGGTTGACGCCAGCCTGACGCACGGCAAACAGAGTGACGGTCTTCACGGTGACTACGACATCGAAACCGGCCTGCAACATCTGCTGAACGGTAGCGGCCTGCAGGTGAAACCGCTGGGGAATAACAGCTGGACGCTGGAGCACGCCCCCACACCGAAAGAAGATGTCCTGACCGTGGTGGGCGACTGGTTAGGGGAAGCGCGCGAGAACGATGTATTCGAACACGCTGGCGCGCGTGACGTTATCCGCCGTGAGGATTTCGCCAAAACCGGCGCGACGACCATGCGCGATGTGATGAACCGCATTCCCGGCGTCACTGCCCCGGAAAATAACGGCACCGGCAGTCACGATCTGGCGATGAACTTTGGTATTCGCGGCCTGAACCCGCGCCTCGCCAGCCGTTCAACCGTGCTGATGGACGGTATTCCCGTGCCGTTTGCCCCTTACGGCCAGCCGCAGCTTTCACTGGCGCCCGTCTCGCTCGGAAATATGGACGCCATCGACGTGGTTCGCGGCGGTGGTGCGGTGCGTTACGGGCCACAGAGCGTGGGCGGCGTGGTGAACTTTGTCACCCGCGCCATTCCGCAAGACTTCGGTATCGAAGCCGGCGTGGAAGGCCAGCTCAGCCCAACGTCCTCACAAAACAACCCAAAAGAGACGCACAATCTGATGGTGGGCGGCACGGCGGATAACGGTTTTGGTACCGCCCTGCTTTACTCCGGTACCCGCGGCAGCGACTGGCGCGAGCACAGCGCGACGCGCATCGACGACCTGATGCTGAAAAGCAAATATGCGCCGAACGAAGTGCATACCTTCAACAGCCTGCTGCAATACTACGACGGTGAAGCCGACATGCCCGGCGGCCTGTCTCGCGCGGATTACAACGCCGACCGCTGGCAGTCCACGCGCCCTTACGATCGCTTCTGGGGGCGTCGCAAGCTGGCAAGCCTCGGTTATCAGTTCCAGCCGGACACTCAACATAAATTCAATATTCAGGGCTTCTACACCGAAACCCTGCGCAGCGGCTACCTGGAACAGGGCAAACGCATCACCCTTTCACCGCGTAACTACTGGGTACGCGGCATTGAGCCGCGCTACAGCCAGAGCTTTATGCTTGGCTCTTCCGCGCACGAAGTCGGCGTGGGGTATCGCTATGTGAGCGAGTCGACGCATGAAATGCGTTATTACACCGCCACCAGCAGCGGGCAGTTGCCGTCCAACGCCAGCCCTTACGATCGCGACACCCGTTCCGGTACCGAAGCGCACGCCTGGTATCTGGATGACAAAATCGACGTAGGCAACTGGACGATCACACCGGGTATGCGCTTTGAACATATCGAGTCATACCAGAACAACGCCATCAAAGGCACGCATGAGGAGGTGAGCTATAACGCCCCGCTTCCGGCGCTAAACGTGCTCTATCACCTTACTGACAGCTGGAATCTTTATGCAAACACCGAAGGCTCGTTCGGCACCGTACAGTACAGCCAAATTGGCAAGGCTGTGCAAAGCGGCAATGTGGAACCGGAAAAAGCGCGAACCTGGGAGCTCGGAACCCGATACGACGATGGCGCGCTGACGGCAGAAATGGGGTTGTTCCTGATTAACTTTAATAATCAGTACGACTCCAACCAGACCAACGACACCGTAACCGCACGGGGTAAAACGCGCCATACCGGGCTGGAAACCCAGGCCCGCTATGACCTCGGCACACTGACACCCACGCTGGACAATGTTTCGGTCTACGCAAGCTATGCGTATGTGAACGCCGAAATCCGCGAGAAAGGCGACACCTACGGCAACCAGGTGCCGTTCTCGCCGAAACACAAAGGCACATTGGGCGTTGACTATAAACCGGGTAGCTGGACGTTCAACCTGAACAGCGATTTCCAGTCCAGCCAGTTTGCGGATAACGCCAACACCGTTAAAGAGAGCGCCGACGGCAGCACCGGCCGCATCCCGGGCTTCATGCTCTGGGGCGCACGCGTCGCCTACGACTTTGGTCCACAGATGGCAGACCTGAACCTTGCGTTCGGCGTGAAAAACATCTTCGACCAGGCGTACTTCACCCGCTCTTATGACGACAACAATAAAGGCATCTACGCAGGCCAGCCGCGCACGCTGTATATGCAGGGGTCGTTGAAGTTCTAATTCACACCGATTTCGTAGGCCGGGTAAGCGCAGCGCCACCCGGCTTTCAGGAGTACCGATGTTCACATTTATCCGCACACTTTTAGCCGCTCTGCTGCTGGTCACCAGCCACGCTTTTGCCGCCACGGTTCAGGACGAACATGGCACCTTTACGCTTGATAAAACACCACAGCGGATAGTGGTACTGGAGCTGTCATTCGCGGACGCGCTGGCTGCTGTCGATGTCAGTCCTGTCGGTATTGCCGACGATAACGATGCCACGCGCATTCTTCCCGAAGTTCGCGCACATCTTAAACCCTGGCAGTCTGTCGGCACGCGTGCGCAGCCGAGTTTAGAAGCCATCAGCGCGCTGAAACCGGATCTGATCATTGCCGACAGCAGCCGTCATGCGGGTATTTTCAGCGCCTTACAGCAAATCGCACCGGTGCTGCTGCTGAAATCTCGCAATGAAACCTACGCTGAAAATCTTCAGTCTGCGGCCATCATTGGCGAGATTGTGGGCAAAAAGGCACAGATGCAGTCACGTCTGGCGCGACACAAACAACAGATGTCAGCGTGGGCCAGCCAGTTGCCAAAAGGCACGCAGGTGTTGTTTGGTACGTCCCGGGAGCAGCAGTTCAACCTGCACACGCAGGAGACCTGGACTGGGGGCGTCCTGACCTCTCTGGGGCTGAAGGTACCTGCGGCGATGGCGGGTGCGTCTATGCCGTCCATCGGCCTGGAACAGCTGCTGGCGCTCAATCCTGCATGGCTGCTGGTCGCACATTATCGCGAAGAGAGCATCGTGAAACGCTGGCAGCAAGACCCGCTGTGGCAGATGTTAACGGCTGTGCAAAAACAGCAGACGGCGTCGGTCGACAGTAACGCCTGGGCGCGGATGCGCGGTATTTTTGCGGCCGAACGTATTGCCAGCGACACGGTAAAAATCTTTCATCACCAGCCTTTATCCGATGTGAAATGACAGTTCTCAGACATCCGGCGTTGCAATGGGGGCTGCCCCTTGCCGCGCTTATCGCAATTTTCTGGCTGAGTCTGTTTTGCTACTCGGCCATTCCTGTTTCTGGCGTCGATGCTATTCGCGCCCTGCTGCCGGATCATGCGCCGACGCTTCCACAAGCGCTGGTACAAAACCTACGTCTGCCGCGAAGCCTGGTCGCTATTCTGATCGGCGCAAGCCTGGCTCTCGCGGGAACGTTGCTGCAAACCCTGACGCATAATTCAATGGCCTCCCCTTCGCTGCTCGGCATTAACAGCGGCGCGGCGCTGGCTATGGCGCTTACCAGCGCCATCAGCCCTGTGCCCATTTCGGGTTACTCCATCTCCTTTATTGCCGCCTGTGGTGGAGGTGTAAGCTGGCTGCTGGTGATGACCGCAGGCGGCGGATTTCGCCATACCCAGGACAGAAACAAACTGATTCTCGCGGGTATCGCTTTCTCGGCTTTTTGTATGGCTCTGACCCGCATCACCCTGCTGCTGACGGAAGATCACGCCTACGGCATTTTTTACTGGCTCGCAGGGGGCGTATCTCACGCACGCTGGCAGGAGTTCTGGCAGCTTTTCCCGGTGGTGGCGGTTGCTGTACCGGTAGTGTTGCTGCTGGCCAATCAACTGAACCTGCTTAACGTCAGTGACAGCACCGCCCGCACGCTGGGAGTGAATCTGCCGAAGCTACGTTTGATCATCAATATTCTGGTGCTGCTTCTGGTTGGTACCTGCGTCAGCGTGGCTGGCCCGGTGGCGTTTATCGGCCTGCTGATGCCGCATCTGGCTCGCTTCTGGGTAGGATTCGACCAGCGCAAGGTCCTGCCGATGAGCATACTGATGGGCGCCACGCTAATGCTGGTGGCGGATGTTCTGGCCCGCGCGCTGGCCTTCCCTGGCGAATTGCCCGCGGGGGCCGTGGTGGCTCTGATTGGTGCGCCCTGCTTTGTCTGGCTGGTCAGGAGGCGTGGATGAAAATTACGCTAGTTATTTTCATCGCCCTCGCACTGGCAGGATTTTCGCTGCTGTCGCTGCAAATGGGGGTGATCTCCGTTCCCTGGCGCGCCCTGTTGACCGACTGGCAGGCCGGGCGTGAGTATCATTACGTGTTAACAGCGTACCGCCTGCCACGACTGCTGCTGGCGCTGTTTGTCGGTGCAGCCCTTGCGGTTGCAGGCGTTCTGGTGCAGGGGATAGTGCGTAACCCGCTGGCATCGCCGGATATTCTTGGCGTAAACCATGCCGCCAGCCTCGCCTCTGTGGGCGCACTGCTTCTCTTACCGTCACTGCCGGTGATTGTTCTGCCGCTGCTGGCCTTTGCCGGTGGCATGGCGGGCCTGATCCTGCTGCGAATGCTGGCGAACACCAGCCAGCCGATGAAGTTGGCACTCACGGGTGTCGCGCTGTCTGCCTGCTGGGCCAGCCTGACGGACTGGCTGATGCTCTCGCGCCCGCAGGATGTGAACAGCGCCCTGCTGTGGCTGACCGGTAGCTTATGGGGCCGTGACTGGAGCTTTGTGAAGATTGCCGTCCCGCTGCTGATGTTGTTTCTGCCGCTGAGCCTGGCTTTTTGCCGCGATCTCGACCTTCTGGCACTGGGCGATGCGCGCGCCACCACGCTCGGTGTGGCAGTTTCGCGTACCCGATTCCGGGGTTTGCTACTGGCTGTCGCCATGACATCGACCGGCGTGGCCGTCTGCGGCCCGATTAGCTTTATTGGTCTTGTGGTGCCGCATATGGTGCGAAGTATCACCGGTGGACGTCACCGCTGGCTGCTGCCCGTTTCGGCGCTGGCAGGTGCGTTGCTGCTGGTGGTTGCCGATCTGCTGGCGCGAATTATTCATCCCCCGCTGGAGCTTCCGGCTGGTGTGCTGACCGCCATTATCGGTGCGCCGTGGTTTGTCTGGCTGCTTGTGAGAATGCGATAAATGACATTACGAACTGAAAATCTGACGGTCAAGTACGGTACAAACACGGTGCTTGACGGCGTTTCACTCGCACTGCCAGCGGGGAAGATCACCGCCCTGCTCGGCCCAAACGGTTGTGGGAAATCGACGCTGTTAAACTGTTTTTCGCGGCTGTTAACGCCACAGTCCGGCAGCGTATTTCTCGACAATAATCCGATCAACGCACTCTCATCGCGCCAGCTTGCTCGCAGGCTGGCGCTGCTGCCACAGCACCATTTAACGCCAGAGGGGATCACCGTCCGCGAGCTGGTTTCGTACGGTCGCAACCCATGGTTGTCACTCTGGGGGCGCCTTTCCGCTGAAGACAATGCGCGGGTCAATGCTGCCATGAGCCAGACCCGGATCCATCATCTTGCCGAACGTCGGTTAACCGAACTTTCCGGCGGTCAGCGCCAGCGCGCCTTTCTGGCGATGGTCCTGGCCCAGAATACCCCCGTCGTACTCCTCGATGAGCCAACCACCTATCTCGATATCAATCACCAGGTGGAACTGATGCGGTTGATGGGCGAACTCCGGGCTCAGGGGAAAACGGTGGTCGCAGTGCTGCACGACCTTAATCAGGCCAGCCGGTACTGCGATCATCTGGTAGTCATGGCGAACGGACAGGTTATGGCGCAAGGCACACCAGAAGAGGTGATGAACCCTGGATTGCTGAGAACCGTATTCAGCGTGGAAACGGAGATACACCCCGAGCCAGTATCTGGCAGGCCGATGTGTGTTGTGAGGTAGATGGTGCAGGCCGTAATTCAGCCATTAACATGCCAGACAGGTTCAGTCCCCCATGGTCTGCCTGGCACAATAATGACGATATCAGACTGAATCACTGATAATTTTCACTCAGATGCCTTCTGTTTTATTTCAGCATAGCGGGCTGCCAGTTGTTTCAGATGCATCTCCAGTTGAGACTGCGCTGCGGCAGATAAAGGGTCTCCAGCGGGGTTTTCTGACAATACACGCAGTTGCTCTTCCGCCGGAATGGACTGGTTAAAAGATTGTCGGATGGAAAATACAACGGACTTCAGTTCGCTGACCGTCATGTATTTGCCCTTCTGCTCATCAAGTCCGTTCAGGCGGTCACTCAGCTTTTGTAACGTTGTCATCCCCTGATACCAGCCATTGAGTTGTTCTGTGGGTAGTGCGGAAGCATGAAGTTGTTGCTGCCACTGCTGAACCAGGGGCTTCGCCTGTTCCGGCCACAGCATCAGTGCCTGTTCTGTTAGTTTTCGGCTGTACGTAATATTCCAGTCAGGCGGCAATTTCGCCAGTCGGTCAAGCTGCTGCTGGGTTTGCGTAATCACGGTTTGTGATAATGGCGACTGCTGACGCAACATATCCAGCTGTTCAGGGGTGAGCGTCGCAGGTAACGGTGTCAGAGATGCGGCAAGCTGAGTTTCTAACGGATCAGGCCGGTGAAGAGACTGCCAGCCCCACACGGCAAGGGGGCCGATCACCAACATGGTACCCATGCCGGCAACAAAGGATTTCCACTTTTTTACCGGCGCGGGCAGTGCCGTCAGCACGTCCACGTTCGCTTGCTGTGGTTGCTGCGCAACGTACACCCACTTCATGGCGTTGCCTGGCGTATCGTCAGGCGTACTACTGGCGCGGGTGCCTGACGAGATCCCGACACCATGTATTTCGGTAACAGGCAACACGTTACCCGACTGAATGGCCGCCCCGGAGCCGGTTACGTCATCGAGGTTTTCCAGCCTGACAGCACTGCTGTGCATCAAAGTACGCAACGTATCGAGCTGACTGAGATGCTTAAGCTCCAGGCGCTGCAGCACCTCTCCCAGCCCGGTAAGTAACTGCTCTGCCCGGTACAACTGACTAAGGTCGTTGTAATTGAGCGGAAGCGAGCGCATCCGTTGCTGCAGGCGCTGACTCAGACTGCTGAGGATTTCCATGCGGGCATGGACGGGCTGCGGCCAGAGTACGCCCCACTGATGGCTAATCAGAGCCTCGAGTATCGCCAGCCCTTCATTGAGCCCGAATAAGCCGGCCAGTTGCGTACGCGCCAGCGTATACCAGGCCGCTGTCTGTAGCTCCACCCCGTTCTGCTCAAACAGTGAAAGACAGCGTTTTTCGACAGACTGCCAGTTCACATCCGGGCGCGCAGGATGGGCCAGCTTACTCAGTTCATCACGCAGGGCGGCATAATCCGGCAGCGTGCGCGGATCGCCACCGGTTTTTATTTTACGCGTGGGGATATCATTCATGACCAGTTGTCCATTAGGTATATCAGGAATTGTTGAACGTTGTCGTTTATGCGGCGTCGCTTTATGCATATTCAGAGGGGACGGGTACTGCAATACCCGCAGCTATGGCAGAAGCCTCAGGATCAAACTGAAAAATGTGCTTTCATCAAAACCCTGTCCAGAGCGGGATAACGCACCGGACGGAGCAAAGGTCCAGGCACTCACGGTACCTGACCGCATGAATAAACGCCCCAATGACGTCACATGCCCTCCATCATGGAAGGTCGCCTCCACGCCCCCGGTCACGCTTTGTCCGTACAAAAAAACTGGCGAAAATTTTACAAACCGTCCATCAACACGCAGAACAATACCGGCAATCTCAAAAGCCCCGCTCCCCACCAGCAGATCTGTAACTGAGACGGTTAACATCTCCACGTTCAGTCCGGAGCCCTTCAGCCACGCGTCCATCTGCTCCTGAAGTTGCGTCATTCGCAGGCGAAACTCTGCAATATCAGCCTGAGTCTTGCTGACAGATGAAGCCGGAGCAGGTTGTCTGGCTTGCAGTTTTTTGAGGAACTGTGATTTTACTGACATGATGTTATCTGACCTCACAGACGGGTAGTCGTGTCTAGATACTGCTGTTGCCTGAGATGCCTCAACAGGACACGCCCCTCGGGCATAAACTCGGTACCGTAACGCACGAGGCCAATACCCTTAAGCTCAGCATCAATGGCATAACGCAGCTCGCCCGGAACACTCTGCTCCAGCAGGACAACCGTGATTTTTTTTAGGCGTGGCTCATGCTTGAGCAAAACAGCAGACAGGGTGCCCATCAGCTCATGGGCGGTACCTGGCATACCCTGAAGGATTTTGGTCATATCCGGTAGCCCGAAGTCCGGCAGATGTGCCAGCGTACCGGCGCGGCAGTTGAGGATACGTTGCATGTTATCGAGCACGGACAGAATCACCTGGTTCTGTTCGCTGACCTGATGGAGAGCAAGGCCGCCGGTGAAGTTGCCGGTCAGCATTTCATACAGGGAAGGTGTGTTATGTCTCTGGGGCATCAGTCGTCCTTGAGCGGTTGCAGCGTCAGATGATTGTTACCGGCTTCCAGAATGCGCGGCGTATCCGGGTCAAGGTCTTCGCGCCCTATCACCAGCTTCCAGGTGTTGTTGACCATATCCGGGTGACGGAACAGCCCCACCACTGCCACAAACTGTGCATCGGCCTCCATCGGCATATTCAGGTTCGCATCACCACCCGGCTTCACCACCACATCACGGCTCGCCAGCAGGTCAGCTTTCAGAATGTTCTCCCCATCTTTCAGCAACTGCGGGTAGACCGTTTTGTCGAAGGTTTTGCGGTCTTTCAGCTGATAGATTCGAATCATTACCGGCTCGGACAGTGAATGACTCTCGCGGGAATCGGTGTTTAGCGCTTCACGCGCCGTGAAGTCCAGGTGCAGCACCTTAATCTTTTTGTAGAACACGGCGTTAAATGCCGATTTAGTGCCATCGGTGATGCCCTGCGTCACCCCGCACCCCACTAGGCTGAATGCCAGCAGGGGTAACAGCCAGCGCGCTGTTTTAGTTAAACTTGTACGTAACACGTCGGTTTCCTTGTTGTGGTGTCGCAGGCTCCAGCCCGGCGTAGTAACCCAGTTCGGTGGTAAAGGTCTGTGGAATATCCTCGGGGAGGTCTTCATCTTCTGCGCCCAGCACACCATTCATGCCAAGCCAGAAGGGACCGTCGCCAAGCGGCGGAGCGGCCAGCAGGCGGGTTCGGGCGGTCAGGGTGATTTTGGCCTTGAATCGCCAACCGAGGTACACCCGTAGCATCACCAGAAAGTCCTGATAAAGCAGGCTATCCGGTTTCCAGCCCTGTGATTCTTGCTCGTTATCGGTGAACAGGGCAATCAGCAACTGGCTGTTGGCATCCAATGCTTCGTCACCCAGTGGCGTATTGCCGTCCAGCAGGAAATCATCGTCACCGTAAAAACCCAGGGGTCGACTGACCTCCACCGGACGCAGACAGTAAGGACTGACCCTGACGGTGGTCTCCGGGGCCAGCAGACTCACCAGGGCCTGCATCCCCTCCTGGGTTTTCCCGGGTTGCTGTAGCACACCCAGCAGCGACAGAAATCGCGACACCGGTGTGGCAATGTGGTTTGCCGTACCGGGAATACCCAGCCCCACCAGGCCAAGCAGCGACTGTGAAATGCTATCGGTGCCGCCGGGTTCAAACGTAGCCGGATAAGAGTATTTACGCCAGATACGGTAAAACTGCGTCAGGATGCGGTGGCTGAAGATATCGAGGAAACTCTGCAACGCCTCGTGCCCTTCCCGGCGCTGGGAGATGTCGTCGAGATAGGCGGTCGGCAGCGGCGAATCCACACCGTACATCCCCATAAAGGTGGTGCGTACTACCGGCGGCTTGCCGTCATCCTCTTCGTCATATTCCACCGCTTTCAACTCACTCGCCGGAAAGCCCATCCCGGGGTGCGGTGCAAAGCGCACCGGGTCGTCACCAGGATCGCTAGTTGAACCCATCAGCGGCCGGTTCGGATTCAGTTTCTCCAGCAGTTGGCAGAAACGGTAAAAGTTTATTCGGTTAAGATCAGCTTCCAGCCGCGGGGTCAGCCGGGAATACGGCGATTGTGCTTCTCTTCCCATTCCAGGCGTTCTCCGGTCGGTTGCAGGATGATAATCAGGCGGTTAAACAGATAGATATCGGTGTACAGCGCGAAGAAGCGACTCAGCATTTCACCAAACAGGCAGATATCCCCACGTCCGGCAAAGCCGTGACTATCGAGCGTCACCTCAATCTGCACGCCGCGCACCAGGTAACCCTGCTCAAAGCGCTCGGTTTCGCTGTGCTTTACGTCGATAATCGCTTCCAGACGGCGGCGGTTCATCTCGCTATCAGTCCACTCATACAGCGCCAGGGTGCCGCGTAGCACATCAGCGTTGTCCATCATCGACAGAAAACTGCTGCCAAGGTGGCTCAGCACGCGCCAGTGGAAGCGATCCTGATCCGGCGGGTAACAGGGCAATGTCGGCGCACAAAGGTTGCGCACGGCAATACTGGCTGAGGTCGTTTTCATCACCGTATCCAGCACTGTGCTTTGTAGCGCGCGACGTGGCAGCTGGCCGTTAGTGCCGGTGAGCATCAGCGACAGGCTTTCATTTTCCGGTACCGTGTGGTTATCAAAGGCTTCTCCACCAAGGATAAGCCAGGTGTTATGCAGCCCGGATGGACCCCGTCGCACGCGGGTGTGGTAGTAATATTCCGGGGCCTCATGGCGCATCATTCCACCCTTGTGGCGGAAGCTCGAGAACGGCACGTAGGTATGCTGGCTTGATGACATTACCGAATCGACAGCATATATCTCGGTATGGCCATCCTGCACCCGCATCGGGCGCAACATGTATTCGGTTTGCAGGGAGTTGAGCGTCAGCGGGTCAGACTCCAGCGGGAACAGGTTAATCACCGGTACGCAGTTCAGGCGCAGATGCTTTTCGGTAAAGCTGAAGTCATGCTCCCAGCGCTCCGTCAGTACCACGTCGATTTCAAACCAGGGGAGCTCAGCTGGGAAGGCCACGCTCTCCAGGCCACGCAGGCCCGTAAACATGAACTTCTCGCGGAAGGTGAAATACTCCAGCAGCAGCTGATAGCCGCTAAAGCTGCTGCTTACCTTCGGCCACAGGTCATCGTCATCGCCAAATCCCAGCGCAGTGAAATATCCGTCGAGCGGCCTTCTGTCCGTGTCACCCGGCATACGTAGCCAGAGGCGGGCCGTGTTCATGGTAAAGGCTTCATGCATGGCGCAGGCCAGCGGCGCGTCGGCATTGAAGTAGAACGGGATTTGACTGAGATCGACACGACTCCAGTCGGCAAGGTGGCTGCAGTTAAACCGCAGGCTGATAACTGAACGCCCGTCAGAGTCGGTCGACAGGCGAGCACGTTCCAGCGACAGCGGCTGAAGGGTGATCTCTTTGGTAGTGGTGTAGCGGCAACGCGTGCCCTTCTCCCCTATCGGACGCGAGTTCACCTCAAAACCTTTGACGATACGCATCTGCTCTTTCATTTCGCGCCAGTCAGGGGTGAATTCCACCACCGACATCGACGGAATGGTGCGCAGGTAATGCGGCCACAGTAAGCTCACCAGCCCTTCGGTCAGTTCCGGGAGGTCGTCATCAAGCTTCTCCCGCAGGCGGCCCATCAGGAAAGCAAAGCCTTCGAACAGGCGCTCTACGTACGGGTCGCGCGCCCCCGCTTTATCGAGATTGAGCATTGCCGCCTGCTCGGGGTGAGCGCGGGCGAACTCTTCGCCAGCTTCCAGCAGGTATCGCATTTCGGCGTCGTAATAACGCAGGGTTAAGTCATCCATAAAAAACCTGAATATATGAATTTTAAAAGTAGGCCTGGCGTTTTTACCCGCACAGCACCGCACTGCTTGCCGGATCGAGCGCAATCAGACCGGCCAGAAGCTGGTCCATCTCCGGCTGAAGGCGTGATTTATCGGTTTCACTGCGTGTTGCTTTCATACGCAGTAGTCTGAGGCGACGGGATTTCACTTCAAATAACAGCGCCGGTGTCCACTGCGTGAGGGTGATTGACTGCGCGGCACTATCGAGCTCACCCAGCAAATGCAGCGCCAGTTCATTTTTACCCTTCTGCTCGGCCACGCGGGCCATCAGCAGACGCAGCAGCCATTTTTCTTTTGTGGAGTCGGTGCCCGGACGCGTCTGCAGCCAGTAGAGTGTGGCATCCAGACCTTCGCTGTCTGCTTTCTCCAGCGCTTCAGGTTCAAGCGCCAGAATATCGTTGTCACCCGTGCTGATAGCACTAACTGGTTCATCCCGCCAACCGTGCATATCGTCCAGCACGCTCTGATTTATCCAGTTGAGCGTGACCTCATCTGCAAACGGCGTTCCGTCATTAAAGGCCAGCGTTTCAAGCCCGGTGAGGCGTCGCAGCAGCCCTTTCAGGTCGGCGATGATGATGTCGGCCAGCACATCTTGCCCCAGTTTCACCAGAGCCTGGTGGATATACCACTGCAAATCCAGCCAGAGGTGATTAGCACCACGCGAGAAAGTGCTGTCCGCCTGCTCCAGTATCTCCAGCCAGCTCTGCTGCAGATACAACCGTTTGAGCATGGCCCGCTGGTCAGCCCGCGGTGGTTCGATGCGCGTTTTCCCTTCGGCATCCGGTGCAGGGATCGCTCTCAGCGTGTCATGACGCAGGCTTTTCATCAGCCGGTGCGCCGCAAGCCAGCCATCGGGCTGCTCGCGCAGAAATCCCGTCAGAATACGGGCCTGGGCCAGCAAATCCTGACCGGAGGTAATGCGGCTCAGAACCGGCGCATCTGACTCGGCCGTATGCGTGGAGCCCTGTGACTGCACCTTATTACCTGCATTCTGTGGTACTACGGCATCCACACCACCGGCCTTCATCAGGCGAGACTCCAGCCCGCTGTACAGGGTATTCAGCTCTGGCCGCGATGCTTCCGGCTCTGTCTCCAGACTGGTATTGATGAGCAGTAAGGCCCCGGCGGTACGCTGTGCACCCTCTCGTACGACCTCCGGGAACAGTGACAGACTGTCCAGAACACGGGTACCGGCGAGCCATTCCAGCGCAGCCTTGCGGCTGCGGTCCCGCTGCGGGTGAAGCTGCATGCCGTAGCGCTGCAGTAATCCCGCCAGCAGTTCAAGTCCTTCGGCAAAGCCGGCTTCGCCATCCTGGTGGAGGCGCGCCCAGCAGTAGTAGGTAGCAATCCGGATGTCTTTGGCCGTGGTGGTCAGCAGTTTTTCGGCAAGCGTACAGATCAGTCCGGTATCAATGCCGGAGAGCTTATTGACCTCTTCGCGGATGCGCTGAAAATCATCGTCATATCCCGGGTCTTCCCCGGTCGGACTGGCAGCGCTTACCGGAGTAAGCCAGGGCTGCCAGTTATCCGTGCGCGTCTGCGCCTGTTCCCGAAGCTGAGCATTGTCAGCCTGACAGGCGGCAACCAAATTCTGCAGTGTGCTCATTACTCGACTCCCTCCATGTCATTGTTTTCCGTATTAGCCATCAGCGCCTGAGCGGTGGCCGCGCTGTCGACACTGAAAATTTGATCCGGCAGCGTAAAACCGCGCAGATCCAGCAGCGCGAACGGACCTTTTCCAAGCTGTGAACGCAGTATCCACTGCAGGGTACGACCATCCGGTGCGGTAAAGCTCATCGCCCACTGGCTGCGGTCAAGCTGCTGTCGCTTGCCCTGATCCAGCCAGCGAATAAAGCCCCAGGTGCCGCTGTAATCGCCGAACAGGCGCGCGCCCGCGCTGGTTGAAGTCCAGGTAAGCATGGTGCCCGGCTTATAGGTTTCCCCCGGCCAGCGGAAGGACTGCCAGTCAGCCATCTGGTTGAAATAATGTAGCTGCTGTCCGTCAATCGTTAGCTGGGTTTCCACCACCTGTGCTGCCGGGCGGGCCTGTAGCTCGAAGCTAATCCCCTGGCTGCCGTCGGTGAAGAGGATGTCGGACAGCTGACTCAGTTGATTAACCGCCCGCAGGAAGGCCGGATTGAACGTGAGACCCTGACTATGAGCGCTATCCGGCACCCACTGGCTGCCCTCTTTGTGCAACACGCCGTTTAACTCCGTGGTCAGGAACCTGTCGATGCGCCCGCTGTCCTTACGAATAAACTCTGCCAACATGGGTAAAGAGGCATCGCTTTTGCTTGCCGCGAACGGGAAGCGACCGTCAAAGGCCGTACGCCAGTTCGCCACCACCGAGCGACTCCAGCGGTCATTGAGGCTGGCCGCAGAGGGCTGTAAAACCGTTTCCCAGGCCTGGGTCAGCGGCTGTACGAACATCGTGCGGCCAAATCCGCTCCACTCTTCACCCAGGCTTGCCGCCACTAGGCTGCCGTACTGCTGGGTATCGGTCAGATCGACGCTCTTGCCCTGAAACACGGTCTGGGCGAGGGTCTGCATCATCTCCTGTGGATCAGAAGCACTTGCCACCTGCTGCAGGCGTAAACGCACGCGGGTGATGCGGGTCAGGTAGGTTTGCAGACTCAGCGAGCTATCCGCAGACATAACGCTGCTGGCTTTGTTTTTACCCATCAACGTCAGCAACGGACCGAAGGTGTCATCCAACGGCCCCTGCGGCCCGGCGGCGGTTTGATCGATAGCGGGCTTGTCTTTGTTGCCGATAAGATCTTTTGCCGACTTGATGAGCGAATCAGACAGCCCTTCCGTCTGCTGCCCGGTCTGCCCCTGCCACGCCAGGGTGTTCATCAGGGCAATCATCGGCGACTGGCGCACGTCGCTCATCAGCGTCAGCTGGTCGGTCACGTCCGCAATATTCTGCACCGGGTTCCACTGCAGGCTGTTGAGGACGTTCAGCCAGCTTCCGGCAAAATCGATGAAATAGCGCTGGGTCAGGCGGGCTTTCAATGCGTCCGGCGAGAGATCGGCAGAAATGGCTTTGCGGCTGTCGCTCAGCACCCAGTCAATTTCATCGCGGCGGGAGTTTGCAGCCTTTTCGATAGCCTGCTGAATGCCGCCTTCCCAGGCCTGACGGGTGAACATCCCCGGAACCACTTCATCAGTGGTGAAAAGGCGGCGGGCGTCAGTACCGCTGGTCATGTCCTCCAGTGATACATCGGCAAAGTTACGGCGCACCGATTTAAGCATGTTTTCATACAGCGTGCTTTCCGCGTTTCGGCGGCCTATCTGCTGCAACAGCACCTGACGACTCTGGCTTACCAGTTGCGCGTCAGGCGTAATTTTCCACTGCGGCTGTTTTGGTAATTCTGAGATATAGAACGCCCATAAATCCGGCGACAAGCTCTGCCACAGGCCAGTTGAGATGCCCATGTGCGTCGGCTGCAAGGTTTTCAGGGTTTGTGCGTAAAACGCGCCGTCGACTTTATCCGGGCGGGCCATCATCAGCCAGGCCTTCAGCTGTTCATAGCCGGGCTTCGCAAGCTGAGCGCGTCGATCGCTGTTCGGTTCGGAATTAGCCAGCGCATGGAGTTTTTGAGTCAGCGCAGCATTAGCCGGATCGCGGATCAGGCGATTGTTTGCCACGCCGTACCACGGCAGCACCGCGTCGAGCAGTTGCTGATTATGGTCAAGCCCAAAACGCTGATACCAGGGGGTGCCCTTCTGAATATGGTTTTGCAAGCGACCGGCGTCGTTTCGCAGATCGTGCAGCGCCGTCAGCTGGTAATCGGAGACCGAAGCATGATCCACTAAATCTTGCGCTTTACTTGCCACAAAGGAAATCTGGCTGTAGTTCAGGATAAAGGAAAGCAGCATGCCCGCACCCCAGATGCCGATCGCCCCCATTAACCCCCAAGCCAGCATCTGTTCCCAGGCCATACCGACACGATGACCACGCACGCGAGTGCAGTCGTCAACAATACCCTGCCAGGTAGCGGGCAGGGTCAGGACATGCTGGCGGGAAAGCGGTAGCGAGGCGGCCTCATCCGCCATTGTGTTTTCAGCCGCCTGCGGCAGACTGAACATCAGTCCGCGCAACGGGACGCGCTGCTGGTTACTGTAGAGCCAGGGCGAGAGCTGCTGTACCCAGCGGGCGATGCCACCCGCTTTAAGCTTCTGCCCCAGGCGCAGCAGAAAATCGTAGCTGATATTCTCAGCCACCTGGCTTGTACCCTGTTCAGTGAGTTTCGGTAGCAGTCGTTCCAGTTGCTGAGCGATTTCTTCCTGATTTGCCCCCAGAGGGAAAGAAGCCCCCACCGCCTGCTCGGCACGCCCGTCCTGAGGCCAGTCGCTGTCGCACAGCTGCCACAGCCAGACCGGTGGCTGATAGCGCAAAGCCTCACCGATTTTTTCCAGCCCACGCAGGTCGTTATCGCTGACCTGCGGCGTGAGATTTTGCGATGCGTCCAGTACGCGAATAATCCCGTCCAGCGGGCGGCCTCGACGCAGTTTACGCAGGGCGTCGAACTTTTCTTTATCGATTTCTTCCGACAGGCTGCCGCCGTAAATCAGCACAGTGCGGTTGCCTTCAAGCCATTGACTAGCCTTTAACTCCGGCAGCAGTTTGGCAATTACCGTCTGTTCGCCAGTGACCAGAAGCAGGCGGACCTTTTGACGCCAGAAGAAGTTATAGCGTTTACGCAAAACACTCGCGATCTCGGTTTTCAGCCCCTGCTGTTTTAAGTTTTGCTTGCGACTTTTGTATTTCCCTCCCTGAGAGGAGAGCTTCTTCAGCCGGCTAATTTGCCACAGTTGAATGCCAACAAAACTCAGCGCAATTAAACAAACGAATGCAATCCAACAAACTGCGCAGACAATAAGGATGGGCCGAATAGATTCCCAGCCCAGCGAGATATCAGCAATAAAATACCAGTATACGAGACCGCCGCAGAGTATCAGCAAAGTGACAACAGCAAGGGTGATTATCACCGTTACGGCAGTAGAGATACTTGCGTCTGGTTTAAGGGCGTTATCCTTTTCCATGTGGCTTTACTATTCCAAGAGCGAGAGTGTGTTGAGGATCGGTACTTACCCAGCCGCATGGCTGTGCTTCTGTTTGGGCAAAAAGAGCAGCAAGAGAAATAACAATGAGAGGTTCCATGCTGCCCTGCATTCCCCAATAGCTGTCCTGTAGGTTATGCGTGGTATTCCAGCCGCACTCATCCAACTGAGTAATTTGAGGATGCGAAAATAAAATACAGGCGGCCGGATCGTCCTGAAGATCGCACTGTGCCACCGCGCGTTCACAGATGAGGTTCAATTGGTCTGAGGCAGGCGCATCATAAAACTCCCCTCGAGTCATCACCACCGGTGCATCCCCCCCTACCAGCCAGAGAGCGGCTGATTCGCCCGCAGGCAAGGGGCTATTCGCGTCAGCAGGGAGAGACACGCACCCAACCACCAGATGTTGACTCTTTTCATCTTCACGAAGCAGAGTCGTCAGCCTCGCGAGCGTTGCTTCTCCCTGCCAGTTCTCCGGTTGGTCCGGCAGGTGGATTTCAGGAAAAGACGCCTTCATTTGCTCGCAGAAAGCTGACCAGACCGCGGCATCCCCTAAAAAGAAACAATGCGAGATAGCCAATGGCCTATCACGAGGCGTATTCCTCCATTGCATCACCAAAGCACGAACCAGCTGTTGTTCCCGAGTCAGGCTATCTGCAGAGAAGGTGCGGGCAATACGCAGTGCTTTTCCACCCGTCTCCAGGCGTTCTGCCGGGGGCCGCTGAATACGGCTAAGCACCCTTTGCCAATCCACCCTATCCGCGCCTGAAGGACCAAGCAGCAGGACTTCTTGCAGACCAAGGAGGCTTTGATGCTCTTCCCACCATCGACTTTGCTCATGCGCAACGTTGCGTTGCCATGCTATTGCATGATGCAAAGAGAGACGGAAATAAAGCAGCTGACAAAGCCAGAAAAAACCTATGCAGATCAGGACGAAGCCCATTGCTGAAAAAGCCATCCCGCTACGATTTTCTCCGCCAATCAGCGCCCCAGTTCCCCCCGCCAGTAAAATAAGAAAAGCCCCTGCCAGCAGCCACCGACGGTTTGTCGGCGTTTTGGCTGTTTCCCAGGCAGGGTACTGCGGCACGTCCCTCATTGTCCGATGCCAAAATCAGGAAAAGAACTCACCAGTGTGCAGCCACAAGCACAACGGTGTCCATGCAGGGCAATAGGCTGACCATCTACCTTCGAAAGTGAGCTGCCTTCGGCGATGGTTGTCATTCCATGCTTGTTGCATTTGACTGCATCTCCTTTAGCGGCAATCCCTTTACCAAAGCAGAGATAGTGCCCAACCAAAACCTTACCGCCGTACTCCTTCAGGACGTCCCCCTGACGAATAACCCGCTTCATTCATTGCCTCCTGCTCAGGTTGTCACCAGCGATTGTGCTTTTTCCAGCCATCCGGACTGGATAATTGATTTCGCCATCTCCAGACGTTTCTCACTGATGATCTCTGTCTGTTGCGCCGTCACCACGCCGGGTTCGGAGGTAAAGGCTTTCAGCGCATCGGCGTTGTCTACCATAGGAATTGCCATGCCGGTGAGATAATCCATCGCTTCAGACTCCAGCGTCAGCAGTCCGGCCGTGCCGGCGAGACCTGCCAGTTTTGCCGTTGTGCCCTTCTGTTTGAAGCTAAAGATAACGCCACCGACAAGCGTAGCCGCCCCCACCACATCTCCGGCAATGGTTAACGGAGAGAGTGACTTATTGCATTTGTTACTGAAGTAGATCATCCGATAGAGGAAATAGCTGCCCCAGGGTTCCCGCGTGCCAAGCGTGTATTGCATAAACCACGCGCGGGAATCATGCACCTGATCGTCAAAAAGCGCTCTGACCAACCCGGCTGGCGTGTCCGCATTCGAGGCTTCCCCAAGCGGTGGGAATAGCGTTGTGACCTTCGTCTCAGCTGAGGCTTTGATCAGGGCATATTCACGTGGCCTGTCGTCAATATTCAGCATAAAAATGGATTGACGCGGAATCACCGCCAGCACCAGTTGGCCAATGCTTGTTGGGCTGCGGAATTGCTGACGATAGTCTTCGCCAAATTCCGTCGCCGCCTGCTTCAACTGAGTTTTAGCGATATCCGGGTCAAAATCTTTTACTCCGGCCTCCAGCACTAACTCATCCATTTTATCTGCTGGCTGACTGGCAATTTTTTCTTGTCGCCGGGCCCTGACCGCGCCCTGCTGCAGCTCCCGTTTAGCTTCTGAACTTTCCAGTGCCCCAGGGAGGGCATCACTATCCGTCGCCCGCTCGTAAAACGGTGTCGTCAGCATGGTGCCTCTGGCATAGCGATCGATACGCCACGCGGTGAGCCAGGCTATCTGATTTTCAAACACTTTTTCGAGACTGACCGGTGCACGAGGGGGGATGTATTCTGCCGCCTGTTCGTCAGTGATTTTTTCTTTTGACGGGGGGAGGTTTAGCGTTAATTCTCGCCAGGCGTTGAAGCGGTTGATGAGAGAGGGAGCGGCATCAAATTCAGAAATAGTGTCTGCATCCATTATTCGCCATGTCTGAAAGCTAAGTTCCTTCGCAAGTGAATCCTCAGGGACTTTCAAAGGAGAACCACTCGCAAATGCGTAGGCATAAAGATCATTTAGTGGGATCTGAGACATTAGTAAACTGTCGTCGTCTCCATTGGCTTTCCCCTGATCGCCTGGCGGATAACCGCCACCAATATCCGAATGCATCCCCGGATACACCACCTCCTTACTGTTTGCCGGATATTTACCGTTAGCACGGCGGAGAGAGTCCAGCGGGAAGCAGAGGCGCTGCTCATGGGAGGAGACCAGATGTACGCAATTTTTAATGAACCCACCGTAGTTTTTTTCCTCCGGCAGCTCCTGAGTCCCGTCAGCCCACGACATATGCCCTTCCGCCACGGGTGCCACATGTGCAATGCCTACTGATGCCACGGTATCCAGCAGCCCGAGAAACTCCACGCTGAGAGGGATTTTCAGGTCGTCGACCATCAGGCACTGCTCAGGTTTTTTGTTTCTTCCTTCAGGTTTTGGCAGCAACTCACTTAACCAGTTAACAAAGGCGCGCGCCGCCGCCGCCCCGCGGGAAAAACCGTATACATACAACTTAATTCCCAGCAGCTTTGGCTGAGTAGGGCTAGGTTGCTGCAACGCCGGACCCAGCAAAGCCTTTAGTTTTTTCAACTCTGCGGTGAAGGTTTCGTAGCGGTTATGGCTGCCGGTTAGCCCAAGCGAGGCCCAGGTCGTTCCCATCTGATCCAGCGCCGCACGACTTTCAGCATTGCTCATCCATTTCTGGGTCAGCGTAAACTTCATGGCATCAATGATGCGCAGAAGCCCCCAGTTAATTCGCTCTTCACCCATCGCTGCCGTAGCCAGACCCCAACCGGTATAATCCAGGTCATTAATTTCTGGGAATGGCGTACCCACGCCCGGAATATAATATTTAAAGTACTGTCCGGAAACGGCTTCATTGCTGTCAAAAAGAGCATCTGAATTTCCAATACCACCAGCGTATCCGCTGCCGATGGTTGCACGAAACAGGCGGGCAATATTGGTTGGATGTTTTGGATCAGACAGGTAAAGATCGTTATTCAGGTTATTACCAGTACCATCAAAAAACAGGCTAATATGCAGCGTTTTACAACACGGCATATCTACCAGCTTGTTTTCAGCCTGACAAAGCTCATTGCGGTAAGTGCGCTCCAGACTTTCCTGCTGCTTACAATTTTTACCCACCAACGCTGCCTTCGACGGCAACCGCCCTTGGGCCGGAAATTCCGGCGGGTACCAAACCAGATCCGTGGTTACTTCGGACATACTTTCGGCTCCTTCATTTCCAGCGGCAGTTTGATCGGATAATTAGCGTTAGCGGGTGACCAACAGCTGGTCGTTACCTTCACGTCATCGCAGGGTAAAAAATGCACCGTAATACCGCAGGTTTCCTGTCCCGTGTAATCTGGCAGCGACACCGTTTTACTGTGCTGACGGTTCTGAGCCTTTATTTTTTTTGCCCATTCCAAAAATTTCTTCTCATCAGCATATCCTGGAAAATCATCAGAA